>ERZ791682.70-NODE-70-length-106518-cov-11.098_pt1 | contig 106518 bp, 93 predicted proteins | sample MGYA00509958_ERZ791682 | MGnify/ENA primary metagenome ERZ791682 (study PRJEB30046, sample SAMN00715194) | human gut metagenome | study: EMG produced TPA metagenomics assembly of the A metagenome-wide association study of gut microbiota in type 2...
AGCAATTAACCTACGCTCATTTCCAATAAATTACACTCTTTTCGTAACTTCTGCTTGCAAATCTACTATTTTTTTTATTAAATCCAGCTAGTTGAACGAAAAACTTTTGGAGCAAAAATAGATACAGAAATATCCGATAAGTCAGTAGTTATAAAGAAATGATAACTACTGACTTTCGGATATTCTCAATGCCTATAATACCTTGTTGATTTTAATGTATGGATGCCTTCCATGCTTTGGCATATTCTTCCAAAACACATTTGATACTTTGTCCGATTTTCACATAATCGGCCTCATTCAAATTGGCTAGTGACACACGTACACTCCATTTTGGTCCGGCAAAACCACCACCATTCAACAGGACGAGTGAAGTTTCGTTTGCCAGGCGGAAAACCACATCCAATGGATTGTAGGTCTTTTGCAGATAAGCAACGAAGTCATCCCCATAGAATTTCTTCGCCCATACCAGCATGTCGATCTCCGAATAATATCCGGCACGCAACGGATCTTCCACTAGCGTGAAACCTGTGTTATCCCACAGCGCATGCAGACGACGGTGAATAATTTCCTGCATCTTCTTCTTATAACTGTCTTCTTTATCCAGAAGCGAGAAGATGGCAAACAAACTCATCTGTATTTGTTGAGGTAGAGAAAGCCCTGCAGTATGATTCAATGCAATCTGACGGCTGTCAGCCACCATACGATTGATAAATTTCATCTTTTCCGGTTGTAGACTAAGACTGGAATAACGTTTGTTCAAGATTGATTTCTGCTCCTCCGACAGGCGGGCAATCATTTTGTCGTAGATGTTGTCTTCGTGTAGAGCGATCACTGCAGTTCTCCATCCCGTAGCTCCAAAATATTTGGAGAACGAATAAACGCAAAGCGTATTATGCGGCAACTCTGCCATTAATGAACGAAAATGAGGAATAAATGTTCCGTACACATCATCCGTGATAATCATCAGGTTCGGATTATCATTCTTCACAATGTTGATGATACGTTCGGTAGTCTCTTTACTAAGCGCATAACTGGGCGGATTACTCGGATTGGTAATAAATAATGCTTTGATCCGCGGATCTTTCAGCTTGTCTATATCTTCATCCTTATACTGCCAGGTATGTAAACCGTCAGGAGTCATCTGGTCAGCAGAAATTTCGGTCACGTCGAACTGATAGCGTCGCAGTTCCGGAATTTCTATATAAGGAGTGAACACAGGAACCATCAAAGCAATGGCATCCCCCTGGTTCAACAGGAAATTCTCTTGCAAAGAATCGAACAGATAACACATGGCTGCCGTGCCTCCTTCGGTCGCGAAAAGGTCAAAAGTACCTTTCGGCGGACGGCGGTCACACATCTCTTGTGCCAGGTAATCCTGTACGATTAACTCCGTAAAATGTAAAATACGGTCGGGCACAGGATACTGGTCGCCAATCACCGATTCCGCCCATTCGTGAATAAGCGTATCCGGATCGGCAGCATGTTCCATCAGCATATAATTATAGCCCTCTTTCAATAGGTTAGCACCGGGAGCTTTCTCGTTTTCTTTCAGGAAAGCCTCGAAACGGGCAGCAATTCCCGCCTTTTGCGGAATACCTGCTATTCCTTCTTCCAGTGAAAACGCATGACGACATTCGCAAAGGCCGAATTGTCCCAGCAGAAAAAAGGCTTCGCGTGGTTCGGTAGCAATCCAGTTCGGGTTACCTCTTCCGGCATTCAACATCGTATGTGCTATCTTCTTGATACTTTCATCTGCCATATCGATCAGTTTGTTTTTCAGCTCGAACGGGCTGATCGTTTCCATTTTCTTGGCATAACTTTTGGTAATGGCAGGGTTATTTGTTTTCTTTTCCATAATGATATTTATTTAGTTAGTTTTACATAAGTAGTACGATGACGACTCCCCAGATAATCAGGAGCGTATTGCCGACTGCATACGTCACCGTATATCCTAATGCCGGTGTGTCGCTTTCCACTGCATCCTGAATAGCTCCCAATGCAGCTGTTGTAGTACGTGCTCCTGCCGTACATCCCAATGACAGGGCAGGGTGGAATTTGAACAAGTATCTCGCCATCAGCAATCCGGCGAGGAGAGGGATGGCCGTTGCTAATGCACCGACGATAAACAGGCTGACGCCTACTTCCTTGAATCCGGCAATGAAACTGGGACCTGCAGCGATACCGACCACTGCGATAAACATATTCAGTCCTACATTATTCAATACCCATAAAGAAGGTTCGGGGATACCTCCGAAAGTAGGATGCTTGCTGCGTAGCCAACCGAATAGAAGTCCGGCTATCAATGCGCCGCCACTGGTAGAAAGACTGATAGGAACACCTCCCAGATGAATAGCCAGTGCACCGAAAAGACCACCGAGCAAAATACCCAATCCAACGAAGATCATATCCGTCTGGTTGGTAGGCCGGTCAATATAGCCCATTTGTTTGGCAGCACTTTCCACTTCATGTTTAAGACCGGTAAGTTCGAGAATATCTCCCGAATCTACGATTGTTTTAGGCAATACCGGAACATTGATTCCGGCACGTTTGATATTCCGGATGCTAACCCCGTGCATAAACTTCTGCGCCCTGATTTTGGAAACCGTTTCTCCGGCAAAAGTCCGGTGGGTCACCATTACAGGAAGAGTTTCTGCCGGGAAGTCGAGTAATTGTGCATCAATCACTTCCGGACCGATCCAGTCTTCTTCTCCAATCACAAATTCACGGCGTCCGCTAAGTACCACTTCGTCATTCTTATGAAGAATCAGGTTCGGATCTACTTCCTTCACCACTCTTTTTTGACGAATCCGTTCTACAAACAGCCGTTTATCATTTTTACATAGATAAGCTTCGAGTTCACTGACTTTTTTTCCTTTGCCAAACCATTCATTGGTGATTTTATAAGCACGGAACACAACCGGACGAAGAGCCGGGGAAAATCCGGGTTCATCAGCTTCCGATGTTCCCATTTGAGCCTCCAGTTCCTTGCAGTCGGCCTTCACCTTATCCAGTCCACCCAGCATTTTAGGGCCGAGAGAGGCTAGAATCCACGCCGAACCGGCCGTTCCGAAAATATAAGTTACGGCATACGCTACCGGGATTGCATTGATGAACGTGGCTTTCTGTGCATCGCTGATTCCCAGCTGGTTGATTGTATCGCTTGCCACGCCGATAACGGCGGATATTGTTTGTGAGCCTGCCAACAGTCCGGCAGCTTCTCCTACATGATATCCCATGATTTTGGCCAGTATCCACGGGGCTACCAGACTGACAATACACATCAGTACGGCAAATCCCACTTGTGGCAGACCGTCTTTCTTCAATCCGCGGAAAAACTGCGGACCTACCTTATAGCCAACGGCAAATAAGAAAAGCAGAAAGAACACAGCTTTCATCGGACCATCTACAGTGATATTCAGTTGTCCGACCAATACTCCGACCAGAAGAACGCTGGTGACTGTCCCCAAGGAGAATTTCCCTATTTTGAGTCTGCCAAGCCAGAACCCGGCAAAGAGCGTAAGGAAAATAGCAAGTTCAGGATGTACCCTTAGTTGATTAATAATCCATTCCATAATTAAGTTGTTGTTTTAGGTTATGCTATTTACAACAGTTATCGCGTGAAAAGAGTTTGTTGTGTTATGATAAATATCCGGTGAACTTTAAATTTCTCTATTTCGCTTTTTTGTTATACTTTTGTTCCTTCAAAAATAAAACTAATCATATTCTGTATGAAATCAGACATAGAAATTGCTCGCAGCATTGAGCTGAAGAAGATTAAGCAAGTTGCCGAAGGCATCGGAATCCCTCGCGAGGAAGTGGAGAATTATGGCCGCTACATTGCAAAGATCCCCGAACAACTGATTGATGAAGAGAAAGTGAAGAAAAGCAATCTCATTCTGGTCACTGCTATCACAGCAACCAAAGCGGGCATTGGCAAAACTACAGTATCTATCGGTCTCGCTCTGGGATTGAATAAAATTGGAAAAAATGCGATTGTCGCTCTTCGCGAGCCGTCGCTCGGTCCATGTTTCGGAATGAAGGGAGGAGCAGCCGGTGGAGGATATGCACAAGTGCTTCCGATGGACAAAATTAATCTCCATTTTACCGGAGATTTTCATGCCATCACTTCTGCCCATAACATGATTTCCGCCCTGCTCGATAATTATCTCTATCAGAACCAGGCAAAAGGTTTCGGATTGAAAGAAATCCTTTGGCGGAGAGTGCTCGATGTGAACGATCGTTCGTTGCGCAGCATCGTTGTCGGTCTCGGACCTAAATCCAACGGGATTACCCAGGAGTCCGGTTTCGATATTACTCCTGCTTCGGAAATTATGGCAATTCTTTGCCTTTCTAAAGATGTGAGTGATCTGCGTCGCCGTATTGAAAACATCCTGTTGGGTTTTACGTATGACGACCAACCTTTCACCGTGAAAGATTTGGGAGTGGCAGGAGCCATCACCGTGTTATTGAAAGATGCTATCCATCCTAATTTAGTGCAGACTACCGAAGGAACCGCTGCTTTTGTACATGGCGGTCCGTTTGCTAATATCGCACATGGTTGTAACTCTATTCTGGCCACTAAACTGGCAATGTCTTTCGGCGATTATGTAATTACGGAAGCCGGATTCGGTGCCGATCTTGGTGCAGAGAAGTTCTACAATATCAAATGCCGCAAGAGCGGACTCCAACCGCGTCTCACTGTGATTGTCGCTACGGCACAAGGATTAAAGATGCACGGAGGTGTCAGTCTCGACCGTATCAAAGAGCCGAATATGGAAGGCTTGAAAGAAGGATTGCGTAATCTCGACAAACACGTTCGTAACCTTCGCTCATTCGGTCAGACCATCATCGTAGCTTTCAATAAGTTTGCATCCGATACGGATGAAGAAATGGAATTGTTGCGCGAACATTGCGAACAGTTGGGAGTGGGCTTCGCCATCAACAATGCGTTCAGTGAAGGAGGAGAGGGAGCAGTAGATATGGCCCGTCTGGTGGTAGATACCATAGAGAATAATCCGTCCGAATCTTTACGCTACACTTATAAAGAAGAAGATAGCATACAGCAGAAGATCGAAAAGGTAGCCACTAATATTTATGGAGCCAGCGTTATTACTTATAGCAGTATTGCCCGCAACCGTATCAAACTGATCGAGAAAATGGGAATTACTCATTATCCGGTTTGTATTGCGAAAACACAATATTCATTTTCTGCCGATCCGAAGATTTATGGTGCGGTAAACAACTTCGAGTTTCATATTAAAGATATTGTTATCAATAACGGAGCTGAAATGATTGTAGCCATTGCCGGAGAAATTCTTCGTATGCCGGGATTACCCAAGGAGCCGCAAGCATTGCACATCGATATTGTGGATGGAGAAATAGAAGGATTGAGCTAAAATAAATCCCCGTCTTTCCCTATGAAATAAAATGTGGAAAGACGGGGATGACTGTATATAGAGTCCAGTGTGCTTCCGTTTTCTCTTCTTGCACACTGTACGGTTGAATTCGTCCTTGCTATGAGTGATATATGACATCATATATTTCTTTTATAGTAAGAAAAACGAAAATCCGGACAGATGGTTCGGGCGGGACCGTTAATAAATAAAAAAAGCCTGCTCCTTTCACAAAGAGCAGACCTTATAAATAAGAGATAAAGCTGATAACAGCTTGAAGCTATTAGCTTTAAAATCGTTTTTTAATAAGCAAAAAGAGGATATTTCTTCATTGTCTCATTGACACGTGCACGTACTTGTGCAATAACTTCCTCATTTTCTACGTTAGACAATACAGTCTCGATCATTTCAGCAATTTCGAGCATCAAGTCTTCTTTTGCACCACGGGTAGTGATGGCAGGAGTACCTAAACGGATACCGGAAGTCTGGAAAGCCGAACGGCTGTCAAACGGAACCATGTTCTTGTTAACGGTAATATCAGCAGAAACCAATGCTTTTTCTGCCACTTTACCTGTCAGTTCAGGATATTTGCTACGCAGGTCGACCAACATAGAGTGGTTGTCTGTACCACCGGAAACGATAGTAAAGCCACGGTCAATCAAAGCCTGTGCAAGTACAGCAGCGTTCTTTTGTACTTGTTTAGCATATTCCTTAAATTCAGGTTGCAGGATTTCACCGAAAGCAACTGCTTTAGCAGCAATTACATGTTCCAACGGTCCACCTTGAACCCCTGGGAATACGGCAGAATCCAGTAATTGAGACATCATCTTGATCTCACCTTTCGGAGTGGTCTTACCCCACGGATTGGGGAAATCCTTACCCATCATGATGACACCACCACGAGGTCCGCGAAGTGTTTTATGTGTAGTAGAAGTGACGATATGTGCATATTTAACCGGGTTTTCGAGCACTCCGGCAGCGATCAGACCGGCAGGGTGAGCCATGTCGATCATCAGGATAGCGCCTACTTTGTCAGCGATTTCACGCATACGTTTGTAATCCCATTCACGAGAGTATGCAGAACCACCACCGATAATCATTTTCGGTTTCTCGCGCAGAGCGACTTCTTCCATCTGATCGTAGTCAACGCGTCCAGTTTCCTGATTCAGGTTATATTCGCAAGGAGTATAGATGATACCGGAAGTGTTTACCAGTGAGCCATGAGAAAGGTGTCCGCCGTGTGCAAGATTTAGTCCCATGAATTTGTCGCCCGGATTCAGAACTGCTAGGAAAACAGCAGCATTAGCTTGTGCTCCCGAGTGTGGCTGTACGTTTGCCCATTCAGCGCCAAAAATTTCTTTCAGGCGATCGATAGCGATTTGTTCGCTTTGGTCTACTACTTCGCAACCTCCGTAGTAACGTTTGCCGGGATAACCTTCTGCGTACTTGTTAGTCAGGCAAGAACCCATTGCCTGCATAACCTGGTCACTCACAAAATTTTCTGATGCAATAAGCTCGATTCCTTTCAACTGACGTTGATGCTCTTTTTCGATAATGTCGAAAATGATGTCGTCTCTTTTCATTCTTTTATAAGTAAGATTAAATTTCTAATTCGAGATACCTATTTTAAGCGCACAAAGTTAATGAAATCAAAGGATAATTGACAATTGCCCCCTGACAATTGACAATCTTTAAACATTCAACCCTTTGAACCGCCACTCTTTATTTTTCAATTCTCAATTTTCAACTCTCAATTTATCAAAGGATGAATCCCAGCGAAAAACTTAACGCGCTGTCACGGCGACGGAAAATAATGTTGCTCACTCCCGTGCTGCCGTCGGAATTGATATTGTCGTAAATGATGGACTTGGAGATATTTCCGATGCCTTGCTCGTAGCGGAAATCGAAAAAGATACGGGAGATGTTGACGCCTACGCCGATCACTGCACTGACATTGAACGGATACAGCCTTTCATGAATCCCTTTCTGGTCAAAATTCTTAAAAGTGATTTCATTGTGTTTTCCCCATAAGTAGCGAAGTTTGGGGCCTACGAAGATAGACATTCCGTAAGGCCCTTTTTTCACCACATTATAGCCGTATAGAATGGGGAAATCCACACTGTGCAACACCGATTGCACCGAAGCATAATCAGGTTCGATGGCAGGATGCTGTGAACCGAGCTTATCAAAAGTGATCTCACATTTGCTTACATTATAGGATACTTCCGGCTGAATGAAATGCTTCTTCATGTTGATACGCATAAAGAGAGCGCCAAAATAACCTATCTTGTAGTTATTCTGCACCTCATCGATAGTCACATCCTTAATTTTCAGTTCAGACACCATGAACATGGAAGAGTTGAATCCCGCCTTGATACCGATATTTATTTTTTTTGTATTGGGGCGGTCTACTTTTTCTGCGTTATAGTTCTGGCCGACAGCCGTGCAGGCTATGGCTAACAAACCGGGAAGGATGAATTTACGCAGCATATTCATGGCAATATCGCACTTTTTATGATTTCTTCTTTTCTACACTCCAACCGAACTTACCGATTTTCTCTCCCAGATTATAATATCCTCCATGCACATATACCAGCGGATTGGCTTCTGCCAGTTCCAGCTTTCCGGTTTCAGGATTCAGGTTCCGGTCGTCCGCACGCACATTTACCACGTCGGCGATAAACATATCGTGTGAGCCGAGGGAGATGATTTCTTTCACACGGCATTCAATGCAAAGGGGAGATTCTTCAATCAACGGAGCACTGACCACCGTACACTGTCCGGGTGTCAGCTTCATCTCATCAAATTTATGATAATCACGTCCCGAACGAACTCCGCACCAGTCGGTGGCAAAAGCCATATCTTTCGTTGTCAGGTTGATGACAAACTCCATGTTTTTTTTGATAATGTCATAAGAATGGCGTTCCGGACGTACGGATATATAACACATGGGCGGGTTTGTACAAATCGTACCCGTCCATGCTACTGTGATAATATTATATTCGCTTTCTTCTTTTCCGCAGCTGACCAGTACAGCCGGCAGCGGATAGATCATCGTTCCTGGTTTCCAGTCCTGTTTCATAGGCCTATACGTTTATTCAGAGGATTGTAATCTCTTCACGTTTCTGCTCTTTCTCGCAATAATGGCATTTTACGATACAGTTATCCTTATCTATCACATGAAAGATAGTGGCCATCGGTTCGTTGTTGGTGATACATTTCGGATTGGCACATTTCACGATGCCACGAAGTTCATCCGGCATTTTCACCTCTTTCTTTTCCACTACTTCGTAATCGCGGATGATATTCAGCTTAACGTGCGGGGCAACTACTGAAATACGGTTAATCTCTTCGTCGCAGAAGAATTTATCTGCAATCTTGATGATCCCTTTTTTACCCAGCTTCTTGCTGTCGAGGTTGAATCCGATAGTGATATTGCTAGTCATCTGTTCCACACCGAGCAATTGCACTACGGTAAAGAGCTTTTCGGATGGGATATGGTCAATCACTGTCCCGTTTTTCAGGGCAGCTACTTGCAATTCTTGTTTATTTTCGCTCATAATAAAATATCGTTTTTAACGTCATCTAATGTGATACCTAATACATCGCAAAGGATTGCTTCGCGGGCATACAGACCGTTTTGTGCCTGTTGGAAATAATATGCTTTCGGGTTGTCATCCACATCATAAGCAATTTCGTTGACACGGGGAAGCGGGTGCAGGATACGCAGGTTCGGACGTGTGTTCTCCAGCATTTTGTTACGGAGAATATATACATTCTTCACCCGTTCATATTCCATCAGGTCGGTGAAACGTTCGCGTTGCACACGGGTCATGTACAGAATATCGGCGTCAGCGATAATCTCTTCGGTAAAGTCCGTATGTTCAACGTATTTTATTTGGTGAGTTTTACAGTAAAGTTTGTATTCTTCCGGCATTTTCAGCTCTTCGGGAGCGATGAAATGGAAAGTCGGATTAAAGTGTCGCATCGCCATCAGCAATGAATGTACAGTGCGACCGTATTTCAAGTCACCCACCAGGAAAATGTTCAGATTTTCCAGCGTTCCTTGTGTCTTGTAGATAGAGTAGAGGTCGAGCATCGTTTGCGACGGGTGCTGGTTGGCTCCGTCACCTGCGTTGACAATGGGCACCGGAGCTACTTCGCTGGCATACCGTGCAGCTCCTTCGAGATGATGCCGCATGACGATAATATCTGCATAGTTGCTCACCATCATGATCGTGTCTTTAAGTGTTTCCCCTTTCGAAGAGCTGGTAGCTTTGGGGTCAGAGAATCCGATTACTCGTGCACCGAGACGGTTGGCAGCTGTTTCAAAACTCAAGCGGGTACGAGTGGAAGGTTCAAAGAACAGGGTTGCTACAACCTTTCCTTGTAATAACCGGCGATTGGGGTTCATTTCAAACTGCTTCGCCATTTCGAGCATGTAGAGGATTTTTTCTTTAGAATGTTCGGCAATGGTTACTAAACTTCTGTTTTCCATTTTGTTATCTTTTATGTGGATAGAACTTGTTTTACCGGAGCGTAAAGGTACGAAGAATTTGTGAAAAGCACAGATTTTTCGTACCTTTTTTATCAGCTTTTAATCAGTCGGTTTATTTCCGTCCGCTGGCTAACGCTGCAATGATATATTTCCCCGGTGCTCCGATTTTGCTCCAGGCCGTATTGGAGAGCAGTTTCCACACCTGGGTCCCTTTCCTGCCATAGTCCGATAGCCGGAGAATCGTCTGTTTCTCTTTCTGGTCAGTCACTTTATGGTTGTCCAGGCTCTCCATCAATCCTGCTATGTTGTGTGTAGCCAGATTGTAGGCATACCCCGGAATTTCAATCGAAACAACGTTGGTTTCTTCTTCTTCTTCATGATTTAGTTTAGTTTCCTTTAGTTTAGTTTGTCGGGAAATGTCTGCATTTTCTTGACTCACCTCCTCTTGAGTTTCAAAAATGTCTGCATTTTCCGCGTTCAACTCTTCTTTTTGCATCCCTTTTTTCTTCTTGGTCTCTAATAAATAAGGTAGTTGGGAGAAATCTATTTTCCTTCGTGTAGTGGCTTCGAACCACACCCTTTGAATCTGTTCCGAAGTGAGTATGCCGTATTTTTCGTAGGTTTCCTTATGGAAAAATCCTTTCTCCAATAACAGATCGACAATCTTTTCCATCATATCCTCTTTAATCCCGCCGCCTACTTTGCGGACAAAAATCAGGTTTTGTTCCTTTCCCCAAGAGATATAATATCCCTCTTTATATATTTTACAAAGCAATCGCATGACAATGTAAGAAGCTAACACTCCAAATTTAGCTTCTAATAGTTCCATCACTTCTTCGTCAAAGAAGTTTGCCGGTGTCGGGAAATAAGGTATCCCTTTGTTAATCATATTCATTGTTAAATATATTTTAATCTGATTTATACAATAGCTCTCCACTCCATCAGGTTCCCGATCATAAATCTTCTCCATCCTTTTTGTTCTTCACTCCAATACACGATAGACTCTTGTTTTGCTGTGATATTGAATTCTCTATGAAAGAATTTTTCATATCCCACCAGCGTTCCTCTTTCCAAGCAGAACGTACCATCCTGCTTGTGAAAAGCTATCATTACATTCCCATACAACATGTGTTCTATTAGTTTAATGCACTCTTGTACAATTCTCTCCGCACATTTATCCGAAATTCCCTTTTCAGCAGTAATACGTTTTTTCCATACTAATTTGCAAATTTCTAACTTGCTCTTCCTGATTTTTTGTCTCATTTTTTTCTGTTTTTAATTTTGAAAAATAAATTTCTGTTTAAGTGTAAATCTCCCCTTTATGGATAGTGACGGTATGTTGTTGTCATAGCGTTACTATCCTCTCATTATAGTGACACTATAACAATAGTATACCGTCACTATTTTTTCAAGAGAAATACTCTTTGTTTTTCGACCGGTTGAAAACGGTGGCGAAGGTAAGCCTTATATTTCAACTGTCCCATTATTTTTTTCTTAGTACTTGCTTTTGACTTTTTCAGCCTGTTCTCTTTTTTCCTCTTTCTCTTTCATATATTCTTCTTCGACAGGCTTTTTCAATGCCGCTAATTCAGCATGTATACTGCTAAGTTCCATCAACTTATAGCCGCCGTGTTTGTGAATGTATAATACTTTTAGGTCATAGATATATTGGGCTAGATTTATCAGCTTTTTTTTCTTGGGATGGCGGAAATGTCCATCAATAAAGATTTTTAAATGCATTGTGAGATAAAGGCGGATATCTCCATCGATTGCTATTCTGTTATCCAGCTCTTCTTCACTGATGATTTCTTCCTTTGAATGTCTTCCGGGGGCTTTTCCCACTGTTTGAACATTTCTTTTTGCTTTGTCGCTTTTACTACCTTTTTTAGTTTTTTTACTGCTCATAATTAATTAATTTTTGCAATATTAATGAATGTTAATTAGAAAATAATATCTGGAAAGCGGAATTAAACGTGCAAAAAGATTTGTTCTTTTGTCGCTTGCCAAATAGTATATATATAAAATAACTAGTGATGCAAATGATGAATAAAAATGGATTTAGTCGATGTGGTGAGAACTACATCAATCGTTTACGAAAGGAGGGGCGCTATTCTACAGCGCATGTCTATAAGAATGCCCTTTATTCTTTCAGTAAGTTTTGCGGTACGCTGAATATGTCGTTCAGACAGGTCACCAAAGAACGTTTACGACGTTATGGTCAGTATCTTTATGAGTGTGGTTTGAAGCCCAATACGATTTCTACGTATATGCGTATGCTTCGTAGTATTTACAATCGGGGAGTGGAAGCGGGTAGTGCCCCTTATGTTCCCCGATTATTTCATGATGTCTATACAGGCGTGGATGTCCGGCAAAAGAAAGCTTTGCCTGCCGGTGAATTGCATAAACTTCTGTATGAGGATCCCAAATCGGAGCGTTTACGTCGTACACAAACTATTGCCGCCCTGATGTTCCAGTTTTGTGGAATGTCATTCGCTGATTTGGCGCATCTGGAAAAATCAGCTTTAGATCAGAGTGTATTACGTTATAATCGAATCAAGACGAAAACTCCTATGAGCGTGGAAGTGCTTGACACCGCCAGGGGAATGATTAATCAACTCCGAAGTAATCAGGAACCCATTCCCGATTGTCCGGACTATCTGTTCGATATACTTTGCGGTAACACGAAGCGGAAGGATGAAAGGGCATACCGTGAATATCAGTCTGCTCTTCGGAGATTCAATAATCGTTTGAAGGATTTGGCGAGAGCTCTGCGTTTGAATTCTCCCGTTTCTTCTTACACACTCCGCCATTCTTGGGCAACGACAGCCAAGTATCGTGGAGTGCCAATTGAAATGATTAGTGAATCATTGGGACACAAATCAATAAAAACCACACAAATCTATTTAAAAGGTTTTGAGCTAAGAGAACGTACAGAGGTAAATAAAGGGAATTTATCTTACATTAGGAACTATCGTTTAGGTAGATAATTAACGGTAAAGTATTAGAAATCAAGGGCGAAATGTTTCTGTTACTTCTTAGGTAACGGATGAGGTATTCATTCACAGGAAAACAGATGAAAATAGGAAAACATGGACAAGAACCGCCTACAGCAATGTTTTTCTAACCTACGCGAAGGGAAAAACATCTTTGAAAACAGAGTATAGGAATATCAGGCATGATAAAACAAAATCATCATGTCCGGATATATTCTTGTTGTATATTTCAACAAATCAGAAAAAAAAGAAGATTTTACTTGTTTACTATTTGTATTTTTGCATATCTTTGCACCGAATAATTATCCGTTACCTAAGAAGTAACGGAAACTTAAGGGGTAAAAAAAGTATGATTCTAACGAAAGAAACTTTAAGTGCTGGGCCTAAAATTGGGACAGGGGAAGGCGTAGCACACTCTAAACGCTGGTATGTCGCTCTGGTTCGTATGCATCATGAGAAGAAGGTAGCCGAACGTTTAGACAAAATGGGGATTGAAAATTTTGTACCGGTCCAGCAAGAAGTCCATCAATGGAGTGACCGCCGTAAAGTGGTTGAATCCGTGTTGCTTCCTATGATGGTTTTTGTACACGCTGATCTTAAAGAACGTAAAGAGGTTCTTTCCTTTTCTACAGTTAGTCGTTATATGGTAATGCGCGGTGAGAGCAGTCCGACTATCATTCCTGATGAACAAATGGCCCGTTTCCGTTTTATGCTTGACTATTCCGAAGAGGCAATCTGTATGAATAGCGCTCCTTTATCACGTGGTGAAAAGGTACGTGTTGTTAAAGGTCCTTTGACTGGTCTTGTAGGAGAGCTTGTCACGGTGGATGGCAGAAGTAAGATTGCTGTCCGGTTGAATATATTAGGATGTGCTTGTGTTGATATGCCGCGAGGGTATGTAGAATTAATTGAATAAAATATAATACTGTCTTTCAAAGTCTGTTCAAACGATTAGTACAAATATTTATAACTGAGTTGTATTTAGCAGGTAAAAGGGGATTGTGAAAAGCCTGCTCCTCATGTCCATAGGAATCATACTAATCAAAATTTAAAATCAAGTCCGTTACTCAAAATAGGATTAACTACTATATCATGTCCGAACAACAAGCGAATAATAAACGAATTGCAAAAAACACGCTGTTCCTATATCTCCGTATGATCATCATGATGGGAATAGCTTTATATACGTCCCGGATTGTATTAGATATATTAGGAGAAGTGGACTATGGACTATATAATGTTGTTGGTGGAGTTGTTACAATGTTTACGATAATCAATTTTGCAATGAGTTGTGCTACTTCTCGATTTATTACATTTGAACTTGGAAAAAAAGATTTAAAAAGGCTTAATATTGTGTTTAGCACTAGTGTGATAATTCATTTTATCATAGTTTTTATTATTTTGCTCCTTTCTGAAACGGTTGGCTTATGGTTTCTAAATACGCAAATGACAATTCCGGCAGAACGTATGGAAGCTGCCAACTGGGTTTTTCAATTTTCCGTATTCTCATGTATGATAATGATTATAAGTGTTCCTTATAATTCACTTATCATGTCGTATGAAAAAATGAGTGCATATGCTTATATTACAATATTAGAAACTATATTGAAATTAGTCATTGTATATCTATTGGTTATTGGCAATATTGATAAATTAATACTATATAGTATTTTAATGTTTTTAGTCAGTTTAATTATACGTATAACTTATCAAGTTTATTGCACAAAAAAGTTCCGAGAAGTTCGATTCAAATTTGTAATAGACAAACATATTTTAAAACAAATGTTTTCATATGCATTTTGGAGTTTGACAGGAAGTTCTGCAAATTTATTAGCTACACATGGTCAAAACATTCTTTTAAATATATTTTTCGGTCCCAGCGTAAATGCAGCTAGAGGGGTCGCTGTACAAGTACAAAACGCTGTTCAGCAATTCTCCAATAATTTTCAGCAGGCAATGAATCCCCAAATAAATAAATCCTATGCACGAGGAAATTTAGAGTATATGCATACACTGATAAATGCAAGTTCAAAATATTCTTTTTTCCTACTCTTTATCATATCATTTCCTGTATTTTTAGAAATAAAGATGGTGCTTTCATGGTGGTTGGTCGATACCCCCGATCATACTATAAACTTTATTCGATTAATGCTTATAATATGTATAATAACGTCGTTAGGAAATCCACTGTCTGTAGCAGCGGGTGCGCATGGGAAGATTCGAAATTTCCAGCTTTTTGTTGGAGGGGGTATGCTTTTAGTTGTGCCTGTATCTTATTTTACAATAAAAATATCTCCAACACCTGAATATATTTTTATAGCGCAAATTATAATTTGCACGTTGGCGCAAATTGTAAGATTGATAATTGTTAAGCCTATGATTCATTTTTCCTTAACTCGGTATTGTAAAGATGTGATTTATATTTGTACAAAGGTAATGGTTCTTTCTTCAATCATACCTCTAACTTTATATTGGATAATGAAAGAGTCTGTTTATTCTTTTTTTCTTGTTTGTACTACAAGCTTTTTTTCTACAGTTATTGCAATTTATTTTACAGGTTTAACTAGTGGTGAGAAATTATTCGTTCAAAATAAGATAAAGCAATTGTTGAATAGGTAGCTACTATGATTAAAATAAATAATAAAAAAGATTGTTGTGGTTGCACTGCCTGTGTGCAGCGTTGCCCAAAGCAATGTATTGCACTAATTGAAGATACAGAAGGTTTTCTTTATCCTAAAGCCAATTTACAATTATGCATAAACTGTAGTCTCTGTGAAAGAGTATGTCCAATCATAAATCCACTGCCACCTCGATTGCCAATGTCTTGTTATGCTGGAATAAATTTGGACGAACACATTCGTTTGGAGAGTTCTTCAGGAGGACTATTTACAGTATTTGCAGAGCATATTATCAAAGAAGGGGGAGTAGTCTTTGGTGCGCAGTTTGATGAAAATTGGGAGGTAAGGCATAATTATACAGAAACATTGGAAGGATTATCCGCTTTCAGAGGTTCAAAATATACGCAAAGCCGTGTTGGGGATAATTACAGCAAAGCAGAAGCTTTTTTAAAAACTGGACGTAAGGTTTTGTTTTCTGGAACCCCTTGTCAAATAGCCGGGCTAAAACGATACTTAAAAAAAGAATACGAAAATTTATTTACTGTCGATTTCATTTGTCATGGTGTACCTAGTCCTAAAATTTGGCGTGCATACTTGAAAGAAATTTGCAGGAAAACTATAGAACGTAGTGGAAAAATGTCACTCTCTTCCATCTCTATAGGTAGGGGTAGTGTTTCTTATATCAAAGATGTTAATTTTCGATATAAGATTACAGGATGGAAAAATTATAGTTTCTCTTTAAAATTGGATTATGGCATGACGCAGGGTGAAAAAAAAATAGAAAGGTTTGTAGAACCTTTTTCTGAAAATATTTTCATGCAAGGATTTCTGAAAAATTTATATCTCAGGCCATCCTGTTATAATTGTCCTGCGAAAAAAGGAAAATCAAGAAGTGATATTACTCTTGCGGACTTTTGGGGTATTCAGGAATTGTACCCTGAATTGGATGATGATAGAGGAACAAGTGCGCTATTTCTAAACACTTACAATGCTTTAGTAGTATTCGATAGTATAAAAAATGACAAGTTTGTTTGTAGAAAGGTTTTGTATAATGAGATTGTAAACTCAAATAAAAATTATGAATCATCTTGTAAAGAACCTCTATATCGGAGCATTTTCTTTAAAAAATACAAAAAGAACGAGCTTTTAGATAGCTTATTGTTTGAACAGACTTTGAAAGACAGAATTACATTAAAATTTAAAAGACACTTTAAACTATGAAAATAGGCGTTGTTACTTTTTGGGGTGCTAATTACGGAGCAATTTTACAATGCTACGCATTGCAACAAGTTCTGAAATCATTAGGACATGAGGTAAAAACAATAAATAAGGGATGGGGAAAATACTCACTTCCTCCAACTTTAAAACAAAAGATTAAAGATATGCTGTTTTCTGATGTTTTCAAACAATTCAAAAAAAAATATATTGAATTTACTCCTTTAATAAAAAATGAAAAAGAACTTTTAGAATTAAATAATCAATTTGAAGCAATCATAGTTGGAAGTGATCAAATTTGGAACTCGGATTGTATTAAAGACATGGGATTTTATTATTACCTTGATTGGGTAAAATCTTCTGTTAAAAAATATGCATATGCTGTCAGTTTTGGGAAAGATACTTTTGATACTACTCAATCTAATATTGCAGATATTTCCATTTTATTGAATTCTTATCAAAAAATATCTGTAAGAGAGGATTCGGGAGTTGAAATCTGCCAAGATACATTGAATGTAAATGCTATTCACTTATTAGATCCGACTTTCTTATTATCCCAAGAACATTACAATAGATTAATAGGAGATGTGAAAATAGGAAAATTGTATATTTGCAAATATTTTCTTGATAGTACTGAATGTAAAGATAAATTGGTTGATAAAATTGCTGCTGAAACGCATTTAGCCATAATTGATAATTATCCAAGTAAAATCAACAAGTATAAAGGGTGGATTTCATCAAAATATCGATATCCTTCGATTATAGAATGGTTACAGAATATTCGTAGTGCAGATTATGTTGTGACAGATTCTTTCCACGGAATGGTGTTTTCTCTTATTTATCATAAAAAATTTATATGCATCAATAATAAAAAAAGAGGAAGCACTCGTTTTCAAAGTTTGTTAGGAGCCCTAGATTTGTCTTACAGGCTCGTTGATGTTGAAGAAATTGATTTTGTGAAAAATATGAATATTCTTCAAACTTCTATTGATTATGCCATAGTAGACCAGAAGCTCGCAGAACAACAGAAGAGCTCATTAAGATTCCTTGAAACCTTATAGTTTCATTATTGCACAATAATCTTTTTACTACATGTTACTTTTAAAACGAAAATATTCGCAGAAAAGATTTTATTTGCTATTTTTCATAATGCTCTATGCTACAAACTTTTGTGGATTTGAGCTAATTGCTGGTTTATATCCTAAAGGTAATATGAGTTATGAGCTTCCATTATTAGCTTTGATGATATACTGTGGAACGAAAATAAAAGAAAAGAGTGAATATAAAAAATGGATATATTTATTATTTGTGACCTTATGTCTTAATTACATTTCTACCATATTCTTTGAGGGAAGAGGGCTTGTAAATGCTATGAGGACTTCTAGCTTTGTTAATTACTTGTTTTTGTTTTTTCCAATAGTGGTTATACGGCCAACTATAGAAGAAGTCGAAAAGGTTATAAAATATTTAGGGTTATTGTGCTTGACGCTGTACTTTATTCAGCAAGCGATCCTTCCTATTCCTATTGTGGAAAGTTTGACAAGTGGATGGCGTAAGGCTAATGATGCCGGAGTTTTTGATATAAAACGTTTTACTATTACAGGAGAGATTATAATGTTTCTCTTTCAATTAATGTCACTTAATAAATATTTCGTGACTAAGAATAAAAAAGAGCTATTGTATGTCATTCTCGTGTTTACAATGTGTGTCATGCATGGGTATCGTTCCATTATATTGTCAATGCTGATTTCATTAGTATATATTTTTCACAAGGTAAAAGGTGTCAAATTGAATGCTCAAACAATTTCTTTCATCGTGTTTTTTATTTTGATCTATTATAGCATATCTTTTACACCATTTGTTCAAGATATTTTGGGGACAATTGCTGAAAAGAATGAGCAGCAGTTTACTGCTAATTCGAGCTGGCGTGAAATAGATCGCGTCATAGAATTTGACTTTTTTCTCAATCAGCAATTGCAACACCCCTTAGAGTGGGTTTTCGGCTGTGGCTTTTTGGCAAAAGATGAGTATCAAAATGCTGGAGTTATATCGCATTTTATAAACTGGGTAGATTTGGGCTTTATAGGACTTTCGTTTATGGGAGGGATATTAATGACTTTTTGCTGGCTGAAACTTCTTGTGTTGAACATGAGGAAAACAAGTTCTAACTATGCATATTTGTCAGCTTTTTCAATATTCGTCATAATTAGTACTATTTCGTTGCCTATTGCGTTTAATGACAAGGCTCCGGCCATTCAAGCCTTGGCTTTTTACATTGGCTTTTTAATTCATAAAAAAAGATAATATGATAAAAATAGGTTTCTTTCTTGAGAATTTGCCTTTAGGGTTCATTGACTATACAAACATTCTACAGGGCAATCCTGGAGTTGGGGGAACGGAGTTTCAAGTTGTGCTAAATGCATACCTCCTGTCACGAAATGCAAAATATAAGATTTATTTGTTTGCTCAAATGGAATCAAAATTTCCCGAAGAAATTGATGTTATTATTGAAAAAGATTTTAGCAAATGTATTCAGTTATGCGAAGAATATGATATAAAATATTTAATATTTAAAGAACAGCCACATTGGATAACGAATAATTGTTTTCAAAATATACCATCCTGTGTAAATCTTATAGCATGGTGTCACAATTTTCTATCTGTTAAAAGACTGGATTTCTATGCTCAAAACCAATCTTTTAAGTCTATAATTATGGTAGGAAAAGAACAAGCTGAATTATATCGTGACCATAAAGCTTTCCCTAAAATTGATTATATCTATAACGGCAATGTAATTCCTTCGCTAGAAGAAATGAAAGATTTAATAGCCTGTAGAAATAGGAAGAATATTGTAACCTATATTGGTAGTATGTATCCCTACAAGGGATTTCATGTTTTAGCAAAAGCTTGGAAAAAAGTAGTCAAATATGTACCTGATGCAGAACTATATGTAATTGGTTCAGCGGACGTATATAATGTGAATTCACGAAAAGGGAAATATAATATCGCTTTACCCAATTATGAAAAGACATTTATATCATATCTCACAAAAAATGGAGAGATTATGAATAATGTACACTTTATGGGAAAAATGGGAGTAGAAAAAAATGATATTTTAAAAAAGACCAAAGTTGGTGTTCCTAATCCATCTGGAAGAACTGAAACTTTTGGAATATCTGCAATAGAAATGCAGGTGATGGGATGCTGTGTTGTTACAAAAAAATGCTGTGGCTTTTTAGATACTGTTATTAATAAAAAGAATCTATATTTAAGTAATTCATCATTAGCTGACTATATTATCCGAAATTTAAAGTCGCCAGATTTCGATTATGTCTCTGTACATAATGTTATAAAAGACAAATTCGATTACATGTCAACAATAAAAGATTGGGGTGAACTTTTTGAAAATTTGGAACAAGGGAATCCTAAAATTCATGATTTTACTCATAATATACAAAATAAAGAATTTGATTTTAAATGGCTAAGACTTATCATACAAAAAATAAACCAGCGCTTTAACTATATATTTCCGCCTTTGGTGAAGTGGAAAGAATGGAAATTTTATAGGAAGATAGATTATTTGTCAGATAAAGAAGCTTTTATAAAAGATTAATGATATACTATTGATTGTAAAAAATATGCCAACCTATTTCTCACCTAAAATATCAATCATTGTACCATGCTACAATGTGGAAAAATATTTGGAACGATGTCTGTTATCTTTGGTGAATCAATCGCTAAAGGATATTGAAATAATATTGATAGATGACGGTTCTCTTGATAATTGTCCCCAACTATGCGATGAATGGAGGGAAAAAGATTCACGTGTAAAAGTAATTCACAAACCCAACGGTGGGTTAGGATATGCTCGTAATAGTGGGCTGGAAATAGCACAAGGAGAGTATATAGCATTTGTAGACTCAGATGATTATGTGGATACCTGTATGTATGAACAATTATATAATTCTACTGATAAAGGAAAGCATGATGCGGTTTTATGTGGATTGCGGCAAGAAGTTGCTCCTCAATCTTATGTCTTGATTCGAGATTATGACATTCCTACCACTTTTGTGGAGAAACAAATGGATTATTTGGCATTATCGTTTCTATATAAAACAGAATTAAACACTCATTCACGCTTGTTTATGTCTGTCTGGCATGGGATTTACAAACGAGAATTGATAAAAAAATTACATTTAAGGTTCTACTCCGAACGAGAAATTTTATCAGAAGACTTACCTTTTCAAATTGTGTTTTTTCGCAATGCAAAATCTGCAAAGTTTATTCCAGACTATCTGTACACTTACTGCTTAAATGTAGATAGCCTAACTCGCCATTTCAAATTGAGCAAGTTTGATGCTGCAAGAAAACTACGTAAACTTCTATATAGTTTAGTTCCTATTAATGCTGAATCTTTTTATTTTATTGATATAGAATATTATGGACGAATACGCTATCTGTTGGCAGATTTGCTATCTGCAGATAATTTGAGTTGGAGTGAAAAATATGAATTCATAAAAAGGCTTTGCAGAGGTGAAAATTGGGGCGAATTAAAAGTTTCACGTGCTTATGAGCGATATACTTGGAAATATATGAAGCAGTATGAGCTACTAAAAGCAAATAGATCTATCAGCTTGATGTTCTTTATTTTATTTGATAAATATATAAATAAGAATAGTCTAATAAAAATATTTAAAGCCTCAATGCTATGAGCTTTTCATCAAACTATTAACAAGTATGAAAAAAATACTTATTGTAATTTACAATTTAGCTGCTGGAGGAGCACAAAAAAGTCTTGTTTCATTTCTGAATACTATCCCTCAGGATAAATATTCTATTGATCTATTTCTTTTGAATAAAGAAGGATTGTTTCTTTCACAAGTTCCTGATTTTGTAAATATCATAGAGGCTAACAAGATATTTAAGTCTATTCACCATTCCCTGACAGACATAAATTTCTTTTTTCCTCAAAATTATACGCTGTGGTGGAATGTCTTCCTTTCCCGATTGAAATCGAAAAAATATAAAAAAAATCATCGTGAACAAGCTCATTGGCAAACATGGCATACATATATTGATGCACTATCGGGAGAATATGATTGTGCCATTAGTTATGTAGAAGGAGCCATGAACTATTTTGTAATAGATAAAGTAAAAGCAAAGCGAAAAATTCTCTGGATACACAATGTATATGCTGCACTTCATTATGATATTTCCTTTGATTATAACTATTTTAGTCGGGCAGACCGTGTAGTCACTATGTCGAAATCGGGCTTGTTGTCTTTGCAAGAAAATTTCCCATCTATTAAATCAAAATTCATTGTGTTAGAAAATATCTCAAATAGTGGTCTGATAGAGAAACTATACATGGAGTCCATAAAAGAGAAAGAATACGAAAATTTTGATGGCTTGAAGCTGCTGTCGATAGGTCGGTTGATGGATCAAAAAAATTACCCTTTGGCGATAGCTGCGGCAGCCGAACTTCATCGGCGGAATGTGAAATTTTTATGGTACGTGATAGGAGAAGGGGTTGATAGGTTGAAATTAGAATCTTTAGTAGAAAAAGAATCTCTCGGTAATTGCTTCAAGATGATAGGATTACGCTCTAATCCATACCAATATATGCGCGTAGCAGACATTATTGTTATGACATCCAAATTTGAAGGACGCTCGATCGCATTAGACGAAGCTAAAATATTACACAAGCTTATTGTTACCACTAATTATGCATCTGCCACAGATGTGGTTGATAATTGCGAAACCGGACTGATTTGTGAAATGACACCTCAGGCAGTCGCAGAATCCATCATAAAATTAAGTTTGGATAAATCGCTGACGGCACATATCGTATCCAATCTGAAATCTAGGAATTGGGACAATACAAGTGAAATAAACAAATATTATGAGGCTATAGAGACCTTAGATTAACTAATCATCTATAAACATGAAATATTTTTGGTTAGCACTTTATTATGGGTTTGCATACTACCTTCCCTCAACTTATTCATTTGGAAAAATTGGATTGTACAGCGGATATTTACGCAGATTCATCTTTAAGCATATTGCAAAAAAATGTGGTCATCATGTCAATATTGAAAGACATGCTTTTTTCGGTAAAGGTTTTGATATTGAACTTGGTAATTATAGCGATTTAGGGATAGATTGTCATGTCCCTAATAACATTAAAATCGGCGATTATGTGATGATGGGACCAAAATGTTATATCCTACCCAACGATACACATGATACATCGAGGTTGGATATCCCCATGCAGCAACAAGGTAGAATTATGAAAACAGGACGAACCATTATAGGTAATGATGTTTGGATAGGAAGGCAAGTCTTGTTTACTGGGGGAAAAAATATAGGTAATCATGTCGTTATTGGGGCAGGAAGTGTTGTCTGCAAAGATGTGGAGTCATTTGCTATAGTAGGAGGAAATCCCATCAGAGTAATAAAATATAGGAATAAATAATACATCACTATATGGAAAAACTTCTATTTTGCACTGCAAATTTCAAGACTGGACGAGGGGGCATATCATCCTATGCTTTTGACTTTATTGACGCATTTAGAGATGTGTATGAAATTGTAGTCGTTGCAAGTGGAGATATTGAAGAAAGTAATGTAAAAGTATATTTTTGTGATTGCTTGAATTTTACGCTATCCAATGCTCTGAAACTGATGGATATTATTTCTAAAGAGTCCCCAAATATTGTCATAAATAGTGCGTTTGCACTTTTGTCATTGGTAACTCCATATATAGATAATAATATCCAGGTCATAACAATTAGCCATTTCGTCAATGGGAGATATGCATGGTATGCTGGTTTAAATGGGAAATATGCGGATTTTCTCATATCTTTATCCTCCTATGGAAAGGAGTATATAGAGAAAAAATTCAATATCACGGATAAAAAGAAAATACAAGTTGTGTTAAATTTTATGCCAGAAGTTGTTCCCACTTATAAAATGAAACGCGACAGACTTATTTTAAAAATTATTTATCCGGGAGGATGTTCATATGGAAAGAGTGCAGAAGTTGTTTGTAAAAGCTTAAAACTACTTCTCAGAACAAATTTAAATTTTGAGTTTTATTGGACTGGCAATACTAAAATAGTGGGAGCGGGGAAAAAAGGTATTCGTACAAACAATATAGAAGATTGCTTACCCAAAGACCCTCGCGTAAAACATATTGGTCCGGTGAATAGAGAAATATCCAAGCAACTTCTTTCTGATGCGAATATATTCCTACTGCCTTCACGTGGGGAAGGGTTTCCTATTTCATTAATTGAAGCCATGAGATGTGGATGTATTCCTGTTATATCCAATGCCAAACATGGGAGCCTTGATGCAATAGTTAATGGGGTAAATGGTTTTATTGTTAAGCAAGGCAATGCTCATGAAATAGTATCTCTGATTGAATATATCATAAACAATCACAATAACTATTCTTCTATTTATGAGAATAGTTATTTATACTATAAACAGAATCTTACAGATTCTGTTTGGAAAAAGCATTTGGTTGAAATAATGAACGGTTTCTCTAATCATATTAATCGATTGGAGCAATTTCAAAAATACCATTATATGAAAGACAGATTTTATCTAAATTTTCTGATGAAAAGGTACTGGGTATATGACCGACTGACACAATTATATCACTTTGTATATTTCAGATATATCAAATATTTATTATAAAAATGAAATATGATTTTAGATTATATCAATAATCAGCAATGTTGTGGGTGTGGTGCATGTAAAGAAATATGTCTGCATGGGGCAATAAGGATGGGTGAGGATTCTGAAGGTTTTTTACAGCCTCTTTTAGTAGCTGACTTATGTACTAACTGTGGAGCTTGCGACAAAGTCTGCCCAATAAAAAATGCCGGAAAAACGAAAAAAGAAGTCCGCCAGTCATTTGCTGCGATAAATAAAAGTCAGAAAATATTAAATAAGAGTTCAAGTGGTGGCATTTTTTCAGTGATTGCTGAATATATTATTCAACATGGGGGCATTGTGTATGGTGCATCATTCGACAAAAATCTTAAGCTTACTCATAAAGGAGGCGAAGGTATTGGAGAATTAGAGGGCTTAAGAGGAAGCAAATATCTTCAGTCATATGTGTATCAATGTTTCCCAGATATAAAGAAGAATCTGAGAAATGGCAGGCTTGTTTACCTAGTTGGTACGGGATGTCAGATTGCTGCATTGAAACTTTTTTTACATAAAGAGTATGATAATCTAATAACTTCTGACCTCGTTTGTCATGGAGTTCCTTCTCATAAGCTATTTGACTCTTTTGTATCTGCCTATGAAGAAACAACTTGTAGAAAAGTTGTCAATTACAGATGTCGTGACAAGTATGCCGGAGGATGGTCTGGTTCTCAAACTGTAGATTATATTTATAAAAACGAAATAAAAAGAGATTTGTATAATCCGATTCTAGCTGGATATATGAAAGCTTTTATGTCTGCTGACTTTTTTAGAGAATCTTGTTATTCCTGTCCATTTGCCAATGAACGTAGGTGTGGTGACATCACCTTGGCGGATTTTTGGGGAATAGAAAAGTATCATAAAATAAATTCAAAGAACGGAGTTTCCGCAATATTAGTCAATACAAGCAAAGGAGAGAGTTTATTAGAAGAATTAAAGTCGAAAATTCAGATTATAGAAACAAAGACTGAATATATAAAAGCTGAAAATGACAATTTGCATGCTCCTTCATTACGGACTGATTATAGAAGTAAAAGTTATATAGAGCTAGAAACAAATACTCAAAAAACATTGAGAAAATACATTAATGACAGCAAAATAACAAAATATAAATTTTGGATTAAACACTTTATGCTACGTTCTCACTTCTACTCACTATACTTTAGACTCAAAAACTTATGAATATTTGTATTTATTCCTCATATGCTTGGATCAAAATAGCTAATAACTATGGGTCTATATTGCAATATTTTGCCCTTCAGGTATATTTAGAAAAACAGGGGCATCAAGCATATTGGTTGCGTTTTAAGCTTAAAGATAATATCACGCTAAAATACAGAATTGCCAATTTATTGCTTAAACGTAAAGATAGGATCAGAAATTATAGGCATCAAAATCAAAAAGGCTTTCAAGATTTTGAAAACAAATACCTTTGTGAGACGCCATTAGAATATACCTCCTATTCACAATTAAAGAAAAATGCTCCACAAGCGGATGCTTACATTACGGGAAGTGATCAAGTATGGGCAGGTCTTTCTCCAGAACGCTATCTAGCTTTTGTTCCGAAAGGCATAAGAACAATTTCTTATGCAGCAAGCTTTGGAAGTCCCAAAATGGGGTTATTAAATAAATTGCTGTTTACATGGCGACTTAGAAATATAGATTATATATCAGTCAGAGAAAAAGCTGGTGTAGATTATTGTAAGATATTTGGTCGGAATGATGCTGTATGTGTATGTGATCCATCGCTGCTATTGGAAAAAATAGACTATGAGAAATATCTATGCAATGAAAGGGTTATGAAACGGCCATATATATTTTCTTATTGGGTAAATCCTATCCAAAGCTTAGAAAATATATCGTGGAAGGAGGTAACAGGTTATGCAAAAAGAGCTAATTTAGAGTTAATTGTTACCGCTATTCAGGGTGCTGAATTTTCTTTTGAAAAAGAATCTATAACTTCTCCGGAACCATTAGAATGGTTGCGGCTAATACATGACGCTGAATACATAATTACATCATCTTTTCACGGCATTGCATTTAGCATTGTAATGAAAAGACCTTTCCTTGTCATTCCTCAAAAAGGAAACAGTTCTGCTGAGAACCTAAGGTTTTATGATTTATTGAATAACTTGGGACTTGCAGAACGAATATATGATAGTAATCAACCATTTGATTTGCAATTAGAAAACTTTATTGACTGGGAAAGAGTTGAAAAAAATGTAAACGAATTAAGAGAGATTTCTTTTGATTTTCTACAAAAAGCGTTGCAGAAATAAATCAGATAAAGCGATATGGATAGAAAAAAAAGGCTTTTAGTGTTTCATCCTTACCTTGCCACATACCGAATAGATGTATATAACCGATTTACACAAGACTATGAAGTAAAGGTAGTGTTGACTGGGCATCCTGACGAGATAGTCAATTTGGGATTTAGCCTTGAAAAGGTAAATTTGCAGGCGAAATTTGATTATAAATATTATAATAAAGGTATATATGTGGGTCGTCATTTATTATCATTGGTGTATGTAAAAGCCATCAAGGAATTTCGTCCAGATATAGTGTTGGCTCACGAATATGGTATAAACACTTTGGCTGCAATCCTAAGCCGATGGTTTTATAAATTCAAACTTTTTCTGACTTGTGATGACAGTTTGCAAATGGCACAAGAATATTCTAACAGAAGAAAATTGCTGAGAAATTTCATCGTCAGTCATGTAGACGGATTTTTTGTGGTGAGTACAAAGACGAAAGAGTTTCTAAATGAACTTTATCCCAAGGCGCATTGCCAGTTTATTTATTTTCCTATTATACAAAACGACGTATATCTTGAGCAAAAAATTAATGCAAATAAGGAAAAAGCTGAAGAGTACATTCGTAAATATCAATTGGAGAATAAAAAGATTTTATTGTATGTAGGTCGATTTGACCCAGTAAAAAACATTCCTCTGCTATTGAATGCCTATGCCGAAATAAAAAATGATGAGATGCGGTTAGTCTTGGTCGGTGATGGTGAAATGAAACCTACTGTAAGAGAAAAAATTAAAAAATTGAACATAGAGAACGAGGTTATACAAACTGGGGCTTTATATGGTGATGATTTATATGCTTGGTATTATTTAGCAGACTTTTCCATCTTAGCCAGTTATCAAGAAGCTTTTGGTGCGGTAGTGAATGAAGCTTTGGCAGGAGGGTGCTTTGCTTTGGTTTCAGATCACGCCGGTGCTCATACTTTAATTCAAAATGGAGTAAATGGCTATGTATTCAGAAGTGGAGATAAGAGTGATTTGAAAAGTAAATTGGAGTTAACATTTAAAAGTCCAAAGAAGATATTACATCGCAGCAATATGCTTAAGACATTTGAAGATTTTTATCAAAACATAATCAATGCATTCAATTGTTAATCCGTAAATCATAATGATATTAATACATTATTTAAAACGCTTGAGAGATTTATACTACCAATATATTGTGTGGCATAAATATAATATAGGTAAAGGTTTCCATTGCGGAAGAGGGGTGTTTGTTTGGGGAAGAGATAAAATAGAAATCGGCAAAAACTTTTATATTGGCAAGTATTCGACCATAGAAACCAATTGCGTGATTGGTGACAATGTTATTATAGCCAATCATGTAGGAATTGTGGGAAAGTATGACCATAATTATCAACAGGTTGGGGTTGCTGTACGCATGGCGGAATGCATTCGGGATAAGAACTACAGCTGGAAAGGGATTGATAACGTAACTTATATCGGTGATGATGTTTGGATAGGTTATGGTGCAATTATTATGAGTGGGGTTACAATAGCTAACGGCTGCATTATTGCTGCGGGAAGCATTGTTACTAAAGACACTGAACCATATAGTATTTATGCGGGTAATCCGGCTAAAAAAGTGAAAGATCGGTTTCTTACAGAGAAAGAATTGAATGAACACCTTGAATTGATGCGCAAAAACTTTTAAAGACGAAGCATTAATGAGATATTTATTGTTGGTCGCCCTATGGGTGTTGAACGCAGGAGTTTGGCCGCAGAGAGATTCTTTGTGACGCTGGGCTTGCATTATGAGCATTGTAAGTGGAACAACTACGAACTTTAAAAACTACGCTGCCATAATTTACAAAAAAAATAAAGGAAGGACTGTTTTTAATACGAACAACTTTATCAGTTATAATATCTGTGGAAAATTGATGAAAGTGGAGGGCGACTTGCAGCTCTAAAAGAATGGGATACTACTTCAATACAATATCATTATTGGCGATTATCCAAAGAATCTGGTAAACTGTTGCGGCATATACAAAATGTTCGACAATGAAAGATCTACTCTCTTCTTCAAAAAGGTTGCCCTATGTCGTTGGAAAATCAACACTAGAAAAATTTAAAAATTAAGTTCGTTTTTGGCTGTTTTTTCCTATGTGATATGTCAAAGCCGGACACTACTAACTTAATACGAGGGGTATGTTACGATTAAAAGATTTAACGCTGGTTTCTTCTAAAGAGGACCTAGCGAAAATGCCACAAGGAAAGAAGCTTATCAATACAATCAACGCCCATTCTTTCAATACTGCGCAGAATGATGGGGTGTTTGCGGATGCTTTATGCAATGGGGATTATCTGATACCCGACGGGGCAAGTATCGTAAAGGCTTGTCGGTGGATTGGCGGCAAGTCGCAGCCGAAAGAACGCGTGGCGGGATGGGATCTCTTTGAGTTTGAAATGAGGAGCCTGAATGAACGGTCAGGAAAGTGCATGTTTATGGGGAGTTCGGAAAAAGTGTTGGGATTGATTAAAATAAAATCGGCAGAAATATATCCGAATTTGGAGGTCGTGACTTATTCGCCACCTTATAAACCGGAGTTTTCTAAAGAGGATAATAATGCAATTGTGACTGCAATTAATTCAGAAAATCCTGATTTACTATGGATTGGTATGACTGCTCCGAAACAAGAAAAATGGACATATACTCATTGGGACGAGTTGGATATACATTGCCACGTAGGAACTATTGGTGCCGTTTTTGATTTTTTTGCAGGTACGGCAAAACGTGCTCCCCAATGGTGGCAGGATCATTCTTTAGAATGGCTTTATCGACTCATAATAGAGCCAAAACGTATGTGGAGGAGATATATTATAGGTAATTCTCTATTTATTAGGAATATTCTAAGAGAAATGTGTTGAGAATATGAGAGTTCATGTGCATTATTAAATCCGTTTTATTGGAATAAGGATAAATACTTATAGTATAATTCTTGTTTGTTTTTCTTAACTATTTTATTTCTGTATTTTATGAAAAAAATTGCATTAATTTCGGGTATTACAGGTCAGGACGGCTCGTTTTTAGCAGAGTTTTTAGTAAAAAAGGGATATGAGGTCCATGGTATTCTGCGTCGTTCCTCTTCTTTTAATACCGGTCGTATAGAACATTTATATTTGGATGAATGGGTTCGTGATATGAAGAAAGAACGTCTAGTAAATCTTCATTATGGTGATATGACTGATTCTAGTTCTTTGATTCGTATTATCCAACAAGTACAACCTGATGAAATATATAATCTTGCAGCCCAGAGTCATGTAAAAGTCTCTTTTGATGTTCCAGAATATACAGCGGAAGCTGATGCTGTTGGTACGCTTCGTATGTTGGAAGCTGTACGTATTTTGGGAATGGACAAAAAGACAAAAATATATCAGGCTTCTACTTCAGAACTGTTTGGTTTGGTCCAGGAAGTTCCTCAAAAAGAAACTACCCCCTTCTATCCCCGCTCTCCGTATGGAGTGGCTAAACAGTATGGCTTTTGGATTACTAAGAATTATCGTGAAAGCTATGGAATGTTTGCGGTAAATGGTATCTTATTTAATCATGAAAGTGAGCGAAGAGGCGAGACTTTTGTAACTCGTAAAATAACTTTAGCTGTTGCACGTATTGCTCAAGGTTTACAGGATAAGCTCTATTTAGGAAACTTAGATTCTCTCCGTGATTGGGGGTACGCTAAGGATTATGTAGAATGTATGTGGTTGATTCTTCAGCATGATATACCAGAAGATTTTATTATTGCCACAGGCGAGTATCATACAGTACGTGAATTTACTACATTGGCATTTAAAGAGGTTGGTATCAAACTTCTTTGGGAAGGAAAAGGGGTAAATGAGAAAGGTATTGATGAGTCTACAGGTAAAGTTGTAGTTGAAGTGGACTCTAAATATTTTCGTCCTGCCGAGGTTGAACAGTTGTTGGGGGATCCGACGAAAGCTAAAACTCTACTTGGCTGGAATCCTCGGAAAACTTCTTTTGAAGAACTAATAAAAATAATGGTTTCCCATGACATGAAATTCGTAAAGAAGCTTCACATGAAAGAGTTGATGAGTAGAGAATAGCATTTAGATAAGAATTTTACATCAATCATAGCTAAAACTTATGCAGGAAGTCCAACGTTTTAACAAAGTCCTAAAGTCTTTGGTCCTCTTAGGGGATCTTATTTTACTGAACCTGCTTTTGTGGGGATTCAATTGCTTTCTAGGTACCCGTTTTTGGTGCATTCATTGCGGTTCTATCTTTCAAGGGATGGCTCTTATCACTTTGTGTTATTTGTTTTGTAATATGCATTCGGGCGTTATTCTTCATCGTCCTGTGGTCCGTCCAGAACAGATCATGATTCGTGTTTTGCGCAACATGGTGCCTTTTATTCTTTTTTCAGTCTGCATGTTGCTTATCTTTCATTTTCATTTTTCTCATTCCCGTTATTTCGGATTGTTTTATATCGCTTTGATAATTGTAATTGTCAGCTATCGTTTAATTTTTCGTCACTTTCTGGAACTCTATCGAAAAAAAGGAGAAAATGTCCGTAAGGTAGTACTAGTTGGGAGCCATGAGAATATGCAGGAACTTTATCATGCAATGACGGATGATCCTACGTCCGGTTATCGTATACTGGGCTATTTCGAGGATTTTCCTTCGGGTCGGTATCCACAGGATGTTTCTTATTTGGGACAACCCAATGAAGTGACTGATTTTTTAGAAAAACATGCGGGAGAGATTGACCAGCTTTATTGTAGTCTTCCTTCTGTGCGTAGTGTGGAGATTGTTCCCATCATTAATTATTGTGAGAATCATCTGGTCCGTTTTTTTAGTGTTCCTAATGTCCGCAATTATTTAAAACGTAGGATGCACTTTGAATTATTGGGTAATGTTCCTGTACTATCCATTCGTTGTGAACCATTGGAGTCATTGGAGAACCGTATTATTAAGCGTGTTTTTGATATTGTTTGTTCAGGGCTGTTTCTTTGTACCGTCTTTCCTTTCGTTTATGTATTTTTTGGAATTGCGATTAAACTAAGTTCTCCCGGTCCTGTCTTTTTCAAGCAAAAACGTAGCGGTGAGGATGGTCGTGAATTCTGGTGTTACAAGTTCCGTTCGATGAAAGTGAATACGCAGTGTGATACTCTTCAGGCTACGGAAAACGATCCTCGTAAAACACGTATCGGAGAGATAATGAGAAAGACGAGTGTGGATGAATTACCTCAATTCATAAATGTGTTGAAAGGGGATATGTCCATTGTAGGTCCCCGTCCTCACATGTTGAAGCATACAGAGGAATATTCCAGCCTGATAAATAAGTTTATGGTTCGCCACTTTGTTAAACCTGGAATAACAGGCTGGGCGCAAGTGACGGGCTATCGTGGTGAGACGAAGGAACTCTGGCAGATGGAGGGTCGTGTGCAACGTGACATCTGGTATATAGAACATTGGACATTCCTGCTGGATTTATATATCATATATAAGACGGTATATAATGCCTTACATGGAGAAAAAGAGGCATATTGATAAGATTAACAGTTAACAATAAAAAAGCTATAATTAAAAAAATAGGAACTAAAGGGCGTTTAATTATGAATTCAAGAATTATGATGAGAAGACTTAACAACAGACATTTATTGCTGATATTGCTACCATTTATATTGGTTGCTTGTCAGTCTTATAAGAAAGTACCTTATTTTCAAGATGTGGATATAGTGAATCAGGCGGAACAGCAGGAGAAGCTTTATGATGCCAGGATTATGCCGAAGGATTTGTTGACCATTGTGGTATCGTGTACCAATCCTGAACTTGCGATACCTTTTAACTTGACAGTGGCTAGCAATGCCGCTATGGCTGCAAGTACTTCGTCTTATGTGACTACACAACCTATATTGCAGCCTTATTTGGTAGATAATGAAGGAAATATAAATTTTCCGGTGTTAGGAGAGTTGAAACTGGGTGGTTTGACTAAAAAGGAGGCGGAACGGCTGATTATAGATAAACTAAAGCCTTATATGAAAGAAATACCTATCGTCACGGTGAGTATGGTGAATTATAAGATATCCGTCATTGGAGAAGTCGGCCGACCGGGTACATTTACTATCTCCAATGAAAAAGTAAATCTGCTAGAGGCGTTGGCTATGGCCGGTGACATGACGGTCTACGGTCTTCGTGATAATGTGAAGCTGATTCGTGAGGACGCAAATGGTAAACAGCAGATTGTCACTTTGAATTTGAATAATGCTGAAACCATTCTTTCACCTTACTATTGGTTACAACAGAATGATATTGTTTATGTAACTCCCAATAAAGCAAAGGCTCGAAATTCGGATGTAGGCAACAGTACCAGTCTCTGGTTCTCTGCTACCTCTATTTTGGTATCCATTGTCAGCCTATTAGTAAACATTTTAAAATAATGATTTGCAATGAAAGAAACAGATTTCAACGAAGCAAAAGAACCTAAGGAAGAAAATATAGACGTCAAGGAACTGCTATTTAAGTATTTGATCCACTGGCCTTGGTTTGTGGGGGCAGTTGTAGCGTGTTTGATTGCGGCATGGGTCTATTTGCATATGTCCACTCCCGTGTATAATATTTCCGCTACGGTTTTAATTAAGGACGATAAAAAAGGCGGCGGTGCCGGAATGTCCACAGAGTTAGAAAATTTAGGATTAGATGGGTTAATTTCTTCCTCACAGAATATTGATAACGAGATCGAAGTTCTCCGTTCTAAGACTATCGCCAAAGAGGTGGTTGAGGATTTGGGCCTTTATATATCCTATACAGATAAGGATGAATTTCCTTCCAGAAACATGTATAAAACTTCACCTGTGCAAGTGAGTTTGACTCCGCAAGAAGCTGGCTTGTTGGAGAAACCGATGATTGTAGAGATGATATTGCAACCACAGGGAAGTATGGATGTGAATGTGAAGGTAGGTGATGATGAATATCAGAAACATTTCGAAAAGTTGCCGGCTGTATTTCCCACCGATAAAGGAACATTGGCTTTCTTTCAGACACTAGATTCAATATTACCTTCTAAGAAATCGTCAGAGGAAATAGTGGGTGTAGAAGGAACTGTACGTAATATTACGGCAGTGATTAATAAGCCTTTGGCTGTAGCGAAAGGGTATTGTGGAAGTATGACTATCGAGCCGACTTCCAAAACCACTTCTGTGGCTGTCATATCATTGAAAAATTCAAATGTACAACGTGGCAAGGATTTTATCAATAAGTTATTAGAAATGTATAATATCAATACGAATAATGATAAGAATGAGGTGGCGCAGAAAACAGCAGAATTTATCAATGAACGTATTAGTATTATCTCCAAAGAACTGGGTAGTACGGAAAAGGATCTGGAAAGTTTCAAACGTGGGGCAGGTATTACAGATTTGACCAGTGATGCACAGATAGCTTTGACGGGTAGTGCTGAATACGAAAAGAAGCGTGTGGAGAATCAGACCCAGATTAATTTGCTGCAAGATCTTCAGAAGTATATGCAGAACGAAGGTTATGAGGTCCTGCCCAGTAATATTGGATTACAGGATGTGAATCTTGCAGCTGCCATCAATCGTTATAATGATGTGCTTGTTGAGAGGAAACGTTTGCTACGTACATCAACGGAGAATAATCCTACCATTATAAATCTTGATACCAGCATCGGTGCAATGAAAGAGAATGTCCAAGTATCTTTAGACAGGGTATTGCGTGGATTATATATCACAAAAGCTGATCTGGATCGCGAGGCAAGCCGTTATTCCCGTCGCATTAGTGAAGCACCTGGTCAGGAGCGTGAATTTGTGAGTATTGCACGTCAACAGGAGATCAAGGCCGGACTTTATCTGATGCTTCTTCAGAAGCGTGAGGAAAATGCTATAACTTTGGCTGCTACAGCCAATAATGCGAAGATTATAGATGATGCTATAGCAGATGATGCTCCCGTATCTCCTAAAGGTAAGATGATTTACTTGATTGCTTTAGTGTTAGGAGTTGGAATTCCTGTAGGTGTCATTTATTTAATCAATTTGACTAAGTTTAGGATTGAAGGTCGTTCTGATGTAGAAAAGCTCACGAGTTTACCTATTGTTGGTGATATCCCATTGACTGATGAAAAACAGGGAGCTATTGCTGTATTTGAGAATCAAAATAATCTGATGAGTGAAACCTTCCGAAATATCCGAACGAATCTTCAGTTTATGCTTGAAAATGATAAGAAGGTGATTTTGGTTACTTCTACAGTCAGCGGTGAAGGTAAATCTTTTATCTCTGCTAATCTCGCTATCAGTCTTTCTTTATTGGGTAAGAAAGTAGTAATTGTTGGTCTTGATATTCGTAAACCTGGTTTGAACAAGGTTTTTAATATTCCGAGAAAAGAAATTGGTATAACTCAATATTTGGCCAATCCGGAAAAGAACCTAATGGATTTAGTACAACTTTCTGATGTCAGTAAGAATCTGTATATTCTTCCTGGTGGAACAGTTCCTCCTAATCCTACGGAATTGTTGGCCCGTGATGGATTGGATAAAGCGATTGAGACTCTCAAGAAGAATTTTGATTATGTAATTTTGGATACCGCTCCTGTTGGTATGGTAACTGATACTTTGCTGATAGGACGTGTGGCTGATCTATCTGTTTATGTCTGTCGTGCAGATTATACTCACAAGAATGAGTATACTTTGATTAATGAACTTGCTGAAAACAATAAACTGCCTAGCTTGTGTACTGTAATAAATGGTTTGGATCTGAAGAGAAGAAAGTATGGTTATTATTATGGTTATGGTAAATATGGCAAGTATTATGGCTATGGTAAGCGATATGGCTACGGTTATGGATATGGAGAACAATCTCATACCGAGGAAGACTAAAGTCATTAATGGCTGATATTTTTTAAGTTAATAATGTCATAGAGTACTTTTAATACTTTACAAGAAAGTGAGATGGAACATGTAGGTCCCTAACTTCATGCTACACACATGAAGCCCCTACATTTTGTGGTCAGGAAATATACAGCGGTGTATTCCTGATCAACGCCCTCATGTCGGTGTAAATCCGATGTGATTTCTATTATATCAACTGTCTGTGAAGATAGTTGATATTTTTTTTGTAAAGCAATGACTGATGGATAATTTTTAGTAGCTTTGTGAAAAATATGATTGATATGGAAGATTTGCAAAGATTATATCCTATCGGGATTCAGACATTCTCGAAGATACGGGAGGGGAATTACCTCTATATTGATAAAACAGCATATGTTTATCGGATGACTCATTCGGCTTCCAGTTATATGTTCTTGAGCCGTCCACGACGTTTTGGGAAATCATTACTTACTTCTACGCTGCATAGCTATTTTTCCGGACGCAAGGACCTGTTTCACGGATTGGCTATGGAGAAACTGGAGAAAGAGTGGACGGAATATCCGGTACTTCACTTCGATATGAGTACCGCCAAGCATGCGGATAGTGAACAGTTGCTCCAAGAGTTAAATCTGAAATTGTATGGCTATGAGCAGAATTATGGACGGCTGGATGAGGAGGTTAATCCCAATCAACGTTTGATGGGATTGATAAAACGTGCTTATGAGCAAACCGGCAAGAAAGTGGTCGTGCTTATTGATGAATATGATGCTCCTCTACTGGATGTAGTGCACGAACGGGAAAACCTGGATGTATTGCGTAATATCATGCGTAACTTTTACAGCCCTTTGAAAGCTTGTGATCCTTATTTGCGATATGTATTTCTGACCGGTATTACCAAATTCTCCCAACTTAGTATTTTCAGCGAACTGAATAATATTGAGAATATCAGTATGGATGAGCCATACGCTGCTATCTGTGGAATTAGTGAGGATGAAATACGTTCTCAAATGGAAGAGGACGTGGACAGATTGGCGAAGAATTTGGAGGTTACACTGGAAGAAGCCTTGATGAAACTGAAAGAAAATTATGATGGGTATCACTTTACTTATCCGTCACCTGATATATATAATCCTTTTAGTTTGCTTACAGCTATGGAAAAGGGTAAGATTGGCTCATATTGGTTTGGTAGCGGTACGCCTACGTATCTAATAAAGATGTTGGATAAGTTTGGTGTGAAACCTTCTGAAATAGGACGTAAACAACTAAAGTCTTCTGCTTTCGACGCTCCTACTGAAACGATGACTGATGCAGTGCCTTTATTATACCAAAGTGGTTATATCACTATTAAGGATTATAATAAGATGCTAGATCTTTATACGCTGGATATTCCCAATAAAGAAGTAAGACTGGGACTTATGGAGAGCCTTCTTCCTCATTATGTAGATAACAAGACACCTGAAGCAACTACCATGGTGGCATATCTTTTTTATGATATTCAGAATGGTGATATGGATGCTGCTTTACACCGTTTGCAGGAATTTCTGTCTACGATTCCTTACTGTGACAATACAAAGTTCGAAGGACACTATCAGCAGGTATTTTATATCATATTCAGTTTGTTGGGATATTACGTAGATGTGGAAGTTCGTACTCCTCGTGGACGGGTAGATATAGTACTTCGTACAAAGACTACGTTGTATTTGATGGAACTGAAATTGGATAAAAGTGCGGGTGAAGCGATGGAGCAAATTGATTTGAAGAATTATCCGGAACGCTTTGCTTTATGTGGATTGCCTGTCGTAAAGGTGGCTGTCAGTTTTGATAGCGAACGGTGTACGATTGGAGACTGGAAGATTATAAATGCTTGATTATATCATTGATTTATAAGTCGCTATATACTTGATTGAATATAAAGAGCTCCGTAAGGGGCTTTTTTCTTTTCTATCCGGAATAAAAGCTTCACCTTTGCATCGTTGATCAACAAAACGTGAATAAATAACTTGAATTTAAATCTTAAAAAAACGTAGTATGAGTGTAATTTACAAAGTCATTACGCGACCAACAGATCCGCGTGTTCCCAATTCTCCTAAGAGATATTATCCGCATCTGATCACTTTAGGTCAGTCCGTCAATCTGAAATATATTGCACAGAAAATGCAGGATCGTTCTTCGCTGTCTGTCGGTGATATTAAGAGCGTAATCCAGAATTTTGTGGAAAAAATGAAGGAGCAGTTGCTGGAAGGTAAATCGATAAATATCGAAGGCTTAGGTGTGTTTATGTTGACTGCCCGTTCGAAAGGTGCGGAGTTGGCGAAGGATATTAATGCTAAGAGTGTGGATAGTGTTCGTATCTTTTTCCAAGCCAATAAAGAGTTGCGTGTCACCAAAACTGCTACCCGTGCAGATGAGAAGTTAGACCTGATCAGTTTGGATGAATATCTGAAGAAAATTAGTGTTACTGTATCTCCCACAAATCCTGAAAAACCGGGTGAAGGCGAAGATGGTGGAGATGATGGCGATGATAGTGGAGAGGCACCCGATCCCGCAGCTTAATGTCTTGTTGATTAATAGCTGACGGTTAGAGTGTTCATTTAATGTTTAATTTAAAAAGAGAAATGTCTATGAAAAAAACGTGGAGTATTATTTTGAAAGTGATTATTGCTGTTGCCGGTGCGATTGCCGGAGTGGTAGGTGTGCAGGCAGCAACCTTGTAATTGATTATCTTATAAATAGGTATATTTATGAATGAATAACAGGCGGGAAAAATCCCACCTGTTTTTTTAGTGTTTATCGATAAATGAGTGCTTGTAAATTTGCCATATAATACTTTCTATTGTTCGAATGATTTTTCTATTTCGTTTTTTATTGTTATATTTGCTCGTTATAAAAAATAAAATGATGAGCAATCCAATTATATGTAATGTTTATCCTGATATTCTATATTCATTTCTTAGTAAGAATGGAAGAACTGAATGGGAATATGCTTATGATAAATTAACGGATTTAGTTTTTCTGGAAGATTTTTTTTCAAATCAGGAAAATGAAAGAGATTTGCTTTATGGATTCTATAAAGGGAAAGTTGATAATATAACTGATGCTATAATCTTGACGCAAGAAATGACCGAAACCTTTTTTCAATTGGTTTTGGATTGTTGTGAGAATGGAGGTGATATCAATTGTTTATTTAAGAATCTGAATAAATTCGATTATAAAGTTGAATCAATGATATCTACTCGTATGCAAAATGATGAAGATATTTGCGATTGGTTAAGGCTATATGGACTTCGGATAGGTACGACTATTATCTCTATTACAGGTGGTACTATCAAGTTGACACGTGAGATGAGAGATAGGGAGCATACTCGGCAGGAGTTGGATAAACTTGGTAATTATAAGATTATTTTAAATGGATATTCTGTGTATGATGAGGAGTCTCTAAAGGAGTATATAAACACAATATAATTATGGAAAAAATAGATAACGAGATATATAACAGCTACAATTGGATCAAGAAAGTACGTTATGATCAATCAGAAAAGGCATGGAGAAAGTATGCGTCTAAATTTTCTATAGCAGTGATGCGTATTCTCCGTCTTGATAAAATAAATCAAAAGGATTTGGTTGAGAAAGCTAATTTGGATGAGAAACAATTGGCTGAAATATTGAAAGGGAAAGTAAATCTTGATTTAAAGACGATGATTGCTATTCAGGATGCTTTAGGTGAAGAAATTATTTCTATAAAAAATATAGATCTTGCTAGAAGATACCAACATTGTAAAGTAATGATAACTTCTGATTTAGTCCTTGATGCTTCTTCTCAATGGAATATAATTAATTCGGAAAAAGAAGTACAACAATTAGCATACGAAGATTATAGCATTAAGTTTGAGACATTGGATTTGAAAGAAAAGAAAGGAGATAACTATTATGAATTCAAGTATAACTTTTAAATATAGGATAAGTAAAGTTGAAACATTGGGTTTCAATATAAATACAGATGTATACCAAAGTGGAACTCCTGTAAAGATGAAAATCTCTTTTAAAAACAGATATATAGAGGAGTCACATTTAGTATGTGTAGAATGTATTTTTCAAATATCAAATGTAGATTTTGAGAATTCATTTTTAAAAGTTGCGCTAATGGTTACTTATGAAATACATCAGGACGATGTGAAGCAAATAGTAACGGGCGAAAAGGATAAAGTTATAATAAATCCAAGCGTGCTTAAAAAATTGCAACAAATATCGTATGATACTTTAAGGGGGGTATTACATGTGAAGACAGAAGGTACATCATTTAATAGTTTTTATCTTCCAAGTTGGGATATACCTCTTCCAAACGGATAAACTATAATGCAGGCAACAACTTTATAAGTGATTATCTTATATCTGGTGTTTGTGTTTAGATATAATAAGAGAGCTACACTTCTTCACATACTCTCATTTCCATTCCTTTATATACTACAACAATCTTATGCAACTGTGTGGTGCCAATAGCATTTTTTACTGTATCTGTATCAGCATAACGGTTGGTTTGAGCGATTCCTTCTAATCGTAATTCATCCACACGATTTTCCGGATCTTTGTATTTAGCATATTTCAACTCGATTATGTAACTGTGTTTCATATCCGGATAAATATCTAATAATGGAGATAAGAAGATGTCAGCATATCCTTCTTGTGTATCTGCTTCCGAAATAGGGCGGTAGAACCGGTTTTGTGCAGTCATGGCTAATGTGAAACCATGTACGAAAAATTCTCCCTTTTGCTTGTCGCGTTGGGAGGCATAGCGTTTCAGACAATCGGCTATATAGTCAAAATAAGCTTTCCAGGTACCTCGATAAGCAAGCGAGCTGGATAATTCATTTTTCTCATAATTACTGAAGCTTAAGTTGGCTTCATTGTAAGTGTTCAACAAATAGGTGTAAAGTTGTTCGCGCACTACCTGATTGGGAATGGTGAGTTTGCACTTTCCTTCATGTGCGCCACTAATAGTAAGCATGCCAAAATAATAGAGTAGGCTTATGAAATTGTCTGGATCAATAATACTGGCGGCTGGAAATCCTTTTTTCACTTCTCCAGTGATGTATCCTTGGCTTACTAAGGTCTGTATGATGGATGCATCGTGCGCAAACTCTTTATCTTTACGAATGAGCATACGCAATTTTTCGTAGTCAATACGGATGTTGTCTTCTACCATATCTTTCGGTATTTCACCGTTATATTCGATATAATTTTTGACGAAATAAAGCACCATATTGGAATTGTACATCGTAGTTTTACCATAGCATTCCTGTGCAAAACAGTAATTGTCATACCATGGTTTCATGATTTCTATCAACTCATTGATGGTATGATTGAAATGCCCTGTATTAGAATAATAAGTTAACATTTCGCGAACCTCACTTTCTGTGAATCCCATCATTTCGTTGAATCTTGGTGACAGTGAGTAGTTAGTACCGATATTGAAGCCGCTGGTCAAGTCATCCATTGTCACGGGACTGACACCGGTGATAAAACAACGTTTAATGCTGGAGTCTGTGCCGGATTTTATTTTATTGAAGAAAGCACGTAAATAACCTTCTTTGTGTGTCTCATCAGTGTAACGGTTTAAGCTGTCGACATCAGAGAGTATTGTATTGGTGAAATGGTCGTATTCATCAATGAAGAGATAAATCTTTTGATTTACACGGGCGCACTCCGTAAACAGATATTCGAATTGGCTGACGGCCCCGTCCTTTTCGTCCATTTTTTCTTTGATTCCTTCAGGTAAATAGTCAGCATAAACATCACAGAAATAGTCAAATACGATTCTGCAATGTTCGTCCAGACCTTTGCGGTAGCTGTGTAAATCTCCACTTATTCCCGAGAAATTTAATTTTATTACCAGATAGCTATTACGATCCTTTGTGGGATGCTTTCCAATATAAAGATCGCCAAACAAAGCGTCAAACTTATCTTTGGCACGTACATCATAATAATGTTGAAGCATATTCAAAGTCAGACTTTTTCCGAATCGGCGTGGGCGGATAAAAAAGAAAAAACGATCTGATTGCTCTATCAAGGGGATGAAAGAGGTCTTATCCACGTAATAATAATTGTCCAAACGGATGTCCTCGAAGTTCATCATACCATAAGGTAATAACTTCCTGTCTGATGATACGTATTTCATAATTAATGTCTTTTATATGAATGCACTTTGAATAAGTGTATACAAAGATACTTTCTTTCCGCTATTTTCCCAAACAAACGTTCTTTCTTTTTGTTTCGTGCTATTTGTTAGGAGTATCGCTCTATATTTTAACAAAATAGAAATTATAATCAAACTCGTTGGCTGAATAGCGGATTTTATCTACCTTTGCATCTTAATTAAATGCGTCATTTTAAGCGAGAAAAAACATGATTCGAAAAATAATAAAAGCTCTTTGGATATTCTTGGCAGTCATAGTATTGGCTATTGTTATAGTCTTTGTCTCCATTTCAAAGGGCTGGATTGGCTATATGCCTCCTGTAGAGGAACTCGAGAACCCGAGCTATAAATTTGCAACGGAGATTTTTTCTGAAGATGAGAAAGTGCTTGGTACATGGTCTTACAGCAAGGAAAACCGGGTGTACACGGCATACAAGGATTTGTCACCCAGTATTATCAATGCTCTTATTGCAACGGAAGACGTTCGTTTTGTCGAGCATTCCGGGATTGATGCCAAAGCATTGTTCCGTGCGTTTGTGAAACGTGGTTTGATGTTTCAGAAAAATGCAGGTGGGGGTAGTACCTTGTCGCAACAGTTAGCTAAACAGTTGTTTACGGAAAATGTGGCGAGAAATACACTTCAGCGTCTTTTCCAAAAACCGATTGAATGGGTGATTGCGGTGAAACTTGAACGTTACTACACCAAAGAGGAAATATTGAGTATGTATCTCAATAAATTTGATTTTCTGAATAATGCTGTTGGTATCAAAACTGCTGCATATACCTATTTTGGCTGTGAACCGAAGGACTTGAAGATTGAAGAAGCAGCTACATTGGTGGGTATGTGTAAGAATCCGTCTCTCTACAATCCGGTTCGTTTCAACGAACGTTCACGTGGTCGTCGTAATGTGGTGCTCGAGCAGATGCGTAAAGCCGGATATATCACAGATGCAGAATGTGATTCATTGCAGGCTCTTCCGTTGAAACTGACTTATAACCGTGTTGACCACAAAGAGGGATTGGCTACTTATTTCCGTGAATATCTCCGCGGCGTCATGACAGCACCGAAACCGGTAAGAAGTGATTATCGTGGTTGGCAAATGCAGAAATTCTACGAAGATTCTATCGCTTGGGAAACTAACCCGTTATATGGCTGGTGTGCGAAAAACAAGAAGAAAGACGGTACAAATTATAACATCTATACAGATGGATTGAAGATTTATACAACTATCAATTCACGTATGCAGCAGTATGCCGAAGATGCTGTAAAAGAGCATTTGGGTGATTATCTGCAACCTGTATTCTTCAAGGAAAAAGAGGGAAGTAAGAATGCCCCGTATGCAAGATCACTACCGGAAAAACGAGTGGAAGAGTTGTTGACGAAAGCAATGAAACAAACGGAACGTTATCGCCTCATGAAAGAGGCGGGAGCTTCGGAACAACAGATTCGTAAGGCGTTCGATACGCCGGAAGAAATGACTGTCTTTTCCTGGAAGGGTGATAAAGATACGATTATGACACCGATGGATTCTATCCGCTACTACAAATCTTTCTTGCGGACAGGATTTATGTCAATGGATCCGGCAAACGGACACGTGAAAGCTTATGTGGGCGGACCGAATTATGTATACTTCCAGTATGATATGGCGATGGTGGGACGTCGTCAGGTAGGTTCTACTATTAAACCGTATTTATATACATTGGCAATGGAGAACGGATTTTCTCCTTGCGATCAGGCACGCCACGTAGAGCAGACTTTGATTGATGAGAATGGAACTCCCTGGACACCACGTAATGCAAATGATAAGCGTTATGGAGAAATGGTAACTCTGAAATGGGGATTGGCAAACTCCGATAACTGGATTTCTGCATACCTGATGGGTAAGCTGAATCCGTATGATTTGGTACGCTTGATCCATAGTTTCGGTGTACGCAATAAAGCAATTGATCCAGTGGTTTCACTTTGTCTGGGACCTTGTGAAATTTCTGTCGGTGAAATGGTCAGCGCATACACGGCTTTTGCCAATAAAGGAATCCGGGTGGCTCCATTGTTCGTTACCCGTATTGAGGATAGTGATGGCAATGTCATTTCTACTTTTGCGCCGCAAATGGAAGAAGTGATAAGCGCGTCGAGCACTTACAAAATGTTGGTTATGCTGCGTGCCGTTATTAATGAAGGAACGGGTGGACGTGTTCGTCGATATGGAATTACCGCCGATATGGGTGGAAAAACAGGAACGACCAATGATAACTCCGATGCCTGGTTTATGGGATTCACTCCTTCACTGGTATCCGGTTGTTGGGTAGGAGGTGACGAACGTGATATTCACTTCGGTAGAATGACCTATGGACAGGGTGCTGCTGCAGCTTTGCCTATCTGGGCGATGTATATGAAGAAAGTGTATGACGATCCGACTTTGGGATATGACCAGCAGGAGAGATTCAAACTCCCTGAAGGGTTTGACCCGTGTGCCGGTTCGGAAACTCCTGATGGCGAAGTGGAAGAAAGAGGACTGGACGATCTGTTTAATTAAGTATTAAGTATAGTGCTATTTAATACTTAATACCTAATACTTAATTTTAATGCACAAGTATATTGTTTGCATAGGGAGTAATTACAATAGGAAAGAGAACCTGACTTTTGCCAGACAGAAGTTGACTGAATCGTTCTCTTCTATATGTTTTGCTCCCGAACTGGAAACTAAACCTTTGTTTTTTAAGAATCCGGCTCTGTTTTCCAACCAAGTGGTTCTGTTCTATTCCGATAAGGATGAAGAGACGGTGAGGAAAATGCTGAAAGATATAGAACAGAGGTCCGGACGTCGTTCGGAGGATAAGAAAGAGGAAAAAGTATGTCTGGATATTGACATGCTTTTATATGATAACAAAATATTAAAACCGGAGGATTGGCAAAGGGGATATATACAACAGTCATTATCTGCTTTCCATTCTTCATTATTTATTAAGTAGATGAAATTTCTTGGAATTATACCTGCCCGCTATGCATCCACTCGTTTTCCTGCGAAACCGTTGGCTATGTTGGGCGGAAAAACAGTCATACAACGCGTATACGAACAAGTGGCAGGCGTTTTGGATGACGCTTATGTAGCTACGGATGATGAACGTATTGAAGCTGCTGTTAAGGCGTTCGGGGGAAAGGTTGTGATGACTTCCGTTCACCACAAAAGTGGTACGGATCGTTGTTATGAAGCCTGTACCAAGATTGGAGGTGAGTTTGACGTCGTAGTGAATATACAAGGAGATGAGCCTTTTATTCAGCCTTCACAACTGGATGCGGTAAAGGCTTGTTTTGAAGATGTAACCACGCAGATTGCTACGTTGGTGAAGCCTTTTACTGCCGATGAACCGTTTGCTGTACTGGAAAACGTGAATTCACCGAAAGTGGTAGTCAACAAGAACTGGAACGCACTTTATTTCAGCCGTTCTATCATTCCTTATCAGCGTAATGCCGAGAAACAGGACTGGTTGAAGGGACATACCTACTACAAGCACATCGGATTGTATGCTTATCGTACAGAGGTGCTGAAAGAGATTACCATGCTTCCACAGTCTTCTTTGGAGTTGGCCGAATCTTTGGAGCAGCTTCGCTGGCTGGAGAACGGATACAAAATAAAGGTCGGTATCAGTGAAGTGGAAACTATTGGAATTGATACCCCACAAGACTTGGAACGGGCAGAAGAATTTTTGAAGAATAGAATCTAATCTTATGGATCGTACGATACAACCTGAAATACAAACCCTGAAAAATTTTCGTATACTTCCTCCCGTTCGAATGACGTTGCCAAACGGTATTCCGTTGACTGTTATTAATGCGGGTGAACAGGAAGTAGTACGCATAGATGTGCTTTTTGCCGGGGGACGCTGGCAGCAATCGCAGAAACTGCAAGCTCTGTTTACGAACCGGATGCTGCGCGAAGGCACGAAAAAATATACGGCTGCCACCATTGCCGAAAAACTGGATTACTACGGCTCATGGCTCGAATTGTCCAGCTCGTCGGAATATGCATATATCACTGTTTATTCGTTGAATAAGTATTTGGCGAAAACATTGGAGGTGGTGGAATCCATGATTAAAGAACCGCTTTTCCCGGAGAAGGAATTGCATACCATTCTCGATACCAATATCCAACAATACCAGGTCAATGCTTCCAAAGTTGATTTTTTGGCACACCGCAGTCTGTTGCAGTCGCTTTACGGCGAACAGCATCCATGTGGTAAAATAGTGGTGGAGGAAGATTATCATGCCATCACTCCGGAAGTGCTCCGTGAATTTTATGAACGGTATTATCATTCGGGTAATTGCTCTATTTTTTTGTCCGGTAAGGTGACGGAGGATATTATCAGCCGGGTGACAGATACATTCGGCACTTCTTTCGGCCAGCATCAGCAGCAGGTGTCGAGATTAAGTTTTCCTTTTACTGCTGTTCCCGGAAAGAGAATTTTTACAGAGCGTGAAGATGCCATGCAGAGTGCTGTGAAGATGGGATATACGACTATTACTCGTAATCATCCTGATTATTTGAAACTTCGGGTATTGATGACTTTATTCGGAGGTTATTTCGGTAGTCGGCTGATGTCTAATATTCGTGAAGAGAAGGGATATACTTATGGTATTTCAGCAGGAATCATGTTTTATCCGGATAGCGGACTATTGGCTATCTCGACAGAAACGGATAATGAATATGTGGAACCGTTGATACAGGAAGTGTATCATGAAATAGACCGCCTGCATCAGGAACCTGTGTCAGCCGAAGAATTGACTATTGTACGCAACTATATGTTGGGAGAAATGTGCCGTAGTTATGAGTCGCCTTTCTCACTTTCGGATGCGTGGATCTTCATTGCTACTTCCGGTCTGGATGATGACTACTTTTCACGTTCTCTGCTGGCTGTGAATGAGGTTACTCCGATGGAAATACAAGATTTGGCACAGCGCTATTTGTGCAAAGAGACATTAAAAGAGGTCATTGCAGGTAAAAAGTTGTCATAATTTGCTTTCCGAAAGTGGGCTGTTTGGGATAGAAATTGTATCTTTGTCCAAATTGTAATTCTAAAATGAGTAACGACTAAAACCAATGAGGAAATATCTATATACTACACTTTTGCTGGCTCTTCTTGCACAAGAGGGAGTGATGGCACAAGAAAATGAAGGAAAAAAAGGCGGATTTTTCGGAAAAATTAAAGATACATTCTCCACTGAAATAAAGATTGGCAACTATACTTTTAAGGATGGCAGTGTTTATACGGGAGAAATGAAAGGACGAAAACCGAATGGAAAAGGAAAAACAGTCTTTAAAAACGGTGATGTCTTTGAAGGAGAATATGTGAAGGGGAAACGTGAAGGATATGGAATTTATATGTTTCCCGATGGAGAAAAATACGAAGGACAGTGGTTTCAGGACCAGCAGCACGGAAAAGGTATCTATTATTTTATGAATAATAACCGTTACGACGGTATGTGGTATCAGGATTATCAGCATGGTGAAGGAACAATGTATTATCATAACGGGGATTTGTATGTAGGTAAATGGGTGAATGATAAGCGTGAAGGCGAAGGTACATACACTTGGGCGAATGGAGCCAAATATACCGGTCACTGGAAAAATGATAAGAAGAACGGCAAAGGTATCATGAACTGGGACGATGGCTGTAAGTATGAAGGAGATTGGAAAGATGATGTCCGTCACGGAAAAGGGGTATTTGAATATACCAATGGAGATAAATACGATGGTGACTGGGCGGATGATATTCAACACGGAAGAGGTACTTACTACTTTCACACGGGCGATCGTTATGAAGGTTCTTATCTCTTAGGTGAACGCACCGGTGAAGGAGTTTATTATCATGCTAACGGCGACAAGTATGTAGGTAATTTCAAAAATGGCATGCAAGACGGAAAAGGTACTTTTACCTGGGCGAATGGTGCTGTGTACGAAGGAAGCTGGAAAAACAATAAACGTGATGGCAGAGGAGTCTATAAATGGAGCAATGGCGATGTTTATGACGGTGATTGGAAAGACAACCGTCCCAATGGACAGGGTACTCTAAAAACCGTTGCTGGAATGCAATATAAAGGTGGCTTTGTTGACGGATTGGAAGATGGACAGGGCGTACAAATTGATAAAGATGGTAATCGCTTTGACGGATTTTTCAAACAAGGAAAGAAAAATGGTCCTTTTGTAGAAACAGATAAAGATGGAAAGGTGATTAAAAAAGGAACCTATAAATTCGGAAGACTTCAATAGATGATAGGTGATAGATGATAAATGATAGTGGGCTGCGCATTGCGTGGCCTCTTTTTTATGGTACAAAGAAAAATGGATAATAACCAAAAGCGGTCATTATCCATTTTATAATTTCCTGTTGAAAGTAACTTCAACTATCAATTATCATTTGTCACCTATCATCTATTAAATGATGTATTGTGAACTGATAGATTCGTTATTCATTACTCGTTTGATTGTTTCTGCAAACATATCAGCAATGCTTAACTGTTTTACTTTCGGGCATTTCTTTGCGTAAGGGATGCTGTCGGTAAATACCATTTCGGTTAGGGCAGACTCTTGTACACGGAAAGAAGCCGGATCAGACATTACGCAGTGGCTGGCGATGGCGCGTACAGATTTGGCACCGGCATCCAGCATGATGTTGGCTGCTTTGGTGATTGTTCCTGCTGTGTCAACGATATCGTCGATCAATACGACGTTTTTACCTTCTACGTCACCGATGATTTGCATAGATGCTACTTCATTGGCTTTTTCACGTGATTTGTTACAGAGTACCAATGGTACACCGAGGTATTTGGAGAAAGTGCTGGCACGTTTTGAACCTCCTACGTCCGGTGTAGCAATAACCAGATTTTCCAGTTGCAATGACTGGATGTAAGGGAGGAATACAGCTGATGCGTACAGGTGATCTACCGGGATATTGAAGAATCCCTGAATCTGGTCTGCATGCAAGTCCATCGTAATCAGGCGGTCGATACCTGCAACAGACAGCAGGTCGGCTACCAACTTAGCGCCGATAGATACACGGGGTTTGTCTTTTCTATCCTGACGTGCCCATCCGAAATAGGGGACTACAGCTACAACGCTCTTTGCAGACGCGCGTTTTGCAGCATCGATCATCAGGAGAAGTTCCATTAAGTTGTCTGAGTTAGGGAAAGTGGATTGAACCAGGAATACGTGTGCGCCACGAATTGACTCCTCATATGAAACTGCAAATTCGCCATCGGCAAAATGGGTAATGTTCATATTTCCCAGAGGACAATCCAGGCTTGCGCAGATTTTTTCTGCAAGATATCTCGAGTTCGTTCCCGAGAATACCATAAAGGGTGCTTTTTCGCTCATTTTGTAATAGATGTTACCTATTTGTTAATTTGCCTGCAAAGGTAGGAATTTCTCTTATTATTTAGAAGGACTTATTGTATAAAAAATATTTTTCTCTCCAACTTATCGGAAATATTTGTAGATTTGCTTTCTGAAAACAGTTAATAGTCAAAAATGAGTTCACGCTTTCCTTTATATATAATAGGTATAGTGTTGTTTGCCTCTTTTTTTTCGTGCACTGATATGGTGCCGACCAAAGAGGTGCGCCTGATTGATTCATTAAACGGGAAAGCGTATGCTTATCGTTATCGAAGCCTGGATTCTTCTTATAAATATGCCAATGAAGCCTATCGGCAGGTGAATTTCTACAAGTCGGGGAAAGCGGAAGCATCCAACAACCTGGGGTTCTGTGCTTTTATGGCTATGGACTTTGACCGGGCGGAAGCGCTGCATAAGGAAGTATATAAACTGACTAAAAATGAACTCGAACTGTTGATTGCCGACATCGGACTGATGAAAATCTGTCAGCGAACGGCTATGAACAAAGAATTTTATGATTATCGTAATAGTGCGCTCAAGCGCATGAAACGTATTCGTGAAGAGAGTGATTTGTTTGCCGACCGTCACGAGGCGCTACGCCTGGATTATGCATTCACCGAATTTTTTATTGTTTCTTCTATTTATTACTACTATCTGCAGCAACGGCAGGAGGCCATCACATCTCTCAACCGGATTCCGGAAGATGAAGCTTTGACAGATACTAATCAGTTGCTTTATTATCATTATATTAAAGGTTCGGCTTCGTTGGTGGAAGCAACCAAGCCGGAAGACCGGAAAATGCGTGAGTTCGACCAACTCTATATTACCTGGCGGACGGCTGTTCAGACTAATCATCCTTATTTCGAAGGAAATGGTCTGCAAGGATTGGCTAATCTGATGGTTTCACCCAATAATTTCGAACTTTTCCGGACGAGAAGGGGATATGCGCTGGATCAGTTTGGGTTTCCTGTAGATTCGCTTTTGCCTTTGCGAATGGCACAGCGTGCGCTTGAAAAATTTCGTGAGTACAATGATTTGTATCAGATTGCCGGTGCGTATGTGTCTATCGGTAAATATATGAATGAGCACGGACGTTATACGGAGGCATTGGATACGCTTGCAAAAGCGTTGGATTGTGTGAATCAACATCACATGCTCTATTATCACCATGCGGCGGATACATTGGATAAACTACATGTTTTTGTGGAGGGAGATACGACTTATACCGGGGTTCCATGGATCATGCAGGAAGATGTGAGAACGGTACCTGAATGGATCTCAAGGATTCGGGAGCAATTGAGTGTGTCGTATGCGGGGCTCGGGATGAAGTATGCTTCTGATTACAACCGGAATATATATTTGGATATTTTAAATTATACCCGTCAGGATAAGGAGTTGGAGAGCCGCTATCTTTCATTGGAAGCCGATTCACGACAAATGACGCTTGTACTTTCTTTGGTTATTGTCGGACTTGTATTGGTGGTTATTCTTTGGTGGTTTTTCAATAAACGGTCTAAAATAAGGAATCAGGTAGACGTGGAGCGTCTGCAACGGATTCTGACTCTTTGCCGGGATATAACTTCGTCCATTCCGATGAATGTTCCATTAATTCAACAAGGTATCGATCAACTATTTGGGAAAGGACGTCTTCAACTGGAAATTCCGGAGGAAGGAAAAGCGGCACTGGTTCCTCTGCATCGGTTGAACCGTGATGAAAAAGCATTGGTGCATGTGCTTGAACCGTATATTGTTTGGGCTGCGGACAATGAGCAGATGGTGGAAGCGTTGAGTGACGAGCGGATGCAGTTGGAAAAGCAACGGTATGTTTACGAACAACATATTGCGGGAAATAAACGTCAGAATCTTATAAAGAAGGCTTGTCTGGCCATTGTCAATGGTATTAATCCTTATATCGACCGTATCTTGAACGAGGTGCATAAGTTGACGGAGCGGGGGTATATTGATAATGCGAAGATTAAGAAAGAGAAGTATCAATACATTGATGAGCTGGTAACTACGATTAATGAGTACAACGATATTCTGGCTCTTTGGATTAAGATGAAGCAAGGAACGCTTAGCCTGAATATTGAAACTTTCAGTCTCAATGAACTGTTTGAGTTGCTAGGCAAGGGAAGACGTGCTTTTGAAATGAAAAATCAGAAGTTGGAAATTGAACCGACTACGGTTATGGTGAAGGCCGACCGGGCACTAACTTTGTTTATGATTAATACGCTGGCGGAAAATGCCCGTAAATATACTCCGGAAGGAGGAACAATTAAAGTGTATGCCCGTACTACGGAGGATGCTTATGTCGAGATCTCTGTGGAGGATAACGGAAGAGGTATTTCCGAAGAGGATGTGGCGCATATCATTGGTGAGAAGGTGTATGATTCCCGTGTGATCGGAATGAAGAATGCAGCCGATCCGGAAGTGTTGAAAGAAAACAAAGGTAGTGGTTTCGGATTGATGAATTGTAAGGGAATCATTGAGAAGTATAAGAAAACGAATGATTTATTCCGGAGATGTGTCTTTGATGTGGAGAGTGAGCTGGGGAAGGGAAGCCGTTTCTATTTTCGTTTGCCTTCGGGAGTGCGTAAAGCGATGGGGGTATTGTTGCTTTGCTTGTTGCTTCCGTTGGGGATGGTTTCTTGTCTGCATGATCCGATTCCTCCCATGTTGCAGGATGGCGATTCGATTGTAGTAGTTACGGATTCTGCGTATGAGGATTTGCTGGATGTAGCATCGGATTATGCAAATGCTGCCTATTTTGCTAATGTGGATGAAAATTATGAGTTGGCTTTGCAATATATAGATTCTGCGATGCTTTTTCTGAATGAGCATTATGAAAAATATGCGCGTCCGGATCGCCCACATCGGTATATGAAGCTGGTAGGTGAGGGAACGCCTGCTGAAATCAGTTGGTGGAACGAACTGTTTGATTCGGATTATCATGTAATTTTGGATATCAGGAATGAGGCGTCAGTTGCTTTTCTGGCTTTGAAACAGTTGGATGCATATAGTTATAATAATTCGGCATTTACGGATTTGTATAAGTTGCAGGGAGAGGATCAAACTCTCGAAGCATATTGCCGGCAGTTGGAGCGTTCGAATACCAATAAGACGGTAGGAATTATTTTATGCTTTGTTTTATTGATTGTTTCGTTGGTCGGATATTATTTTCTGTACATGAGAAAACGTTTGCAGAATCGTTTGAATCTCGAACAGGTACTTGAGATTAACCAGAAGGTGTTTGCTGCATCTTTGGTGAGACCGCAGGAACAGGAAAATGCAGAGGCACTTCAACGGGAAGAGAGTACGCTTAAAGAAATTCCGCAGCGGATTGTGGATGAAGCATTCGGTTCTGTTAATGAATTACTGACGATTGATCGGATGGGAATTGCCGTTTATAATGAAACGACACACCGGCTGGAATATGCTTCTCGTCCCGGACAGGAAATGCCGGAAATGGTAGAGCAGTGTTTTAGTTCCGGGAAATATCTTTCCGAACAGCATCTTCAGGCAATTCCGCTGATGGTGGAAGCAGGGGGCGAGCATCAATGTGTCGGTGTGCTTTATCTGGAGCGCAGAGAAGGAACGGAACAGGAGACGGATCGACTGCTTTTTGAACTGGTAGCTCGTTATGTGGCTATTGTTGTGTTTAACGCAGTGGTGAAATTGGCTACAAAATACCGGGATATCGAGTCGGCACACGAAGAAACACGCCGGGCTTCCTGGGAAGACAGCATGTTGCATGTTCAGAATATGGTGCTTGACAACTGTCTGTCGACGATTAAACATGAGACGATTTATTATCCGAATAAGATCAAACAGATTGTAGGGCGGTTGAATGCGCAGAATCTTTCGGAAACGGAGGAGCGTGAAGCGGTGGAGACTATGACGGAATTGATTGAATACTATAAGGGAATCTTTACGATTTTGAGTTCGTGTGCTTCCCGTCAATTGGAGGAGGTCACTTTCCGGCGTACGGTGATTCCGGTACAGGAACTTTTGGATGCTGCCGGAAAATATTTCAAGAAGTTGATGAAGAATCGGCCGGAGAGGATAGAATTGGAAATAGAGCCGATGGAGGCGAAGGTGATAGGAGACGTGAATCAGTTGCGTTTTCTATTGGAGAATTTGATTGATGAAGCATTGACTGTGCGTGAAGATGGAGTGATACGTCTGCAAGCGCGCAAGGATAATGAATATATTCGTTTCCTCTTTACGGATACGAGACGTGAGAAGAGTGTGGAAGAGTTGAATCAACTATTTTATCCGAATCTGGCACGTATGACTTCCGGTGAAAAAGGGGAGTTGAGGGGAACGGAATATCTGGTATGTAAGCAGATTATCCGCGACCACGACGAATTTGCGGGGCGCAGGGGATGTCGTATCAATGCCGAGCCGGCTGAAGGCGGCGGGTTTACGGTTTATTTCACTATTCCGCGCCGATAAAAGGAAAACACATAAAAGTTATTAGATAAGGAACATGGAAGAACAGAAGTTTAAAGTTATTATTGTAGAGGATGTAAAACTGGAGTTGAAAGGAACAGAAGAAATATTCCGTCATGAAATACCGAATGCAGAAGTGATCGGCACGGCAATGACGGAAAGTGAGTTTTGGCCGTTGATGGAGGCCCAGCTTCCCGATCTGGTATTGTTGGACTTAGGACTAGGAGGTTCTACGACCATTGGCGTTGATATTTGCAAGAATATATTCAAACGTTACAAAGGAGTTCGGGTATTGATCTTCACGGGTGAGATTCTGAACGAAAAGTTGTGGGTGGACGTATTGAATGCCGGTGCCGATGGAATCATCCTCAAAACGGGTGAGCTACTGACGAAAACAGATGTACAGGCTGTGATGGATGGAAAGAAATTGGTATTTAACTATCCGATTCTGGAAAAGATTGTAGATCGTTTCAAAAAATCGGTAGCCAATGATGCCAAGCGTCAGGAGGCTGTCATCAGTTATGATATTGATGAATACGATGAACGTTTTCTCCGTCATCTGGCTTTGGGTTATACGAAAGAGATGATTGCCAATCTGAAAGGAATGCCTTTTGGTGTGAAATCATTGGAGAAACGGCAGAATGATCTTATCGGACGTCTTTTTCCGAATGGTGAACGGGTGGGAGTGAATGCTACCCGGTTGGCAGTACGTGCATTGGAATTGCGTATTATTGATCTGGATAATCTGGAGCCTGACGAAGAGTAAATTAAGTATTAACGGTAGCTTCTTGCTTAGTCGGAAAATGATGAAGAATAAATGGCGCATGCCCCATCCCGCTACGATGTTCCTTCTGCTGACAATGGCAGTGGTCTTTCTTTCATGGATATGCGATATCTATGGATTGAAAGTGACATTGCCGCAGACAGGTGAGGATATCCGTGTACAAAGCCTGTTGAGCCCGGAAGGAATCCGCTGGTGGTTGCGGAATGCTATTAAGAACTTTACAGGTTTTGCTCCATTGGGCATGGTGATTATTGCTATGTTCGGATTGGGAGTGGCACAACATTCCGGTTTTATTGATGCTTGTATCCGCATGGGGGTGGGAAACCGGCAGGAAAAGAGGAAGATCATCTTGTGGGTGATTGTGCTTGGCTTGTTGTCGAATGCCATTGGTGATGGTGGATATATCATTTTATTGCCTATTGCTGCTATGCTGTTTCAATGGGTGGGGCTTCATCCGATTGCAGGGATTGTTACGGCTTATGTTTCCGTTGCGTGCGGGTATAGTGCTAATATTGTATTGAGTACGATGGACCCGTTGTTGGCGCATACCACGCAAGAGGCTGCACTGGCACAAACGGGTTATCAGGGGAATACGGAACCTCTTTGCAATTACTTTTTTATGAGTGCTTCAACGGTGGCCATTACGGCTATTGTGTATTGGATTACTCAAAAATGGCTTCTTCCTACGTTAGGTAAGTATGAAGGCAGTATGAAGGTGGTGGCTTACCATCCTCTGTCTCGTAAAGAACGGCGTGCCATTATGATTTCCATTGTTGTGGCAGCTACCTATGTGGCTCTTATCTTGTGGCTTACTTTTTCTTCTTATGGAATTTTGCGGGGTGTGAATGGTGGTTTGATGCATTCGCCTTTTATTGCCGGTATTTTGTTTTTGCTTTCTTTGGGAGCAGGTATTACGGGAATGGCTTATGGATTCAGTTCCGGACGGTATCGCACTGACAATGATGTAATTGAAGGACTTACGCAGCCAATGAAGCTTCTTGGGGTGTATTTCGTTATCGCTTTCTTCGCTGCGCAGATGTTTGCCTGTTTTGAATATTCTCATCTGGACAAATGTTTGGCTATCATGGGTGCTGATCTGCTTTCTTCGTTTGAACCGGCTCCTTTGTCTGCTCTTGTCCTGTTTATTCTGTTTACGGCATTGATAAATCTGATTATGGTATCTGCTACCTCCAAATGGGCTTTTATGTCTTTTATCTTTATTCCTATGTTTGCACAGATGGGAATTGCTCCGGATATAGCACAATGTGCTTTTCGTATCGGAGATAGCTCGACGAATGCCATTACTCCTTTCTTATTCTATATGCCTCTGGTGCTTACCTATATGCGGCAGTATGATAAGCAGATTACGTATGGCTCATTGCTGAAATATACTTGGAGATATTCATTAGGCATCCTGGTTGTCTGGACATTGCTGTTTATTGTTTGGTATTTGTTGAAAATACCGATGGGATTGTAGGGCTAAGGAATGATTGCCGGGCTCCGGTTTATCTGATTGGAATTTTGTTTTTCTGAATTAATCGCTATATTTGCACCGTTCCTTAAAGAAAGACAACGAATGAATCTACCAGAAATCTCTGAAAATCTAATTGAACAGTTAAATTACGGTAATACAAAAGCATTTGATAAAATCTATCATACCTACTACCTTTATTTGTGTGCGATAGCTGTTTATTATGTGCATGACAAGAGGGTGGCAGGGGAGATTGTGAATGATGTCTTTGTTGCTTTCTGGCAGAATCGCCATCACATCACTTATCCGGCTCTTCCGTATTTGCGGCGTGCCATTCAAAATGCAAGTATCAGTTATCTGCGCTCTTCTTATTTCAACGAAAAACAGATGACGGAACAGATGGAAGAAATCTGGGCTTTTCTCGAAAATCATATTCTTTCTTCCGATAATCCTTTGCAGGCATTGGAGCATAGCGAAATGAATACCATCATCATGAAGAAGGTGGAGGAATTGCCTGCCAAATGCCGTGCCATATTTAAAGCAAGTTTGTATGAGGGTAAGACATACAGTGAAATTGCCGAGGAGCAGAATATTAATGTGACCACTGTAAGAGTACAGATGAAAATAGCATTGACTAAACTGCGCGAATCACTGGGTACTCCTTATATGATAGCTATTTTGATGTTTCTCTAAAAAAAATCACTTTTCTTTTAAACGTTTCTTTTTTTATTGCGTATCTAGTTATATACACCCATAGAAAAAGTACGTTTATGAATGACTCTTATCATATAGAAGAATTGGAAATCCGGATAAGCAACTATCTGTCCGGTAACTGCACCGAAGAAGAGAAAGAAGCTCTGTTCGCTTCTCTGGCTTCCAATGAAGATGCTGCTAAAATTTTCCGGGAGATGTCCGCAGTATGGGCTGTTTCTTCTGTGCCTGCATTTGCCAAAGTAGAGGATGCTAATTTATCACAGATAAAAGAAAAAATAGCCGCTGCTGAGATGAAACCTGTCCGTTCGCGGAAGATAGTTCCTGTGTGGCTGAAGGTAGCTGCTGCAATTATTTTGTTGTTGGGCTGCAATTACTTCTGGTACACTTATACTGAAAATCTTACGGAAGTATATACGAATGCGGATTCTCCTTATGAAATTAAAGTGCCAGCCGGTTCGCGGACGAATATTGTGCTTCCGGATGGAACAGAGGTTTCATTGAATGCGGGTTCTGTGTTACGTTATTGCCGTGGGTTCGGTATTCGTGAACGTGATGTTATGCTTGATGGTGAAGGATATTTCAAGGTGGCGAAAAATGAGAAGATTCCTTTCTTTGTAAATACGAATGGTGTACAGGTAAAGGTGGTAGGGACTGTTTTTAATGTACGCGCTTATGATGACGATAATTATGTAATGGTATCTTTGTTGGAAGGTCGTGTCAATTTAGCCACTTTGTCCGGTTCGGTAATGAAACTATTCCCTAGCGAACAGGCTTTTTACGATAAGAATACGGGGCGCATGGAGAAAATGAAATCAAATGCTAGTTCTGCCTGTGACTGGTTGGATGGTGGCCTGACATTTGAGGATGCTCCGTTTGCCGACATCGCACACCGTCTGGAGCGCAAATTCCAGGTGAAGATTAGTTTAGAGAGTGAACGTCTGAAGGCGGAACGCTTTTCCGGATGTTTCGATAGTAATCAAAGTATCAATGATATATTGGGAGAAATCAACGTTGAGAAGCAATATACATGGAAAGTTAGTGGAGACACTATCTTTATAACTGACAAGAAAAAGGAGGTAAAATAAGAAAAAGTAAAGTATGATTGGGAACTTAGTCGATAGATATATCGGCGGTTCAGCGTTGTATAGAAAGATATTATGTTAACCTTTAATAGTGAAAAATATGAGATTAATAGTAAAAAGGATATTATTAATGCTTCTGCTTTTGTCTGTAGGAAACGTTTTGACTGGTGGTTTCCAGCTATCGGCACAGGAACAAAGTAAGCGATTCAGTGTGAAAGTAGATAATATTACTTTAAAAGAAGCCATTGAAGTAATAAAGAAGCAAGGCAATTACTCTTTCCTGATTCGTAATAATGACATTGATTTGAATAGGAAAGTCTCTGTGAATATAAATAACGGTACTATTAATGATGTGATGGGACAATTGCTGGCCGGTACGGACGTCAGTTATGAAGTGAACGGAACCCGGGTGATTATGTTCCATGCAGTGACACCGCAGAAAGAACAGGAAAAAGCGTTTGTCTTAAAAGGCAGAATCACTGATCCTACAGGTGAAGGGGTGATTGGGGCAAATGTGAAAGTGGTAGATTCTACGGAAGGTACCATTACGGATATGGATGGCAATTTTTCTTTGATGGTTACTCCGAATGCCCGTTTATCCATATCGTATATCGGCTATGCCACACAGGAAGTGGTGGTGAAAGATCAACGTCCTCTCAATGTAACTTTGAAAGAAGATACCCGGTTAATAGACGAAGTAGTAGTTGTTGGTTACGGCGTACAAAAGAAAGCGAACCTGACAGGTGCGGTGAGCAGTGTGAAGATGGATGATGTTTTAGGTGACCGTCCGGTGGTGTCTGTGAGTGACGCTTTGAAAGGGGCAATGCCCGGCTTGCAGATTACAGGTAATTCAGGAAGACCCGGTGAAGAAATGAGTTTCAACATTCGTGGTGTCAACAGTCTGGATAAGAATGGGAAACCGCTGGTGCTGGTGGATAACGTGGAGATGGATATTAATATGCTCGATCCGAACGATATTGAATCGGTGACTGTTTTGAAGGATGCGGCATCTTCTGCTATTTACGGAGCACGGGCAGCTTTCGGTGTGATTTTGATTACTACAAAGAAAGGCTCGGATGCAACTAAACTCTCTATTAATTATTCAAATAACTTTTCTTTTAGCAGACCTGCCAATATGCCTCATAAGGCTACTCCGCTCCAAACGGTACAGGCTTATAAGGACATGGGGACAATCAATTATCAAAGTGGTCAGAACGTAGATACCTGGTTGGGACTTTTGAAGGAATATAATGCTAATCCGTCTGCATATCCGGATGGTTATGCAATGGTGGACGGGCTGCGTTATAGCTTGGCAGAAACTGATCTTTTCGATGATATGATGGAGACTGGTTTCCAGCAAACTCATAATATCTCGGTAGGTGGCGGTACGAAAGATATTTCTTATCGTTTCTCCTTCGGTATGGTGAATGAAAATGGGGTACTGGCTTCGGATAAAGATACGTACAAGCGTTACAATGTGTCTTCTTATCTCCGTTCAGATGTGTTTTCATGGATTACTCCGGAATTGGATATTAAATATACGAACTCTAACTCTTCTCTGCCGGAAACTTCCGGAGGATATGGTATATGGGGAGCAGCAGTCGCATTCCCTTCTTATTTCCCTACTGGAACAATGAATATCGATGGTGAAGAATTACCGATCAATACTCCTCGTAACTTGATTGACCTGGCATATCCGACAACTATTCAAAAGAATAATCTTCGTATTTTCGGAAAGGTTACAATCAGTCCTTTGAAGAATGTGAAGTTGATTGGTGAGTATACATTCAATCATCTAAGTAACGAGAAAACGAAATTTGAGAAGAAGTTCTATTATGCACATGGAGGTAACTTTGTGAAAGAGGTTTCCACTGCCAATTCCAAGTATGAATACTCCAATGGTATTACGGATTATAATGCATTGAACTTCTATGCTAACTATAACAATTCATGGGGCAAACATGATGTAACGGTGATGGGAGGTTTCAATCAGGAGAGTAGTGACTATCGTTATGCTGAGATGTCGCGTATGAATATGATTAATGAAGATCTGCCGTCTATTTCGCAGTCGACAGGTGATTATTTTGCTAAAGACAAATTTGAACGTTATACGGTAAGAGGGTTGTTCTATCGCATTAACTATTCGTTTGCCGGCAAGTATTTGCTTGAAACGAACGGACGTTATGACGGTTCTTCCAAATTCCCGAAGAATAGCCGTTTCGGTTTCTTCCCTTCGGTTTCCGCCGGATGGCGTATCAGCGAGGAAGCATTTATGAAACCTTTGAATTCTGTTCTTTCTAACTTGAAATTGCGTGGTTCTTGGGGTAATATCGGGAATCAGAGTATTAGTCCTTATGCATATATCCCTGGCATGGATGCAGAGCAAGCTTATTGGACTGTTTCAGGTATTAAAGTTACTACTTTGAAACCAGCTGCTTTGGTTAGCAATAGCTTTACTTGGGAAAAAGTAACGACAATTGATGTCGGATTCGATCTTGGACTATTGGATAACAGATTGAATATGGTGTTCGACTGGTATCGCAGAGATACCAAGGGCATGCTTGCTCCGGGCTCTGAACTTCCGGGTGTATTAGGTGCAAGTGCTCCTTTACAGAATACGGCTGACCTTCGTTCTAAAGGTTGGGAAATCTCGGTTGACTGGAACGATCAGATCGGAAAAGTGAAATATAGTATAGGTTTCAATCTTTACGATGCAAAAACTAAGATTACCAAATACAATAATGAAACGGGATTATTTGGTAAGGATAAGAATAATAATGAAACATATCGTGTAGGAATGGAGCTGGGTGAAATCTGGGGATATGTAACTGATCGTTTGTATACAGTGGATGATTTTGATGCGGACGGTAAATTGAAACCGGGTATTGCTAAAGTGGAAGGATATAATCCGAATCCGGGAGATATATTATATAAGGATTTGGATGGTAATAATATAATCAACAGCGGTACCAGTACAACGAAAGATCCGGGAGACCGTAAAATCATCGGTAATAATACCCGGCGTTATCAGTATGGTATTCATGGTAGTGCAAGTTGGAACGGTTTTTCTCTGTCATTCTTGCTGCAAGGAGTTGGTAAACGGGATTTGTGGGTGATGAACGATCTGTTTTATCCGCATTATGATGCTTGGACTACCGTTTATGATTCACAGTTGAATTACTGGACTCCGGAAAATACGAATAGTTATTTCCCCCGTATTTATGAGAAAGCGGCCGGAAATACAGATGCCAATACACGTGTACAAACTCGTTATCTACAGGATGGATCGTATTTAAGTATTCGTAATATAACGCTTTCTTATAATTTCCCGTCTAAGTGGATGAGTAAGATTGGAGTTAATAATCTGGCTGTGTTCTTCAGTGGTGAGAATCTTTATACGTTCGACCACTTGCCGAAGGGACTTGATCCGGAACGTTCTGTTACGGATGATTTAGGACAACGTGGTTTTACCTATCCGTATATGAGACAGTATTCGTTCGGTATAAACCTTTCATTCTGATTGTTTCACAACTTAAAGAGTAATTATTATGAATAAATATATACTATGTGTAAGCGTTAGTCTTTGTTTGTTGATGTCGTCTTGTCTGAATGACGAATTTCTGGAGGTTTATCCCAAAGGACAGCAAACAGAAGCATCGGTCTTTACTACCTATGACAACTTTAAAACGTATACATGGGGATTGTATAACGTGTTCTTCGGATATACGTATGATACAGGGCAAACGGATGAGATTTTCCGTGGTGATTTTGAATCGGATAACATGATAAAAGGATTGGATGGATATGAAGGTCAGTGGGCATATCGCAAAGCAAAGGCTACAGATGAGTCTAAAGATTGGGATTATGATTATATCCGTCGTGTCAATCTGATGCTCGATAATATCGATCATTCGGAAATGAGTGAGACCGAGAGGGAGCATTGGAGAAGTGTGGGATATTTCTTCCGTTCTTATAAATACTTTCAGATGCTTTCCAAATTTGGTGATATTCCCTGGGTAGAGCATGCTTTGACAGAGGAAAGTCCCGAGCTTTATGGAAAACGTGATAGTCGTGACTTGGTGGCTTCCAATATTCTGTCTAATTTGAAATATGCGGAAACACATATTGGCAGTAATATCGAAGCGGATGGGAAAAATACAATTAATATGTATGTGGTGAAAGCTCTTATTTCCCGTTTTGCTTTATTTGAAGGAACTTGGAGAAAATATCATGGTTTGTCGGGGGCAGATACTTATCTGGAAGAATGTGCCCGTGCTTCTGAAGAGGTGATTAAGCAATATCCGAATGTGCATCCTAAATATGATGAGTTGTTTAATTCGGAAACACTGGATGGGGTGGCAGGTATTCTTCTGTATAAGGCTTATGAAACCGGACAGTTAATGCATGGTTTGACTCGTATGGTGCGTACAGGTGAATCTTATATTGAGGCAACGAAAGACGCGGTAGACAGTTATCTTTGTACGGATGGACGACCGGTTAGCACGACAACTAGTCATTATGGGGGTGATAAGAATATGTATGGACAATTCCGTGATCGTGATTACCGGTTGTATTTGACGATCTGTCCTCCATATATGGTGAAGAAAGAAAACGGACCTAGTACGGCTGATTGGAAATATACGGATAATGCGCAGGACAGAGAATTTATAGATTTAATGGCTACGATTTCCGGTGAAACTTATCATCGTTTGCCGTCTTCCAACTTTAAAGGATTCACTGTGCAAGGACAACCTCACTTTAAGAATATGAACTGGGGACAGGGCTGGAATGCTTCCCAAATGGGATTCTGGGTATGGAAATATTATAATACACATACTGTAGCTACCAACGCGAATGGGGTGAATACAACAGATGCCCCGCTGTTCCGTATAGGTGAGGTAATGGTAAATTATGCCGAAGCGATGTGCGAATTGAATAAGCTAGACCAGGCTGCTGCGGATAAGTCTATTAACAAACTTCGGGCAAGAGCTAATGTGGCGAAAATGGTGGTGAATGATATTAATGATGCTTTTGATCCGAAGCGTGATCCTTCCGTTCCTGCTCTCTTGTGGGAAGTGCGTAGGGAGAGACGAGTTGAGTTGATGGGCGAAGGTTTCCGTCTGGATGATTTGCGCAGATGGAAGAAAGGAGACTATGTTAACAAACAACCGCTGGGTGCTTATGTGACAGGGGCTTCGGCCAAGAATCTGAAAGTAACGGGTGGTGCAGGTGCTGATGAAGGATATGTTTATTTCTTTGATACCCCGCTTGGATGGCAGGAACATTATTATCTGTATCCGTTGCCTTTGAAGCAATTGGCTTTAAATACGAATCTGGAACAAAATCCGGTATGGACAAAGTAATTTTAAATTGAAATGATGCACAAGACCTGTAATATTTTAGTATATTGCAGGTCTTGAAAATTTAAGGTAGAAAATGAAAAATAGAATATCGATAAAATATGCGTTTTTTTGTGGAACAGCTTGCTGCATCTCATCTACACTACGTGCACAACAGGATGCATCCCAAATGAATGTGCTTTTTATAATGGCTGATGATATGCGTCCCGAACTGGGGTGTTACGGGGTAGATGTAGTGAAAACTCCTAATATGGACCGTTTGGCGGCAAGTGGTGTCTTGTTTCAGAATGCGTATTGTAATATTCCTGTGAGTGGGGCATCCCGGGCTAGTTTATTGACGGGGGTATATCCTCATTATCCCGATCGCTTTATTAGTTTTTCCGCCTATGCCAGCAAAGATTGCCCCGAAGCAATACCTATTTCGGGATGGTTTACCCGGAATGGTTATCATACTATTTCGGACGGCAAGGTGTTTCATCATATCAGCGATCATGCAGATTCGTGGAGCGAGCCTCCTTACCGGAATCATCCGGATGGATATGATGTATATTGGGCGGAATATAATAAATGGGAACTTTGGATGAATTCGGAATCGGGAAAAACGATTAATCCGAAAACGATGAGGGGACCTTTCTGTGAATCTGCTGATGTTCCTGATACTGCCTATGATGATGGAAAACTTGCAAACCGGGCTATTCGTGACTTAAAAAGGATGAAGGAGACCGGCAAACCTTTCTTCTTGGCTTGTGGTTTCTGGAAACCTCATTTGCCGTTCAATGCTCCAAAGAAATATTGGGATTTATATAAACGAGAGGAAATACCTTTGGCTACCAATCGTTTCCGGCCTGAAGGATTACCGGAGCAGGTTCGTAATTCGAGCGAGATATATGCGTATGCACGGGTTACGGATACGAGTGATATTGACTTCCAACGAGAGGTAAAACATGGATATTATGCTTGTTTGAGTTATGTGGATGCACAGATCGGCAAGGTATTGGATGCATTGGATGAACTGGGATTATCGGATAATACAATTGTGGTTTTGTTGGGGGATCATGGCTGGAATCTGGGAGAACATGATTTTATAGGTAAACATAATCTGATGGATACTTCTACTCATGTACCGTTGATTGTCTGTGTGCCGGGAATGAAAAAGGGAAAAACAAAATCGATGGTGGAATTTGTTGATTTGTACCCGACTTTATGTGAACTTTGTAAACTTCCTGTTCCCGCTGAACAGTTAAGCGGGCAAAGCTTTGCCGGGGTTTTCAAGAATCTGAAAGCTAAGACGAAAGGTGAAGTCTATATTCAGTGGGAAGGAGGAGATAATGCTGTTGACCGGCGTTATAGTTATGCGGAATGGATGAAAGGCGACGTGAAGAAAGCCAGTATGTTGTTTGATCATCAGATTGATAAGAAGGAAAACAAGAATCGGGTAGATGAGAAAAAATATAAGAATAAGGTCGAATCATTATCTTCTTTTATCAGAATAAAGAAGTCATCATTAAAGAAATAATATGAGAACAGTTTTTTTACAGTCCAGTCGTTTGGTATCGGTTGTTTTATTCATGCTTTGGGGTATGTCGATATTTGCCCAGCGACAGGATATCTTGCTAAATAATGATTGGAATTTCCGGTTTTCGCATCAGGTACAAAAGGGAACAGAGGTAAGAGTTGATTTGCCTCATACTTGGAATGCGCAGGATGCTTTGTCCGGTAAGATAGACTATAAACGGGGAATTGGCAATTATGAGAAGAATTTATTTATTCGTTCCGAATGGAAAGGAAAACGTCTTTTTATTCGTTTCGAAGGAGTGAATAACATTGCGGATGTGTTTGTCAATCGTCGTCATATAGGTGAGCATCGTGGGGGATATGGGGCTTTTATCTTTGAGATCACTGGAAAGGTGGAATATGGAAAAGAAAATTCTATATTGGTACGAGTGAATAATGGTGAACAGTTGGATATTATGCCTTTGGTCGGTGACTTTAATTTTTATGGAGGTATTTATCGGGATGTACATTTACTGATTATTGATGAGACGTGTATTTCTCCTTTGAATTATGCTTCTCCCGGAGTACGTCTGATACAGGATAGTGTGAGCCATAAGTATGCTAAGGTGCGTGCTGTTGTTGATTTATCAAACGGAGGTAGTAGTAATCGGGAAGTAGAGCTTAATGTACGCCTGTTAGATGGTCAAAGGGTGGTGAAAGAAGGAACAAAGAAAGTGAATCTTTCTGGAAACGCAGCAATGCAGCAGGAATTTACATTTGAAATCGATCAACCTCATTTGTGGAATGGTCGCCAGGATCCTTTCCTTTATCAGGCGGAAGTGATTCTTTCCCGGAATGGTCAGATGGTAGATCGTGTCATACAACCGTTGGGACTTCGTTTTTACCGGATTGACCCTGATAAAGGTTTTTTCTTGAATGGAAAACACTTGCCTCTTCAAGGCGTTTGCCGTCATCAGGATAGGAGTGAGGTGGGCAATGCGCTGCGTCCGCAACACCATGAGGAAGATGCGGCATTGATGTTGGAGATGGGAGTGAATGCTGTTCGTCTGGCGCATTATCCGCAGGCTACTTATTTTTATGATCTGATGGATAAGAATGGTATTATTGTATGGGCTGAAATACCTTTTGTGGGGCCTGGTGGATATAATGATAAGGGTTTTGTGGATTTATCTGCTTTCCGTGCCAACGGAAAGGAACAGCTCAAAGAACTGATTCGTCAACATTATAATCATCCTTCTATTTGTGTATGGGGAGTGTTTAATGAGTTGACGGAGTTGGGAGATAATCCGGTTGAGTACATCAAAGAATTAAATGTGTTGGCACATCAGGAAGATCCTACCCGGCCTACGACCTCCGCAAGTAATCAAATGGGAGATTTGAATTTCATAACGGATGCTATTGCTTGGAACCGTTATGATGGATGGTATGGTGGCACTCCCGCTGATTTGGGGAAATGGTTGGATCGAATGCATAAGGATCATCCGGAAATATGTATCGCTATCAGTGAATATGGTGCCGGTGCAAGTATTTACCATCAACAAGATTCGTTGGTTAAAACTGTACCAACCAGCTGGTGGCATCCTGAAAACTGGCAGACGTATTATCACATTGAAAACTGGAAAACAATCTCTTCTCGTCCTTATGTATGGGGGAGCTTTGTATGGAATATGTTTGATTTTGGTGCTGCACATCGCACTGAAGGAGACCGTCCCGGAATTAATGATAAAGGTTTGGTTACCTTCGACCGGAAAGTTCGTAAAGATGCTTTCTACTTCTATAAGGCCAACTGGAATAGGGAAGAACCAATGCTTTATTTAACAGGCAAACGTAACACAATACGTACACAACGTTTGCAAACAATTGCTGCTTTCACGAATCTGTCAGGAGCCGAATTGTTTGTAAACGGTAAGAGTTATGGTAAAGCAATACCGGATTCGTATGCTATTCTGGAATGGAAAAATGTGGAACTAGAACCTGGTGAAAATGAAATAAAGGTTGTTTCCACTAATAAGAAGTTACCTTTGAGCGATAGTTTTCATTGTAGATTGTGATAGGTAGTTTAAATGATAATCGGAAAGAGCACTGTAAACAAAGTAGGTTTGCAGTGCTCTTTTTCTAGGGGGTTCTCTTTTGGGAGATAATAATCCTTCCTGAATCTATAACAGCGGATAATGATACTCCAACAGTATAACAGATCATATCTGACCATAGAAAACCATGTCCAAAGATTAATGCTCCAAGTGTGGTGTTTCGTACAGTATTTGCCCAGTCTGCTTGGTATAGTTGGCTAATTTCTATACAATAAGAAAATAATAAGGAAATAACAATGGTCTTGAGTATAGATAATGACGGGAAAAGAAAGCGTATTCCACAACCATGGCTGCCCAAAGCGTATCGCCTGAATACTCTGCAATAAATTCGGGCAATATATCACTATGTTTTCGGGAAGCCAATCCTAACACTATAATTGCGAAAGTAATTGCTAAATAAATCCAACGTTTGTTTTTCACGCAGTAATGTTTTAGTATGGTGCAAATTTATAAAATTAAGTTGGATAACTTGGCAGGATGGATCAAACTCTGATAAAAACAGATTTTATTTACATACTAAACCTTTCGTTCTTTTGGAATGTTATAAGGTCGTTCGAGCTTTATCTCGATAAATGTGTTCATAACCAACCGATTTACGCAATTGTTGTGGAAACGGCTGCAGTTGGTCACTTAAAAAGTTAGTAATTAAAATAATAGAGTTATGAAGAATCTTTTTCGACCGTTGTTAGTACTGACAGGATGTATAGTATTGGCGAGTTGTGTAAGTCAGAAGCAATTTAAAGGTTTAAAAACTGATTATACAAAGTTGCAAACAGAATATCAGGAAAGTCAATTGCAGCTAAGAGAAAATCAGGCACGTTCAACAAGTCTTGAGGAGAGACTTGCCGAAGCGCAGCGGAATAATAGTGAGTTACGCAAGAGCTTGTCCGATATGCAAAGCATCTTGAATAAGAGTCTTACACAGAGCTCTCAAGGGAATATGAATATGGGTAAGTTGATAGATGAGATCAATGCTTCAAACCGTTTCATCCAGCATTTGGTTAAAGAAAAGAATAGATCAGACTCTTTGAATCTCGTAATGGTCAATAAACTTACCCGTTCGCTTACCCGTGAAGAGATGCGTGACTTGGATATTAAGGTATTGAAAGGTGTTGTATATATTTCCTTAGCAGATAACATGCTTTATAAATCAGGAAGTTATGAAATTAGCAATAAAGCAGAGGCTGTGCTTAGTAAAATAGCCAAAATCATTCAGGACTACAAAGATTATGATGTTCTGGTAGAAGGAAATACAGATACCGATCCGATATCTCGTACGAATATACGTAATAATTGGGATTTGAGTGCGTTGCGTGCTTCATCTGTTGTTCAGGCATTACAGAATATTTATGGTATAAATCCCAAACGCCTGACTGCTGCCGGTCGAGGTGAATTTAATCCGGTAGCCGGTAATGATACGGCAGAAGGAAAAGCTCGTAACCGCCGGACCGAGATTATTATAACTCCTAAACTGGATCAGTTTATGGATTTGATAGATCAGGCTCCTGATAATTCTTCATCAGGTATAGTGGGGGATGAGAATACAAAAGAGTAAAGGAAATATTTCCATCTAGGGCTAATAATAAAGCGATGAATTCAAATTCATCGCTTTATTATTAGCAATTTGAAACAGATACAGTAAAGTGTTAGAGGTATCTATATTTTATTTTTAGAGCTTGAGAAATTGCTCAATTTTATAGAGAGTCCGATTTGAAATGAGCATTGCTGATTTAAAATGTTTTCGACAGATGGACCTATTTTGAAAATTCAAACTCATATGGATAAGGAGTTTGATTCCATGAAACCCATTCTATCTTTCCATAATTATGCAAATCACATGGGAAAACCACAGAATAGTCCCATGGATTATATCGATATGGTATGTCAACATATTGACAAGCATATTTATTTGAATATAGCCAATGATATCCTGTTTTAGAGTCGCTATATATTGCTACCATAAAATATTTACCAATCTTTACTTTAGCGGAAGTATATGTTTCCTTTATTGATGAGGCAAATATAGAATAAGTAGCATCAACTATGCTACCATCTTTCTTTTTAATTTTTGATTTTGACAGCAAATTCCAAGTTTCATCTTGTATTTTTTGATAATCAAGTATATTCCCTGAAAAAGTTTGCTTTTTCACATCAAATTCCTCATTGTTGTCAGCCTTAAATAATAAGAATGTGGTGGAAATATTTTCGTAATCAGACTCTGGAGTAAGAGCTTTGTATCCATTTAGCCAAATTTCCTGAATATCACTTTTTTCTTCATCACTTTTACTACATCCAACTACTATCAGTGCAGTCATAATTAAAAATAGAAGTTTTTTCATGTCTAATTTATTGATTATAGTACAAAGGAACACACAAAACCATGTATTAGCAAATTTTACGCCAACAAATTGGGCTTAGAACTGTATTTTCAGGAATTATTCCTTTTTCATTTTCAGAACTTTCTCCAAATTATCAAAGGAATATTTCATATATACTTTATAATTTAATGCACCAAGTTAAAATGAATTTTATGTGAAAAAGAATCTCTCCCTTCTTTTTTTGAGTGGCTATTTTACATTAATCAGCAGTATACTTATGTCATAAGATAGTTCTGTTTTGATGTAAGAACGATCTTTTTTGTGAAATACAGATTAGAATAGGGAGTCTATGCAGATTGTTTTTTTTATTCAGAAATGAACTTTTTTAGAAAAATAAAACGCTAATTATCTGTTGATAATCAGCGTTTTATTTAAGTGATTCCGAAGCGATTCGAACGCTTGACCCACGCCTTAGAAGGGCGTTGCTCTATCCAGCTGAGCTACGGAACCAGCCTTATTTGCGGATGCAAAGGTAGTGCTTTTTATGAAAACTCAAAAACTTTCCGGCATTTTTTTATTCATATATTTCTTTGTGGCTATGAATCAGTAGTTTATAATAGAGATAGAATTTTGTTTATTTATATGGTTTGAGAAGAATGAATAGAAAAACGCCATTTTTACGAAGAATAACGAACGTTATATAGGTTTCAAAAAGCTCAAAAAAATAAAATAGGGTTGTGTTTTTCTATTATAACTTTTACTTTTGAGCGATAAACAACTAAAAAACACATAAAGTTATGAAGAAATTGATTTTTTTATTTGCATTTTGTATTGTAGTGACTAATGTTTTTGCACAAACCGACCCAGAGCAATTGAAAAAAGAAGGAAATGATGCATTTAATGCTAAAAATTATCCTGTAGCGTATGCGAAATTCAGTGAATATTTGAAACAAACGAATAATCAAGATTCTGCAACCGCTTATTATTGTGGTATAGCTGCTGATGCTGTGAAGAAATATCCGGAAGCTGTGACTTTTTTTGATATAGCAATTCAAAAGAAGTTCAATATCGGAAATGCCTATGCTCGCAAAGCTTTGGCTTTAGATGCGCAAAAGAAGACTGCTGAATATGTAGCTACACTGGAAGAAGGATTGAAAGTAGATCCTAAGAATACAACAATGGTGAAGAATTATAGCCTTCACTATCTGAAAGCAGGACTTGCTGCACAGAAAGCCGGAAAAGCAGAAGAAGCAGAAGACTGTTTCAAGAAAGTAATTCCTTTGGATCACAAGCAGTATAAAACAAATGCATTGTACAGTTTAGGAGTTCTGTGCTATAATGATGGCGCTAATATCCTGAAGAAAGCTGCTCCTTTGGCAAATTCTGATGCAGATAAATATGCTGCAGAAAAAGAAAAAGCTGATGGTAGATTTAAAGAAGCATTAGACTATCTGGAAGAAGCTGCTAAGATCTCTCCGGAAAATGAAAATGTGAAGAAGATGCTTCCTCAAGTAAAAGCTGTTATGAAGTAATTTGACCAATCTTATAAATGATAAAGGGTTGCCGATATGACACATCGGGCAACCCTTTTTTATTGCTATCTTTTTCTAATCTATACTTTTTGCGTACATTTGCCTTCCCTAAACGTAGAAGTATTTTATGCACTTATATAATAAGGAACAGGCTATCAAACGAATGAATCAGTTGGGACAACTCCATCGTCCTTTCATTTTCATTATAAATTATCTACAAGATGTATCTTATATAGAGGAGGTCGCTGCTGTTGATTCTACTGAAGTTTTATATAATCTGAATGGATTTACCAATCAGATTATATCAGCAGAAGATAATATAGCCACTTACTCTGCAAAAACAATGCCTTCACTACATTGGCAGCCTTTCGCAGAATCTTTCTCTTCCTATCAACGCTCGTTTAATATCGTGCGACAGAACATTCTGGCAGGAAATAGTTTCCTTACTAATTTGACGTGTCGTACTCCAGTAGAAACCAATCTTACTCTGAATGATATTTATTTTCATTCAAAAGCGATTTATAAGCTATGGATTAAAGACCGTTTTACGGTTTTCTCTCCTGAAATATTTGTTAGAATTCATCAGGGAAAAATTAGCTCATATCCGATGAAGGGAACCATTGATGCTTCAATTCCCTTTGCTGCTCAATTATTGATGAATGATCCAAAAGAGACTGCCGAACATGCTACCATTGTAGATCTGATTCGTAATGATTTAAGTATGGTTGCCAACCGAGTGTCAGTTTCCCGGTATCGGTATATGGATAGGTTACAGACTAATCGGGGAGCTATTTTTCAGACGAGTTCTGAAATTCAGGGTATATTGCCCGAAAATTATCAGGAGCATTTGGGAGATATTATTTTCAGATTACTGCCAGCCGGTTCTATTACCGGTGCTCCAAAGAAAAAGACGATGCAGATTATCCAGGAAGCTGAAACCTACGACAGAGGATTTTATACAGGAGTTATGGGATATTCTGATGGCATTGATTTAGATAGTGCCGTTATGATACGTTTTGTAGAACAGGAAGGAGAGAAGATGTATTTTAAAAGTGGAGGTGGGATCACCTGCCAGAGTGATGTGGAAAGCGAGTATAATGAAATGAAACAAAAAGTATATGTACCCATTTATTGAGACTATCCGGATAGAGGATGGACAGATTTATAATCTTGATTATCACACAGAGCGCTTTAATGAAACCCGTGCAGCTTTTTGGAAAGACAGCACTCCGCTGGATTTACGGGAATTTATATCTCCGCCAACTTTAAATGGAATTCATAAATGCCGGATTGTATATGGAAAAGAAGTGGAAGAAGTTACGTATGCGCCCTATCAGATGCGACAGGTATCTTCTTTGCATTTGGTTGTGTCCGATACCATTGATTATACTTATAAAAGTGCGCATCGGGAAGAACTGAATGCCTTGTATGCTCAAAGAGGAATGGCGGATGATATTTTAATTGTAAGAAATGGCTATCTGACAGATACCTCTATAGCTAATGTTGCTCTCTATGACGGAGATACCTGGTTCACACCGGCTCATCCGTTACTCCGGGGGACGAAACGAAGCGAATTTCTGGACAGACAGCTCATTGTTGAGAAAGACATTCCGCAAATATGTTTGAAAGACTATTCCCATATCATGTTATTCAACGCAATGATTGACTGGAAACGCATTATATTGCCTATAAATGAGAAACATTTAATTCTATAAACTATAATTAACTGAAATATACATAGAACTGCTGAACAAATGTCTCTTTTGTACTGTTATATTTATGTGTTTTTCATAGTATTAGATATAAGATTAATTAAAGAGATTGTACTTCACTTGTGAAAGCTAAAGTACGTCAGAGACAGAAGAGTCTGTTTTTTTGATAAATGTGTTAGAGCATCGGTTTTACCAGGCCGATGCTTTTTTTATGTCCTTTTACCCCCTTTTGTAGTTTATATGAAATAAAATTTGTACGTTTGTAGAGTAATAATAGAAAATGATAAAGATGAACATACCCGTTATCTTTCAGTTTTTAAAAGATCTTTCCGCGAATAATAATCGTGAGTGGTTTAATGAGCATAAGGCAGAATATGAAACAGCCCGTGCCGAGTTCGACAACTTTTTGGCAACAGTGATCGCCCGTATTTCCCTGTTTGATGAAACTATCCGGGGGATTCAGCCCAAAGACTGTACTTATCGTATTTACCGGGATACCCGCTTCTCTGCGGATAAAACACCTTATAAAATACATTTCGGAGGTTATATCAATGCCAAAGGAAAGAAGTCCGATCATTGTGGATATTATGTACACTTGCAGCCGGATGGTTCAATGCTTGCCGGAGGAAGCCTGTGTCTGCCTACCAATATCCTGAAAGCAGTGCGACAATCTATCTATGATAATATCGAAGAGTTTGTTGCGATCGTAGAAGACCCGGAGTTTAAGAAATACTTCCCGGTGATAGGAGAGGATTTTCTGAAAACAGCTCCGAAAGGTTTTCCGAAAGATTTCAAGTACATTGATTATTTGAAATGTAAAGAATATGTTTGCTCTTATAATGTTCCCGATGATTTCTTTACCCGACCGGATATGTTGGAACAGATAGACAAAGTGTTTCGGCAATTCAAACGGTTTGCCGATTTTATAAATTATACGATTGATGATTTTGAATAAATAATGCCTAGAATATAAACTTTAAAATTTAACTTATATGGTAGTAGATACTTTAGAAAATCTGGAGAAATATGCGTCTTTAAACCCTCTGTTTGCACAAGCTATTGAATTCTTGAAGTCTCATGACCTCCAAGCCATGGAAGTTGGTAAGACAGAACTGAAAGGAAAAGATCTGTTGGTGAATATTGCACAAACCAAACCTAAAACAAAAGAGGAAGCCAAACTGGAAACTCATAACGAATTTATTGATATTCAAATCCCATTGTCGGGAACAGAAATAATGGGGTATACTGCTGCTAAAGACTGTGTTCCGGCAGATGCACCTTATAACGCAGAAAAAGATATTACTTTCTTCGAAGGATTAGCAGAAACATACGTTGCCGTAAAACCGGGAATGTTTGCTATCTTTTTCCCGCAAGACGGTCATGCTCCCGGTATCACTCCGGATGGTGTGAAGAAAGTAATCGTAAAAGTAAAAGCATAATCCTAATTCAATTCTGATATGGAAAAGACACTTAATCTCGTAAAAAACGATCCCTGGCTGGAGCCTTTTGTCGGTGCTATCACCGGACGCCATCAGCATGTATTAGACAAAGAAGCTGAATTGACGAATAAGGGAAAACAAACCCTTTCAGATTTTGCATCGGGGTATCTTTATTTTGGATTGCATCGCACCGATAAGGGGTGGACTTTCCGTGAATGGGCTCCTAATGCTACTCATATTTATATGGTGGGTACATTTAATAATTGGGAGGAAAAAGCTGCCTACAAGCTGAAAAAACAAAAGAATGGGATTTGGGAAATCAACCTGCCGGCGGATGCCATTCATCATGGCGATCTCTACAAACTGAATGTATATTGGGAAGGCGGACAAGGCGAACGTATTCCTGCGTGGGCTACACGTGTGGTACAGGATGAACAGACCAAAATATTCAGTGCACAAGTCTGGGCTCCGGAGAACCCCTATAAATTCAAGAAGAAAACATTTAAGCCCGACACGAATCCGCTGTTGATTTATGAATGTCATATCGGAATGGCACAGCAGGAGGAAAAAGTGGGCACATATAACGAATTCCGCGAGAAAATACTTCCTCGTATTGCTGAAGAAGGATATAATTGTATCCAGATTATGGCTATTCAGGAACATCCATATTATGGAAGCTTCGGCTATCATGTATCCAGTTTCTTTGCTGCCTCTTCGCGTTTTGGTACCCCCGATGAACTAAAAGCATTGATTGATGCTGCTCATGAGATGGGTATTGCTGTGATTATGGACATCGTTCATTCACATGCAGTGAAGAATGAAGTAGAAGGACTAGGAAACTTTGCCGGTGATCCGAATCAGTATTTTTATCCGGGCGCTCGTCGCGAACATCCGGCTTGGGACTCTCTCTGCTTTGATTATGGCAAGAATGAAGTGATCCACTTCCTGTTATCAAACTGCAAGTACTGGCTGGAAGAATATAAATTTGACGGATTCCGTTTTGATGGAGTGACTTCTATGTTATATTACAGCCATGGACTGGGTGAAGCTTTCTGTAACTACGGAGATTATTTCAACGGTCATCAGGATGATAATGCGATTTGTTACCTGACACTGGCTAATGAAGTGATTCATCAGGTAAATCCGAAGGCGATAACCATTGCCGAAGAAGTTTCCGGTATGCCGGGACTGGCTGCCAAAGTAGAAGATGGCGGTTATGGCTTCGATTATCGTATGGCCATGAATATTCCGGACTACTGGATCAAGACAATCAAAGAAAAGATCGATGAAGACTGGAAACCTTCCAGCATGTTCTGGGAAGTAACCAACCGTCGCCAGGATGAAAAGACCATTTCGTATGCAGAAAGTCATGACCAGGCATTAGTAGGAGATAAGACGATTATCTTCCGCCTGATTGATGCCGATATGTACTGGCACATGCAGAAGGGAGACGAAAATTATGTTGTCAACCGTGGTATTGCTTTGCATAAAATGATCCGCCTGCTGACCTCTTCGACTATCAACGGAGGTTATCTGAACTTTATGGGAAATGAATTCGGGCATCCCGAATGGATTGACTTCCCGCGTGAAGGTAACGGATGGTCGTGCAAATATGCCCGCCGCCAATGGGATTTGGTGGACAACAAAAATCTGACCTATCACTATATGGGTGATTTTGATAAAGAAATGCTGAAAGTTCTCAAGAGTGTGAAAGATTTCCAGGCAACACCTGTTCAGGAAATATGGCATAATGATGGCGATCAGGTATTGGCATACGAACGGAAAGACCTTATATTTGTCTTTAACTTTAATCCGAAGCAGTCATTCACTGATTATGGATTCCTGGTAACTCCGGGAGCTTATGAAGTGATACTGAACACCGACGATGTAGCATTTGGAGGAAATGGTTTGGCAGACGACTCTGTCGTGCACTTCACTATTGCCGATCCGCTGTACAAGAAGGAAAAGAAAGAGTGGCTGAAACTCTATATTCCTGCCCGTACCGCTGTAGTACTTAGAAAGAAAAAATAATTTTATCTTTAAATCAAGAAGCCCCCGCAAATATTATTGAATATCTGCGGGGGCTTTCTCGTTTATTATCCTATTCTATAATTCAGTTCCTAGTTTTCCAGAAAGGTACTTGGTCCGAGAATATCATATATATCACTAACGTTGCGCGTTTTGAGCAATACCCCTTGTGGAGTATAGAATAACTGATATTTGATGTCGACATTATCTTGCCCTACCTTAATTACTATAATAGCCTGCCATTTGGGAAACTCCACCATTGTCACATTATCTACCACCCAATTTGCGTATGGGCCGGATACAAAGGCATTATAGACTGTTGGGGTCAGCCGGTCGAGGCTGACAAGATCAGTCTGCGTCATCACCCATTGTCCCCGAACGTTGAACCACACATTTTTAGTAAATCCGTTCATTGCAAAGTTGGCACAATAATATCCATCGTCTTGTGACCAGGCGACACCATTTGCTTTAGGATACATTTTCTTGAAAGTCGACTGTACATTGCCGGGAGGGGTATCTCCAAAGACAGATGTAGATAATAGCAGAAACAATGCGATTGCACAAATCATAAATTTCTTCATAAGCTTTGAGTTTAGAGGATTATTTATCTACCTAAACAGCCTTTGAGAATATTTGTTTGAGTGATGTGCATAAAATAATCCCCCGGTCATTCATAAGTGACCGAGGGATGAAGAGTGTACAGATCTTAGTCTTTTTATTTAAAAAGTAATCTTTAAAATCTTTCCGTTATAGCCTCCTACCGAAACATCCGTGGGTTTATAAGGTAATAGACTGATTTCTTCTTTAGCGCCCGTCATCAAATCAGTGGCCTGATAAGATTCCATTTGAGGAATCTGTAAAAAGTCGAAAGCATGTGAAGGCACATTGATAGCAACATCTACCAGTTGACTGTCGAAATTAATAATGAAAAACAGAATCTCATTTTTATATTTTCGCATAAAAGTATATTGTTTATGCTCATTGAAACGCCATCCGTTTATATTGGCATACATTAAATCAAAGAATACTCCCTTGCTGATTGCCTGCTCTTCATTACAAATCGTCAGTACTTTTTGGTAGATAGAGTAGAGGTGTTTATGCTCTTCAGTAAGCATCTTCCCGTCAAATTTACCTCCGTTGCGCCAGCGTCGTATGCTGTCTACACTCCAATAATCAAATATAGTAGTCCGTCCGTCCCTTCCGCTAAATCCTTCACTATCCATGCCCAGTTCTCCAAACTCCTGACCGAAGTAGATCATCATAGGATTAGTGTTCATACAGGCGGAAACGATCAGTGCGGGAATTCCTTTACGCGGGTTGCCGGCAAAGAAATCAGAAGCGATGCGTTGCTCGTCGTGATTCTCCAGGAAGTTGAGCATCTTTTTCTCTATTCCATTCAGACTTTGCCAGCAATGAGTGATAGCGGATGCAGATTCATATCCACAAGCTACATTGCGTAACGTGTCATATAGCCCTACCTTATCATACAGGTAATCAAACTTGCCGCGGAACAGATAGTTACGGTATTCACCTGGATTGTAAACCTCTGCGATGAAAAGTATTTCAGGATAAGCCTCTTTTACTTGAGGAATAGCCCATTCCCAGAATTCAACAGGAACCATTTCGGCCATGTCGCAACGGAAACCATCAATGTCTTTTGATGCCCAGAAAAGAAGAATGTCCAGCATCTTTATCCAAGTATCCGGAGTCGGGGAGAAGTGGCAAGTACCGCCATTCTGATAATCCACTCCATAGTTTAATTTCACTGTTTCATACCAGTCGGTGATATTGGGAGTAGCATCAAAACGATTGTTACCGGTAGCTTTCGCCGGGAATTCCCGATAAGGCTCTGCTGCACCGTTTTTCATATCAAACTGGGCATGAAGTTCCGCTTGCGGAATATAATAGAAATTATTATATGGGCTGAAAGATTGGCTGGAGTCATCGTTAGCTCCCAATTCGGTCGTACCGTCCGGTTGTGCATCCGAGTGATATTGGCGTGCTACGTGATTAGGTACAAAATCAATAATTACTTTCAGACCTGTGCGATGTGTGCGATGTACCAGATTCTCAAATTCTTTCATACGTCCTTGCACATCGTTAGCCAAGTCAGGATCTACATCATAATAATCCTTGATAGCATAGGGAGAACCCGCTTTTCCTTTTACAACAGCAGGATGATCTGGTCTGATGTTATAACGGCGATAGTCCGTTTGAGTGGCATGTTCGATGATGCCTGTATACCATATATGCGTAGTACCCAGTTTCTTGATTTCACTAAGTGCTTTGAGAGTGAAATCAGCCATTTTCCCACAACCATTGGTGGCAATGTCTCCATTGTAGACACAGTGGTTATTGTTATTTCCAAACAGGCGGGTGAATACTTGGTAGATAATTATTTTATTTTCGTCATTCATATAGAGTAGATTATTAATATTCGTATTCATTCTTATTTCTGATGGATAGGAGGTTATTTCCATATTTTTCCCTTTTCTTCCAACAGTTGATTAAGTACTTCGTTAGCTGTATTATAGCCTTGCCCAAAGATTTCTTCTGCTTTTTCCAGTTCGGTGTTACTGTATCCGTATAGGTTGTATGGTTCGATTAATAAATCACATTTTTCTCTTTCGGGAAAGGTATTGGCGCGGAACATGAAATGAAATGAGCGCATAGCAATGCTTACAATATTCATTTTGTAATCCTGTGCCATGATGGGACTTACATTGACAGCTACCACTTTATCGCAAACCCTGCGCAGGGTAGAGACCGGAAGATTCATCATCAATCCTCCATCCACATAGTTAGTGCCTTCTATGTTGACCGGAGAAAACATGACAGGCATACAGCAGGAAGCGGCGACCCGTTCCGCTATGTTTCCCCGATGAAAGTGAACCATGCGACCATGATCGAGGTCAGTTGCTGTGATAATCAGGGGAAGTTGTAGTTCTTCCAGATTTTTTGCTTTTAAGTTAGTCCGGAGAAAATCAATAAATTCACAGAGGTCAAATAGCCCCTTCTTGGGAATCACCAATTTCGTTAAATCCTGGAATTTATGTCCGGAGAAATAATCAAGTACTTTGTGTGGCTCGTTGCCGTCCGCGTAAAAGACACCTGCAAGTGCCCCTGCACTTACTCCAGAGATGATTTCCGGTTTAATATCATGTTCCAGAAGAGCTTGCATGACTCCCAAATGGGCAAATCCTTTAATAAATCCTCCGCTTAGTGCATAGCCAATCTGATATTTCCGGCTATTCCAGTTATTTGTGAATACCTCCATGAATTGCTTTCTTTAGTTCGCCACGAATTTAGTGAATTTATTGAAAGTAGGAGGAATATAATGGATAGTTTTTTTTAAATCCATACCATCTGTCTTATTCACATTTGAAATAAACCGGCATAGAACATAAAACACGGATGGAAACTCTGCTCCGGCACCATGCCGGTCAGAATCCGAAATCGTCTATCTCAACTTTGTGCTCTTCGCTTTCTTTGAATGGTTTTGCTTCTTTTTGTACGGGATTTCCTTCGATATAGATGGCACGGAATGGACGGGCGGGGCAAACATATTCACATCCTCCACAACCTACACATATTTCTTTATTTACATGAGGAATTGTCAATCCATCCTTATACGGCACCATTGCCACAGCTTGTGTGGGGCAGTGTTCGGAGCAGGCTCCGCAACTGGTTCCATCAGTATAAACAATGCAATTTTCCTCGATGAAAACAACATATCCCATTTGTGTAAGATGTTTTTGCTCTACACTTATGGGAAGAATTGCTCCATTGGGACAGACATCTCCACAGACAGTACAGTCAAAGTTACAAAATCCTTTCTCAAAGCTAACAGTAGGTTGCATCATGCCTGCCAAGCCATATTCCATAAAAGCCGGTTTCAAGATATGAGAAGGGCATTTGCTGACACAAAGATGACAGGATGTGCATTGCTGTTGGAAGTGTTCCCGACTGATAGACCCCGGAGGAGTGATCGGATTCTCCTTTTTGTATGCCTTCTTACCTTCCAGGCTTGCTACAGATTCCTTGGCTTGGGAGATGAGTTTGGGGGTTGCTCCGGCAGTAACAAGACCGGCGACCAAAAAACGGCGTTTGGATGAATCCAAATCCGGTGATGATGGTGCAGGAGTTTCTACGTCAGACTGTTTTTTTAAAGAAGGGGCGTAAACTAATGCTTTTTGTTTGCATGCTCCCAAACAGTTGAAACAATCTACACAACGACTATAATCAATAGCGTGTTCTTTACTATTGATGCAAGCTGCTTTGCATTTGGTGGCACAAAGCCCGCATCCATTACATTTGGCAGTATCAATACGGACTTTGAATAATGAAAAGCGGCTCAATAACCCCAATATTGTTCCTACGGGACAAATCGTATTGCACCATGTCCGTCCATGTTTCCATGCCATTACAAAGATGACTGCAAGAGTAATAATAGCGATGAGAAGGGAAGAAATGCTCAAGATGGAGGTGTCTACCTGATAAAATGTATAATTGTCAAATCTGGCAAAGAGTGATTCCAGCAGATTATTCCCCAGCATATAGATAGGTTTGAATATATGCACTACTACACGTCCATACGCACTGTACGGATCGAGTAAACCAACAATAAATGTAAATCCACATAGAAACCCGACCACTGTCAGTCCGAGCACACCCCAGCGCAATTTGTTTTTTGCAGGACTGTAACTATATCTTTTTTTCTTTTTTCCCGTTGCTTTGGAAATTCGTGCAATCACATCCTGCAAGATACCCATAGGGCAGATTGTAGAACAATATACACGCCCGAATAAAAGCGTTAACACAATGAGAAGTAATAAGATACCTATGCTTAGTGAAAGGATGGCTGGAACAAACTGCAAATGTGCCAGCCGATGAAAACTGTTCGGTAATATTTCTGCGAAATCGAGAAAAAAGAAAGAAATCAGCACAAATAAAAATGCTGATATTCCAATACGTAGCCTTCTTAACATGGTTGTTTTACATCTTAATTCGCTTGACATTCAATTTGTCAATGTTCATGGTTCCTATTTTCAATGCTTCCCCATTGGCGAGATGTCCTACTGTATCCAGTGGCATCTCACGTACTTGATTGAAGAACTTGGCAGCAGCCGTATCCACGGCTACAATATCCGGTGAGATAAACAATCCTTTTGCCAGTACAACATCGGATGCAGAGCGTCCCCGGGGACCGTTTGTTTTCATGATCCGGTAGGCGTCTACTACGTTGAGTACAGCTTTCTTCTGTAATGTACAGATATCTGCGATGCATTGTTGCAAATCGTTCTGGTGGAAGAATCCGCGATCCCACACAATCCCCATGTGATTTTTCATGGAGATAGTCAGATTGGCACCTCCGTGATTCTTCAGAATAGGAACATTGATCCATACATCACAATCCAGAATCGCTTCGTGCACTTTGGCTTTCTTCATCTTTTTGCCTTTTGGCAGATCAATTGGTTTGTAATACGACTCCAGATGTGCCGGCATTACTTTGGCTCCGGCTTTTTTGGCAGCAGCTTCAATACCACTGTTTTTGTAGCATTTCTGCCAATCGTCACAAGTATGGTCGAACACGACCACTTCTTTAGCTCCGGCGGCAAAACATTGTCTGACGATTTCTTCAATCAGTTTCGGATTCGTATTTCCTGCCAGTTCCGGCACTTTATCCCAACCGATATTAGGTTTTACAACCACTTTCTGTCCCGGTTTCACGAATTGCTTCATACCCCCCAGTTCGCTTATGGCACGGCGGAACATCTCTTCGGGTTCTCCGCCCATAACGGCCACCAGATCAGGATTGCTTCCGTTTGCTTTATTGATTGTTTGAGTTAACACCTCCATAGCCTCCGAACGCTGTATAGTCAAGGCGGCTCCGGTGATAGCTACTGTTTTTAAAAAATCCCTTCTGTCCATCTTTCTATATTAGTTTAGAGTTTTGCAATTGCTTTCAGGAGGGCGTATCCGCCGAACCATTGCAGTAACATTCCCGGAATACCGATACGGAAGTCCTGTACTGCTTCGTAGAAACTTCCGACGATGGCCCATTCAAATGCAACGCCTATGACCTGATAAGTGAGTACGACACCAAGAATGGCCAGTAATGAAACCGATTTTATAGTACGTGCTGCAAGAGCTGAAGCTCCGGCGAGTAAGGACGATTTGATTAATAGGATGGGAAGTACCGCCTCCGAGGGCATGGCAAACAATAAATGATTGATGACTGGTGAAAGAATAGCAGTCAATAATCCTACAAGAAAACCATATTTATAAGCCGCAATCAGCGTGAAAAAATAAATAGGTAACAGGGTAGGACCACCATAAGGTATAAGATGGCATAATTGTGGAAGTGCAATGTTACCCGCTACGAACAGTAAGGCAAACAGGTAGGTTTTCACATTGCTGTGTTTCAGCGAATAGAGTTTGACGGATGTTTCCATTTTCGTTGATACTTTAATGTTGAATAGAACGATAATATATTAATAATAAGACTTTTCTCCTGATAAAAGGTTTAATCCTGCCGACATCTTTTTTTTAATCCGGCAGGAAAAGAATTCATCCCTCCGTAGATAACCATAGTTTCCCCGTAGCCAAACTGTTGTTCCCCCGCAGGGGAAACTATGGTTTGCCTACGGGGAAACAACAGTTGCCCTACGGGAAACCTTCAAAGACAAGCAGGGCGCCAGCGCGCAGGTTTTGATTTACGCTTTTCTGTTATACTTCCTGTTTTCACTTTATATATTATGAATATTCTTCCTGTTTTACCTTACTTTCTTTATAAAGTAAGAAAGCACACGCAGCAGCTGCAAATACACTATAATCGAATGGGGCTTTCACATTCAAGGAGAACGACATGGAGAATGCAAAAGTCAATAATAGAATGCCGCTAAGAAGAGCGACCCAACGTTTCTGGAAACCTATTAATAGCAATATACCGAGAATCGTTTCTGCTATGGTAGCCGTCCATGCCAATAATGGTATTAGCAATTTGGGGACCCATGGCAACAAAACTCCGGTATAAGCAGTAAAGCTTTCCATATTGCCCCAAACTACATTTTCGCTTCCCAACAAAGGAGTCCATAAACCTAAGCGGTCTGCAACTGCCGACAAGAATCCGATAGCAAGCGCAAGGCGCGCAAACAAGGATATATAATCTATTTTTTTAGTCATATTGGTTCGTATAACAAGGATTGATATTCAGAAAATATCTGTCTTGATAATGAATTGTCAGTATCAAGTGGCAGTTTCTTTCTATAACAACGAAAGAGAAGCCTTGTATGTTCGGAATAAGATACCTAATGTCCCGATAATTGTATAATGATATGCAATTTCGTTATGGGAAATTATCCGTTCATTCTTTCTTTAATCTTTCCCCATGCATGCGTGTCGAATAGACAACTTTGGCGCATCGTCTCATACATCTCTTTAAATCTGGACATAGGTATGGTATAGCTTAGTTTGTCAGCTTCGAAATGAGGGCGAACCGATGGGTCGAAGAAACCGAGGAAAGTGCGTTTGCCTCCTTTACGATTCTCTATCGTGGCTTGCGTCACTACAGCACTACAGCCGGAACCAAAGGTAGAAACGACGCAATCTTCTGCGTTATTATCATAAAAAGCCCAAGTGGTCAAGCCCGAAAGCATATCCGGATTTGCCAGAAATACGACACCTTCTATTTCTTCAAGGCTTTCTACCTTATCTATACGTGCAAAATGAAGATACTTGTTTTCTGTTCGGGGAACTCCGATTTGCTGTATAAAGTCGATGACCATTTCGGGAGTCTGTTTGTATTTCTCTTTGAGCGAAACGAAAGTCGGCACACGTTCCGGCATTTCGGTGAAGCCAGTATAGAATTTACCGCCGCCACAACCGATGTTTTCGGCATTCAGGCTGATAATACCACCATCTCTTACCGTCTTCATACCTTTGAAGAAGCAACCGTTTATCTTTTCTGTTTCTCCTTTTTGCTCGTCCGAGTACCAGAAAACAAGAGGCAATTCAGCATTTTCTCCGAATGCCTCTTTGAAATTTTGAATAAAAGTTTGGATGTCCATAAGCTTATCAATTTTAGTTCTGTATGTAGGTCTTTCTACAAAGTTAGAATAAAAAAGGATAAGCGCAAGTGATTTAAAAGTTAATGTTTGATACACTTTTCTTACACTCTTCTAGCTTTTCCAATCCCTCTTTCGACAGTTTGGGGTAATGTAAATCCAATTGCTGCATCCGGTCACAAATAATTCGTCCTACTGCGTAACGCATGAACCATTTATTATCGGCAGGGATTACATACCATGGAGCCAAGTCCGTCGATGTCTCCGTCAGTACATCGGCATAAGCATTCATATAGTCCTCCCAGAATTGACGCTCTTTGATGTCCGCCGAAGAGAATTTCCAGTTTTTAGATGCATCGTCCAGTCGCTCCATGAATCGATTTTTCTGTTCGGCTTTCGATACATTGAGAAAGAATTTCAGGACAATCGTTCCATTCTCCGTCAGATAGCGTTCAAAATCGTTGATCTGTCGATAACGACGCTTCCAGAAGTCGGGATCAATGTCATTTACGGTTTCGACACCTGGTAACTTGTTGGATAGAATAATTTCCGGATGCACTTTGGCAATCAGTACATCCTCGTAGTGCGAACGGTTGAAAATACCGATTCGTCCTCTTTCCGGGAGAGAGCGATTGATACGCCAGAGATAATCATGGTCCAGTTCTTCAGCAGACGGTTGTTTGAACGAATACACCTGGCATCCCTGTGGGTTAATGCCGGACATCACATGCTTGATAGTCCCGTCTTTTCCTGCAGCATCCATCGCCTGAAAGATAATCAGGATTGAATACCGGTCTTGTGCATAAAGCATACTTTGCAGCTCCGAAAGCTTCTCAATATCCTTTGCCAGTTGCTCTTTAGCGTCTTGTTTGGATAAATCGCCAGTGAATGACGAGTCAAAATCCGATACCGAATGTTTCTTTCCGGGCTTTGCCAGCAGGTCTTTTAGAATATCCTTTTTCATGTGACGGTAGTTTTAATAGTTCTATTCAAATAAAACAGTTGAGGCAGTCAATTGGTTTTTATAATCAGTATGTTTGAGTTTTTTCATGAGAAAGAGACTTTTCAATCGGGAGAAAAACAGACATTCATCTTCGTTTTCAATAATAATTACTTATATTTGTCCGGATATGGAATAAGAAAAACCGATATGAAGTATTTGTTAATATGTGCAGGCTTGCTTCTCATAGTCTTTCACTCATGGGGACAGGAGAGGCTTGCGGATAGAATCGCTCCTCCGTCAGGATATGTCAGAGAGACCTGCTCCGATAATTCGTTTACAACTTATTTGCGCAATTTGCCATTATTGCCTAAAGGCAGTAAAGTGTTACTTTACAATGGAAAAGAAAAAGCCAATCAGGCAGCCGCATTTGCAGTCGTAGATATGGAGATAGGCAATCGTGATTTGCAGCAGTGTGCCGATGCAGTGATACGCTTGCGGGCGGAATATCTGTGGAAACATAAACGGTATGCAGACATAAAATTCAACTTCACAAGTGGATTTACTGCCGAATATAAGAAATGGGCGGAGGGAAATCGAATAAAAGTCAATGGTAATCAGGTTCAATGGTATGCTTCGGGCAAGGGAGTGGATTATTCCTATAAAACTTTCCGTAACTATCTCGATATGGTTTTTATGTATGCCGGAACTGCCTCTTTATCTCGTGAACTCCCAGCTGTGCTTTATACTTCCTTGCAACCCGGGGATGTCTTTATTAAAGGCGGTTCACCCGGTCATGCTGTGATTGTTATGGATGTTGCCATTCATCCGAATACCGGGAAGAAAGTATTTCTCCTGGCACAAAGCTATATGCCTGCCCAACAGATTCATATCCTGGTCAATCCAACCAGCCGAAACCTTTCTCCTTGGTACGAGCTGACCGAAACGGATACTGGGAAACTATACACTCCGGAATGGATTTTTGAGAAGAAAGACCTGAAGCGTTTTAAATAGGATAATAGACATAAATGCAACATAGCAAAGAAATAATTAAATCTTTTCTTACTTGATTTTCCATCTTTTCCTTATCTTTGGCATTCAACAAACCGTTTTAATCATACAACAACGAAAAACAACCGATTATGAATTATGATTTATCAATGAATGCTAACCAGTTGGTGGCATTCCTTCAGAAACCAACTTCAGAGTTTACAAAAGCTGACATTATCTCATTTATCCAGCAAAAAGATATCCGCATGGTTAATTTTATGTATCCGGCGGGAGACGGGCGTCTGAAAACTCTGAACTTTGTCATCAACAATCAAGCTTATCTGGAAGCTATTCTCACATGTGGAGAACGGGTAGACGGTTCCAGCCTTTTCTCATTTATAGAAGCGGGCAGTAGTGACCTTTATGTGATTCCCCGTTTTTGCACAGCATTCGTTGATCCGTTTGCCGAGATTCCGACGCTGTCCATGCTTTGCTCTTTCTTCAATAAAGACGGTGAACCACTTGAAAGTGCACCAGAACATACCCTTTACAAAGCAAGCAAGACTTTTACAGAAGTTACTGGAATGGAATTTCAGGCAATGGGCGAATTGGAATATTATGTAATAGCTCCGGACACCGGTATGTTCCAGGCAACCGATCAACGTGGTTATCATGAATCGGGCCCTTATGCTAAATTCAATGAATTCCGTACCCAATGTATGTCTTACATCGCACAGACAGGCGGACAAATAAAGTATGGACACTCTGAAGTAGGTAATTTTACGCTGGATGGTTATATCTATGAGCAGAATGAAATAGAATTCCTGCCGGTTCCCGTATCGCAGGCAGCAGATCAATTAATGATTGCCAAATGGGTGATTCGTAACCTGGGATTTAGATATGGATACAATGTAACCTTTGCTCCAAAGATTACGGCAGGTAAAGCAGGTTCGGGCTTGCATGTCCACATGCGTATCATGAAAGACGGAAAGAACCAGATGCTGAAAGACGGTGTTTTGTCGGAAACAGCACGCAAAGCAATTGCCGGAATGATGGTGCTTGCTCCGTCAATTACTGCTTTTGGAAATACCAATCCTACTTCTTATTTTCGTCTCGTTCCTCATCAGGAAGCACCTACCAATGTTTGTTGGGGAGATCGTAACCGCTCTGTATTAGTGCGTGTACCTCTGGGATGGGCTGCAAAAACAGATATGTGTACATTGGCAAATCCGTTGGAAGCTGAAAGTCATTTTGACACCAGCCAGAAGCAGACTGTAGAAATGCGTTCTCCGGATGGTTCGGCAGATTTGTATCAACTGTTGGCTGGTTTGGCTGTTGCCTGCCGTCATGGTTTTGAGATTGAAAATGCGCTGGACATTGCTGAAAAAACTTATGTAAATGTGAATATCCATCAGAAAGAAAACGAAGATAAGCTGAAATCACTGGCGCAACTGCCGGATAGCTGTGAAGCTTCTGCCGATTGCCTGCAACAACAACGGGCAATCTTTGAACAATATAATGTATTCAGCCCGGCAATGATTGATGGTATCATCCGCAGACTTCGTGGTTATGAAGATAAAACATTGCGTGCGGATCTGGAAGGAAAGCCGATGGAGATGTTAGATCTCGTACATAAGTATTTCCATTGTGGATAATTAAAAAATGATATACGGATAAAAGACTATCTTCGGTTGAAAGATAGTCTTTTATTTTTTTATATAATACATTCAGACCAAATAGGCTACAAATTTACAGGTTTGGTCTACTTAATACCGGGTTTGGTCTACAAACTCTCTACGCAGATCGGTAAAACTCTACTTTTGTCTCATTCAAACCCTAAAACAGATAAAAGAATGAGGATTATTTTGTTAAGTGCGTTCGCCTTGTTTCTATTACTTCCTGAAAATATACAGGCACAGGTTAGTGTGAAAACCGGGTATATATCTTCTTCCCGATATAAAGATGAAAACGGACAGTATCCCGGGAAAGGGGATATGTGCTTTGTGGAAGGGAACGTCAATATTCCCGTATCACAGAAAATGAATGAAAGAAATCAGCCCACAATTTGGATGATTTCGGCAGGAGGAAGCTATACGGCAATGAATAATAAGAATCTTCAATCTTACATAGACATAGATCAAATCATAAATATGCAGTTGAGCGTAACCAATATTCGCCCTATCAGCAAAAAATGGCTCTTGTTGACGACAGTTGGTGCAGGTGTTTATACCTCTTCTGATGTAAAACTGAAGAATGTCCTGGGACAGGGAGGAGTTATTTTCATCCGGCAGTTCAAGTCCAATTTATCTCTTGGAGCCGGATTGGCTATAAATAACACGTTTGGTTATCCGATGGTATTTCCTGCTATTTATTTTGATTGGAGCACCGAAGGACGTTATCAGATTAAAGTTTCGATGCTGAATGCCATGGAAGTATCGGCAGGAATGAAAATGAATAAATATCTGAATCTAAGGTTAGTGGCAGAAATGAACGGGTCATTGGCATTGTTGGAAAGAGAAGGAAAAGATACTATGTTTTCCCAGCAATTCATTATTGTAGGTTTACAACCGGAAGTAAGTATGGGGAATTCTTTTTCAATCACTGCTACTGCCGGTGTGTCGTGTAGCAGAATAGCTTATTACACTACCCGCACTTTAAAGGCTTTCTTCGAAGATATGTCTAAAGATACTGATCCATATTTTAAACCGGCAATGTATGTTTCGGTGGGAATGAAGTATAAGTTCTAAAAAATGGTAACTTTATCGCCTGATGTCAGTTAAGATACTATTATATACGTTACTGAAGCAAATTGGGATATTTCTTGTAGTCTCCTTTTTAGTGTTCAGAGGCACTTTTGTCGAAAGCGATAGTTTAGGGCTAAATCTTTCTACGGGAGTTAGTCTTTTACTTTCTGTCATTCTATGGGGAATCATAAATCTGCATACTTACTGGTTAATTCCCGGTTATCTGTTTCAGCGTAGATATAAAAAGTATATCATATATTTGAGTTGCCTTGTTGGATTTATGCTGACCGCCATGGTTGGTGCTATTTGTTTTCTAGGGCAATATTATGTTATACCCGAACAGATGCAAAGACTAAACAGTGATCTCCCTTTCTTTCTGTTGATAAATGCATTGGCACTGATACTCTATTTCCTGGCTTTTTCTTTTACTATTTTTCTGCATCGTTGGGTGGCCTATCAACAACGATTAAATGAATTGGAGAATATTAACATACAGACTGATCTAAATCATTTGAAGGATCAACTCCAACCGGAGTTTTTTTCGAGAATATTGAATAAGGTACGAACCTTGCTGGGAGAAGATGGAGAAAAGGCGTCATTGCTTATCTTTAAATTAAGTCGGTTGCTTAGATACCAACTTTATGAAAGTGAACGGCAACAGGTATTGTTGGGAGATGATATCGATTTTATGACTGATTATATGAAGTTGGAGAAACTATGTAATCCGGAGTTTAATTTTGAAGTCAACATCCTGAATGAAGTGCGTTATATACAAGTTCCTCCTTTATTGTTTATGCCTGTGATAGAATATGTGATTCGGACAACTGTATGTGGAGAGAATGGAAAGGGAGAAAATATAAGGATCGATTTTCAAATGGAAGAGAATCAGCTTCGATTCATTTGTACATACTGTCTGCGAAAAAAGGAAAGTCTGCAAGTGGCACCTGCTTTTGACAAGTTACGGCAACGATTGGACTTGTTATATCCGGGAGGTTATCAATTAAAAAGTGGCTATAATGATGAGGCACTGTGTACCATTGGTTTAATGTTGGAATTATGAAAGATACCTGGAATGTATACGATTGGGGGAAGAATCTGGTAAATGACCGTTTCAGGCTTATCAGTAATTTACTATTGCTATTTATTATACTCTTTTTGGGCTTTCAGAATGTATATGGAGATTTTACTAGAGAAGGTTTCCTATATGCATATCCGGTTAGTATATTGGTTTTTGCGTTTCCTATCTATCTGAATATATATTGGTTAGTGCCCCGTTTCCTGTATAAGGCCAAGCGCAAGTTATGGTTTTATTGGATTTCGTTTCTCGGAGTCAATTTAGTGAGTGTATTATTAGGATTTATATTTCTGTCTCCATTATATCAACGATACGGTATTCGTGGGTTTTGTATACAGGATAACCATGCTGTTTCTTTTGATAGTATTGCTTATGGAGTATTAGTACTGCTATTAAGTGCAGGTGGCTGTACGAGCTTTGAACTATTCCGCCGTTGGGTTGTCTCCGATAAAAAGATTCTTGAATTGGAGAAGGCGACTAAGCAGGCAGAATTGCAACAATTAAAGAAACAGATCAATCCGCATTTTCTTTTTAATATGCTGAATAATGCCAATATTTTGGTAAAGGATGCTCCGGATGAGGCTTCACAGATATTGGAGAAACTGGACAATCTACTTCGCTACCAGTTGAATGACAGTACAAGAAGAGAAGTATTTCTTACTGCAGATATACAGTTTCTCACCAGCTTTCTTGAATTGGAGAAGGTGAGAAGGGATCATTTTGAATATACAATCTTTCAAGAGGGAAATATGGAGAATATCTGTATTCCTCCGTTATTGTTTATTCCTTTTGTAGAGAATGCGGTGAAACATAATTTGGATAGCGACAATTTATCTTATGTTCACCTGTATTTTTCTGTGCATAATAAACAGTTGACGTTTCGTTGCGAGAATTCTAAGCCCCGTGTGCCTGTTAAGCGGGAAGGGGGAATAGGGTTGGCCAATGTGAAACGCAGACTGGATTTACTTTATGAATCACGGTATACGCTACAGATAGAAGATAAAGAAACAACTTATAATGTCAACTTACATCTAAACTTATGAATTGTATTATTGTTGATGACGAGCCGGTAGCTCGCAAAGGTATGAAGGCATTGGTGGAGCAGATTCCACAACTGACATTGGTGGGTAGCTTTAATAATGCTATCGCAGCGTCCGCTTATATAAATGAATATACAGTTGATCTGATTTTCCTTGATATTCAGATGCCGGGAATTACCGGAATAGAATTTGCGCAAAGCATTCCCATGAATACGTTGATTGTCTTTACAACGGCGTATGCGGAATATGCACTCGATAGTTATGAAGTAAGTGCCATTGATTATCTGGTGAAGCCCATTGAAATGAACCGTTTTCTGAAAGCAGTCAATAAGACAATAGCATATCATAAACTGTTATTGTCGGAAACAGCCGAAAGAGTGGAGGAGATACAGGAAGAATATATCTTCATCAAATCGGAACGACGCTATATCAAGATAAACTTCAGTGATATTCTTTTTATTGAAGGACTAAAGGATTATTCCATTCTCCAATTGGAAGATCAGCGGGTGATTACTAAGATGAATCTGAAAAATATTCATGAGCAACTGCCCGCTAAACAGTTTCTCCGGATAAACAAGTCCTATATTGTCAATACCTCACGGATTGACTCTTTTGATACCAATGATATTTTTATTAAGTCTTATGAGATAGGAATAGGAGGTGGAAACTATAAGAAAACGTTTTTTGAGGAATTTGTAGCGAAGAATTTGCAGAAAGACTAATCCGGTAGTTTACATGGAATGGCTTGGTATAAAAAGAATAAGAACGTTAAGTATTGGCCTATTTTCATAAAAAAGATGTTTTGCAGAAAGAAAAAGGAGAGAATATAGTGCAATATCCCCAAATAATGCCTTTCTTTGCATCAACAACAATAAAGAGGTTTATTACGATTTGATTTTTTTACATGAATCTTCTCATTTATTTGAGCATATCCATCTCTAATTAAGATCTTCCTAAAACTTTCTTATTGAATTATTAATTTTTTATATTTGTATTTTATGAATTTGTACATTGGAAATCTTAGCTATAATGTTAAGGAATCAGATTTGAGACATGTAATGGAAGAGTATGGAACAGTTGCTTCAGTAAAGTTAATCACAGATCGTGAAACTAGAAGATCAAAAGGTTTTGCGTTTATCGAAATGCCGGATGATGCAGAAGCTGCTAAAGCTATCGAACAATTGAACGGTGCAGAATATGTAGGTCGTTCAATGGTAGTAAAAGAAGCATTGCCAAAGAATTAATACTGAATACATATACAGTAATAGAGAAAGGCGCACTAGGTAACTAGCGCGCCTTTCTTCTGTTAATCCTCATTGTTATCTTCTTCATCATCCACCATATTATTGAGTTCCAATTCCAGGTCTACCAGCTCTTGTTCCCATAATTTCAGGATATTCTTCGGTGTATCTTTTGCAGCTTTCTTTATTCTTTCTTGAGCAACAGATACTTCATGCTCTAATTGTCTACGTCTGCTCATATTTCTATTGTTTTGATTATAAAATGATAACAACTTGTGTGGGGAATAGTTCGACGGGATAAAATTAAAAGTAATGGGGTGAACTATTCACAAATAAAGGATGTTTTGTAATCTGAATCTTTAAAAACATACAGTCATGCTCAATTTAATAGCCGTTTTCTTAGTATGTTCAGGTATCGGAATTGCAGTACATATTGCCATAGACCTGACACATCGTCCGCAATCAATGAAGATAATGAATGCAGTCTGGATATTATCTGCATTATGGGGAAGTTATTTAGCTTTATGGGCGTATAATAAGTTTGGACGGAGTGTTCCGATGAAAGTGGAGGATGATGGGATGAAAATGGATATGTCCGGTATGAAAGATAATATGGCGATGGATATGGCCATGCCGGGAGAAATGTCGATGAAAGGAATGCAACGTCCTTATTGGCAATCGGTAGCTTTGTCGGCGCTTCATTGTGGTGCAGGATGTACATTGGCAGATATCATAGGAGAGTGGTTTACAAACTACGTTCCTGTAACTGTGGCAGGAAGTCAGCTCTTTGGTAATTGGGTACTTGACTTTATTCTGGCTTTGATGATTGGTGTTTATTTCCAATTCTATGCTATTCGGGAGATGGAAAAAAAATCGGTAGGTAATGCCTTGGCTCGTGCTTTCAAAGCGGATTTCTTTTCTCTTTTGTCCTGGCAGGTAGGAATGTATGGCTGGATGGCGATTGTCTATTTTGTATTGTTCATTAATGAACCGTTACCCAAAGACACATGGATATTCTGGTTTATGATGCAGTTGGCTATGCTTTTCGGCTTCTTCTGTGCATATCCTATGAATGCTCTTCTTATAAAATTAGGTATAAAGAAAGGTATGTAAAATAAATGCAGATTTACTCTAAACGATAAGTATGTAATTACTTATTTGAGGGAGTGAATCTGCATCTATTATGATATGACTACTTTTGTATTGTCTTTCTCTTTTAGAGTTTATCTTTTCAATAGTTTCGGTATATCCGAAGGTTCTTGTGCTACCCGGATACCGGCAGCTTCTAAAGATTCAATCTTCTCTTTTGCCGAACCGGAACTTCCCGAAATGATAGCTCCTGCATGTCCCATCTGCTTCCCCGGAGGAGCTGATTGTCCTGCAATAAATGCCACTACAGGTTTGGTTACATTATTGCGGATATATTCAGCCGCTTGTTCTTCTGCGTTTCCTCCAATCTCTCCAATCAGGACGATCGCTTCTGTTTCCGGATCATTTTGAAACATCTCCAGCAGTTGACGGAAATGAAGACCTACAACAGGGTCACCCCCGATGCCGATAGCAGTGGATTGTCCCATGCCATTCGCCGTTAAGTGATACACAATTTCGTAAGTAAGTGTTCCGCTACGGCTGATAACTCCGACATTTCCTTCTAAAAAGACCTGTCCCGGTAAAATACCCACCATGCTTTTTCCCGGAGAGATCAGTCCCGGACAGTTGGGGCCGATCAGCATAGCACCTTTTTGTTCGACAAACTGGTGCGCCTTAATTACATCCAGCGTGGGGATTCCTTCCGCAATGCAGACGATTAACCGGATGCCCGCATCTGCTGCCTCCATAATGGCATCTGCGGCAAAACGTGCCGGAACAAAAATGATAGAAGTATTGGCTTTCGTTTGTTCAACCGCGTCATACATAGTGTTGAATACGGGGATGCCGTCTACATCTGTTCCTCCTTTGCCCGGAGAAGTTCCCCCAACAACATGGGTTCCGTATTCTTTCATCTTCTTGGCATGGAAAAGTCCGTCTCTCCCAGTAATTCCCTGTACAATCAGGCGGGTGGATTTATCTATTAATATGCTCATAATTGCTTTATTTATTAATGATTTGGGTACTTATTATGCTTTCAGAGCCATAAGAGCAGCTTCTTTCATCGTTGTGGCTATTTGGAAACGGCTGTAATTCCGTAACAGTTCCCGTCCGATATGCTCATTAGTGCCTGTAAGCCGTACGATAACAGGTACATTACTGTTTATCTGCTCGAATGCCTGAAGAAGCCCCATTGCTACATCATCACAGCGGGTGATTCCTCCAAAAATATTAATCAGGACCACTTTCACTTTTTCATCCTGCAATAAAAGTTTCATAGCTTCAACTACTTTGACAGGATTGGAACTACCACCAATGTCGAGAAAATTGGCTGGCTGACCTCCATAAAGTTTAATCATGTCCATAGTAGCCATAGCGAGTCCGGCACCATTTACCATACAACCGATGTTACCATCCATGTGGACATAACTGAATCCTTTATCTTTAGCGTCTGCTTCTATTCTTTCTTCCTCCGTCGGATCAAATAAAGCATGTACCTCCGGATGGCGATAGAGCGCATTGTCATCAAAAACAATCTTTGCGTCAATAGCCATCAACGTACCTTTCTTGGTTAGTGCCAGCGGATTTACTTCCACTAATGATGCATCATTTTCCATGAAGATCTTATAAAGTTCCTGAAGGATGGCCGCCATTTTACCCGCCTGCTCCATTTGAGGAAAGAGGGAGAAAGCAAAACGCCTTGCCAGATAGTCGGGAAGACCAATAAATGGATTGATTGAATATCGGATGATTTTCTCCGGTGTTTGACGGGCTACCTCTTCGATATCCATACCGCCGGATGCACTCATCATCAGAACGACAGAACGTGTATTTCGGTCGATGGTGTAACTGACATAATATTCGGCAGCAATATCTACCGCCTCACTAACCAGTACTTGATTGACCGGAAGTCCTTTAATACTCATTCCGAGAATATTTTTAGCTTCCTGATAAGCATCTTCCGTATTGTTTACCAGTTTCACTCCTCCGGCTTTTCCCCGGCCTCCGGTTAATACCTGTGCTTTTATAACCACCCTGTCTGTTCCCATCCTCCGGTAAGCGGCTATGACACCTGCGGCTGTACGGCATAAAGTGTGCCTCTCGACAGGTATTCCGTACTTGGAGAAAATCTCTTTCGCTTGATATTCATGTATTTTCATGGCTCATAAATTTGAGTAAATGATTCCTGTAATAAAAACAATAGCAAGATACGGAAAGTTTGCCGGAAAAGAAAAGTAACGGGGTGTTATACAACATGTTAATCCGTATGCTATGAATAGGCTTAATATAAAAAAGCGTGTTGGCAATAGTTACCAACACGCTTCATATATTTAAAGATAAAGTCTTTCTTACGGATGCTTATGCAATACCGTGAGCGTTGACAGTACCGTCAATTTTCTTAATAAGTCCTTGAAGTACTGCACCCGGGCCACATTCTGTAAAATCAGTAGCACCGTCGGCAACCATATTCTTAACAGACTGCGTCCAGCGTACGGAAGCAGTCAGCTGAGCAACCAGGTTCTTTTTGATTTCTGCAGGATCAGTGTGAGGAAGTGCGTCTACATTCTGATATACCGGACATTTAGGAGTATGAATTTCCGTAGCCTTGATAGCAGCTTCCAACTCAACTTTAGCAGGGTCCATCAATGGAGAATGGAAAGCACCACCTACTTTCAGCGGAAGGGCACGTTTAGCTCCGGCAGCTTTCATCAGTTCGCAAGCTTTTTCGATCCCTGGTACAGAACCGGAGATAACGATTTGTCCCGGGCAGTTGTAGTTAGCCGGTACGCAAACTTCACCTTCTGCATTTACTGCTGCGCAGATTTCTTCTACTTTCTCATCAGGCAATGCTATAATGGCAGCCATAGTAGAAGGAGTAGCTTCACAAGCTTTCTGCATAGCCATTGCACGTGCATAAACAAGTTTCAAACCATCTTCAAAACTCAATGCACCGGCAGCTACCAATGCAGAGAATTCGCCGAGTGAGTGGCCGGCAGTCATTTCCGGTTTGAAGTCATCACCCATGCAAAGAGCAGAGATAACAGAGTGAAGGAATACGGCAGGCTGAGTAACCTTTGTCTGACGGAGATCTTCGTCTGTACCATCGAACATGATATCTGTAATGCGATATCCGAGGATATCATTTGCTTTTTCAAACAATTCTTTTGCTAAAGCTGAGTTTTCATACAGGTCTTTACCCATTCCTACAAATTGAGCGCCTTGACCGGGAAATACAAATGCTTTCATATTTTTATTATTTAATTGATTTTTAATTGCGGGTGCAAAGTTACGTATTTTTATGATACAACCGCACAAAATGTACACATTTGTGCAACGGAGTCCGGAAAATGCCATAAAGGGCCGTTGCCGTGTCCGACATTCAATTCTTTTCCTGCGATAATAGCTTGAGTGATATACGTTTTAGCGTGCTGGATAGATTCTCGCATGGGATAGCCTTTGGCAAGATAGGTGGCAATAGCAGAAGAGAGGGTGCATCCCGTTCCATGCAGATTATGGCTTTCTATTTTTTTCTCCTCATATATATGGTAGATAAATTCGGACGTATGCAAAAGGTCGCACATATTATCTCCTTCCAGATGCCCGCCTTTTAATAAGATATTAGTCTGATAATCATCCGTTAGCATTTTGGCAGCAGCTTGCATATCCTGAATGTTGTGAATACTTTTACCTGTAAGTACTTTTGCTTCATCAATATTAGGGGTGATTAATGTGACAAGCGGTAAAAGTTCTTTTTTGATTTCTTCTATCGCTTCATCTGTCATAAGTTTCCTTCCGCTGGTAGACACCATTACCGGATCGTAAACGACGTATGCAGGCGAATATTTTTGTAGACAGTCGGAAATTACACGAACGATCTGAATGTCATTTATCATTCCTATTTTGATGGCAACCGGTTGCAGGTCGTCCATCACGGCTTCTATTTGTCCACGAACCATATCCGGAGAAATGGACTGTACGGCACGTACTCCCAGTGTGTTTTGTACGGTGATAGCAGTAATAGCCGATGCTGCATAGCCTCCTAAAGCCGAGATTGTTTTTATGTCTGCCTGAATACCTGCGCCTCCCGAACAATCGGAGCCGGCAATGGATAAAATGACTGGATGACGTTCCATTTTAGATTTTTTAATATTTACCCGACAAAGATAGAATAAAAAACGATAAGGTACAAAATGACATATCGTTTAAAATACAATAAGTACCTTTACTGGCGTCTGTTGGAAAAGATATGAAAAGTACTGATAATAAAGCGTCCATCTAGTTTTTGTACTTTATACAATTACTCACCCGTGGAAATACTAAAATACATATTGTAATTCGTAAGATAACACTAACTATTCATATTGTAGAATGTATGATATGTATTTATATGAAAAACAATGTTTTATAGCATAGTTCTTATTTTTGTTTTGATGGTTTTTAGCCTCTATATTTGCATCGTCTTAAAGAAATAGATATGCAAAATTTACAGAAAAATACACCTTTAGCAAACAATCATATATCAGTAGACTGTGTAGTGATTGGTTTTGACGGAGAACAACTGAAAGTGTTGCTTGTAAAACGTGCAGGTGAGGATAATGGAGAAGTATATCATGATATGAAACTTCCCGGAAGTCTTATCTATATGGATGAAGCTCTGGATGAAGCTGCACAACGAGTTTTGTATGAACTGACAGGACTTAAAAATGTGAATCTGATGCAGTTTAAAGCATTTGGTTCTAAAAACAGAACGAGTAATCCGAAAGATGTACGTTGGTTGGAAAGAGCTATGCAGTCAAAAGTGGAGCGTATTGTTACCATTGCATATTTGTCGATGGTGAAGATAGATCGTACGTTGGATAAGAATCTGGACGATCACCAGGCTTGCTGGGTCGCTTTGAAAGACGTGAAAACACTGGCTTTCGACCATAATCTGATTATAAAGGAGGCAATGACTTATATTCGTCAGTTCGTAGAATTTAATCCTTCCATGTTGTTCGAACTGCTTCCGCGTAAATTTACAGCCGCACAATTAAGGACTCTTTTTGAATTAGTATACGACAAAGCCGTGGATGTGCGTAACTTCCATAAAAAAATAGCAATGATGGAATATGTAGTTCCTTTGGAAGAAAAACAACAAGGAGTGGCTCACCGTGCTGCCCGTTATTATAAATTTGATAAGAAGATATATAATAAGGTAAGAAGGTAAACCCTATTCAAGTATTAAGTATCAAGTAGTAAGTATTAGGCGTTGAATGTTAAAGTATTAATTGTCGGACATTGAGCGTAAATCGTAAATAGTAAATCGTTTAATCGTAAATAAAATTATGTTTCTATTAGGTTATGACATAGGTAGCTCGTCTGTAAAAGCGAGTTTGGTAAATGCGGAGACTGGTAAATGTGTATCCTCGGCATTTTTTCCGAAAACAGAAGCGAATATTATTGCAGTGAATCCCGGATGGGCGGAACAAGATCCTGAAAGTTGGTGGGAAAACTTAAAGTTGTCCACGCAGGCTATTATGACAGAATCCGGAGTTAGTGCCGCTGAAATTAAAGCCATCGGTATCTCTTATCAGATGCACGGATTGGTTTGTGTTGATAAGAATCAGCATGTATTGCGTCCTGCTATCATCTGGTGTGACTCTCGTGCGGTGCCATACGGTCAGAAAGCGTTTGAGACAATCGGGGAGGAGAGATGTCTTTCTCATTTGTTGAACTCACCGGGGAATTTTACTGCTTCCAAGTTGGCGTGGATTAAAGAAAACGAACCGGCCATCTATGAGCAGATTGATAAGATAATGCTGCCGGGCGATTATATTGCCATGAAGTTGAGTGGAGAAATCTGTACAACTGTTTCCGGGCTTTCGGAAGGTATGTTCTGGGATTTCAAGAACAATCGGGTGGCTGATTTCTTAATGGATTATTACGGATTTGATTCTTCTTTGATTGCAGATATTAAACCGACTTTTGCTGAACAAGGACGTGTAAATGCAATAGCTGCCAAAGAGCTTGGACTGAAAGAAGGAACACCGATTACCTATCGTGCAGGCGACCAGCCTAACAATGCCCTTTCTTTGAATGTGTTTAATCCGGGAGAGATTGCTTCTACGGCAGGAACATCGGGAGTGGTTTATGGCGTGAACGGTGAAGTGAACTATGATCCGCAGTCACGTGTCAATACCTTTGCGCATGTCAATCATACCATAGATCAGACACGTTTGGGAGTATTGCTTTGCATCAACGGAACGGGTATTCTCAATTCATGGGTAAAACGCAACATTGCTCCCGAAGGAATATCTTATAATGAAATGAATGTATTGGCTTCCAAAGCTCCTATCGGCAGTGCGGGAATCAGTATTCTGCCCTTTGGTAATGGTGCCGAACGTATGCTGAACAATAAAGAAATCGGTTGCAGTATCCGTGGACTGGACTTCAATGCGCATGGCAAACATCATATTATTCGTGCCGCTCAAGAAGGTATTGTATTCTCTTTTAAATATGGCATTGATATCATGGAGCAAATGGGAATTCCTGTGAAGATGATCCATGCCGGACACGCTAATATGTTCTTGAGTTCTATCTTCCGCGATACTTTGGCGGGAGTCACAGGAGCTACTATCGAGCTTTACGATACGGATGGTTCCGTAGGTGCTGCGAAAGGTGCGGGCATCGGTGCAGGTATCTACAAGGATAACAATGAAGCATTTGCTACGCTTGACAAACTGGATGTGATTGAGCCTAATGTGGCAAAACGCCAAGAATATGCTGACGCGTATGCAAAATGGAAATACCGTCTTGAAAAGTCGATGACCGGTAACATACCGGCTCCGGTTCTGTCTTCAGATAAATAATTAACAATTTAAATAATAACCATTTTAAAAATAAAAGAATTATGGCAACAAAAGAATTTTTCCCGGGAATTGAAAAGATTAAGTTCGAAGGTAAAGATAGTAAGAATCCGATGGCATTCCGTTACTACGATGCTGAAAAGGTTATCAACGGCAAGAAGATGAAAGATTGGTTGAGATTTGCTATGGCATGGTGGCATACTTTGTGTGCTGAAGGTGGCGACCAATTCGGTGGCGGAACAAAACAATTCCCTTGGAATAGTAATGCTGACGCTATACAAGCTGCAAAAGATAAAATGGACGCAGGTTTCGAATTCATGCAGAAAATGGGTATCGAATACTACTGTTTCCACGATGTAGACTTGGTTTCTGAAGGTACAAGCATCGAAGAATACGAAGCTAATCTGAAGGCAATCGTAGCATACGCAAAACAGAAACAAGCTGAAACAGGCATCAAACTGTTGTGGGGTACTGCCAACGTATTTGGCCATGCACGTTATATGAACGGTGCCGCTACTAACCCTGATTTTGACGTAGTAGCTCGTGCTGCTGTTCAGATCAAGAATGCAATCGATGCAACGATCGAACTGGGTGGTCAGAACTATGTATTCTGGGGTGGCCGTGAAGGCTATATGTCTCTTCTGAATACAGATCAGAAACGTGAAAAAGAACACCTGGCAAAAATGCTGACCATCGCTCGTGATTATGCTCGTGCCCGTGGTTTCAAAGGTACTTTCCTGATTGAGCCGAAACCGATGGAACCGACAAAACATCAGTATGATGTAGATACAGAAACAGTAATCGGATTCCTGAAAGCTCATGGCCTGGATAAAGATTTTAAAGTGAACATTGAAGTAAACCACGCAACTTTGGCTGGTCACACTTTCGAACACGAATTGGCAGTAGCAGTAGACAACGGCATGTTGGGTTCTATCGACGCTAACCGTGGTGATTATCAAAATGGTTGGGATACAGACCAATTCCCGATTGATAACTACGAACTGACACAAGCTATGATGCAAATTATCCGCAACGGCGGCTTGGGTAACGGTGGAACAAACTTCGACGCTAAGACTCGTCGTAACTCTACTGACCTGGAAGATATCTTCATCGCTCACATCGCAGGTATGGACGCTATGGCTCGTGCATTGGAAAGTGCAGCTGCTCTGCTGAACGAATCTCCATATAAGAAAATGTTGTCTGACCGTTACGCTTCATTCGATGGTGGTAAAGGTAAAGAATTTGAAGATGGCAAGTTGACTTTGGAAGACGTAGTTGCTTATGCTAAAGCAAACGGTGAACCGAAGCAAACTAGCGGTAAACAAGAACTTTATGAAGCAATTCTGAATATGTATTGCTAATAATTAATTCACCACAGAGTAGCACAGGGTCTCGCAGAGTTCATTTTCATTCAATATTGTATTTCTCTGTGAAACTCTGTGTCACTCTGTGGTGAGATTTCCAACTACTACAACACTACTTTATCTACTTATAACCATGATTAATACAACGAACGAGGGTAGTAAACTCTACCTATATTCGATCACCTCTGTCGCCATTTTGGGAGGACTGCTTTTCGGATACGATACAGCCGTTATTTCCGGTGCAGAGAAAGGCTTGGAAGCTTTTTTCCTTTCGGCCTCTGATTTTCAATACAATAAAGTAATGCATGGAATCACTTCTTCCAGTGCATTAATTGGCTGTGTACTGGGTGGTGCGATCTCCGGTATATTTGCTTCCCGTTTGGGACGTCGTAATTCCTTAAGGCTTGCTGCCGTACTCTTCTTCCTTTCAGCATTAGGTTCCTATTATCCGGAATTCTTATTCTTCGAATATGGAAAGCCGAACATGGATTTGCTGATTGCTTTTAATCTGTATCGTGTTTTGGGCGGTATCGGAGTAGGACTGGCTTCTGCAGTCTGTCCGATGTATATTGCTGAAATAGCCCCTTCTAATATTCGTGGAACGCTTGTATCGTGTAACCAGTTTGCTATCATCTTCGGTATGTTGGTAGTGTACTTTGTGAATTACCTGATTATGGGCGACCATCAGAATCCTGTTATTTTGAAAGATGCAGCCGGTGTGCTGTCTGTTAGTCCTGAATCTGATATGTGGACTGTTTATGAAGGATGGCGTTACATGTTCGGTTCGGAAGCTTTCCCAGCCGCTTTCTTTGGCCTGTTGTTGTTCTTTGTTCCGAAGACTCCTCGTTATCTTGTATTGATACAGCAGGATGAAAAGGCTTACTCAATTCTGGAAAAGATCAATGGTAAGATAAAAGCACAGGAAATCCTTAATGATATTAAAGCTACTGCTCATGAAAAGACAGAGAAGATCTTTACCTATGGAGTGGCAGTAATTGTAATCGGTATTTTGCTTTCTGTATTCCAGCAAGCTATCGGTATTAATGCCGTACTATATTATGCTCCTCGTATTTTTGAAAATGCAGGTGCAGAAGGAGGTGGTATGATGCAAACGGTTATTATGGGCGTTGTAAACATTGTCTTTACACTGGTTGCTATCTTCACTGTAGACCGCTTCGGACGTAAACCGTTGTTGATAATCGGTTCTATCGGTATGGCTGTTGGTGCATTTGCAGTAGCAATGTGTGACAGCATGGCAATAAAGGGTATCCTTCCGGTACTTTCAGTGATTGTGTATGCTGCATTCTTTATGATGTCCTGGGGACCGATTTGCTGGGTATTGATCTCGGAAATCTTCCCGAACACTATCCGTGGTAAAGCAGTGGCAATCGCTGTGGCTTTCCAATGGATATTCAACTATATTGTATCTTCTACTTTCCCGGCATTGTACGATTTCAGCCCGATGTTTGCGTATAGTTTATATGGCATTATCTGCGTAGCTGCTGCCATCTTCGTTTGGCGTTGGGTACCTGAAACGAAAGGTAAGACACTGGAAGATATGAGCAAACTTTGGAAAAAAGATAAATAAATTAGGTTAGTGTAATTTCATCATGTCATTATGACTTTGGCCTCCTGACATGATTCTATTGAGATTATGACATCATACCAATGGTATGGTGTCATAATTGTTTATATACATATCGTACAGTAAATCAATCTTTTATTTTGCATTAATTGTTTTATCGTTGGTGTTACAATTAATGTTTTTGCATTTTTGAGTAAATATGTTCTCCAATGATGCGCTTATCTTTGCATTATAAAAATTGAAGTATGATAACAGAGCAATATAAAGATACCGTTTATTTTTCGAACCTTTTTGTACGTCACTACCCTAAAGTTTATGAAGAATTATCTAATATTCTTTCTCGCCATCATATAGCACATGGGACTTTGATGCACACTAAAGATTATTGGTGCCGAGATTATATGCCAATACAGTGGGGAGCTAATACTTATATTCAATTCCGCTATGAACCTGATTATTTGACGGATAAACCACAGTATAAAACTAATATTGCTCCCGTACTTAAAGCCATGAGTAGTAAGATGGATATTATTCAATCGCCACTTATAGTTGATGGAGGGAATGTTGTTGTGTGTGAGGGAAATTCTAAGTGGATGGGATCATGTATAAGAGAGCGGAAACCAATTATTATCATGACAGAAAAGGTGTTCCAAGAAAATTCGCAGATCGATCAGGGAGAAGTACTGGCAATATTGAAGGCAAACTTTCATGGAGCAGATATTATATTTCTACCATGGGATAGATACGATATCTGTGGTCATACAGATGGGATTGTTCACAATATTGGCGATGGTAAGATTTTGGTCAACTTGAAAGTATATCCTCAAAAGATAGAACGGGAGATGAGATGTAGATTGAATGACGTTTTTGCAGTTGTGGATTTAAAACTTAGTAAGTATTATGAGAATAGTTGGGCATACATAAATATGCTTCAGACACGTGATATAATCATTGTCCCCGGACTTGGATTACCTACAGATGGAGAGGCTTTGGAACAGATAAAAGAATTATATCCTTCCTATGAGGGGCGAATTTACCAAATTAATATGGCTCCGATTGTAAAGAAATGGGGAGGTGCATTGAATTGTTTGTCTTGGACTGTGAGTAAATTATAGAAATTATATGATATCAGCATTACCGATTTCCAAACCTATACTTTATATTGATATGGATAATGTTCTGGTTGACTTTCAATCAGGTATTAACAAGTTGAGTGAATACGAAAAGAGAGAGTATGAAGGACGATATGATGAGGTACCTGATATTTTTGCAAGAATGAGTCCGTATGAAGGAGCAATTAATGCCTACCATCATTTAGCGCGTTTTTATGATGTGTATATTCTTTCCACGGCACCTTGGAATAATCCTTCTGCCTGGTCAGATAAACTAATATGGGTGAGAAAATGGTTAGGTACAGATGGTTATAAACGATTAATTCTTAGTCATCATAAAAATTTGAACAAAGGAGACTTTTTGATAGATGATCGCCTAAAAAATGGTGCTGAAAATTTTAGTGGTGAATTGATCTTATTTGGTTCGGAACAGTATCCGAATTGGGACTCCGTTGTTGACTATTTGATATCATCTAAGTGAGAAGTAAAAAAAATGATATATTCGGCACAACTCTTTACTAGAAAGATTATCTTTACCCAAAGAAATATTAATACTATAATAATTATGGATACTTTGAAAAAGGAAATTGCAGTTTTAATGCAATGTAGTGATTTTAAGGAAATAGAGAAACAACTTCAAGTAATTAATAAACTAATAGTCACAAACTATATGTTTGAACTAAATAGTGGGCTACGGATTTACCCAATTGAAGTAGAAGCTTATTTTAAAGATGCAAAATTTAATGATGAGTTTGTGCATGGAAATGAACTGCAAAAAAATAATTATGGAAGATTTTATGTTCATCGTACAGGTATAACAAAGAATTCAAAATTTAAAGGTGGAACAAGAGGAGGGCTTGATATTTGTTTATCTGATGACGTTAATGCATATTATGGCATCTTAATAAGAAGTGCTAAGTTTGATGATGGCACAATTAAATTTGGACCGAATAATATTTTAAAATTTATTGTTGAGGATAAGAATGTAGATTATGATACTTTGGAAAAAGAATCTGTTTTAAAAGAAGCTGTTAAAGATTGCCGTGATGGAGAAAGTAAATCAATCATCATGCATTCTACACGTGTTGGTCTAAGTGACAAGCAAAGTGACGATTTTAAAAACTTGCAATTACGAACGATCGTAGGACCGCTGCTTTCATCTTATGCATATAAAGAAAAGGAAAATGTATTCAGGAACTATATCGTTAATGATAACATCTCAAAAGAAGAAGCCGAGAAGATTTCTATTGACATCCTCGGATATTGTCCTAAGTCTTTGATAGAAAGTGTATATCAGGCATGATAGCTACTAATTTTGTATAAGGGTGAAATATCGCCCTTATACAAAATTATTTAACGATTGGAATCCAAACTTCAGTAAGAAGCTCTTTCACATCTGTGTCGGTGGGAGAGTTCAAGTAATGTTCCAGGATTGGAGTTTCTCCTAAGCTATAAAATTGCGGTAATTGTTTCAATATTGTCTCATAAAAGGCATCTAACAATGCATAATCTCCTTGATGGATATAAACTGCGTATGTACCTTGAGGTAAATCCATGTGTTTTATTGGACTAGTAAGAGGGGGATTGGGTTCTATTCCTTTTTGAATAGCTATACAAGCGTAAAAACGGCATTTTTCTAATGAGGTAATGTCCGTGTCATCATAAGCTATCCCCCAATAATCTTCTTTATCTGGCAATAAAGAGTTTTCTTTTGCATATTCATATAGGTAGTCCCAAGTGTATGTCTCAAAAGCAACTGTGCTACAAGTGTCATAATTGCCAATATAAGATAAAAATAAGACAGGTATTGTTTCTGATTCCACTATGCGGTAAGGAGAAATATATGAAGGATAAGTATGACTTGTTTCCAATAATTTCTTTTGTAGTTCTCGAGGAGTGAGATTGTATTTTTTTTGAAGTGTATTATTTAAAGCTGACTGGTTAGCAAATCCAATATATTCATATATTTCAGCTATACTTTTTTTATTATCTTTGAGTAATTGCTGGGCATATTCCATGCGTGTACGAATGATATATTGATGTAATGTTTCGCTAGTGTAAGCTTTAAACATCAGCTGAAGATTACGAACAGACATACATGCCATTTTAGCTAATTCAGGTATGGATATCAAACGATTGAACTCATCGGCAGTTTTACCTGTCCAATTCTTTTGTATCATGGAATTTAGATAATGAAGAATTGTCTCGATTTGTCCTTGATAGGAGAATTTGTTGGAATTCATATCTTTTCTTTACCTTTTGGGGTACTCTTTTATTTATGATTGATATTCGCAAAGATAGTATTTATATACGCATCCTATATGAAAATGATTCAAAAGTTGATTTTATGATTTCTCATATCTGTTTCTGGCTTAAAAAAGATTCCTTTGGAAAATCTAATTGTTTTGCCTTTAGAATTTTCCAGACTAGAGAGAAGTGGATAGAAGAAGCAGAATCAAATAAAAGCAGCTATTTTCCGCAACTAAAGCATTGCTTTAGCCTACTTAAAGCATCGCTTTCCTTCTCTTAAAACACTGCTTTTTTCTCTTTCTGTTTAAGCAGCATTCTCTATATATAAGAAACATTTTTTATCTACTCCTTCATCTTTCTTCTGAATTACCTGTGAATAAGTATTTTGTAGGTGAAGGAGTGCTTCTTCACCTTTGGAATTTGCAGAAAAAGAGGTAAGCGTCTCCGCGATTCTATCTTGTCGTCCTTTTTTCATTCTTATATTTTTGCTATGTATAAAAATGAAGCATTATGGATTTA
>ERZ791682.110-NODE-110-length-73784-cov-3.01746_pt1 | contig 73784 bp, 66 predicted proteins | sample MGYA00509958_ERZ791682 | MGnify/ENA primary metagenome ERZ791682 (study PRJEB30046, sample SAMN00715194) | human gut metagenome | study: EMG produced TPA metagenomics assembly of the A metagenome-wide association study of gut microbiota in type 2...
GGATTTCCTTATCTAATCTTAATAATCTATCAATATCACCAGTTGTAAATCTGCATTTTTCTTTTAAAAAATTTCTGGCTTTTGAATTATGTTTTACATCAAACTGACTTCTGCCAAAACTATATCCTGATATTCCTCCTGCATAGCTAAATTTACAGATCACATTTTCATTTCCTGATATTTCATTTAGAGATATTACATACATAATTTTATTTAAATCAATATTTTTTATTATTTCTTTTATATTTATAAATATCACTCCTTTCATTTAAAAGTTTTATAGTGTTTCTACTTTTCTTCCTAAATATATTTGTCTTTTCAAATTTTGTTCCAAATAAAAATATTTATCAATATCTGCAAAATCTCCGCTTGAGTTTGCTGAATCTTCCCAATATGGTGTAAAATTAGGCATTAACTTACTTGGTGGTAAATCAATATATTCTTTATTTCCATTTTTAAGTATCCACATTTCCATTTTATATATTTCAATTTCTAAATCATTTTCATTAGAATCAATTATAAATCCAATATAATTAGGATCTCTTGCATCATCAAGATTTTGATATGAAGTTAACATCCCCGTTTCCATTGCCATTTGATTATACTGCATACCTACAGCAATTTTTATGTCTGTTGTTCCTTCAGATTTACTCAAAGGATTATGAACTGATTTTTGAGTTTTTCCAACTTGATAATTATTAGTATGGAATCCTGAACTATTAACTATTTCATTCCATCCCCATACAGTATTTCCATATTGGTCTCTAACATGGGACTTAAATCTCAAGTCAACAATGCATAATATATTTTCATTATTAGCTATTAATTCTCTTACAATACTTCCACCAAAAGCTATTGCTATTTTATAATTTCCAGCTCCTTGAATTATTGGTTGAGAAGACCCATATGGAAGAACTATTTTTTGTGATTTATGAGCTCCACCTTTAACCCCTTCCATTAATTTTTGAGAAGGAAGTGCATATTTATTTGTATTCATATCAAAATAAGCCCATTCCATTGTAAATCTAGGATCTTCTGTTCCTATCAAATCATTTGGAACAATATTTTTCCAATACATATTTGTAGTTTTCACTTTACTTATCATATCTGGATATTCTATTACATTTATTGGCCTATAGTTTTCAAGGGATAGCCAGTCTTCTGGAGTTTCTACTGTTCTGTCTAATGTATCAACAATATCTCCTGCTGTGGCTCCTGTTCCTGAAATTCCTGCCTCTCCTTTCCAAGTTGACCACTGAAATTCAGACCCATCATCATATATAAATTTATAATATACTTTTTCATTATCTTCTCTCACAAATTGAGTTCTTACTATCCCATTTCCTTTCCTTCCTTGCTCTCCTTGTTCTCCCTTTTCTCCAACATCTCCCTTATCTCCTTTTGGAAGTACAAAATTCAATACTTGCTCTGGACTTTCACCATTTATTGTTACTTGAGCTTGTTCTCCTTTTTCAACAGTTCCAATAGAGAGAATATTTCCAGGTCCAATATCTCCTCTATCGCCTTTTTCACCTTTCAAATCATTACTATATTGATATTCTGTTTCTCCCTCTACTTTTACACCTAATCTAGTTCCTTCCCATTGAAATTCTAACCCTTTTCCTATTAAAGATAGTAACCATACTTTTTCTCCATAATCTTCTGGTTCTTCTCCTTCTCCTGTCCATTCCCAAGTAAAGCCATTATCTACAGCCACCTCAAAGGCGGTATCCCCATCTAAAACTGATATAAAATCACTTGTTCCATCAGTATATTTTATTTCCCAGTTATTAGCTTTATCTATCTTTTCAACTTTTTTTACTTCTACAATTCCTCTTCCTGTTTCGCCCTGAATTCCTTGTATTCCTTGTTCTCCTTTTTTAGCTGTTATTTCTCCTATAATGCTGTCATCTTCTCTTATCACTTCATATACATTATCTCCATTTGAAAGTGTTTCTTTGTATTTTAGTGATTGAATAGATAATCCCCTTGGACCTTTTATTATTTCAGACTTTATTTCTAATGCTATATTTCCCTGTTTTTTCAATTTTATACCTCCTTTTTATTAATATCCTATAGCTCTTATCCAAACTCCACTTGCTCTAACATCTGCCTGCAAAATAAAGCTTGATTTATCTCTATATACTGCTCCTACTCCTTCTGAATCATTTCCTTTACTTCTAAGAATATAATTTCGTCCAATTATTATATTTAAACAATCATTTGGAAAAGAAATTGGAAAATTTATTATTCTTCCATGCCAATCATCATTTACTTCTGGAAGATATAGCCATTGTTCTATAAATCCATCACTATCTTTTCTATATCCACTTGTTCTATTTTTTATAAATACTGGATTAGGTCTGACTACTTCAAAAAATTTATCATAATTATTGCAATATTGTATAGTTCCATTTGCTGCCTTATATGCAATACCACTTCCAGTAGGAAAAGTATTAATTGAAGCAGTTGTAGTATAAATATCTCCTACCTTTATTCCCCCATTTGCCCCTCTTTGTACAAGTTTATTTCCAATGTTTTCCATTGACATATCTTCTTTATATAGAGTTTCCTTAAGAAAATCTTTTATTATCTTATATGAATTCATAATATTGTCCCAGTTGATATTTAAAGCATGACCTGCTGGAATGTCTGCCATAGGTTTATTTATTTCTGTTTTTAATTTTGAATAAACCTCTGGATCATACATCAAAGCTATTGCTGTTGCTATTTCTTCTAATCTTCCTTTATCAAGTGCCATTTTTCCTCCTTATACTATAATTATCTCTTTATCATCTTTTATTTTACTGTCATTATATAGCCATTCATTGAGTTTATATTGAATCTTTCCTCCCCCTGTAATAACAGTATTACATTGAAGTTCTCCTGTATCTCCAACTGAAATTGAATGTTCAATAGAATAAGCTCTCAAAAATAATGGTCTCTCTGTTAAATTTTCATGAATATACCATAGTTCATCATTTAGTTTCAATTTAGGCATCAAAGTTGTTTCGATTGTATAATTTACTACTGGATCTTTTAAATCTTTCAATGCCTGAGTTGCCAATTTCATAGCCATATCATTTGTAGTTATTATATTTTCTGTTAAATCAAGTCCTAAAGTTAATCTGTTTTCTCTATATCTAAGTATTGAATCCTCATCTTTAAGTTCTATTGTTTTTACTTTATTGTTATCATTCTGATCCTTGTATACTACTGACACAATATTCCTTACCCTTGTCAAATCTCCTATATAGCTGAATTCTCCAACTACATCTCCTCTAAGAAGCTGATAAGTTATATAGCTTGCTGAAATTGTATCTTCAAAAATTAACACCTGTTTATTTTTTGTTCTATCATATCTAAAGTACAAACTCCATCCCTTTGATAGTGCAAGCTTTTGTATTGAATCCCATATAGTTGTATCTTCAACTGAATAATCTTCTGTTAAAGTAGCTGTATTGTAAGGATCATACAAAAACTCTATATCTTCTCTTTTATTGTCAATTAATATCTGTTTTATTGTATCTTCAAATGTTGTTCCTTTAGAATAGATTTTATTTATTGCCATCACATCAAGATCATAGGAAAAATCCTGACATTCCAAAGAGACATTATGATACCCTCTTCCTTCATATCTTCTTATTTTTCCATCAAATATTATGATGTCTTCAGCTGCATTAAAGAATAATCCAATTACCATTCTTTCATTTACTGGAAGTTCAGTATTCAATCTTACTTTTATTCCATCTCTTTCTCTAGTAATATTTTCTATATAATATGGAAAATTATCTGGATCATCCTCTTTAGCAAAATAGAGATATTCTACTCCATATGTATCTGAAAAATATTTTCTTGAAAAATATCCAATAGCCCATGGCAAATATGAATATTTATAGTATCCTAAAATCTCAACAATGTCTGGATCTACATTTGGAATAAAATATTCCCCTGCTCCTGTTCCTTCAAATTCTGCTCTATCAGCATCTAAATCACTTGCTGTTGTTATTATTAAAAAGCTTACCTTTTCATACTGTCTTACCACTCTGTTAAAATATACATATAGACCATTTGCCATTTGAGAAGTATTTTCTATTTTTAAATCAACCTCTGAAGGAGATAGAGAACATTCTTCATTATAGACACTAACCAAATCTATTCCTTCTACTCCTCTTATGTTTTTTAAAAGAATATATGTTTTATCTTCACCAGTTAAATTTAAATTGTAATGATTTGTAGATTTTGCTGTTCTTACCTTTACTCTTACTCTTCTTCCTAGTTGAAATTGATTAGTTGATAAGATAGGCCCTGTTGTAAGTTTTTTATTCTTATCATTATGAATGGTAAGATTAGCAAACTTTTTTAAACTGTCTATTCCGAAATCTTCACTTCCAACTTCAGCTATATTTCCAAGATTTATAGTTGTAGTCCCTACAACCTGCTCTGTAAAGTCTTTCCATAATCCTTCATTACCAAGGAGTTCGTATTTAACTAGAAACTTTCTCATTATCTATACCTCCTCTAAACTGAAAGAATATATTTTACAATTTTTTACTATTCCATCAATTACTGCTGTTTGTGAACTCTCATTCACCTCATCTTTCAAAATAACTGTATAGTCTTTTCCTAATAATGTAAATGTTTTATACCCTCCTATATCGCTGTATAGAACTTTTTCAAACTCTTCTATAGTGTTACAATAAACATCTGGGTAAAGCATATATTCAACATCTGCTAATGGAACTGTTGTTATATTAAATCTTTTTTTTCTTTGAGTATCAAATGTAGTGGAAATAATTAGATTTCCTTGATGATTTCTTGTACTATTCAACATAGTAGCAAAGTTAGCATTATCAATACTGGCTATACAGTTTAACCTTATTCCATTCATAATTATTCCATTATCTTTCAGTGCTTGTGAAATATATTTGAATTCTCCCTTATACTTATCTGATGTTTTACAAACAAATATCAATTCTTTATAATCTTTTATCCTTGCTAAAAGATTATAGGTAATGTCTCTTGTTCCTGTATCATCAGCTTTAAGTACAAAACCTCCTTCAAATTCATACTCTTCTTCTTTTCCCATAGCCCATAAAGGAAGAGTGAAACGAGGAGCTGCTTCAGGAACAAGTCCAAAATCAAATTCTATTGTTATTTCTTCTTCTTTTTTTGTTATTGTTATTACATGATTACTGTTGTCTGCTTTTATAATTTCTCTTCTCATTAAAACTTATTCCTCCTTGCTTTTCTTATGCTGTCACTTGTTATTTTTATTATTCTTTTATCTAATAATTGATCTCCAAGAGTTATAGGAATCTCAATTTCAAATGTGCCATTAAATTCACTTGTCACTTTTTGTCCTAAATTGTATTTCCATAAATTTGTAGACATTCCTTGAACTGCATTTTTACTCATATTTTTATTCAGATTATTCATACTTCCTGTCAAATTATCCACATTCAATCCTAGTTCTCTAAATAATTCTTCCAGTTTCTCATTAGAAATTTCTGTATATTTTTTAATAAGCTCCATATATTGTGTAAGTGATAAACTTTCTAAATCTCCTGTTTCAAGATCAATTCCAAGATTACTATCTTTTACAAACATTTCTTTTACTACATCTGCTACTTTATCTGACATTCCATTGAATAGAGCTTTTGACATTTCAGTATTAACAAAAGCATTTTTCAAACTTTCAGCAAGCATACCTTCAATATCATTTCCAAGATCTTCCATACCACCAAAAAAACCTTTTTTAACAACTGCTGCTAAACTATCCGCTGAGAAATTTATAATTCCCTTAATTGTTGCTTTAAGTGTTTTTTCAAGATCTCTATTAGCATTTGTTACTTGTTTTGCAAGTTCTCCAATATCAATAGCTCCATACTTTCCTTCCCCTGTACTTAAAATATCTCCTTTCAACACTGCTCCACCAGTTAAAGATTTAAACCAATCCATTATCTGTTGTTCATTGTACTGTGGCATCAATTGTTTAAGAGTTGTCATACTAACTCCATCAGAACCAGATTTTGCACCATTAAGACTTGATAGTACATTATCATAATCAGTATTTGCTGAAACCTTGTCATAAAGATTAATATAGCTTCCTGCTCCCAATTTTAAAAGATCTTCATTATATGCTTCCATAACATCCTGCCATTTGTATTGTCCAGATATTAATCCTCTTTGTAATCTTTCCTGAGCAGCCTTTCTTTTTCTTTCTTCTCTCTTTTTCTTCTTTTTACTCTTGCTTCCAAAGAGACTTCCACCAATACTTCCAATAGCTCCACCTACAATACTTCCCACTGGCCCGCCTACTGCTGTTCCTATTCCACTTCCAATCATGCTTCCAAGATTTCCCTCAGTTCCTCCACCTAAAGCTCCACTTATTATATTTCCTATTCCCATTCCTTGATTAAAGTTTTCAAATCCAGGTATTGCCTTATTTCCAAAAAATCCAGCTAATTTCTCTGCTCCAATACTTGTATTTTTAAATGCTTCAAATAAAGAACTTCCTGTTCCTAATACATTAGAGATATCTTTTATAGATTGTTTACCTGTAACCTCTCCTAACATTTGAAACATACTTGAAAGATTTTTAAGTCCTGTCTCTGCATTATTAATAGAATTTTGAATATTTACTTGTATATCATTATATTTTTTATCATTTTCTTCTTTTTCACTATTGGTTTTAATTATTTCCAATTTAGAATCTATATTTTCAATATCAATTTTTGTTGCTCCAGGTTTATTTTTTTGATGTTGAAAAAGCTTTTCTATTTTTTCATCTTCAAGTTTTTTTAAATTAATTTCATGTTTTTGCTTTTCTATTTTAATCTCATTCATTTTTCTCTCTGCTAAAAGTTTTTCTATTTTTTTATTAAACTCTTTTGTCTCTTCTAAAACTTTTTTATTATAGTCAACATTTATTTTTAATTCTTCTTGTTTGTATTTTTCTTCAGCATCATTTTTATTTACTTTTTTTTCTTCAACCTTTTTTAATTCTGTAATATTATTCTTTGCTTTTTTTTCAACTATTTTTTTTTCCTTTTCATTATCAAATATATTATTTATAATATTTTTTTCTTCTACATCTTTTATTGCTGTTTGTTTTAAATTTTCAAGTTCTTTTATTCTCTTTTCATTTTTGATATATCTTTCTAATTCTTCATTTTTCCCTTTTGATCCTTCTCTTTTTTTCATATTTTCAATTGATTCTAATACAACTTTTCTATCTTCTTCTTTAATATTTGCCTTATTCTTTCCACCTGCCATTTTTTTACCTAACTTGGGAGTTACTCGTAACTGATGCTTTTGTTCATATTTACTATTTTCATTAAATAATTTTTGATATTCTTTTTCATATTCTAAATATTTTTCTTGAGAATCTATTATATAATTTCTTAAGTCAAGTTTTGATTTTGTTTCATCTTTTTGACTGAGATAATCTGCATAACTAATCTCTTTCATTTTAAATTTTTCATAAGAATTAGCTAGACTTACATCTGCTTTTTTTAAATATTCTAATACTTTATTCAACTTTTTTTGTTCTTTTATTGTTAAAACTTGTTTGTTATCCAATTCATTTAATATTTTTAAATTTTTTTCTATTTCAATACTAATTTGTTTTTCTGCTTTTACATTTTCTTCTGCTTCTTCAATTATTTCTTGTATCTTTTTTTGAGCAAGCTCATAACTCTCTTGAACTGCTAATCCTATCATTGCACTAATTATAGCATCTGCAATAACTTTCGCTGTTATTAGGTCCATTTTATACCTCCTTCCAAATCTTAATTTATTCTCTTCTTATCCAACAATATTCCTATCTCATGAAATGTTGAATAATCTCTATATTCTTCTTTTTTCTTTCTCCCAAGAATATCTATTGTTTCTTTGCTTCCAACTATCCCAGCTATTGTATTAATCAATGCATTAGTATGAAACACTTCTCTTTCTAAATGCTTATAATCAGCTTCAAATATGAGATTTATATCCCAATAAGTCATATCTAATACCTCTTCCTGCTTATATCCTTTGCTCATCAATGTAATAATAAGCTCTCTAAAATCAATTTTCTCTGATTTTTTTTCTTCAATTTTTATATCTGATTTTTCTTTAATCTCTATATTTAAAGGATTTCCTGCATCTTCTATCAATTTTTGAAAAACTTTGTAAAACATCTCATAGCTTTCTTTGATATCAGGATAACTTTCCAGAAACTCTTCATAAGAAAGTTGAGATCCCTGAAGTGAACAATAGATTATTTTAGTAATAATTTCTAAATTTCCCATTCCTGCTTTTTTATACATTTCAATCTCATCTGGATAATATTTTGAAAGTTTTATTCTTGTTCTTAAATTAAGTTTTAATTTATATTCTTTATCATTTATTTCTACTCTCATTTAGCCTCCCATCTTATTTTTTTAAATCAAAATATTCTAATATTTTCATTTAAAAGAACAAGGGAAAGGGGATTTCTCCCCTATTCTCCTTATTGAAATACTTTCTTTTCTATCATTCCTGATTGAAGTTTTAAACTTGCTGTATAAGACAGAGCACTTCCACCATCTAGAGTTCCTGAATGTGTAAATTCTGCAACTTTATAAACTCCTTCAATATATGGAGTATTTCTTTGTTTTAATGCTCCATGTCTTGCTTTAATAGTATATTCTCCATCAAATGCAAAGTTTATTGTAGCAACAGATGGAAAATCTGGATGATAATATCCTTGAATTCCATCAATAGAAGATGTTTTTAGTCCTCCTATTGCACTTTCATACCCATTTGAATGTTTGTTGTTTGTACTTATTTCTGCCTGCTGCTCAGTAGATGAAAAATCTGTTATTTGAGCTACATCAATATATCCATCATTTTCAAGTAAAACAGCATTTATAAAAGCTGAATTTACAGGCTCATTTGCTAAAGTAATTGAACTTGCAGTTGTTGCAGTTACTTTTACTATTTCAACAAGATTAGGGTTTGCCATTCCTTTAAAGTTTTCAGCAGTTGCCAATCCAGCTAATTCAGATTTATCAAATAGAGCTACTACAACATTTTTAGGTGCTGCCATTACTTCTGCTGTTCCTGTTGTGATTGTGAACTCTTTTCCAGCTAATGTTCCTGTCAAAAGTTCCATTTTTGGAATTATAGTTTTCATTGAATCTGTATATTCACTTTCATTCTTTATAGATTCATATGCCTGCATCCCAATATAAAGTCCAGCTCCATTAGGCTGTACCTCTAAAAATCTTTCTTTACTGTTGTGTACTACTTCTTTTATATTTACCACTTTGTATACCTCCTGTATTTTTTTGTTTTAGGTTCTCATGTTAAATTCTCCAGAATTTTCAATTACTTATTTTCATATCTGCAAATGTTAAATTAAAATTTTTATTTCTTACATGAAAGAGTTCGTTCATCCTAATATTAAAATATTGATGCTCTGATAAATTAATTTAACTTTTTATACTTTTTTGTATAATATTTTTTTAAAAAAATATTAAAAATAAGCAACCATAGTCCTTGAAAATTAACATAAGAACCAAGGGAAACATTGTTTACCTTAATTATTGAATCTGTTTTTAATAGGTTTTAGATATTTCATGAAATCATCTTAAATTTATTATACATTTTTGTATAATAAAAGTCAATAAAAATTTTTATATTATTTTTCTTTCATTTTAAAATACTCTCTCTTACTGTTTATTTAGTTTCTTTTTTCTTTTCAACTAATCCTTTAAGCATACTTTCTATCATTTCTCTTTCATTCATATCTAGTTTATCTATATATGACATCAAAGGATCTTTTCTTCTTTTAGTTGTATTATTTATTATTTGGATAACTTTTCCATAAGCTGTTATATCACTATTTCCTATTCTTAAATCTCCATACTCCTTATTATCACTTTCTAATACATACTCACCATTTTTATATTTTAATCTTTTTACCAGTCCATCAGCATGATCGCTTCCTTTAGTCAAAAACACACCTATTTCTCCAATTTCTGGCATCAATTCTGTATTTACAACAACAATAGACCCATCTAAAATAGTGTCTTCCATGGAATTTCCCTGTACTAAAATAGCAACTATATTATTACCAGCTGTCTTTGGTATTGAAATAAAATCTATAGGTTCAGCAATAGTTTCTCTCCCTAGTCCAGCAGAAACACTTGAAAATAATGGAACCTCCATCAGTTTTATTGGTTTTATATTTTTTAGTTCAAGAATATTATCTTTAATTACTTCTGGTGTTCTGTCAATAGCTATTGCCATTGTAATTTCTTTTTTTTCTTGAGAACTTAAATTAAAACCAGAAACAAATTTATCAATAAAATCATTTTTAGGAGTTCTTCTCCCAGTCTTATAATGTCCTATTGTAGCAACAGGAACTCCTGTTTCTCTTGAAATCTGTTCTAAATTATATCCATTTTTTTTCATAAAATTTTCAAGATATTTTGAAAATTCCTTTTTTTTCTCCATCTCACTCCCACCTTTCTATGTTAATTTATTTCTATTATATCTTTTTTATACAAATTTGTAAAATATTTTATCTGAATTTGTATAATTTTGTCGTTTATTAATTATCATACAATAATAAATTTAAAATTTATTGAGCAAAAATAAAGAGCCCTGATTTCTCAAGGCTCTATATATAATCATTAAGATAATTGATTGTATGTTTACTTTTTTTCTATATCCTTCATGAAAAGTTTAAATCCCATCTCATCATATTTAAACTCTGCTCCCTTGAACATTGTTAATGATGATATATTGTCTGATTTAACCAATCCAGTCAGTATTTCAAGACCATTATCTCTAGCTTTTTCCTCAGCATATTTTAAGAGTTTTTTTCCTATAGCCCTATTTTGAAAATCTTTTCTTACACCTATAAGGTCTACCCACATTCCATCATAATGAAGATTACTTACATAAAGTAATCCTAGATAAGCAACTGGAATATCATCTTCATAATATACATATACTTTGTAATGATCATTCTTTTTTATCTTTTCACACAGTATTTCAGAAGTATATGGTATATCCTGAAAAGATTCACTGTCTATCAATAACAATTCATCTGCCATTTTCAAAGAACCATCAAACTCTTTTATCATAACATCACACTCCCTGCTGTTGTGAAAATATATCTGTTATTTATTAGAAATAGATTCTACTCCTGGTAATTTTTTACCTTCTAAGTATTCTAGAGAAGCTCCTCCACCTGTAGAAATATGAGTAAATTTATCAGCATATCCTAAGCTTATAGCTGCAGCTGCTGAATCTCCTCCTCCTATGATAGTAGTTGCTCCTTTAAGGTTAGCTATAGCTTCACATACTCCTATAGTTCCTTTTGCGTAACTAGGCATTTCAAATACACCCATTGGTCCATTCCACACTACTGTTTTAGCTCCATTGATTTCTTTTGTAAATAATTCAACAGTTCCAGCTCCAACATCTAATCCCATTTCATCAGAAGGAATTTCATTTACTGATACAGTTTTATGAGGTGCATCATTATTAAATTCTTTTGCTACTACAGCATCTATTGGAAGTATTAATTTTCCATTTGATTTAGCTAATAATTCTTTTGCCAATTCAACTTTATCTTCTTCAACTAATGAAGTTCCTGTATTTTTTCCTAAAGCCTTTAAGAAAGTAAACATCATAGCTCCACCAACTAAAACTTTATCAGCTTTAACCAGTAAATTTTCTATAACTCCAATTTTATCAGAAACTTTAGCTCCTCCTAATATTGCTACTAGAGGTCTTTCTGGAGCATCAACGGCTCCTCCTATGAATTTTATTTCTTTTTCCATTAGGAATCCTGCTGCTGTTTTTCCTTCTCCAATGTTTGCTGCAATTCCTACATTTGAAGCATGTGCTCTGTGAGCAGTTCCAAATGCATCATTTACAAAAACATCTCCTAAAGAAGCCCAATATTTTCCTAATTCAGGATCATTTTTAGATTCTTTTTTACCATCAAGATCTTCAAATCTTGTGTTTTCAAACATCATGATTTCTCCATCTTTTAGTCCAGCAACTGCTGCTTCTAATTCAGCACCTCTTGTAGCAGGTACAAATTTAACTGGTTGTCCTAAAAGTTCAGCTAATCTTTCAGAAACTGCTTTTAAAGATTTTTTAGCTAAATCTTCCTCAGTTTTTACTTTTCCTAAGTGAGAAAAAGCTATTACTTTCCCTCCATTTTCAAGTACATATTTGATAGTTGGAAGAGCTGCAACTATTCTGTTGTCATCAGTTATTTTTCCATCTTTCATAGGTACATTAAAATCTACTCTCATTAATACTTTTTTACCTTTAACATCTAAATCTGTTACTATCTTCTTAGCCATTATTTTCATTCCTCCAAATTTGTTTTTAAAAATAGCGGAACCTTTAAGTTCCGCTATTCATTTCTATTTAATTATTCAAAATTCATTAATTATTTAGATAATTCTACGAATTTTTTAAGAGTTCTTATTAATTGAGAAGTGTAAGACATTTCATTGTCATACCAAGCAACAGTTTTAACTAATTGTCTGTCTCCTACTGTCATTACTCTTGTTTGAGTTGCATCAAATAGAGATCCATAGTGGATTCCAATGATATCGCTAGATACTAATTCTTCTTCAGTATATCCAAAAGATTCGTTAGTAGCAGCTTTCATTGCAGCATTTATTTCTTCTACAGTTACTGGTTTGTTAAGAACTGTTACAAGTTCAGTTAATGATCCAGTGATTACAGGAACTCTTTGTGCAGCTCCATCTAATTTTCCTTTTAAAGCTGGAATTACTAGACCGATAGCTTTTGCAGCTCCAGTTGTGTTAGGAACGATGTTAGCAGCAGCAGCTCTTGCTCTTCTAAGATCTCCTTTTTTATGTGGTCCATCAAGTGTATTTTGGTCATTTGTATAAGCATGGATAGTAGTCATTAATCCTTCTACAATTCCATATTTGTCTTCTAATACTTTAGCCATAGGTGCTAAACAGTTAGTAGTACAAGATGCTCCAGAGATAACTGTTTCAGTTCCATCAAGAATATCATCATTTACATTGAAAACTACAGTTTTAAGATCTCCAGTTGCTGGTGCAGAAATAACAACTTTTTTAGCTCCTGCTTTAATATGATCTTCTGCTTTTTCTTTTTTAGTAAAGAATCCAGTACACTCAAGAACTACATCTACTCCTAAATCTCCCCATGGTAAGTTTTTAGGATCAGCTTGTGCAAAAGTTTTGATTGTATGTCCATTAACTACAAAAGCATTTTCTTTAACTTCTATAGTTCCATTGAATCTTCCTTGTGCTGAGTCATATTTAAATAAGTGTGCCAACATATGTGCATCTGTTAAGTCATTAATTGCTACAACATCAAATTCTGGATTCTCAACCATTAATCTTAATGCTAATCTTCCAATTCTTCCAAATCCGTTAATTGCTACTTTAACTGCCATTTGTATTCCTCCTAAAATTTATTATTTTTTATTTTATAGTAATATAGTTTTTTGCTTATTTTCTATATTAACTATATAATATGTTTGCCTCTTTGTCAATTAATATGACAGAACTAATTTTAATCTTTTTACGATTAGTTTTTTATCATGCAGTTTGTTTATTTTCTGCTTTCTTCTCTCTTGTTTTATAGTTTTTATCCTTTTCTGTATTTAGTTTTCTATTTCTGTATCCTTTTTGTTCATCAATTGGTTTTCCTTATGAGCGTTCCATTATTTGATGATGGTAAATAATTCATTGGACTCCCTCCCTTATTCTTCTGATAAGATCTTTTTCATATCATCAGGGATGTCTATTTCCACTGTTTTAAGTTGTCCTGTCTCTACATCTGAAAATTGTGTTTTGTAAGAATGAAGCATCTGTCTTTTAGCTCTTTTATCTTCTCCGCCATAAAGCTCATCTCCTAAGAGAGGATATCCTTCCAGAGCCATGTGAGCTCTGATCTGATGGGTTCTTCCTGTAAGAAGTTCTGCTTCTATCAGAGTAATATCTTTAAATCTTTTTATTACTTTTATTTTAGTTTGAGCTTCTTGACCTCCATTCTCTACAGATATCTCTCTTCTTCTCAGATCATCTCCTATTTTTCCAATAGGTCTGTCTATAAGGAATTCATCTTTTTCTACTATTCCTTTTACTATAGCTTTATAGAATTTATTTACTATCCCTTTTTCTTGAAGAAAAGATTGTGCAAAAGAATTTTTAGCCACTATGATAAGACCTGAAGTATTCATATCCAGCCTGTTGTAAAATCTTGGCACCATTATTTTTCCAGTTGTTTTCAGAAAATAATTTACCACTCCATTAGCAAGTGTCTTATCTACTTTCTTTTGAGTAGGATGCACTATTATGCAGGGATCTTTATCGATAAGAAGTACATTCTTATCTTCATAAGCTACCTTGATTGGTATCTCCATAGGTATTATTCCAGTTTCCTTTTCCTTTTCCTTTATTAAAAGTCTGTTTAGCTTCCTGACCTTCTTGCTATTATTTTTAACTCTTTTTCCATTAAGATATATTTCCAAATTTCTCAAGCCTCTTCCAGAATACCCCTTTGTTTCTTTCAGATATGTTCCTATTTCATAACCATCATACTCTGGTTCTATTATAAATTTTTTCATTAGTTCCTCTCAATTCTTAAGAATTTTTTATGCTTATACTTATATTTTACTATAATTATCAAAAAAAGTTAATCAATATATTTTTAAATCCAATTTCAACCAAATTATTTTTATAATATATTTTATGCATTTATTTTTTATATTATTAATAGTTAAAAAACGCTATTTTATCTACTTTATATATAGAAATAATATATATATTGAATTTAAAATTTGAATATGCTTACCCTTAAAAGGATATAATAAAAGTTAATTTTTCTCCTATAATATTATATAATATAAGGAGTGAAAAGTTAAATTATATACAGTGTTACACAAGGAGTAAAAAATGAATTTAGATAAACTTGTTGTCTTTGGTATATCTCATAAAGAATTAAGTATGTCTGAACGTGAAAAATTTATTCATCAGAATCCTGAAGAGATTATTAATTCACTTCTATCTCAAAGAAAGATAGATGGTTATGCAAATCTTTCAACATGTCTGAGAGTAGAATTTTATCTTCAAATTGCAGAAAATTTCTCAATTGAAGAACTTTTAGAATGTTTATCTTTTAAGAAAGGGATATTTATAAAAACAGGAGAAACTGCTGCTGAGTATCTTTTTAAAGTAAGTTGTGGTTTTTATTCTGTTATCAAAGGTGAGGATCAAATACTTGCTCAGATAAAAAAAGCTCATGCTTTTGCTATGGAAAATAACACCTCTTCAAAAATACTTAATATTGTATTTAATAAAGCTATAGAGCTTGGAAAAAAATTCAGGACGGAAAGCAAAGTATGCCATAATGCTCTTTCTCTTGAAGCTATTTCTCTGAAATTTATCAAGGAATCTATTGGTTTCCTTTCAGATAAAAAAGTTCTTATTCTTGGAGTAGGAGATTTGGCACAAGCTATTCTCTATCTGCTGGTAAAAGAAAATGTAAAAAATATAACAATAACTAACAGAACTCACCATAAAGCTCTGGAAATCCAGAGTATTTTTGATGTAGATGTTATCAGCTTTGAGCATAAAAATACCGCTGCTGTAGAAAGCGATGTAATAATAAGTGCTACTTCTGCACCTCATTTAGTCCTCAAATCTGAAGAGATAGTCCCTTATCTCCATAGTAATAAAAAATACACATTCCTTGATCTTGCTGTTCCTAGAGATATAGATAATATAATAGGTACTCCTGAAAATGTATCCCTTTTCAACCTTGATGATATATGGAGTGTATACAACAAAAATTTAGAAACAAGAGATTCTCTAATGAATAGTTACAGTTATCTGATTGATAAACAAATGATAAATCTAAAAAAATGGTTTCAATATTATGAAGAAAGGACTATATAAAATGAAAAAAAAGATTGTGATTGGGAGCAGAGGAAGTATTCTGGCAATGGCTCAAAGTGAAATGGTAAAAAAAATGCTGGAAAATAATTTTCCTGAATTAGAATTTGAAATAAAAAAGATTGTTACAAGTGGAGATACTGATCTTGTGAGCAACTGGAACAACAGTGATAAATCTCTCAAAAGTTTCTTTACAAAAGAGATTGAAGTTGAGCTTCTAAATGAAACAATAGACCTTGCTGTACACTCTATGAAAGATATGCCTGTTATTTCTCCAGAAGGATTAATATGTGGAGCTGTTCCTGACAGAGAGGACTCTAGAGATGTTCTTGTATCTAAGTCTGGAAAAACTCTTATGGAACTTCCAGCAGGAGCTATAGTTGGTACAAGTTCTCTCAGAAGAACAATGAATCTTAAAAATCTTAGAAATGACCTTGAAATAAAACAATTGAGAGGTAATATTCATACAAGATTAAACAAATTAAAAAATGAAGATTATGATGCTATTCTTCTTGCTGCTGCTGGTTTAAAAAGAGTTGGATTAGAAAAAGAGATCACGGAATATCTTGATCCTGAAAAATTTCTTCCTGCTCCTGCACAAGGTGTCCTTCATATCCAATGCAGAGAAAATGATGAGGAAGTAAAAAAAATATTGAAATCTATCCATAATGAAGATATAGAAAAAGTGGTAGTAATAGAAAGAGAATTTTCTAAAATATTTGATGGAGGATGTCACACTCCTATGGGATGTCACTGTATCTTAGATGGAGATAAAATTACTCTTACAGGTATCTATTTCAAAGGAGAAACTGGATATTCTGCCTCTATCACAGAAGATGCTGCTTTAGGAATAAAAACTGCTCAAAAACTTGCAGATATCATAAAGGAGAAAATAAATGACTAACAAAGGTAAAGTTTACATAATGGGAGCTGGCCCTGGTGATCTTGAACTGCTTACTTTAAAAGGAAAGAGAGCTGTAGAGGAAGCTGACTGTATAGTTTATGACAGACTTATCAATCCAAGAATACTTAATTTTGCAAAAAAAGATGCTGAAATGATCTACCTAGGTAAAGGAAATACTGAAGGTGGGGTTATTCAAGATGAAATAAACAGAACAATTGTAGTAAAAGCTTTAGAGGGAAAAACTGTTGCAAGAGTAAAAGGAGGAGATCCTTTTGTTTTTGGAAGAGGAGGAGAGGAGATTCAATCTCTTTATGACAATAATATCCCTTTTGAAATAATCCCAGGAATAACTTCTTCTATATCAGTACCTGCATATGCAGGTATTCCTGTAACTCACAGAGGAGTAGCAAGATCATTCCATGTATTTACTGGTCACACTATGGAAGATGGAACTTGGCATAATTTTGAAGCAATAGCTAAACTTGAAGGAACTCTTGTATTTCTTATGGGAATAAAGACTCTTCCTATTATAGTAGAAGATCTTGTTTCTAATGGTAAATGTCCTGACACTCCTGTTGCAATTATAGAAAAAGGAGCTACATCAGATCAAAGAGTAACTGTTGGAACTTTAAAAACTATTGTTGACATAGCAAAAGAGAAAAAGATAGTTCCTCCTGCTATTACAATAATTGGTGAAGTAGTAAATTTAAGGGAAACTTTCAAATGGTTTGAAGAAAAAAATCTTTTTGGTAAAAAAATACTTGTAACAAGAGATAAAAGACAAGCTGGAGAATTTTCAGATAAAATAGAAAAAATGGGTGGAATAGCTGTTGAGCTTCCTTTTATAGAAATTGAATCTACATTGGGAACAGTTTCAAAAGATATGCTTCAGGATTATTCAGCTATACTTTTTAACTCTCCTAATGGTGTGAGAGAATTTATGAATAAAATAGATGACATAAGGATCCTTGCTCATTTGAAAATAGGAGCTGTGGGAAGCAAAACTAAAGAAATTCTTGAAAGCTATAAGTTAAAAGCTGATTTTATCCCTGATGAATATTTAGTCTCTAAACTTGCTGAACTATCTCTTGATTATACAAAATCTGGAGATAAAATTTTAATAATAACATCAGATATATCACCTTGTGATACTGATAAATTTAACTCTATCTATGATAGAGAATTTCATAAACTGGTAGCTTATAACACAAAAAAAATTGTAAGAGATAAAGAAGAAGTTTTAAAAGCTTTATCAAAAACAGAAATAGTTACTTTTTTAAGTTCATCTACTGTTGATGCTTTCTATGAGAGTATAGATGGAGATATTGAAGCTGTAAAAAACATCAAACTTGCTTCTATAGGTCCAGTAACAAGTGATACAATGAAAAAATATGGTTTTTCTGTAGATTATGAAGCTAAAGTTTATGACGTAAATGGCATCTTAGAAGCTGTTAAATAGGAGGAATATTTATGTTTGTTAGAACTAGAAGACTTAGAAGTTCTAAAGCCTTAAGAGATATGGTGAGAAATGTAACAATTAATCTTAGTGATTTCATATATCCGCTTTTTATGGAAGAAGGAGAAAATATAAAGGAAGAAATATCATCTATGCCTGGACAATACAGATGGTCAATCGATAGAGTAGGAGAGGAACTTACAGAGTTAAAAGAACTTGGTGTAACTTCTATTCTTCTTTTTGGTATTCCAAAGCACAAAGATCCACAAGGCTCTGAAGCATATAATGATAAAGGGATTGTACAGGAAGCTATAAGATATATCAAGAAAAATTTCCCAGAATTTCTTATAGTTACTGATGTATGTATGTGTGAATATACTTCTCATGGACATTGTGGAATACTTGATGGATGTGAAGTTTTAAATGATGAAACTCTTAAATATATAGCAAAAACTGCCCTTTCTCATGTAAAGGCTGGAGCTGATATAGTTGCCCCATCAGATATGATGGATGGAAGAATACTGGCTATAAGAGAAATTTTAGATGAAAATGGATATGTAAATACTCCTATCATGGCATATAGTGCAAAATATTCATCAAACTACTATGGACCTTTCAGAGAAGCAGCTGATTCTGCTCCTAGTTTTGGAGACAGAAAGACTTATCAGATGGATTTCAGAAACTCTAAGGAATATTTTAGAGAAGTCGAAGCTGATATGGCAGAAGGAGCTGATTTTATAATGGTAAAACCTGCTCTTGCTTATCTTGATGTTATCAATGCCATATCTAATATCGATCTTCCCATTGTTGCCTATAATGTAAGTGGTGAATACTCTATGGTAAAAGCTGCCACTCAAAATGGCTGGATAGATGAAAAAGGTATTGTTATGGAAAATATGTTTGCTATGAAAAGAGCTGGAGTCAATATAATAATAACTTATCATGCTAAGGATATAGCAAAATGGTATAAAAATAATGAAGTTGTTTTTTAAAGATTGTACAAGGAGGAAAAATGGAACATAAGATTTCAACTGAAATTTTTAAAAAAGCTGAGAAATATATCCCAGGCGGAGTAAATAGTCCTGTAAGAGCTTTTAAATCTGTAAATAGAAAAGCTCCTATCTTTGCATGTAAAGGAAAAGGTGCAAGGATATGGGATGAAGATGGGAATGAATATATAGATTACATCTGTTCTTGGGGTCCATTAATTCTAGGACATAACCCTGAAAATGTAATAAATGGAGTTAGAGAAGCTATAGAAATGGGGAGTTCTTTTGGTCTTCCTACTAAAATGGAGGTAGAACTTGCTGAACTTATTACTAAATGCTGTCCTTCTATCGAAAAAGTAAGACTCACTACTTCTGGTACAGAAGCTACTATGTCTGCTGTAAGAGTAGCTAGAGCATATACAAATAGAAATAAAATATTAAAATTTGAAGGATGTTATCATGGCCACTCTGATTCACTTTTAGTGAAATCTGGATCAGGACTTTTAACTGATGGATATCAAGATAGCAACGGAATTACAGATGGAGTATTAAAAGACACTCTTACTGTACCTTTTGGGGATATATCTGCTATTAAAGCTGTTCTTGAAAAGAAAGATGTAGCCTGTCTTATTATGGAGCCTGTTCCTGCTAACATGGGTATGATTTATCCTGATGTAAAATTTTTAAAATTGGGGAGATGGATATGCACTTCTACAGGAACTATTCTAATATTTGATGAAGTTATATCTGGATTCAGATTATCTCTTGGAGGAGCACAGGAATTTTTTGGTATTACTCCTGATATGACTACCCTTGGAAAAATAATAGGTGGAGGATATCCTGTTGGAGCATTTGGTGGTAAAGCTGAGATAATGGAACTCATTGCTCCTGTTGGAAGAGTATATCACGCTGGAACTCTATCTGGAAATCCTGTATCTGTGAGAGCTGGATATGAAACTATAAGTTATTTGTATAACAACAGAGAAACTTTATATAAAACTTTAGAGGAAAAAACTCAATATCTTGTAAATAATATAAAAGAGCTTGCTGCAAAATATAATGTTCCTGCATGTGTAAATACAATAGGTTCTCTTTTCACTATATTCTTTACTGAGAGACCTGAAGTAAATAATCTTGAAGATGCTCTTTCTTCTAATACTGAAAATTTTGCAATCTACTTCAATACAATGCTTGAAGATGGAATTGTTTGTCCTCCATCTCAATTTGAAGCTCACTTCATTTCAATGGCTCACACTAAAGAAGATCTAGATAAAACTCTTTTGTCTATTGAAAAAGCTTTTAAATCTATTGGAGAAAAAAACAATGGAAAATAATTTTTTCCCTGTGTTTTTAGATATGCAGAATAAAAAAGTCCTTGTAATAGGAGCTGGAAAAATAGCCTTTAGAAAAACTGAAACTCTTTTGAGTTATGGGGCAAAAATTAAAGTTATTACCAGGGATATAAAAGAAGAGAAATTTAAAGAACTGAAAAATATTGAATTGTCTTTAGAAGACTTTAAAGAAGATATGCTGGAAGATATATTTATGGTAGTTGCTGCTACTGATGATTCTGTATTTAATAAATATATTTTTGAATTATGCAGTAAAAAAAATATACTTGTAAATAATATTACTTCTAAAACAGAAATGAACTGTCGTTTTTCAAGTATTTATGAAAATGGTGAGTATCAAATTGCTATTTCTGCAAAAGGAGATCCTAAAAAATCAAAGGCTCTTAAAGAAAAAATAAGTAAATTTTTTAACAATTAATATATTAGGAGGTAGTAATGAAAAGAATTATCCATACTGAAAAAGCTCCTGCTGCTTTAGGACCATATTCACAAGCTGTAGAAGTTAATGGAACTATTTTTGTATCTGGACAGATACCCTTTGTTCCTGAAACTATGTCTCTTATATCAGAAGATATACAGGATCAGACTAAACAATCTCTTGAAAATGTGAAAGCCATCCTTGAAGCTGCTGGATATACTTTTAAAAATGTGGTAAAAGCTACTGTCTTCATAAAAAATATGGAGGATTTTGCTCTTATGAATGAGGTATATAATGAATACCTTGGAAATATAAGACCTGCAAGAGCATGTGTAGAAGTTGCAAGACTTCCTAAAGATGTAAAAGTAGAAATAGAAGTTATTGCTGTAAAATAACAAAAAAGGTCAGTACAACATTTACTGACCTTTTATAATTCATATTATTTTCCTATTTTTACTTTAGTAGGAATAAATTTTACTATTGGTAAAGGATAGATTGTCATTCTTTCTCTTGTTTTTGGATTGCTGATTACTCTAGGCTTTCTTTTAAGAAGAGAAAAAGTTCCTATTCCTTTGAATTTTATGCTTCCAGCTTCAACAATATTGTTTTCTATCAGGTTTAGAAATACCTCTACATCTTTTTTTGCATCAGCATTAGTTATTCTTCTATCATGATTTTCTTTATACTCTTTTATAAATTGTAGTTTATCCATCTATCTTCCCCTCTTCAATCTCATTATGTATAGACTTTATAAGGCCTTTCCCTGAACTGAATTTTATCTTTCTGCTTCCAGGAATTATCATATCTCTTTTTGTTTTAAGTTCTACTATTCTTCTAGGTCTAATATCTTTCATATCAAAATTTCCCCAATCTTTGAACTTAACTTTTTCCCCTCTTTCAAGAGCCCCTTTTACAGTTTTCCAAAAAGTATCGATTTTTTCTTTAGCCTCGTCTAAATTTTTTAACCCTCTTTCTTTCATATACAGTTTTAAAAACTCTTTTTCTCCCATTCCAGCTCCTTTTAAAACTAATTTTATTTCCCCGTGATATTAAAAACTGAACTTATCATGTGACATTTTATTAAACTCTTAAAAGCACATCTATTCAAACCATTTATTACCTATTTTAACGTTTAAATCTCTTTATGTTAATATAATTTCTTATTTTTATCATTATTAGAAAAAATATCATGTAAGTTTTAGTATTTAACCTATTTTTTTATACAAAAAAAAGAACGACTATAATTTTTTTAACAAATCCATAGATGCTATTAATCTCTGGATTTTAATCTATTTTAGCCGTTCTCGTTATTTTTACTTCATTTCTATATATTCACTTGGTTGTTTTTTCTGATTTTTACCTTCAAAATATGAATCTTCTTCCACTATTAATTTAGAACTTGTTATATCTCCTACTACTTTACTATTGGTTAATATTTCAACAATATCAGCTTCCAGTTCTCCTTTGCATATACCACTTATAATTATCTTATATGCTTTTATTTTTCCCATCACTCTTCCACTGGTACCAATTGTTACTACAGCATTTGAAATAATGTTTCCTGTAATTATTCCGTCTATGTGAAGATTACACTCATTAGTAATATCTCCTACTACTGTACTTCCTTTTGAAATAGCAGTCATTCCCTTTGCCGAAAAATCTATCTCCACATCTTTATTGTTTTTACTAAACAAACCCATACCTCCCCCCTTTAGAATTTTATTTATAAAATATTAATTTTTCTTCTTAAATATTCTCTTTTTAATTATTTGCTCTATATCTTATAGATTATATGTTTTTTCACTATGTGTCAAACTTTTTTTCTTTTTAAAATTTTTATCTGCTCTTATGTTTTATAAAAAAAACCATTTCATTCTATAATTCTAATTACAATTTTATCTTTTTTCGATTATAAAACATTCATCTAAAAAAACCATGTCACAAGTTTTAACTTGTGACAATATGTACAAAATATTGCTTTACTTTTTTCACCATTTTCTGTTATAATACAAATATAAAAAGAGAAAAAATGATAATAAAACATTTGAATCTTTTAAGGCTAATTTTTGGAACATTTATTATTTTATTTTTGACATTTCAATTGTACTGGAGGTAATATTATGAAAAAAGAACTAATGAACAAAGAAGTAACAAATTTGGATATACTTGAAAGACTTTATAAACATAGTAAATCGGCTGAAAATAAAGATAAATTAGCCGAAATGAAAGATGAACTTACTATGCTTGATGACTATTTTTTAAGATATGCTAAATAATTAAAATTGACCTTGAAATATTTTTGATTTTATACCCTAAAAAAGACTGTGGAGGAACTTCCACAGTCTTTTTTATCTTTCATCTCTTGACAAATTCTCTTTCAATTCGTATAATAATCATAATATTGCACTGATGCATTCTCGTATAAGAATACTTACAGTACAGACTGATCAGGTCATAAAGACTGGGCTGTTAAAAACGGCAGCAGATGAAATCAATAGCATCTGTGGGACAAGTGTGTTCCATAGATGCTTTTTTATACTAAAATAATTTTGGAGGTAAAAATTCATGAAAACTTTGACAAATGAACAGACTGCTATGAAAGTTTCTTTTGTTTCTATTGTATGGAATATCATTCTATCTGTTTTTAAACTTTTTGCTGGTATAGTTGCTCATTCAGGAGCAATGATTTCTGATGCTGTTCATTCAGCTTCTGATGTACTCAGTACTTTTATAGTTATTATTGGAGTAAAGATAGCAAATAAAGAATCAGATAAAACACACCCTTATGGACATGAAAGAATGGAGTGTGTAGCTGCTATACTGTTGTCAGCTATTCTTTTTGCTACTGGGTTAGGTATAGGATATAAAGGGATCATCATTATTTCCTCTAAAGACTACAGTCATCTGACAGTTCCAGGAATCCTTGCTCTTGCAGCTGCATTGATATCTATTGGAGTAAAAGAAGGAATGTACTGGTATACAAGAGCTGCTGCTAAAAAAATAAATTCTGGGGCACTTATGGCTGATGCATGGCACCATCGCTCTGATGCTCTTTCATCTGTAGGAAGTTTTGCTGGTATACTTGGAGCCAGACTTGGTTACCCAATATTTGATCCAATAGCCAGTGTTATTATCTGTATCTTTATTTTAAAAGCAGCTTTTGAAATATTTATGGATTCTATCAATAAAATGACTGATAAAGCCTGTGATGATGAAACTATTGAAATAATCAGAACTCTTATCTTAAAGCAAGAAGGAGTTTTGGGAATAGACCAAATCAAAACTAGGTTATTTGGTGATAGAGTATATGTAGATGTTGAAATTCAAGCAGATGGAAATATTCCTCTTAAACAGGCACATGATATAGCTCACAATGTCCATGATGCTATTGAAAATAATATTCTGAAAATAAAGCATTGCATGGTTCATGTAAATCCAGTAAACAAATAAAAAATGTGGATGGCTCATAATTGGTCATCCACATCTTTCTAATTGCTTTCTATTTCTTTCTTATAATTATTCCAATGGTATCAAAATATTTTCCATTTTCTGCCTTCATCATATCAATATCATGAACAGCATATTCATTATCACATTCAAGCCATTCCTTCCAAGCTTCATCGTGGCATTTCAATGATTCACATTTCTCAATAATAATTCCTTCATTTTTAGAAAAAAGTTCATACCACCAGTATTTAGTATAAAAATTCATATTCTCCTGCCAAAAGGGACGTAACTCTTCAGGTATTTCTCCATTTTCAAATTCTTCTTTTAATCCAGGTATAGCCATTATAAACAAGCCATTTCCTTTTAGCAGAGGAAGTATGTGTTTTCCAAAAAATTCCCCTGTATTACCAAAGTAATGATATGAATCTATAGTTACAATTACATCAAAAAATTCATGAGCAAAAGGAAGTTGATGAGCTTCAGCTCTTAAAGGAATTATCTCTTCTCCTAAGTCAACCTTCTTAAATCTTTCATAATTTTCTGTAGGATCAATCCATAGATCAGCTGCAAATACACTTGAATCATATTTTTCAGCTAAAAATATAGAAGTTAATCCTTTCCCACACCCTAAATCAAGTATTCTTGACCCAGTTTCTATTTTTATTCCATTGGTAATTTCTTCACATATTCTAAAACTGTTAGGCCCCATCATATTATCCATCAAAAACTTTTTACCATACTTTATTTCCATATATTTTCTCCTGTTATCTATCTTTCAAAAAATTTTTCTACAAAGACTCCTACTCCATCTTCACCATTAGTAACAGTTCTTTTATATTCAGGTTTTTTCAATTCTTCTGCTGCATTAGCCATAATTACAGGACATCCTGCAATATTCAGCATAGAAATATCATTTTCATTATCTCCAAATGCCATTGTCTGCTTTATATCTATTCCCATATCTTCAGCTACCAGTTTTAGAGCTTCTCCTTTACTGCATTGGATATTCACTATATCCATAACTCCATCTCCTGAACCAAAAATATTAAGCTCATTTCCATATTTTTCAGTTACATATTTTCTTAATTTTTTAAATCTACCTGCATCTCCTACAAACACCATTTTTTCAAATTCTCTTCCTAGTGGTTTTCCATCTGTTATATGAAAAAATTCAAGTTCTTTGTTTGTTCCATATTCTTTTACATATTCAGGATCTATCTTTGTAAAATGCACTTCTTTTCCAGCAGTAGCACTATAATTCAACCCTATTTCCACTGCCTTTTCAAGAATATCCAGACAGATATTTCTATCCATTGATTTAGAATAAATCAGTTCCCTATCCCTATATATTTTAGCTCCATTGAAACAAATATGATATCTTACATTTAAACAGCCTGTTAAATCAACTATACTGTACAAATCTCTTCCAGAGGCTATAACTAATTCTATTCCCTCACTACTTTTTTTGTTTAATATATCTCTATTAAAATCTGATACTCTCTTATTTTTGGTTAGGAGAGTTCCGTCCAGATCCATTGCTATTAGTTTCATCTATTCTCCTTTGTTTCTTTTTTTAAGTAAACGATACCTTTTTTATTGTAGTTTGTCAATAGAGTTATTTACAAACAGGTAAATTGGAGCTATAATCAAATTAGGAAATGTGTATAGAAATTAAAATTTTAAGGAGTGATTTTATGGAATGTAATATTAAATGTGGAAATACTCATGTAGCTGAATGTACTTGTCCTAAAGACTGTCCTAACCATGGAAAATGTTGTGATTGTGTAATGCATCATAAAAATGATATAGGAAATCTTCCTTTCTGCCTTAGACCAAAAGAATAATATTAACAGAAGAGCTGTTACAAATTAGTGTTTTATTAACTAATTCATAACAGCTCTTTCTTTTCTTAATTATTTCAATTTTCCCATAAAATCTTCTACTAATTTCTCTTTCATTCCTTCATATTTTTCAGGAACTGGATATCCTTTTAATCTTATATGAGGTTTATTTTTTCCATGAAAATCACTTCCAAAAGTCATAAGAAGATTATTTTTTTCAGCTCTGTTGTAAAAATAGTCTATCTGCTCTGGAGAATGATATGTACTAAATACTTCAATTCCATCTATTCCCTCTTTTATTATATCATCTGCTATTTCTAAGCAATTCTTAAAGTTATTTCCTGGATGAGCTAATACTGCTAATCCTCCGCTTTCTTTTATTAACTTCACTATTTCAGTCATAGATCTGAATTCAATAGGAACATAAGCTATTCTTCCCTGTGAAAAAAAATCCCAATAAAAATGCACAAAAGGCATATCACTCTTTGCTCCATTATTAAAGTATTCTTTTAATAATGGATTGCTTCTATTTTTCTCTTCTCCCAGTACCACTTCTCCTATTATCTCTCCAGTAACTATATTCCCAGCAGCTATTTTAAATATTTTCTCTTCATTTACTATAAGATCTGTATTTTCTTTAAGCTTCTCTATTTTTATTTTAGCTATTGCCATTTCTTTTTCAAATATCTCACTTTCTATTTCAAGAAATTCTTTTCTTTTATGATCTATTCCATAGCCAATCATATGAAGATTTATACCTTTATATACACAATCTATCTCCACTCCACTTATCACTTTTATTCCTGCTTTTTTTCCATACTCTGTCATTTCATCTACTCCTTTTACTGAGTTATGATCTGTAAGAGCCATTATTTCCATTTCCTCTTTTTTCCCCATAGCAATTATCTCTTCTGGCGAAAATTCTCCATCATCACTATATAGAGAATGCATATGTAAATCTATATTTCTACTCATACCCTACCCCCTTATTTCTAATTATCTCTATTTTATCAGAAAAAGAAAAAGTATTCTTCTTTTTTCTATAATTTATATTAATTTTCTTTACCCTTATTTTTTAAAGCACCAAAAATATCCATTAATTAATAATTTTGATAAATAAAAATTAATATTGTTCAAAATATTTTTGAAAATAAAAGAGAGTGATTTTTTCTGTCACTCTCCTAAATATTTTTTATTCTTTTACAAGTACTTTTTCTATTTCTCCTACATACATTATGTGGTAATCTTTATCAGGATAACATTCCTTATCAGAATCTTTATCTATGAAAAACTTTTCCTCCAAAGGCTGTGCATACAGTTTTCTGCATATAATAACTGTTTCAGCTTCTTTAAATACAGGAACTCCTTCTTCATGTTCCACAGTAAGTCTAGCTTTTTCTATCTTATTTTCATCTCTTCCAGAAACTGTTCCCAGATATCCCAACTGTTTTCTATAGCTTTCATCAAAAAAAGTAAGTGAAAATCTTTCAGCCCTATCTACAAATTCTTTAGTGAAACGTTGAGGACGAATAAAAATAAAAGCTACATTTTTTCTCCAGAGAACTCCAAGTCCTCCCCATGAAGCTGTCATAGTATTTACTTCTCCACTGCTTTTTTCAGCAGTTATAAGCATCCATTTCTTCCCTATAATCTCAAAAGTATTTTCGTTTATTTCTTCAGCTTTGATCTCTTTAAAATTTTTCATATGATACCTCCTGCTCTTTATTTTTTGCATTTTCCTCATATTTGAATTATAATATAGATATTGAATAAAGTACATAATTTTCAATAATATCCATCATAAGGAGAGGTTATGAGTAAAATACATTATTTAAAAGGAGATGCTGTATATCCTCAAGCGAGAGGAAATATCATCATCACTCATATATGTAATGATATAGGAGTATGGGGAAGAGGATTTGTTGTTGCTCTTTCTGCCAGATGGATGGCTCCTGAAATTGAGTTTCTCATATGGCGTAAAGAGGGAAATGACTTTTCTCTTGGGAATGTCCAGTTTGTAAAAGTCACTTCTGCTATAACAGTTGCCAATATGATTGCTCAACATGATATTATTTCAAAAAATGGTATACCTCCCATCAGATATGAAGCACTTGAGATATGTCTTGAAAAAACAGCTCAAAAAGCTGTGGAACTGGAAGCTTCCATACATATGCCTAGAATAGGGTGCGGCTTTGCTGGTGGAAGCTGGAAAACTATTGAAAATATTATTCTTAAAACTATCATTTCTAAAAATATTGAAGTTTATGTATACGACCTATAGGAGAAAGGGGGAGTTATGGAAATATCCCTGTTAGATATAAAAGAGCATGTAAAAAAATATGCAAGTGCCATATCAAGTTTAATAAATGTTGATGTTGGTATAGTTGACAAAAATATGGTCAGAGTCACTGGAACTGGATTGTATAAAAATATTGAAGGTGTATATGCCTTAGGAAGTGTATATAAGAATTCCCTAGAAACTGGAAAAACCAATATAATTGAAAATCCAAGAAAGCACAACTTATGCACTGAATGTTTAGATAAAAACAAATGCAGAGAAAAACTTGAAATAGCTACTCCTATATATTGTCGTGATGAAATAGTAGGAGTTATTGGTCTTGTCTGTTTCAGTGATGAGCAGAAAAAAAAGATTCTTTCTGATATTGATTCTTACCTAAGTTTTACAAAACAAATAGCAGAATTTATAGGAATAAAATTCTATGAATATCAGGAAAACCTTATGCAAAAAGACAGAGAATCTACTCTTAATACAATTATAGATAATATCAGCAAAGGTGTTATTATCAGTGACTGCAATGATATTATCATAAAAATAAATAATATTGCTTCAGCTAAATTAAAGTTAAAATCAGATGTTTTAGGTAAAACTATGAAACTTGTGAGCCAGAATGACTACCTTATGAATGAGGAAGTCTTTAATATGGTGATAGAAAATGAAGAATATAATGTAGCTGGAAAAATAATTCCTTTAAAATCTTTTAATAAAACAAGAAGTAATGCTTTTGTTTTTGAAGATGTAAAAAAAATCAGCAGAAACATTCTTGAAATGACAAGCAGTGATAATATGATCACTCTGGAAAATATTTATGGAACTTCTGCTGCTACACAATCTCTTAAAGAAAATATTCAAAAAATAGCTAATACAAATTCTACTGTTTTAATTACAGGAGAGAGTGGAACTGGAAAAGAACTGGTAGCTCGTTCCCTTCACTCTCATGGAAATAGGAGAAACAAGCCTTTTGTGGTAATAAATTGTTCCGCCATTCCTGACACTCTTCTGGAAAGTGAGCTTTTCGGATATGTGAAAGGAGCTTTTACTGGTGCTAACCAAAATGGTCGTATGGGTAAATTTGAACTTGCCAATACAGGAGTTATATTCCTTGATGAAATAGGAGATATGCCTCTTTATCTTCAAGCTAAAATATTGAGAGTAATCCAAGAAAAAAAGATAGAACGTATTGGCTCTAATAAAAGTATTGAGCTAGATATAAAAATAATTGCTGCTACCAATGTAGACCTTGAAAAAAAGATAATGGAACAGAAGTTCAGAGGAGATTTGTATTACAGATTAAATGTTATCCCTATAAAACTTCTACCTTTGAGAGAGAGAAAAGAGGATATCATTCCTATTATCAACAGCTTGATAGACAAATACAACAGACTTTCTGATAAATATGTTCATTCTATAGATGAAGATGTAAAAAAAGCTCTTATCAATTATGAATGGCCTGGAAATGTAAGAGAGCTGGAAAATGTCATGGAGCTCATGATAAGTATGAGTGGAAGCAATGGAGTAATATCTTCAGATCTTCTTCCCGACAATATACTCCATCATTCTGATTCTGCTCTCTCTTCAGTAGAGGAATTGATATTTAATAATAAATCTGAATTGGAAGATTTTGAAAAAATCGAAAAAGTATATATAGAAAAATCTCTTGAAAAATATGGAGATGATACTGAAAGTAAAAAATATATAGCTGATAAGATGAACATTGGTCTTACTACTCTATATAGAAAAATGAAAAAATATGATATAAAATAATTGGAGGAGTCTATGAAAAATCTAAATCTTCTAATAAAACCTGCTTCCAGTAGCTGTAATCTTAGATGCAGATACTGCTTTTACCATGATGTAGCAGATAACAGGAAGATACCAAATTATGGAATAATGAATGATACTACCCTTGAAAATATGGTGAAAAATGCTTTTCAAACTGCTGAAAATTCTGTCAATTTTGCCTTTCAGGGAGGAGAGCCAACTTGTGCTGGTGTAGAATTTTTCAAAAGATTTCATGAATTTATTGAGAAACATAATAACAAAAATATAACTGTAAATTTTTCTCTTCAGACAAATGGTACATTAATAAATAAAGAGTGGATATCATTGTTTAAAAAATATAATTATCTTGTTGGTTTATCAATAGATGGAAATAGAGAAATTCATGATAAATTTAGATTAGATACTAAAGGAAATGGTACTTTCAGAAAGGTATTGAAAACTGCCAAGGATTTTTCAAAAGCAGGGGTTGAATTTAATGTTCTTTGTGTAGTAAATAAAGTTGCTGCTGAAAATGGAAGGCTTATCTATAATTTTTTTAAAAATAACGGATTTAGATATTTTCAGTTTATTCCATGTCTGGACAGCTTTGAAGGTGGAGAAGAGGATTTTTCATTGACTGCTGAAGACTATGGAAAATTTCTTAACGATACTTTTGATGAATGGTACAAAGATATTATCTCTGGTAAAAAAGTAAGCGTAAGATATTTTGATAACCTCATAAGAATGGTTCTTGGACAGGAACCAGAATCTTGTGACATGGTGGGACACTGTAATTTAAATGGTATCATAGAAGCAGATGGAAGTATGTATCCCTGTGATTTTTATGTTTTAGACGAATATAAACTAGGAAATATAAATGATACTTCTATTGAAGAGCTATTTAAAAGTGATATAGAAAAAAACTTTTTACAAAGTTCTATCAATACAAATACCAAATGTAAAATTTGTAGATACTTCAAACTATGTAGAAGCGGATGTAGAAGACATAAGGAAATGAATTCAGAAGATGTATTGGAAAATAGATTCTGTCCAAGTTATATGAGTTTCTTTAATAAGAACATGTCTAAAATAGTTAAGGTAGCAGAATTTCTTTTAAAAAACCAATAGAAAACAAGAGGATAATTTAATTTTTTATTATTATCCTCTTGTTCTTTTTTCAATTCATATTAAAAAAATTTAGTAATCTATTATAAAAATTTCAGGGTTTTTATTTGGTTTTTCTATTTTCCTTTACTTCACTTGCTATTTCTTCATATATACTTAATAATGTTTCTTTTTCTCCAACATTTCCTGGAAAAACTATATATGGTAGATCTGGATATTTACTTTCTTTTCCTGAAAGCCACACTGGAATCCCAGGAGCTAATTGCCCCAATACTTTTGCTTTTCTTATCCCTAAGCCTTTTGTAGCAGTATCACTTGATGTTATACCTCCTTTAGCTATAATAAAAGCAGGTCTTATTTCTATATTTTTTATTATATCTATCAACCCATCAGATATTTTTGTTGCTATTTTTAATTGTTCATCCTCAGTTCCATTTGGAATATCTAATCTTTTTCTTTTTGTATAAATAACAATATCTTTTCCTTGAGAAATTATTTCTTCTGCCTTTTTTGTAACTCTTTCTATTTCTTTTTCAAATTTTTTATTATCTAATACCAAATGTTGATTAAACTCCAACTGTATTATTGAACTTTTTTTTAATTCTTCCAATTGCTCTGTTGTCTTAGTTACATGCGAACCTATTATTATTACTCCACCATTTCTAGTCTTTAAATTCAAAATATCATCTCTAGTAAGCAATTCTCTTTCTTTACAAGCAGATAATACTTTTACCAACGAAGCTGCTCCTCTAATAATATATTCTTTCCCAAAATATATTGCTCTCAAAAAACATATTGCAAATATTTTTAAATCATAATAATTTACAGAATCTACAATTACTTTATTAAAAGTAGAAACATTTAAAAGTTTCTTAGTTATTTCATCAATTTTCATCTCTCTAATGTCTTCAAGTTTTATCTTTACAGCTTTTTTCTCTTGAAATTTTCCTTTTGATTTCTCCTCACACCATTTTGCTAAATCAGAATTTTTATACAAAAAACTTTTATCTTTTGCAAATTCAGTTTCCCCTACAGGTATTAACTCTTCATTATTTAGTATATAATGAACCCCATCTATTGTTACTCTTTTTCCTTCAAAAAAAAACGGACATATTATTTCTCCATCTATTTTTCTATTAAGCTTATCTTCATATTCAGCTTTTAATGTTTCTGTCTCTATGGGATAGTGCCCTCTTAAAGTAGAATCTCCTCGACTATATATAAAAAAATTCTTTTCTTCACTCATTTCTATAATGGAGTCTATTATCTCTTTATGAACTGTTATTGTTTTTTCTTCAGAAAAACTTCTGGAATTAGTTAAAATAAAAAATAACCTGTTATTTTCATTTATAGCTTCACTTATTGTTTCTTTCTCCCAGTCACAATAAACCATGATATCATTTACTGTTTGAGTCCCAGTAGGATCATCATCTAAAACTATTATTTTTTTATCTAATTTTTTCAACTCTATTTTTAATAATTCCTCAATTTCATTTTTTTGATCTTTAGTATATTCAAAATTTAATATTTCTTTCATATTCCCACTCCTTGCTATTCTTTAGCTTTCAATTCACTTTTTATTGACAGTACAACCATCATCAACGCTGCTAATAAAAATAATGCTGCTATAGGAGATTTCATAATTGGCATAAAAGATCCTTCTGTTCTCATAAGAGATCGACGTATATTCTCTTCTAATAATGGTGAAAGAATAAATCCTACTACCAATGGGGCTAATGGGAATTTAAAATATTTCATTATAAAACCTACTATTCCAAATGCTACCATAACTGTTATGTCAAATACTCTGTTATTAGCTGAAAATGCTCCTACATAGCAAAATGCTATTACTATTGGCAAAAGAAAAGCTGTAGGTACTTTCAATATTTTGGTAAATACTGGAAGTCCTAATTTTTCCAGTATTAGCATACATACATTTGCAAAAATAAAAGCTGCAAATAAGGCATATAAAAGTTCCCCATTTGTTTCAAAAAGCAATGGTCCTGGTGTCAATCCATGAATCTGAAATCCTGCTAAAATCATAGAAGTTGCATTATCACCAGGAATTCCAAGAGTCAAAAGTATTATTAAAGCTCCACCTATTGTTGCATTATTTGCGGTTTCAGAAGCTATGAGTCCATCTATAAACCCTGTTCCAAATTTTTCAGGAGTTTTTGATCTTTTTTTACAATATGTATATGCCATTAAATTTGAAGCATTGCCTCCTATTCCTGGAAGTATTCCTATTACAAGACCAATTATAGAAGCTGGAATAAAATTTTTCATCTGACCTAAAACTTCTTTAAATGAAATCCCAAATCCTTTTGTTGGAGTAACTATTGGTTGTTCTAGCCCTTTAGATTTTACAGTTGATTCTTCAATTATTTGAGAAACTGCAAACACTCCTATTAATAGAGGAATTAGATTAAATCCTGCTGCAAGGTTATCTATTCCAAAAGTATATCTTGTATATGAACTCAAAGTATCTATTCCAACAAAAGATAAAGAAATTCCAAATAGACACGAAATTAATCCTTTTACAATATTACCAGAAGATAATCCTGAAACTGTTGTCAATGCAAAAAGAATAACAGCAAAATATTCATATGGTCCAAATTTCAATGCAAATCCTGCTATTACAGGTCCAAGAAATGTAAGAATTATTGCTCCAAATATTCCACCTAAAAAACTGAATAAGATTGCAATTCCTAGTGCTTTTCCTCCTTCTCCACGTTTGGTCATAGGATAACCATCAAAACAAGTAGCAATAGAAGATGGTGTCCCTGGAATTCCAAGAAGAATAGCTGAAATCAATCCTCCTGAAAGTCCTCCTACATATATAGCTATTAAAAATGAAATTCCATTTATAGGCTGCATTCCAAATGTTATTGGTAAAAATAATGCCAAAGCTGTAAAAGCTGATAACCCTGGAATAGCACCAAAAATTATTCCTACAAAAACTCCTCCTCCTATCAAGAATAAAGTTGTAAAACTAAATATATCAATAAAGCCATTTAATAATTCCATTCTACCTCCTTATCCTAATATTCCTGCTGGCAAAAATATTGAAAATACATTATAAAATAAAAGATATAAAAATATTGGTGTAATAATTGATACAAATCCTGTTATTACTATATATTTTTTATTGTTTAAATATTCCTTTGGTAAGAGCAATAATATTTGTATAAATAAATAGAAAATAGTCAAAATTACAAATCCTACTATTTCTAACAATATTGCATATATAAGTAATATAATCAAAGTCATAATCATTGATAATTTATTTTCAAAAATTTTTCCTGATTTTTCTTTGCTTTTAAATGAAACTACTATTAATATAAAAGATAAAATTCCCATAATAATAGAAACAAGTTGTGGAAAAAATCTTGGTCCCATTATATCCCCAACTGTTACATTTATCTTTAAAGATTGAGTATATATTATTATAGAAAACAGTAGAAAAAATATTCCTGCTCCTAAGTCTTTGTAATTCATCTTTTTTTCCATGTATGTCTCCTTTATAAATATTGCTAAGAGAATTTTCTCTTAGCAATATTATTTATAACTTATTTTTGTAAAAATTCATCTTTATATTTTTCTATATTCTCTTTATAAAATTTATTAGCAAAATTCTGTGCATCTTTCTTTCCAATAAATTTTACTGTTAAAAAATTCTCTTCCATAGTCTTTATATATTCTGGGTCCTTAGTCACTTTTTCTAAAGCATTTGCTAAGATATCTACAATTTCATCTGGAGTATCTGGATGAACCCCTAACCAGAAAAATTTACTGCAATCAATATTTTTAAGCCCATATTCTGAAGCTAGTGGAACATTTGGTAATAATGGATTCTTCTCTGAACCTAACAAAACCAATGCTTGAAATTTACCTTTTTCAAAATAATCTTTCGCTAATCCATATGTCAATACTGCTGAATCTGTCTGCCTTCCTAATAATGCAGTTAATTTAGCTGCGTTATTACCTATATCCATAGGTTTAAATTTAGCATCCCACTCTTTATTCATTGCTATTCCATATATTTGATTAGCAGCTCCTATTTTCATTCCATATTCTATTTTATTAGGATTTAGTTTTGTTTTTTCAACTAAATCTTTTATATTTTTATATCCTGAAGCAGAATTAGTAACTAATACAGTACAATTATCAAATAAAGGAATTCCAACTGTTTTAAATGAATCAAGTGTTATATCTGTTGTTCCCATTAAACTTGGAATATATAAGTCTAACCCATTAATAACCATTGTATATCCATCTGGTTTTGAACTAAGTACTTGTTGCATTCCTATCATTGTAGCTCCACCATCTACATTTGTAACAACTACAGGTTTTTCCAAATATTTTTGCAAATATTTTGCTAAAACTCTAGTATTATAATCTGTATCTCCTCCAGCTTTTAAAGGAACTATAATTTGAATAGGCTTTTTAGGAAAATCTGTTGCTGCTTCTATTTTTTCTGTATTTCCTATTAATCCAATAACTGCCAAAGTCCCTGCCATTAATAATCCTAACTTTTTCTTAAGACTTGTCATTTTTCTCACCTAACTCCTTTTTTATTTTCTGTAGCTTTCCTTAAATTTATTTACATTTTCCAAAGCTAATTTTCCAAGGGAAGTACTATCTGACATCATTACTACCATATCATATCCTTTGTCATACAATTTTTTTGCTCCTTCAAAATCCCCTGCAACAGTTCCTATAAATTTATTTGTTTTAGCAACAACATCTTCTATCCTTTTCACTGCTGCCTTCACTTCATCTGCTTGTGGATTACAAAAATATCCCATTGACGTTGCCAGATCCATCGGTCCTACAAATATTCCATCTACACCTTCAACTTTTACTATTTCTTCTATATTTTTTACTCCTTCAGCACTTTCAATCTGGATAAATATCAATATTTCCTCATTCGCTTTTTTTAAATAATTCATACTATTCATTCCAAAATTTCCAGCTCGTGGACTTGGAGCAATTCCTCTTACTCCTTCAGTTGGATATTTACATGCTTTAACAGCATTTTCTGCATCCTCCTTACTCCCAATATATGGAACAATTACCCCATGTACTCCTGCATCCAATATTTTTTTAATTTGAACAAAATCATTCCAAGGAGTTCTTACAATAGGAGTTACCCCATATTTTGATACAGCCTGCAATTGTTGTATTAATGTCATTATATCTCCTGGGCCATGTTCCATATCTATTGACAGTACATCAAATCCTGATTTTGCCATTATTTCTGCAGTAATATTACTTCCAGTTTGTAACCATCCAGCTGAAACCTTTTCTCCATTTTTCAACTTTCTTTTTGCTAAATTCAAAAATTCTTCATCCATTTCCAGCATATCATTCACCTCTATTTTGAAATATTTCATATAATAATTAAACAATTCCTTCTTTTTAAATACATTTATTATATTTAAATATTATCACTTTCACTTTAGATGAACAATCCTCAAAATTAACTAATTTGTATAAAATATTGACTTTTAAAAAATCTCTTAACCATTATTAATATATTTGTAATGATTAAGAGATTTTTTACTTTATCTTTTTTTATTTCCTTTTTGATATCTATAATCAAATTTCCCATGCTCTAAAGTGTCCAATATCATTTCTTGAAGTTCACTTTTTTTAAAATCTTTAGGAGTTATTCCAACTACCTGTTTAAACACTTTTGAAAAATATTGAGAACTGGAAAAGTTTAAAGTTTCACTTACCAATTCAATAGAGTTTTCCATATTCTTTAATAATTTCATTGCTTCCACTATTTTTATATAATTTAAATACTGTATTATGGTCCAATCAATATTCTTTTTAAAGCATCTACATAGGTATTCTTTACTATAATTCAAAGCCTTTTCTAATTCATTTAATGATATTCCCCTTTTATAATTCTTTTCAATATAATCTATTACTTTTAAGGTTACTTCATCTGAATTTTCTCTCTTTAATTTAATATGCCTTTTTAATTTTTTTAGTTTTTCTCCTTTTTTTTCTTTTTCATTTTTAGGTTTTAGCTCTCTTAGTATAAAACTAAGGACTAATTCCATTTCTAAAGAAACAATTTTATCTGTATACTCAGATTCATCTTTCCAATATAATTTTATGTCATGAAATAAATCTACTATTTTATCATTTTTTATATTTATATTTTCAGGAAGCTCATTTAACATACTTATTATTTCTTCATTCTCAGTATCAAATTTTATATCTATAAAATTTATACTTTTTCCTTTTATCATATTTATTTCATGTAATATATTTCTATTAATAAAAACAAGTTCATTATCTCTCAGCTTTATTTTTTTATTTCCTACACTTATATACTCTTTTTCATTTCCAGAAATAATAAAAAATATCTGGTAATAACTATGAGAGTGGCTTCTAAATCCCCATCCCTTTTTATATTCTAAAAGCATAATCCAAAGTAATTTTATCCTTTCCATACTTCTCCTCTTCTGCTTCCAATATCTCAAATAACTATCTCAGCCAAATTCTTCTATAATTTATTATACTATTTTTTCATATATTTTTCTTAATACTTTTGAGATTTTCAATATTTTCTCTATGTCAAACATATTTTTTCTGATATACTAATAATATTGAAATAAAAAATAAAAAAATTTATATATAAAGGAGAATTCAATTTTTATGAGTATCTTAGATGTAAGCAATGTCAGCCATGGATTTGGATCAAGAAAAATCCTTGAAGATGCCTCTTTTCGTCTTCTAAAAGGAGAGCATATTGGACTGGTAGGAGCCAATGGAGAGGGAAAAACTACTTTTTTAAATATAATCACTGGAAAACTTCTTCCTGATGAGGGAAAAATAACTTGGTGCAACCATATTACAACTGGATATCTTGATCAATACAGTACCCTTGAAAAAGGTAAAACTATTCGTGATATTCTTCGTTCAGCTTTTTCTCATATGTATGAACTAGAAAAAGAAATGATAGCTGCTTATGATAAAATGACTGACTGTACCCCTGAAGAAATGGAAGTTCTTATAGAAGATGCTGGAGAAATTCAAAGTATATTGGAAAGTGGTGATTTTTATTCATTGGACTCTAAAATAGAAGAATATGCAAGCGGTCTTGGACTTGTTGACATTGGCCTTGATCGTGATGTTTCTGAGTTATCTGGTGGACAGAGGGCAAAAATACTTCTTGCAAAAGTTTTATTGGAAAATCCAATGATATTGATATTGGATGAACCTACCAATTTCCTTGATGAAAATCATATTATCTGGTTGAAAAATTTTCTCCAAAACTATGAAAATGCTTTTATTCTTGTTTCTCATGATATTCCATTTTTAAATGATGTTGTAAATGTAATATATCATGTTGAAAATGCTGTACTTACTCGTTATTCTGGAGATTATTATCAATTCAGAGAAATGTATGAATTGAAAAAAAGACAGATAGAACAGGCATTTAAAAAACAGCAGAAAGAAATAGCTCATCTTAAAGATTTTATTGCAAGAAATAAAGCTAGGGTAGCTACTACAAATCTGGCAAAAGATCGTCAGAAAAAATTAGATAAAATGGATATAATTGAAATAGCTAAAGAAAAAATAAAGCCTTCATTTGAATTTTTATCTGCTCGTACTCCTAGTCGTGAAGTTATTACTGCTGTAAATCTTGTAATAGGTTATGATGAACCTTTGACAAAACCTCTAAATTTCACAGTAGAACGTAATCAAAAAATAGCCATAAAAGGAGTCAATGGACTGGGAAAATCTACTCTGTTAAAAACACTTCTTGGTATTATAAAACCAGTATCTGGTGAAGTTGAACATGGGCAATTCCTTGAAATAGGATACTTTGAACAGGAGGAAAAATCTACTAATGTTACTGCTTTAGATGAAATATGGAACGAATACCCAAGCATGACAAATAGAGAAGTAAGGGCAGCTCTTGCCAGATGCGGATTGACTACTGATCACATTACAAGCCAAATGCAGGTACTTTCTGGAGGAGAAAATGCAAAGGTACGTATATGCAAGCTAATGCTTAGAGATATAAATCTATTGGTAATGGATGAACCTACTAATCATCTGGATATAGATGCTAAAGAGGAATTGAAAAAAGCTATAAAAGAATTTAAAGGAACTGTACTTTTAGTAAGTCATGAACCTGATTTTTATATGGATGTAGTCACTGATGTATGGAATGTAGAAGACTGGACTACTAAGATAGTATAAAAAATTATAAATAAAATAAGCTCTTAGAATTATATAAAAATTCTAGAGCTTTTTTATTAAAAAAAATGACCAAGAGTTATAAAAACCCTTGATCATTTCCCCTTATTTCTATTGTTCTAACAAACGAATTTTTGCAACAACTGGTACATGATCACTTACTGCTGCCCAATTTATTCCATTCCAATTTTTATTTTTATTTGGAATTATTACCTCTTCTACAGCCCATTTTTGTCCTTTATAAGTTAAAATATGATCAATAGCAATAGCTGGATTAATAGCTGGCCAAGTACGATTATCTGCCTCTTTATCTAAAACACTATCCCAATAACGATATAATTCATTCATTACTGGTGTTCCATCTACTTCATTAAAATCTCCAGCAAGTATTTTTATTCTTGATTCTATACTTGGAAAATCTGTTTTAATACTAGCAATAGTTACATTGTTAATTTCTCTAATCTGTTTTATTCTTACTGATGGATCTTCTTTATAATCTAAATGAACAGCCATAAATAATACTGGTTCTGGAAAATTAGGTATTTCTACTTCAGCAACTACCAACACATGTTGACGTCCATCTCCTGGAACTGGCAGTAAAAAGTTTTGTGATTTTTTTATTGGATATTTAGATAATAGTGCTGGTCCGAATTCCCCACCTTCAAAATCTATAGCTTTTCCAAATACTGGATACATTTTAGATTCCTTTGCTATAATAGCCAGTTGATCTTTATGCCCACTACGTTCTGTATTTACATCTACTTCTGCTAAAGCTACAAAATCAGCTTTCATTGCTTTTATCGCTTTTCCTATTTCTTCTGGTGAAGATACACGAGAAGCAGCTATATTATATGAAGCAACCGTTAATTCAAGCTGTTCCTTTCCTTTTAGTTCTCTGTCTACAGTTCCTTCTTTTGTAGGAATCAAAACTTCAAAAGTAGTAGCTTTTTTTTCTTCAGCATTTAAAAAAAGTGAACATAATATTGCACCCAAAACAACTAATTTTTTCATAGTAACACCCCTATTTTTATTTTAAATTTTTATGAAAATAACCCTAATATTAATCCTATTCCTATAGTTGTCAGTATAAGTGTAATAGGTTTATATTTCTTATTCAGCATCCAAAACATTAGAAAAGTATACATTAAAGGAAGTATATTTGGACATAATTTATCTATAACATCAGTTTGAATATTTAAAGCCTTTTCTCCCATTTTAAATATAAATGGCAATGAAAGTCTGACATATGATGCAATTAAACCTCCTGAAACAAAAATCCCTAAAATGGACATAGCCTTTTCTATATCTTTTGTTCCTGTTGTTAATTTATCTATGGCTCCTAAACCAAGTTTATATGAATACTTTCCAAGATTAAATCTCACAATAAACTGGCAGACATTAAATATAATTAACAGGACAAATGGTCCTAACACATTTCCTTCCATTGATAGAGAAGCTCCTATACTTGCTGCAATCGGAAGAAGTGAAAAGTGAAATAGTACATCTCCTATTCCTCCCAAAGGTCCCATAAGAGCAATTTTTGTACTTCTTATAAGATTTGGATCTTCTTCTTTTTCTTCCAATGCTAACACAAGCCCCATCATAAATGATGCAAAATATGGATTTATATTAAAGAATTCCAAATGTCTTTTCATAGCTGCACTAAACTTTTCTTTTGTAGTACATACTTTTTTTAATGCTGGCAGCATTCCAAAAAGGAAACCTCCACCTTGCATTCTTTCATAGTTAAATGATGCCTGAAGAAAAAATGATCTCCATGCCATTCTAGTAAGATCTTTATCAGTTAATTTTCTTTCTGTCATATCAGTTCCATTATTAAATGCCATCTTCAAAATCATCCTCCTCTTCAGCTGCAGTTATTGGAACTGCATGTTGATTTTTAGTTATTCTATAATCATATATCACAAAACATATTCCCAATGTTGCTAAAGCTATTATAGGAAGTTTCAAGAAAGTAACAAATACAAAGCCTGTTATTAAGAATATCAGCAAATCTTTTCTAAACATAGTTTTTAAAAGCATAGCAAATCCGACTGCTGGCATCAATCCTCCTGCTATTCCAAGACCTTTTAAAATCCATTTTGGAAGTGAATCTACTATTACTTGAGAAACCTCTGCTCCAAAATATATTGGTATAAAAGTAAGAATAAAATAGAACATAAACAAGATGAACAAGCACAAATAGTTTATATTAGCTATCCCTCTGTCATTACCTTCCTCAGCAAATTTATCTGCTTTATGCATAAATCCTGAAAAAGCTGTCAGTAAGAATGTAATAGCAGCCTGCATTGCTATTGCTACTGGCATTGCCACACCTATAGCTGTTGCTGGTTCTTCCTTAGTGATTATAGCAAATGTAGTTCCTATTATTCCACCTACCACCACATTTGGTGGTTGTGCTCCACCTACTGGAACTGCTCCAAGCCATATAAGTTCAAACATAGCTCCTGCTATAAGCCCTGTTTGAAGATCTCCTAATATCCAACCTACTATAGCTCCACTTACTAATGGTCTATGGAAGTGTATCTTCATATTAAATAAATCTATTCCTCCCAATCCTGCTAATGCAGCAATCAGAATCATTTGTAATAAACTCATCTTTCCTCCTCTAATCTATTTTATTGTTTCTAAAGTTCCCTTTTTAAAATTACCATATTTAGTCCAATCCCAGCCATAGCTGTCCAATCTCTTTTCATAAAAAGGTGATGTCATATATGGTTTTCCTTTTTGAGAAATAAGTTTTCCATCTTTAACCACTTCTTCCCCTCTTTCTGATAATTCATTTGCCATATATCCTCTCATTTTTTCTATTATTGATTTATTGCTATCGTCCTTTGATAAATCTTTTAATTCATATGGGTCATTTTTTAAATCAAATAATTGTTCTACATTCTTTTCTCTTCTTGGATACCATATATATTTATAATCCTCTGAAACAATATATTGCATCTCATGATTTTCAGAATAACAAGTTGAATGTTCTCCATGTATGTACTTTCTTTCTATTTCCTCTCCTTTAATCAACCTGAACATAGATTTTCCATCAAGATCTTCTGGAATACTTTCTCCTAAAATATCTAATATTGTTGGAAAAATATCTTGCAGCTGAACTGGAACATTTACTTTTCTATTTTTTATAGAATTTCTCATATTTTTAGGGAGTACAACTAGCATAGGAATATGAGCTGATCCTTCAAAAGCATATGTCTTTCTTAATAAATTGTGATCTCCCAACATATCTCCATGATCTGAAGTGAATATTATTAGAGTATCATCTAAAAGCTTTTCTCTTTTTAATGCAAATAGAAACCTTCCTATTTGGGTATCTATATGAGTAATACTTCCATAATATCCTGCTTTTGCTCTTTTTAACTCCTCATCAGTTAATTTTCTATTCCATGCATCAAGAGCAGTAACTTTTTGTTCACATTCTTCTACCCATTCTCCTATTGCTGGTTTAGGCAACTCTTTATCCGCATACATATTAAAGTAAAATTCAGGTGGATCATAAGGAGAGTGTGGTCTTGCAAAAGAAAGCTTTAAAAAAAATGGTTTGCTAGGATCTTTCTTTTTCAAAAATTTTATCCCTTCATTTACTGTCCAGTTAGTAGCATGCAAATATTCTGGAAGATGATATGGTCTTGCTCCCCAACCATTCCAATCTATTCCATGATCGATTATTCCCACTTCTGCTGGTTTATTATTATCAAACCATTCTTTATAATCTGAAGTAAAATCTGGATCTTTTATTCTTCCTGATTCATCTAAAATAGTTTGATGGAAACCATTAAGTGATCTTTGAGGATAAAAATGCATTTTCCCTATACCTACTGTAAGATAGTTTAATTCTGATAAATAACTTGGAATAGTAATTCCAAAATTTACTCCCATCTCTAATTGATTTCCCCCCATACCTAAAACTCCTGTTTTCCATGGTTTTTTTCCTGTAATAAGAGAGGCTCTTGCAGGAACGCATGATGGTGATGGGGTATAGGCTTTTGTGAATACAGTCCCTTCTTCAGCTAGCCAATCTAAACAAGGTGTTTCTATAACATCATTTCCATAACATCTCAATGTATCAAATCTCTGTTGATCTGTCATTATCAAAAGAATATTTGGCTTTTTCTTAAATTCCATCACTATCACTTTCCTCAGATAATTCTTCAACTATCTTAAAAATTCCCATTCCATTTTTACTTTCTTCTAATATTCTATCAGTATCTATTTCATCTTCTCTACAATCTATTGCTTCAAACAACATAGCCATATTTAATCCTGCAAAAACATGAATATTATCATATTTTGTTGAAATCATTGCAGCTTCATTAAATGGAGTTCCTCCTAATATATCTGTGAAAATTAAAACTCCCTTTTCTCCAATTTCCTTAACTATTTTTTCTATATTTTCAGAAAGTTCTATATTTGTCATTCCCTCTTTAAAATCTATAAATACAGTTTTTTCTTGTTCTCCCATAATTAATTTCATTGTGCTTTCTATTCCAGAAGCAAAATTCCCATGTCCTGTAACTATAATTCCCTTCATATTTTTTCTCCTAGTCTATGTATTTAAATATATCTTCTTTTTGCTCAGTTGGTACTCTCTGAGCTTCAATAACAACACCTAGTTTTCTAAGTTCTTTAAAAGTATTTATATCATCTTCATCTACGCATATTGCTTTTGTAATTTGCTTCTTCCCTGCTGCCATATGCATATTCCCTATATTCAATACCTTTATTGGCACTCCGCCTTTCACTAATTTGAGAACATCTTGTGGAGTTTCCACTATCAGAGCTATTAACTGTCTTGGTGCAGCTTTATGTATAATATCACATGTTTTTTGAATAGAAAAATATCTAATCTGTGTTCCTGTAGGAACTGCAAGATTCATTAATCCTTGTCTTGTTTTATTTTCTGCTATTTCATCATGAGGAACTATTATAAGATTTGCTCCTGCATACTGAATCCAGGCTGTTACTACCTGTCCATGAACTAATCTGTTGTCTATTCTTGTCAATACTATATTGGGTTCTGCCATTTTATTGATCCTCCTCTTCCATATTATATTTTATTGTAAATTCAAATCTATCTCCTCTTACTACTCCTTTGGAATACTCAATTATATCTTTTCCCATAAAAAGTTTTCTTTCTATAAGAATTCCCAGACTTCCTTCTGCAACATTTAAATATTCAGCCTCTATTCTATTTACTAAGCAAGGTTTTATTTTCTGCTCAGCTTTCAAAAATCTAAAATCACATTTTTCCCTCAATATTTCATAAAGTGGTTTTTTTTCTAATATTTCTTTTGTAAGATCTGTAACTATTTTTTTAGGTATTATTGTTTGACTGTACATTAAAGGTTCTTCATCTGCATATTTAATTCTTTCAATTTCATAAACTTGTGTCTTCTCACTATAAATTCCATAAATATCATCTTCTTTTTCTTCAAAATTAACTACTTTCCCTGTAGGTGTTTTCCCTCTTTTCTTCATTTCTTCAGTAAAGCTGTAAAATTTATTTACTACTTGGTCTAATATTGGTATATTGACATATGTTCCATCCCCTATTCTCCTAATAATTAAATTTTCCCTTTCTAACTCATCTAAAGCTTTTCGAATAGGTGTTCTACTCATATTAAATATTTGCATCAATTCTCTTTCTGAAGGAATAACATCTCCACTTTTTAATTCACCTTTTAAAATATCTCTTTTAATTTTTTTGTAAATGATATTACTTTTATCTTTTCTCATGAGTCCCCCAAATTAAATACCTTTAATTTTAATCAATTTATATCACCATTTTTTTCACTTAACAAGTGGTTTTTTCTTGTGCTATATATACTGATTAACAACAATTTTATTTGAAACTAATAGATAAAATTTATAGTATAAAAAAAGTTAAAGGTATTTTTTGATTTTTTATTTTAAATTTCAATTTTATCATATAAAATCTTGAATTAAAATCTCTGAGTTCATTAAATTTTCCATATTTTATTTTTCATTTTGAAAAAAATATATGTAAATTATTTTCATTTTGAAAATTTTTTCATTTTGAAAAAAATATAAAATTCTTATTTAGTAGTTATACTACTGATTGAGAATTTTTTTTATTGGCATAATTTTTGCTTATTATATATAGTGAGAAAAGTCTGCTTAAATTAAAATAGGTAGCAAAATTAAATATGTATAAATTTTAAACTTAGAGTATATTGTCTTAATTAAATTTAAAATTATCATGGGAGGAAAAAGATCATGGAAAAAACAATTGAAAACATAATGAGTATCTTAGCAGAAGAAATAGTCCCTGCTGAAGGATGTACTGAACCAATAGCAATAGCTTATGCTGCAAGCAAACTTACAAGTATATTAGGAAATGTTCCTGAAAAAATAGATGCTTACCTTTCTGGAAATATAATCAAAAATGTTAAAAGTGTAAAAATACCTAATTCAAATGGAATGGTAGGAATAGAAGCTTCTGTAGCTATGGGAGCTATTTTAGGGCAATGTGAAAGAGAACTTATGGTAATCTCTCATGTTGATACTGATCGTCTTCCTGAAGTTCAAAAATTTCTTGGTGACAATAGAATAAATGTTTTCCTTAATGACAGTGATGTAAAACTTTATATTAGATTAGAAGGTGTTTATGGAAATGATACAGCTTCTGTTGAAATCCAAAATTACCATACTAATATAACTAAAATCATTAAAAATGGAGAAGAGGTTAAAGGGTGTCTTTGTGATGACTGTACATCAGCTGATGTTATGACTGATAGAACTTTTCTTAGTGTAGAACTCATCCACGATTTAGCTAAAAATATAGAATTTTCCCTTATAGAACCTATTTTTAAACAAGTTATAGATTACAATACTGCTATAGCTAAAGAGGGTCTTTCTAACTATTATGGTCTTTCTATTGGTAAATTAATGAAAGAAGGTATGGAAGAAGGTGTTTATGGAAATGATTTAAGAAACAATATGGCAAGTTTTGCTAGTGCTGGAAGCGATGCTCGAATGAATGGTTGCTCTCTTCCTGTTATGACTACAAGTGGAAGTGGAAACCAGGGAATGACTTGTTCTCTTCCTGTTATAAAATTCTGTGAATTAAAAAATATCCCTTATGAACAATTGATCAGAGGCCTTTTCTTCTCTCATATGACAACTATACATATTAAAAGCAACATAGGAAGATTATCTGCTTACTGTGGAGCTGTGTGTGCAAGTGGAGGAGTAGCAGGAGCTATATCTTTCCTTTCTGGATTCTCTCCAGCTCAAATAGATTCAGCTATTGAAACAACTCTTGCAACTCTTTCTGGAGTAGTATGTGATGGAGCAAAGAGTTCTTGTGCTACAAAAATAGCTAGTGGGGTAGCTGCTGCTTTTGATGGTTACTATGCTGCAAGCAAAAATAGAAAATTTGAATTTGGTGAAGGAATTGTTGGAAGAAATATTGAAGCCACTATTAAAAATGTAGGAACTCTTGGACAGGTTGGTATGAAAATAACTGATGATGTTATCCTTGATATTATGATAAAAAACAAATAATTCATTTAAGTTTAATAAGAAAAATGTCTCATAAATTATGAGGCATTTTTTATTTAAAAATAGTTTGTAAAATATTTTTATACAGTATATACTTTAATATACAATTAAGAATACTTACATAAAAAGGAGATACTCAATGAATTTAAAACTGTTTTTTATATTAGCTTTTTTATTTATTTTTACTAATATTTTTTCTGAAAATATTCACAAAAAAAAAGTTCTTATCTCCTTTAAATATGAAAAACAATTTAAACTTGCTTCAAACCAATTTGCTATATGGATTGAAAATGAAAATGGAGAATTGATAAAAAATATTTTTGTTACAAGATTTACTGCTGTTGATGGCTATTCAAAGAGAAAAGAAGCTCTTTCAACTTGGGTAGAACGTTCAAATGTAAAGAATTACTCTAAAGAAAAGATAGACTCTATTTCTGGAGCTACTCCTAAAAGTAGTTTTCTTACATATCTTTGGGATTGTACTGATCAAAACGAAAATCCTGTTTCAGATGGAACATATAGATTTTTTATAGAGGGAAGTACCCATTGGAAGGATAAAATTCTCTTTAGTGGAACTGTTACCTTAGGAGAACATTCATATATAGTTGGACCATTTATAGAGGATTTTACAAGAGAAGCTCTCAACAGCAAAATGATAACTGATTTAAGTGCTGAAGTAAAATAAAAGGAGGTAGCAGAAATGGAAGTTGACCACATTTATATTTGTACCGATTACAAGGCCCCTGCTGGTGAATTATTAAAAGAATTTGGTTTGACAGAAGGAACTTCAAATACTCATCCTGGGCAGGGAACTGCTAATAGAAGATTTTTCTTTCATAATTTTATGCTCGAATTATTATGGATAGAAAACTTAGATGAAGTAAAGAGTGTCCTTACTAAACCTATGAGACTTTTTGAAAGGTGCAGTAAATTTGATCCAAATATATCCCCTTTTGGAATTGGACTCAGACCTATAAAAGAAAAAAATATAAAAATTACTTTTCCTGTATGGGATTACCATCCTTTATACCTTCCTGATTTTTTAAAAATACAGGTTGCTGATAATACTCCCCTCAGTGAACCTATGTTTTTTTATCTTTCTTTCGTTGAAAGACAGGATAAATATCCTCTAGAAAAGAAAGAAAATATGAAACATAAACTTCCATTGAAAGAAGTAACGAATATAGAAGTACATATTAACCAGAAAAATGAGTTTTCTGAAGCAGCCAAAATAATAAATAATATGGATAATCTCCTTTTAATAAAAGACAATGAAAATTATCTGAAACTTACTTTTGACAAAGGAGCATACAAAAAAGAAAAAGATTTTAGACCTGATTTACCTTTAGTAATAAACTGGTAATAAATATTTTGCTCAAATACAGTATACATGGTATACTTTGATAGAATAATCAAAATATTGAAAAAACTATTTAATATATATTTTTACAGGAGGGAAGAAAATGAAAAAAGAATATATAGAGACTTCTGGATGGGATGCAATTACTAGAGCTTTTGAAAAACTTTATCCTGAGCAGACTGATCCCCTTCATTATGCCCCTATGATATCTTGGCGTCTAGGAGGGGAAGATCCTTTAGATGGCATAAGTGTCTATGATGGAGGAGATTACTACCATTTTGTCACTTATGGCCTTTCCGAACTGTATGATAAAGAATCTGAAGACTTTGATTACAGTGGATATGGCTTTGAACTTACATTAAAATTAAAAAAAGCTTCTCTAAAAAATATAGAAGAAGAATTAAATTGTATCTGTGGAATCTTACAAACTCTTGGAAGAATAACTTTCGAAAATGGAGATATATTCCAGCCTTTTGAATATATCTATACTGGGCAGAAAACTGGTATGGATTCTAAATCAATATCTAATATTACAGGTTTTGTAACTGTTCCAGATGAAGTTGGAGAGATAAATACTCCTAATGGATTATTACAATTTGTACAACTTGTAGGTATGACTGATACAGAACTTAAAGCTATTGTTGATAAAAAAAATAGTGTTGAAGAAATGATAGAAAAACTTGGTCACACTATGACTGATTTCAAAAGAAAAAGTCTGGTTTGATATGTATACTATCAATAATAATCTATATTCAGGTGATATATAATGGTGCAATTAAAAAAACTAACAGATAATAAGAAAAAATATATTGATCTACTGTTGTTAGCTGATCCAGAAGAAAAAGCTATAGATAAATATATCAATGATTGTGAAGTATTTTATCTTACTGAAAATGAAAAAGTTTTAGGTCAATGTGCTGCCATTGAAATAGATAAACACAAATGTGAAATAAAAAATCTAGCAGTTTGTAAAACTATGCATAGAAAAGGTTATGGAAAAAACCTCATTGCTCTTATCTGTGAATATTATAAAGGAAAATACACTTCTATATTAGTAGGAACTGCTGATAATGGAATAGAATTTTATGAAAAATGTGGATTTAAAATATCTCATAAAATAAAAAATTTCTTTATTGATAACTATGATATTCCAATCTATGATGATGGAGTACAGTGTATAGATATGATTTATTTAGAAAAGAAAATATAAAATAGGGAGCTGGTGCTCCTTATTTTTTATTTTCAAATTTATTTATTGCTTTTTTCATAAACAGATTCAAGAATAATTTTCTTATTAAATTTCCCTCTTGTTTCAGCTTTTTTATTCTTAATTTCTAAAATATCTTTTTTATTCAAATTAAAAGCGATTATAATATGTTCAATAACTTCAAAAATATCACTCATCTCTTCCATATTTTTTGCGTCTATAAATTCTTGAACTTCTTCTTTTAATTTCTCTAATAATTTCATCTTATATTCATCATCTGTTGCTATATGGTATGTATATTCTTGATGATTATCAGCAATAATTTCAAGAATATTATCTCTGACAAGTTTATTATAAACAGTCCTTTTTTTCATAAAATTCTCCTCTTTTTTCTTTTATTATATTATCAAAAGATAAAATTGGCAATTTTATGTAAAAATAAGAGTGGCATAGCCACCCTTATTTTTATAGAAGTCCTGCTTCTTTCATCACTGCTTTTATTTGTTCAGTTTGTTCTTCAGTTGCTGGTAAGAAAGGTTTTGTACAATAATCTTTCATTTCCACTCCATGAAGTATCATAGCTTTTTTCATAATAGGAATAAATGGAGTTCCTATTGGATAAAGATCCATTAATTTATCTACTATCTTTTGAATTCTAGCAACTTCATCCATATTTTTTGCATTTATTGCTTTTACCCAATCAGCAAAAAGTTCTGGACATAAGTTTGAAAGCCCTCCAATACATCCACTTCCTCCACATAGAATATTGTGAACAAAGTTTTCATCAAATCCTGATAATACAATAAAATCTGGGAATTCTTTCAATACTGTAGTCATAAGTTTTCTAGTATGTCCCATTTCACTTACAGTATCTTTAAATCCAACTATATTTTTATGTTTTCTAAGAAGATTTAATGTAATTTCTGGAGTTAAGTCATGTCCTGTTCTATCAGGGAAGTTATATAAATATATATCTCCTTTTACAGCTTCTGCTACTTTGTCATAGAAAAATTCTACACTTTCATCAGAAAGAGCAAAATAGTATGGACTGATAATCATTACTGCATCTGCTCCAGCTTCTATTGCAAAATTTGAAAGTTCAACTGTATCTTCAACTGTCATACAACTAGTTCCAATATATACCTTTGTTCTTTTATTTACATGCTCTACCACTAATTTAATAAGTTCTTTTTTCTGTTCAGTAGTCATAGAGAAAAATTCTCCTGTACTTCCCATAATTACAAGTCCATCTACTCCACCTTTAATAAGATGATCCCATAGATTTTTATTAGCCTGAACATCCAGATTTCCGTTTGCATCAAATGCAGTCACTACTGGAGTCAGAAAATTTGCTTTTTTCATAATTAGTCTCCTTTTATATATTTAAAATAGTTTTATTCTATAGTATTGATAAGTTTTCCTATCTCTGGAATTTCACAAGTTACTATATCTCCCTTTTTCATAAACCCTTGAGGTTTCATTCCCATTCCTACTCCAGATGGTGTTCCAGTTATTATTATATCTCCAGGTTCAAGAGTTATTCCTGCTGATATTTCAGATATTATTTGAGGAATATCAGCTAAAAATAATTTTGTATTTGAAGATTGTCTTAATTCATTATTAACATAACTTTTTACATCTACTTCTATTGGAAATGGAAGAGCTGTTTTATGCAGTATACTTGGTCCCATAGATGAATAAGTGTCCAGACTTTTACCCCTATACCATTGAAGATGAGATTGTTGCATCACTCTAGCAGATATATCATTGAATATTGAATATCCAAAAATATATTTTTCAACATCTTCTCTGGCTATATCTGTTCCCCTTTTTCCCATAATAACTGCCAATTCTACTTCATAATCTAAATGTGTATCCAAGTCCATTCTGCTTTTTACTGCATCTTCTGCTCCTATTATTTCAGAAGCTCTTTTTGAAAAATATACAGTTTTTGCTGGTTCAGTAAAATCATCCTTAAAACTTTCCTTTGTTTCTTCTAAATGATCTTTATAATTCACTCCCACACATATAATATCGTGAATAGGTCTTTTAATTGGTGAACATATTTTTACTCTTGAAACATCATACTGAACAAACTCAGAAATCTTTCCCCCAAAAGTTTTCTGAAGCAGTTCTATTTCTTCTTCAGTGATATTTTCTATAAGATCAATCATTGAAGAAAATTTTCTGCCATTTAATACAGAAGATATCTCAATGATTTTTGATTCATCATTATTGAAAATACCCAAATTCTCGTTGTTTTCATTTTTAAATCTTACAAATTTCATTTTCCACCTTCTGAATTTTAGGCTTATATAAAGTCAGTAAGCAGAGAAATATTTTTTCTCCGCTCACTGTAACAATCTTTATATCTATATTCTATACATAATTACATAATCTTGCAATAGCCATTTCTGTATATCCTAAAGTTTCTGCTTTAGTTTGTTTTCCATTAGCTACTTCTACTAATTCTTGTAAGAATTCTTCTCCAAGTTCTTTTAATGTTTGTGGTCCATATATAACTGGGCTTGCATCTATATCAATATTATCTGACATATTTGCAAATGTTATTTTATTTCCAGTGATTTTAATTACTGGAGAAATAGGGTTTCCTGTAGGAGTTCCTCTACCTGTAGAGAATACTATAACTTGAGCTCCTCCAGCTACCATTCCTGCTACTGATGAAGGGTCATTTCCTGGAGTATCCATTACTACAAGACCTTTTTCCTCTACCTGTTTTCCATAGTCATATACAGCTGTAACTTCTGTATGTCCTCCTTTATGGATACATCCAAGAGATTTTTCTTCAAGAGTAGTGATTCCTCCTGCTATATTTCCTGGTGATGGATTTCCATCCCTTACTTCTTCTCCAACTAATTGAAGAGCTTTTTCATATCTATGTACAATTTCATATATTCTTTCTTTTATCTCTGGAGTTTTAGCACGAGCTGCAAGAATATGTTCTGCTCCTATAAATTCTGTAGTTTCAGAAAGAATAGAAGTAGCTCCAAGTGCTACTAAACGGTCACTTAGTTCTCCTATAAGTACATTTGATGCAAGACCACTTGTAGGATCTGATCCTCCACATTCAGTTCCAACTATCAATTCAGATATTGGAAATTCTTCTCTTTGAAGTCTTGAAGCTTCCTGTGCCATTTTTCTTCCAGCACGAACAGCTCTTTCTATTGTTGTTATAGTTCCACCATTTTCCTGAATGATGAATGTTTCCATTGGTTTATTTGTTCTTTCTCTTATTGCATCTACAACTAGATCCATTTGACAGTTTTCACATCCAAGAGAAACAACTATTATTCCATATACATTTGGGTTAGCTGCCATTCCAGCCATAACATCCATTGTAAGCTGTTGGTCTCCTGCTACTTGTGAACATCCATTTTGGTTGTTGAATGTAACTGCCCCTTCTATTTGAGAAGCTATTATTCTTGTAGTATCTGATGCACAAACACTTGCTGGTAAAATAAATATCTTGTTTCTTACTCCAACTCTTCCATCTGGTCTTCTATATCCTAAAAAATTCATATTACATTTCCTCCCTATTCTATAAGTTCTCTCTGTGACTTTCTACATTATGAGTATGTACATGTGCACCAGCTTTTATATCTTCAGATGCAATTCCTATATGCTCTCCATATTTCACTACTGGCTCTCCTTTAGCTATATCTCTAGTTGCAAATTTATGATATATCTGAATATCTCCAAGAGCTGTAAGTGTTAAAACTTTATCTCCTGCTTTATAGCTTATTTCTGTTCCTTTAGCAATTTGTTCAATAGCTACTCCCACACTGTCTTTCACATCAATTATTAAAGCATTGATCATAACATTCCTCCTTAAAGATTTTAGTATTCTATATTTTAAAAGTTTTTATTTTGCTGTTTCTAATTTTGCAGCTTCTAAAGCTTCTGATTGCGGACATCCATATTTCTTTGCCCACCAGTTAGTCATCAATGGAACTAAGATAGCTGTAACTACTACTGATGCTGCTACTTGAGTAGTTGCTTCTCCTACATATGGAGCCCAAGCTGGGTCTATAAGTCCTACTGCTGCTGGTACTGCAACTGCATTTCCAGCTGTTGTTGCAACTGCCCAACCTGCATATCCAGGTCTTCTTCCTATAATTTTATCACAAAAAACTATGAAGCATCCACCTACAAATACTGTTATAAGTCCTAAAATTATTCCTGGAACTCCGCCTTTTACAACATTACTTAAGTTGATTCCGGCTCCAAGAGTAAGTCCAACAAATGGAATCAAAATATTTCCAGCTGGTTCTAGGAAAGTCTGCATTTCTTTGTCTAGGTTTCCAATTATCATTCCAACTATAATAGGAATAACTGTTGCTACAAGTGCCATAAATGGAACATTTGCAAGTCCAGAAGCACCAAGAGCTATAAGTGTAAATAATGGTCCATCATTAAGAGCCAAAAGAGCCATAGCAGCACAGTCAGTAGTATCTCCATAAGTTTTCATAAGAGCTAGATATACACTTCCATTACTGTTAGTTACTGCACTAATGATAGCTAATGTTGTAAGTCCGCATACTCCTGCAAAACCAAACATTTTTCCAACTGCTATACCAATAGCTGCTCCAATTATAAATTTAGAAATAAGAAGAATTCCTCCACGTTTTACCACTTTAGGCATATCTCTCAACTGTAAAGTAGTTCCAAGACAGAATAATTGTATCCCCATTGCTGTTGCTGCCCCTGCACTAGAAAATGTTGCTGTTGTAAATGATCCTATTCTCAATGCTGCTGGGAAAAAAGTATTCATAAAAGCTCCTATTAGCAAAGGAACAATCATCATACCAGCAGGTACTCTTTTTAAAAACCTCATAATCATAATTCTTTTCCTCCTGACATTTTATTTTCTGCTATATTTGGTGGCCCTCCAACTCAGCTTCCATACTTTTATTCGTATATACAAACTAAGTTTTTATATACGAATTATCATAAAACAATAATAGCATTCTTTTATATATAAGTCAATATGTTCTATTAAAAAATTTTTATCATTATTTTCAATCACCATTTTAAGCTGATTTTATAGAAAAAAATTTTTTTACAGTTTAATTAATTATACTTTTTTATATGTATGCTTTGTCTGTATATACAAACTATTTAAAATCTGGTATAATCAAATTATTAATATTTAGGAGGTGCCTTTTCATGGCAAAGACTGAACATAGACCTACAGCCCGTGTACTTAACATACTTGAACTGCTAGCTGCCAATCAAGAAGGTCTGACTTTGACAGAAATCGCTGAAGCTATTGATGCACCTAAAAGCAGTATACTGCCTTTAATTCATACTATGGCTCAACGTAAATTTATATTTTTAGATGTACATACTTATAAGTATAGTATAGGTATAGGTTCTTTTTGTGTTGGATCAGCTTATACAAGCAACATGAATGCTCTTCAATTTATAAAATCAGAGATGAAATATATTGTGAAAAAAACTAATGAAATCTGCCAAATGGGTATATTTGATAGAGGACAGGTATTATATGTGGCAAAAGTAGATTCTGATGATCCTATTCGTATTATCTCATATGTAGGAAAAAGGCTTCCTGCTTATTGTACTGCTCTAGGTAAAGCTTTGCTCTGCCAGAAAAATATCAAAGAATTAAAAGAACTCTACCCAAATGGATTAAAAAAATATACTCCTAATACCATAACTGACTTTGAGATACTTGCAGATCAGCTTAAAGAAGTAAAACAAACTATGATTGCTACTGAAAACGGAGAAGTAAATGAACAATCTGATTGTATCAGTGTCCCTCTTTTTAAAGGAGATGACATCCTTGCTGCTATCAGTGTAAGTGTTCCTTCTTTTAGAATGACAGAAGAGAAAACTGAACTTATTAAATCAATGCTTTTAGAAACTAAAACTAAAATTGAAACTTTTTTTCGAGAACATGATATAGATAGTACTCAGTTAACACTTTCTAACTAGGGATATCCCTATTCTAAGGAGGAATTATGAATAGATTGATAGTTTTAGATATAGATTTTATTTCTGGAAATGGTAATAATAGCTTTGTTCATCCTGTTATTTTACAAGGTGACAAAGAGAATATTCTCATAGACTGTGGGACTTCTGGTTCTCTTCCTCTTTTAGAAAAAGAAGCTCAGAAAAATAATTTTGAACTTTCAAAACTTACAAAAATAATAATAACCCATCATGACCATGATCATATGGGTGCTCTCTATGAAATAAAGGAAAAATATCCTCATATACAGATTGTATCTTCTTTATTGGAAAAAGCATATATTGAAGGAGTAAAAAAATCTTTAAGATTGGAACAAGCTGAAAAAATATATCCAACTCTTTCTGACGAAGAAAAGTTAAATGCTGAATACTTCCATAATATGCTAAAATCTATAAGACATGTTCCTATTGATATTACAATAGATGGAGATCATGAATTAGATTGGTGTGGTGGAACAAAAATAATTTCTACTCCTGGACATATGCCTGGTCATATCTCTATTTATTCTAAAAAATTTAAAACACTTATTACTGGAGATGCTATGGTGGCAGAAAATGAAAATCTTTTTTTGGCTAATCCTCAATATACTTTAGATATGAAAGAAGCAATAAAATCCATAAGAAAATTTTTAGAATATGATGTCCAGCAGATAATATGCTATCATGGCGGTATAATAACAGGGGATATTATTTCTATTCTAAAAAATCTCTTAAAATAACAGGGGGTATCATGAATATTTCTCAAAATATACTTAATAATATACTTTCAAATTTTGAAAAAAGAAATATGAAGGGATACTTTGTTGAAAATATACCTCAACTGGTAAAGTTAATAAAAGAACTGGTTCCTGAAAACTCAATTGTTGGCTGTGGTGATTCAATAACTCTTGAAGAAGCTGGAATATACAGTATCTTTAGAAATGGGAATTTTTTCTTTTTGGATAAGTATAAAAAAGATTTAACAAAAGAGGAGAAAAGGGAAATCTATATTAAAAATTTTTCTGCTGATACTTTTATTAGTGGCACTAATGCAATAACAGAAGATGGTAAAATATTTAATATAGATGGAAATGGAAGCAGAATAGCTCCTATTATATATGGACCTAAACAGGTAATAATTGTAGTTGGAATAAATAAAATAGTTCCTGACCTAGGTCATGCTGTCCTCAGAGCCAGACAGACTGCTGCACCTCTTGATGCTGTACGTCTTGGAAAAACTACCCCTTGTGCAAAACTTGGATATTGTATAGACTGCCATCATCCTGAAAGAATATGTAATTCCTTTGTTAATATTGAAGGGCAGTTTATAAAAGATAGAATAAAAATTATTATTGTTGATATGAATATGGGATTTTAAAAAGAAGCTGACTGAAAAAATGTAGTTCCTTTATTCGACAATATATGTAACTGGGGAGAAAAATTTTTATAAAAAAATCAAATTATTTCATATGAAGGAAAAAAGGACTAATTTTTATTATTAATCATATACATATAAAAAACCAGCAGATTATGCTGATTTTTTATACGATTATTTCATTTGTCCACTCTCTTTATAATAATTTTTCTTCTCAGCATACATAAGTTTATCTGCATAAGCTATCTGTTCGTCTACCATTATTTTTCCTGTATTCCAGTTACTTCCTATGGATACTTTTAATTCTCTATCTGATTCTATTCTTTTCCTAAGACTTTCTACATTTAATTCAAATTTTTCTTTTTCTATATTTCTGCAGAATACTACAAATTCATCTCCACCTATACGAAAAACATCTTTCTTAAATATACTTATCAATATTTCAGCTATATGTTTCAGCAACTTATCTCCACAAGCATGTCCATGAGTATCATTAATTGTTTTAAGTCCATTTAGATCCAAATAGATCACCCCTAAAGTTTCAGGAGGATTTTTGTCTATTTCTTCAAGAGTACTTATATATTTATTTCTATTGGCTAATCCTGTAAGTATATCTGTAAAACTCATCTCTTCCAGTTTAGTTAAAAGTTGACGTTTATTAATATCATCCATAACAAAAAAAGTTACTGATTTTAATAAAGTTAGATCATTTATATTAGATGATGGATTATCTACACCTAAAAAACCAACTATCTCATTATTTTCTATTAATGGAGCAACTACCAGACTTTCTATTCCTTGAGCTGTAAGTATTTCATATTCGAGACTTCCTTTTTTTACATTTTTTCCAACAGAAGTAATATAAAATTCTCCCTTTTTCTTAAATTCATCCAGCCAATGTATTACTGCTTTCAAAGGTATCTTCTGAAGATTTTCTATTTCATTGCTTACACCTTCTCCACACCATTCATAAGTATTAGAAATTATTTGCTTAGCATAGTCTATCTCAAATATATATGCACGCTCCCCTTGATAAAAATCAGCAATTATATTTAATAGTTTATTTATTGCTACTGCTATATCATTATACTCAGCTAGTGTCTGTATACACTTTACTAAAGTTTGTTCATTGGAAAGTTCAAATTCCAATTTTTTTCTTTTCTTTTCATGTTTAGTAATATTAGTTGCTATCTCTAAACGAAGCTCTTTTTCATCCAGTACAATCATTTTATCCTGTATGATAAAATATTTATCAAGATTATTATTATAGTGTGTCCATGTATGAAAACTATCTTTTTTTAATAAATTATTTGTGCAAAATTCACAAGGAGCATTCTTTGATTGAAGAAATTCATAGCATTTTTTCCCTATTACTTCTGCCAAATTATTAACTCCTAATGTACTCAATCCATATCTGTTCATATACACAAGTTCATAAGTAATTGGATCAGATATATAAATAACATTTTCACTTTCATTTAAAATAATAGCTCTTAATTCATCATAATTCATAGTAACATGTATATGATCCCTAAGACCATATTACTCCTTTCTTCTTTAAGAATAAAATTAATACTGATTAAGTAAGTGTATAATCATAAAATAAATAAAATGGTCTTAAATCATTCAATGACATTTCTAGCTTTATGTATTTTAATTTTCTTTATTATAACATTATTTCTTCATATTTTCTATACAAAAACTCTTGTTTTATTTTCAATTACTTTCTTTAAAATGTATATTTCATTTATACAACATTGTATACAATACCATACTGAGGTCTTTTAAATTAATTTAGTTAATATTTCTTTTATTTTATTATTTTCATAATAAAATTATAGATTCCCATTTCATTGAATATATCTATCTATTTTTGATTTTTATCCTACTATAATAAAATACACTTCTGATATTTTTTCTTTCAATAGAAGTGTTGTCTAAATTTATTTGAAAAAATTATATTATTGTATATATACATATATAGAAAAACCTCTGGGTGCTCAGAGGCTTTCTAAAATATATATTAAATTTAAAGGGTTGATATATTAATCTTTTAAAAATTTATCATAATACTTTGCTAGACCACCAGTAGAAGTTTCTTTATATGAAGAACACATATCACTTCCTGTTTCTTTCATTGTTATAACTACCTGATCAAAACTTATTGTATGCTCCCCATTTGTTGAAAGTGCATAGTCTGCTGTATTCAATGCTCTTACTGCTACTATTGCATTTCTTTCTATACACGGTATCTGTACATATCCTCCAACAGGGTCACAAGTCATCCCTAAATGATGTTCCATCCCCATTTCTGCAGCATATTCTATTTGATCAATAGTGCCACCTAGTATATATACTGCCATACCTGCTGCCATAGAACATGCTGAACCTATTTCTGCCTGGCATCCTGCCTCAGCACCAGATATTGTTGCATTTTCTTTAATAAGATTTCCTATAAGTCCTGCTACTGCAAGAGCTCTAAGTGATGTCGTTTCATCTAATTCATATTCTTCTATCAACGCTCTCAAAAGTCCAGGAATAACTCCTGCTGCACCACATGTTGGAGCTGTAACAATAGTTCCTGCACTGCTGTTTTCTTCTGATACTGCTAATGCATAAGCAAATATTTTTTTAGTTATTACTAGATAGTTTTTCTTTTTATCTATTTTGTCATATATCTCTTTAGCTTTTCTTGGGTATCTCAATTTTCCTGGAAGAACACCATCTTTTTTTATTCCTCTGCTTATGGCATCATTCATAGTATCAAGGATATCTTTTAAATGATTCCATATTTCCTTTCCTTCGCAGTGCTCTACATATTCCCAAAGCTCTTTATTATTTTCTTTACACCATTTTATAATATCATTCATTTTAGAAAGAGTATAAGTTCTTCCTGATCCATTTCTTTTATCAGAAAGTTCCTTTATAGTTCCTCCACCTACTGAGAATACCAGCCAGTCTTTTATTATATTTCCATTTTCATCAAGAGCTTCAAATTTCATTCCATTAGTATGATACTCATGAATAAATTCAGGCATCCATATTATTTCTGTTTTTTTAGGTTTAAGAGTCTCCTCTATTATCCAGTCTGTAAGATGTCCTTTTCCAGTAGCTGCAAGACTTCCATAAAGTTCTACTCTATATGAATATGCATTTTCTGTTTCTGTTTTAAATCTTTTAGCTGCCCTCTCAGGTCCCATTGTATGAGAACTTGATGGTCCACAGCCTATTTTAAACAATTCTTTTAAACTATCCAAAACTGCTTCCCTCCAATTACTTAGTTTCCTCTTATCTCATTAACTGTTTTAATCTTATAATTTTTAAATATTAGTGAACCTAAATATCCTGCTGCTGCCCCTGCTACTGCACACATAAGTGCAACTTTTGTAACTACTATTGCATCATTAAATCCATACATTACCATAAGTCCAGCTATTGGTGTTGCTGTTCCAGTTGCATTATTTACAAGTCCAAACAGTGATACAATGACTCCTGCTACTGCCCCTCCAATAAAGTTAGTAACATATACAGGAATAGGATTTGCAGATATAATATCTGCTTGAGTTAAAGGTTCTACTGCTACTGCTATTGTAGTCTTTCTATCTCCAAATCCCATTCTATGGAAGAAAACTCCATTCATGAATGATGATCCCATTACTGCAAGAGCTCCAATAGCCATTGGGATACCAGTTAAGCCTAACATAGCTGTAAGTGCCATTGATGAAAGAGGTGCTGTAGCTACTACAGTTATTATTCCTCCAAGAACAATTCCCATAAGTATTGGATTAGAATGAGAAGCACTTTCTAGTATTCCTCCTATATTTAAAAGAGTTGAGTTAACAACTGGATTTGATACAGTTGCTATAAATCTTGCCAATGGAGCGATTAAACATATTATTACTATAAGGTCTACTCCTTGAGGTATTTTTTGCTCTAACTTAGGTACTACAAACGAAAGTATATACCCTGCTAAAAATCCTGGCAGAATTCCATATCCTGCTACAGATACTCCAATCAGTATAGCATAAGTAGGATTTACTCCAAGAGCTATTGGTACTAACGCTCCTGCTGCTACTCCACCCATAGATCCTGCTGCCTGACCTACACCTTTTAAGAATTCAAAGCCTAACAAATCTCCACCTACATAAAGCTGAAAAGCTTCTACAAGAAAACTAGCTGTTGCTGCTCCTGCTAATGCTCCCATTGCCTTCATTCCTTTAGGCATTTTTAAACTAAATAGAGAAAAGCCTGCCAAAACCACAAGTAATAATGCTATTCCTTTAACCATTTCCATTTTAAAGATCTCCTTCTTTCTTTTGTGTATTTTAATTCTACGTTTTGTTTGATATGAATTAACAATAGTTTTCGTTCTTTTTACGAATATTATTGTTTTTTTACATACATGAAAAAAGTATAACATATGAGTTGAATTATTTCAACATTTTTTTCCATTATTTTGAAATATAATCTGAGTTTTTTCGATTATATACGTTCTCATTCAGTAAATTTTCCTCTTTTTTTTAAAATAGATCTATTTTTTCAGTATTATTTTAATATTTTTTTTAAAAAAGTGAAATTTCATTATAGTGATATTGTTTTAATTTTTCTAGTTATTATGATATAATATATAAAATTAACAGGGTGGAGGCTATAAATAATGACACTAGGGGAGAAAATAAAAACAATTAGAAAAAGAAAAAATTATACTTTAAAAGATCTATCAGATATGACTAAGCTTTCTATAGGCTTTTTAAGTAATATAGAGAGAGATCTAAATAGTCCATCTATCAGCAATCTGCAGCAAATATGTCAGGCTCTTGCTGTAAATTTGATGGAAATATTAGATCCTACTGATACTCACTCACCAGTTACCAGAAAAGAAGAGAGAGAAGAAATTCTTGAAAATCCTGAAGTTCATGTAAAAATAGAAAGTCTTCTTAATGGAAAATCAAATCTTAATGGTATTGCTATCACTATTGAAAAAGGGGATAACTTTAGTGATATGTCATGGGGTCATCTATATGATGAAATTGGAATAGTAATCAAAGGAGAGTTGGAAATTGAAATAGACAAGGAACTTTTCCACCTTTATGAAGGAGATTCAATAGTAATAAAGCATGGTTCTACTCACAGATATAAAAATCCTAAAAATAATCCATCTGTGGTTTATTGGTTTTCTATAAAAAAATAATCTTCCACTATAATGAAATTCCATTATAGTGAATTCTTAATTACAAAGGTATGGTGTGAATTTGAAAATAACTACTTTAATAGAAAATAAAGCTGGCTCTAATCCAGAATTAAAATACGAGTTTGGTTTATCCTTGTTTATTGAAGATGAGAATATATCTGTGCTTTTTGATACTGGTAAAAGTGGAGATTTCACTAAAAATGCACAAAAACTTCAAGTACCGTTAAATAAGACCAAACATGTGGTATTAAGTCACAGTCATTTTGATCATACAGGAGGAATAAGAGAACTTTTAGATAATTTTAATAATTCTTTTACCCTTCATATTAGTAAGACATTTTTTGAGGAAAAACATAGAATAACTGGAGTTATTCATGAATTCTTAGGAAATAATTTCAATGAAAAATATGTATTAGATAAAGGAGTGAAAATAAATCCCATAGACAACAGTGAATATAAGCTTTCTAAAAATATAACTCTCTTTACAGATTTTAAATCTGTAAATGACTTTGAAACTCCTACTAGGTATTATTTCAGAAAAATATATGATAGTTATATCCTTGATAATATGGAAGATGAATTAGTATTAGGAATTGACACTTCTAAAGGACTTCTTATAATCTGCGGATGTTCTCACATTGGTATAGCAAATATAGTTGAAAATATAAAAAGACGTACTGGAAAGAAAATATATGGTATTATGGGAGGACTTCATCTATCAAAAGCCAGTGATGAAAGAATAGAAAAAGTTCTCAAATATTTCAATGACTGCAACATAGAATTTTTTGGAGTTTCTCATTGTACAGGAGAAAAAGTTACTAAAATATTAAAAGAAACTAAAAAGAACTTTATCTACAATAATACTGGTAATGTCACTGTTATAGATTAATATTTAAGGAGGGGGTTATGATTCAATCTAGATGTGGTATACTTTGTGAAGAATGTCACTATAAAGAAGAAACAGATTGTAATGGTTGTGTTAATATTACTAAACCTTTTTGGGGAGAAAGCTGTCCTGTAAAATCTTGCTGTGAAAATAAAAATCTTGCCCATTGTGGACAATGTGAAATATTCCCATGTGAAATTCTTATGCAATTTGCATATGATAAAGAACAGGGAGATGAGGGAAAACGTATAGAACAATGTAGATGTTGGCAGAATTAATAATAGAGAAAAGGGACTGTTGCAAATTTGCAACAGTCCCTTTTTGTTCTTTATTTCTTTAATTTTTCAGATTATTTTTTCTAAAAATCATATTCTTAAAATCTATACATTAGATTTACTCCATATCTAGTTGCATCTACACTTCCTTCTTGTCTTGTTACTTCAAATCCTATGCTGTGTCCTTCTCTTGTCTCATATTTCAGCTCTGCACCTATTTTTATTATATCTTTTACTTTCTTAGGTTTTTCCAAGTCATAGTATCCTGCATCTGTATTTTTAATTTTCGCCTTATTTGCTCCATCATATACTTTCCCCAGTTCATACTCTGCTGTTGCCTTTCCTATCAGACTGTATTTTCCTGACTGCGCATATTTGTTGAAAGCTATATCTGCTCCTACTCCTGGTCTTACTATGTACATATCTTTTGATTCTATATCCAGTTCTATTCCATCTCCACTTTCTTTGAAATCTTCAAACTTTCCATATCCTAAGTTGAATGTTCCAAATAATCCTATATTTATCTTTTCACTATCCAATGGAATATCATATCTTAGTTTATTTTTCCATTCTACTGTTCCTGACCAGAATTTTCCTGTATTCTCATATGTTCCACTGCTTAAGTGTATCTTTCTGTCTGTTTCATGATGATTTACACTTATCTCTCCTCTTGTGTAGTATTTCAGATTCTTGCTGTCTTTTATGTAGTCTTCAAATCCTACTCCTGCATTCAGTGAGTAAACTGTTTCTTTTGATCCAGGATCAAAATCAAATTTAGTCTGTGTAAATCCTACACTCCAGTTAGATACTCTTCCATATTTCATATGATCATACTCTTTTAATATCATTGTTCCAAGAGATTTAGATTCATAATCTTCAACCCCTGCTCTTCTGCTCTTTGTTTCTCCTCCAGTCATGATAGCTCCTATTTTAAGAGTTTCTCTTGAATAAAGTCTGTTGTTTCTCAGATTTTCATATGATGTAGTAAATACTTCATTAATATCCAGCATTCTAGTTTGGATATTTGCATATACATTTCCTCTAAGCTCATTATCAAATGTAGCTCCCAATTCATCTTTATCTGATATATTTTTTAATGCATCAAACATTTCAAGTTCTTTATCTGCCGCTCCTGCAAAAATTTCATCCAGTCCTTTTCCAAACTCTATAGCATCTGTTCCAGCAAGAAGTTTCTTATATGGTATTCTTACCAATACTACTCTTATTAGATTAGGATCAGTATCATCTTTTTGTACATCTGCTATAAATGAAACTGAATGAGATATTGCTGTTATAGATCCATGATTTGGTACATTTGTAATTCCATTTAGATATTGTACTGTATACATATCATGATTGCTTCCCTGAGTTACATTTGGAAGAACTATGAACTGTCCTTTATTAAATGATTCAGCATTTATTGTTCCTATATGTCCTGCTGTACTTCCTAAAGTTATAGTTCCAAAATCAAGAGCTCCATTTACTGTTATTGTTCCTGTATTTGTAATAGTTATTCCATCTATTGAAGCTGTTGGTCCATTGATAGTTATATCTCCTACATTTGTCAGACTTCCACTACCTGTTATAACTCCATCTGCTTCTCCTGATAGATTTATTGTTCCTTTATTAAGAAGAACTCCATCAGTACCTAAATATATTCCTGTTCTTCCTGCTCCATTTACATTTATTGTTCCATAGTTTTCAGCAGTTGCTCCATAGTCTACATAAATTCCTTCACTGTCTGCTCCATTTACTGTAATAGTTCCTGTAGTATGATTTCTTACTATTGAATAATCAGTAGCTGCCATTCCTCTTGAATTTGCTCCATCTACTATAATTGCTCCATGGTTTTCCAATGTTGACCCTTTAGTTGCCTGCATTCCATAAGCAAGATTTCCATCTACTCGAATAGTTCCTCTGTTTATTCCATGTCCTAGATCATTTGCTACCATTCCTACTCCATGATTATCAGGTACATGTATATATCCCAAAGAAGAATTTTCCACAGTTCCTGATTCTGCTGCCATTCCTACTGAAATCTTTGGAGGCAGTCCTGATACTACAGTTGATTTACCTACTATTATATTAGCATTATTTATCATAGTTCCTGATTTTGTATACATCCCTATACTATGATCGCTTAATGACAGATTAGTATTATTTGTTCCTGTTCCTGAAGCAGAATATATATATGATGAATCTGTTCCTACATTGATAACAGCGCCGTTTGCTACTGTTATGTTTCCATTTTCCGTAGCTATTCCAACAGATTCTTTTCCAGCAGTTATTGTTCCACTGTTATGATCTACTGAAGTAGTTCCTGCTCCATAGATTCCAGCTGAATTAGTATTTCCCACTGTTATATTTCCTGTATTTGTTATTGTAGTTCCATTTTTTACAAATATACCATTAGAGCTATTTCCTAACACTATACTTCCAGTATTTGAAGCACTTCCCTGAAGTCCATAAATTCCTGTACTCTTTGCTCCTGTACTTTGAATAGAATTACTGTTTGTTACAACAGTATTTTCTCCAAATATACCTACTGCATCTTTTCCTATTTTTATATTTCCACTGTTTGATACAGAAGTTACATTTTTACCATACATAGCTACTGCTGAATTAAGTATCAGTCCTGTATATGCTCCATTTCCTACTTCTATTGATGAGTTGTTTATCATAGTTCCATTCTCACCATACATACCTATACTAGAATCTCCTGTAAGTTGAATAGTTCCACTATTTACAGTAGTTCCTGTTCCTGTATTGATTATTCCTTTATTTTTTATAGTTGAGGAACTCATATTTCCAGAATAATTTATATTACCATTATTTGTAGTAAATACTCCTATAGCTTCTGTTCCTATGATATTTATAGCCATTCCTGTATTCAATGCTACATTATTATCCATAAATATTCCTGTTGCTTTATTATGTACATTTAATTTAGCAAGATTTGTCACTTTAGAAATATCTCCTGTTCCTGTAAGGAATATTCCCGTTCCCTCTGTTCCTGTTGTAACTTCTCTAGTGTTGAAATCTACTGAAGCAGCTGAATCAGAAAGTGTAAGAGCTATACTTTTATTGCTCATAACTATATCAGCACCTGTATAGTTGATTGTTCCTCCAGCGCCAAATAGTAAAGTCGAGTCTTCTCCTACTGAAGCTGTTCCGCTTATATTCATAGTTCCATCAGTTCCAACATAGTATGCTGCTGACTTATCCCCTACTGATACATGTCCTGTTGATGTTCCAACAGCAAAATCTTCAGTATACATTCCTATTGATGTATCCCCTGTAAGATTTATTGTTCCTGCATTTACAAGAGTAGTTCCTACTCCTGTTCCTACCATAGCCTTTGCATTTACTACATTTCCATTGATAGTTCCTAGGTTAGAGTTAGTTATTGTTGCTCCACTATCTCCTTGCAGTCCACTTGTTCCTACAGTTATAGCAGTGTCATTAAGTATATTCCCTGCTACTCCTGATACTATTACATTGGCAAAATTAATATTTACAGGAGTTCCCGATGTAAAATGAAGATTTCCATTATCTAAGTATGCAAAAATACCTGCTGCTGTATTTGTTACTGTTCCTCCTGATACATTAAGGTTAGCTCCATTTTTAACATAGAATCCCATGTTATTTGTTCCACCTATATCTACTTTTCCTCCAGCACCTAAAGTGAATGTGCTTCCCTGTTCAAGTAAAGCCCCTATTCCTTTGTTTGCTGTACTTGAAGATGTAATATTAAGTTCTCCATTATATGTTATATTTGCTGCTACTCCCATGTTTTCAGCAAGATATATACCTAATGCATCTTCTCCTGTTACATTTATTTTTGCTCCAAGAGTCCCTGTTATACCTGGATCTACATATATACCTATTGTTCTGTTTGCTATTGTAGAATCTCCTGTTACAGTCATAGTTCCTGTATAGCTTATGTCATTGTTTTTCAGATAGATTCCTATTCCTCCATCAATATCAAAGTTATATGCTGTATTTCCTATTATATCTCCACTATTTACATAAACTCCTATCTTATTACCAACTGTTGATGGAGTTCCTGTTATAGTTCCCATATCTGTTACTGTAGAACTTGCTCCATCTAAATAGATACCTATTGTATCATCTCCAGATAAAGTCAGTGTTCCTTGATTAGAAACTGCTGCTCCATTGTCTCCATATATTCCAATTCCATCAGCATTGATAGTTTGAGCTGCTGTATTTGTAAGAGAGATTCCATCAGCAAATATACTTACAAGATTATCTCCTGTATGATTTATTGTTATGTTATTTGTTACTGGATTTGTTCCTTCATAGTATATACCTACTCCTTTAGCAGTATTAGTATAGTTTACATTCAATGTTCCTGAAGACAGCGCTGAATCCTCAGAATACATAGCTATTCCCTGATTTCCCATAGTGATATTTCCACTATATCCAGATAAAGTTATTGCACTGTTTTTTGCATATACTCCAGTTCCTCCAGCTCCTACAGATATATTTCCACTTGTTAGAGTTGAACTTCCATTCTCTATAACTATTCCTACTGTTCCAGAACCACTCTGAGATATATTTGTTCCATTTAGATTTACTATTCCAGTATTTTTTCCCACTACTGATGTAGTATTATTAACAGTTCCTGTTATAGTTCCACCATTAAGATTAACAGTTGATGCCAGTCCATCAACAAGTATTCCTACTCCACTGTTAATAGTCATTGTTCCAGATGTATAGTTAATAGTTGAAGCATCTTTTCCATATAGTCCAAGATTATGTGAACCAATTGTTCCTGTATTTTCTATTGTAGAACCTTTAGCAAAGGCTCCTATACTTCCTCCTGCAAGAGTAGAATTCAGAGTTCCTGCATTTGTAAATGTAGTTCCGTTTTCTGCATAGACACCAATTGATGATATTCCTCCAGAATTTATTATTCCTCCTATACTATTTGTAAATTCAGCTCCTGCCTGAGTTACAATAACTCCAGCAGAATTACTTCCTGTGGCTGTTATAGTTCCTGTTGATGAAGAATCTCCTCCTTTGAAGTACATTCCATATCCATCATTGGCATTTACTGTTACATTTCCACTATTTGTTACATCTGTATCTATGAAGTATGCCCCTATTCCTTTTGCATTCAATGTTATATTTCCACTGTTAGTAAATGGTGCTAAAGTTGAACCATACATTCCTATGATTTCATCACTTCCTGCTACAATTTCTATATCAGTTTTATTTTGTGTAGAACCTGTTCCATAGTATAACCCAATAGGTCTTACTGGATCTGATCCACTTAGCGCTGTAGTTGTACTGCTTAGTTTCATTGTTCCTGCATCTGCAAAAGCGCCACCTTTATAGTAGGCTCCTATTCCCATCTTACCACCTGTATCAGATGAAAGAGAAAGGTTTATTAATCCACTTGTTTTTGAAGTATTATCTCCGTCTATGTATATTCCAACAGCATTAGGATCTGCAGTTATATTGCTTGAAGCTGTTGAAGATATTGTTATATTATTTCCTGATGCATATATTCCTAATGGAATATCTCCATCAGCAAGACTTGCTGCTGTTACATTTAATGTTCCTCCACTTAGTTCTATTGAACCTTGGTGAGTTCCTGTTGTTTTAGCAGAGATACCTATATTTGATACTCCATTTACATTTATTGTTCCAGAATTACTAAATGTAAAGTTTTCATTATCTGTTACATTATGTATCCCTATATTTTCTGTTCCAGATGCATTATGTGTCACATTTATTGTTCCACTGTTTTTAAGTATAGAATCTTTACTGTAGATACCTATATTATTTTCTCCTACAGTTATTATTCCACTTGTTTCATTTGCAGTATTTTTAGCATTTGTCATAAATATTCCAAATCTTCTGTCTGCTACTGCTGATGAATCTCCTAAAACTATATTTGATGAATTATTTAATTTCAAAGCTGTTCCAACAGTATCCTCTACATATATTCCTATTCCAGCTTTTCCTGCAACACTCATTGGTGATGCTCCATTAGTAACTTTTATTTCTCTGTTCCCTGCAATACTGCTCTTTGCATATATTCCTATAGGGTGTGTACTTGTTGAGCTGTCTCCATTTCCTTGTATCACAATATCTTTTCCAACTGCATCTACAGAAGCATCTTTTACATAAATTCCTATTGCGCTGCTTACTGGCAGTCCACTATCTCCAACTGTTATTAGTCCTGTATTTACTACATCTACTCCCTCTGAAATTATTCCATAAGAACCTGTAGATTCTGCTGTTATATTTCCACTATTAGTAAGAGTTCCTGCTCCTGATCCATAGATACCTACTATAGTTTCTGCACCATTAGTATTCAATACATCCATATTCATATTATTATTAAATGTATTTCCTGTCACTCCTTTAAAAGCTATTCCGATAGCTGTGTTCCCTGTTCCAGAAGTTCCTGCATAGTCCACTGTAAGTTTATCTGCTGCATTAGTACGAGATATTATACTATTTCCTTCTGATTGAAGAGCTACTCCTCCTTCTTGGATTTCTATTCCATAATTTCCATCCATTTTTACATCTGAACCTTGAGCATAGATACCTATTCCATTTTTACCAACTTTGATATCTCTTCCGCTTCCAGAATCTTTCAGAGTAAGAGTTCCTCCAGCTCCAGTTGTATTAGTGCTTCTTATTACAATACCTTTTCCATTATCTCCCAATGTAATAGGAGCTTCATTATATATAGCCATTTGGGTCTTAAGTGCACTATTATGATTATTTTCCATATAGATACCTATTCCATGAGTACCAGTTATATCAATAATTCCTTTATTAATAACTTCTCCCCATAGTCCAGCTTTCCCTGTATTCTTTCCATAGGCATCTTGAGTTCCAGATTTATTAGTAGCAAGTGATAGAATTCCAATAGATTGATTTGTGGAATCTGAGCTTGCTAGTTCTATTTTTCCACCAGCTTTATTTTCTACCTTGCTTCCATTAATTCCGTATACACCTACTCCTTTTGATACTTTTACAACTCCATTATTCTCTACATTTATATGTCCATAACTTGTATATATCCCTACTGCTTCATTTACTCCATCTGCTATATCCACTGTTCCTTTGATAGTATAACCAGATTCAGTATTAGCTACTGCTGTAGTGTTTGAACCAAGATATAATCCTCTTCCTGCCACAGAACGTACAGTTTTACCAGCATTTAGAATTACCTCTTTTCTTTCCATAACTATATCATTAAATCCATCTCCTGGTGTTATTCCTGCTGAGATATCATCTCTATCTACATCCACTGCTACAGTAAGTTTTTTCCCATCAAGACTGCTCTTATACCAGTATGATCCTGTATTTATAGCTGCAACTTTAGGAATAGTTTTTAATCCATTTACATATGTTACTGATCCGTCCCATGTTACATCTATATCTTTAAACACTCCAAGATTTACTCCATTATCTGTTAAAGTAACTGTAAGATTATTCATTCCATTGTATGCTGTAGTTCCTGTTCCAGCAGTAAAGTCTGAAGTATCTCCATAGAAAACTACCCCTTTACTTATATTCAAAGTTGTAGCTCCTGTAAATGTCAGTCTTGAATTTCCAGCTGAAGATGAATAAAATGCCAATTGATCTTCTACTCCATGAGTTATAATTCCACCTTTAAATTCAAGCTGTCCTCCATTTAAAGCTACTAAAGCCCCATCTTCTCCAGATGTAAGAGTACTCCCTACCCCATTTATTATTATTTTTGATTTTGCACCATCTACATAAGCTCCAAGTCCTGCTACATTTAACTTACCTGTTACAGTTATTTGAGCTCCATCTCCTGTTGCTCCACTCATAGCAACAACACCTTTATTTTTATCACCATTTGTAAGAACTATATCTCCAGCTATATTAATAACTGAAGGAGCTGCTGTTCCTCCACCAATTGCTGTATTTCCTTCTAAGTTTGAAATTCCCACATCCAACCATCTTTTATGTCCAGATGCAAAGGCTCCTGTAGATTCAGTGCCATAAACAGTTATACTCTTTGTTTCTATCTTTGCTCCATCTTTAGCAAATACTGCTACAGCTTTTTTACTTCCTAAAGCTATATTCTGTGAAACAAGAACTGAAGAACCATATTGTGGCACATATTTTTGTCCCGATGTTCCATCTATAACTACTTTTCCATCAAAATGATTATTCCCATCATTTGGAGCTCTATTTCCAGCTGCAGTTCTAGGGTTATACCACACCCCCTCTGCAAAAGCTATTATTGTTCCTTCTGCTCTATCTGCATCTGGTGTTCCTGACCCTTGTCCATCTGTTATAGTTGTAGATGGTGATAGTTCAACAACACTTCCATTTCTTGCAACAATTGCTATATTATTTTTAGAATACTTTCCAAACACTGCACTATATGTGTCTATTTTAAGATTTTGTATAGCATGAGCCAAAGTATCCAAATCTTTATATCCAATTTGTGTTCCTCCTGGAACTCCTGTTCCATATATATTAGTTGCTCCATTAGTAACTAAATTTGTTGTAGCAGGAAAATATCCATTGGCTACTGTTAATTCTTTTCTCTGTCCTGAAGATACATAAAGGGCCACATTTCCACTTGATTTTGTTGCATCTCCATCTTTGTTTCCATCAATTGACTGATTTCCTCCACTACTATTTAATGCAGTTCCTATATAGAAGTCAATTGGCAAGCTTCCTTGGAAAATTCCATTATAGTCTGGCCTAGTATTATGTTGAGCTAAGTATATACCTACATTTCCATCCCCATTCATCATTACTTTCCCTAAATCTATAATAGGAGCTTCTGTTGCTGCCATAGCAGAGTTATACGTATATTTAGTTCTATCTGGAACATATTTTTGTACCCATGTTCCTACATTTCCAGAACCATTAAAATTGAAAATACCCTTATTTAATCCAGAATCCTTATTTTCATATCTTACTCTTCCCATAAGAGGAGTATATACTAAAAATGCTTCTGGGTTGGCTATATGACTGTGTTGTGCTGTAGTCCCATCTGATAATACTGTACTTCCTCCATTATATCCATTCCATCTGTATGAGCCATTTGCTCTTATATAATAAATAGTATTTACTTTAGTATCTATATTCAGATCTGTTTTTCCATGTATTCCCTGTTTTCCTACTCCATCATCACGTTGTGGTAATCCCCAACTGCTATTTTTAGCAGTTACATCTACAGTTCCCCACACTCCAATATCTGAATGAGGAACATTACTGAATAATGTATTCTCATCTCCTTTTATATTAATCTTTACATTGTCAAGTTCTAAAGATGTTAAGTAGTGAGCCCCATAATGTAAAATATCAACATTGATTGTAGTTTTTCCTAAAAGATCAATAGTTGAATTTCTAAATAGGGCATCCCCATCATTTCTCATTAAGAGAACTCCCGATTCTCCAGTTTTTGCTGCATCTCCACTGCTCCAACCTGTAGAACCTGGAACTCCATCAGCTCCTCCTATCTCAAAGTCTATATTTTCTACAACCGTTTTTGCATTTCCTGCTCTTTTATGAATAGTCATTATCCATCTATTTTTCTGATCTATCTCTTTATCTGCAAGAGTTGTATTTGCAACATATCCTGGATTCGATGCTGTTCCTGTAACAATTGGTGTGAGCCCACCATTAGAAGGTCCATAATATACAGGGGTATATGCTACTGCTGTATCTGGACTTTTTATATTCTTATAACCAGTTTTTGCTACACCTCCAGTTCTATAGGCATATACTTTTCCTCTTGCTCCCCCAGATCCATTTGTTATCTGCATATTAGAAAAAAGAGGCATAGCAGTATCTGTTTGTCTTCTTACACTTCCACTAGCTAAATTTGCAGTAGTTCCTAAACTAGCTAAAGAGTTAGTATTTGCATATAAAATTGCAGGATTAAAATAATTGACTCCTTGGTATGCTGTATATCCTCCTAACCATGATCCTCCAGGCGCTACATATGATACAAAATTTGGTGCTGCTGGTGCTGCTGGTGTAGATACACTTGGTGATGGAGGTATAATTGAAGGTGGTGCCACAGGATTCAAAGAAATCACTATATTAGGGGTAACTAAATTAGGGATATTTAATACCCCTGGTCCTGCTACATTTATTGCCCCTATGTTCACATTTATATTTGGTTCATTTA
>ERZ791682.115-NODE-115-length-72420-cov-3.61747_pt1 | contig 72420 bp, 53 predicted proteins | sample MGYA00509958_ERZ791682 | MGnify/ENA primary metagenome ERZ791682 (study PRJEB30046, sample SAMN00715194) | human gut metagenome | study: EMG produced TPA metagenomics assembly of the A metagenome-wide association study of gut microbiota in type 2...
GGGTCCACCGGCACCCGCCTTTCCGTCTATAATCAGCCCGCCGCCGACACCGGTTCCTACCGTTACCAGCATAACGCTCTGATAGCCTTTCGCACTGCCCTTCCAGAATTCACCGAGTGCCGCCATGTTGGCATCATTTCCCACTTTTACAAAGACCGGCAGAAATGTCTGCATTTCTTTTGCAACATCTTTGATATCCCAGCCTAAATTAACACATTTATTAACAATGCCGTCCGGTGTCACCGCACCCGGCACACCGATACCGACACCCGCCACATCTGAAACTGCCAGGCACCTTTTTTCCAATATATTCCGTATATGTGCTGCCACATCAGACAGAATCCGGCTTCCGTTATCCTGCTTATCCGTTGGAATTTCTGACTTTTCAAGCAGTTCCCCATTCAGTGTAAATAATCCACATTTTACAGTTGTACCGCCGATATCAATGCCAAAAAGAACTTTATTCATCATCATCATCTCCCCGCATGAGATTTTCCTGTACTCTGCGGTATAATTCCTTCGCCGCATTATAACCCATTTTTTTCTGTCTGTGGTTGACCGCAGCCGCTTCTACAATAACCGCAAGATTTCGTCCCGGACGTACCGGCAGTGCGTGGCATACCACTTTATTGCCAAGGTATTCTGTATATTCTTCCTCCAGACCCAGTCTGTCGTATTCCCTGTCTTTATTCCAGTCTTCTAACTGCATAACCATATCAATCTGCTGGGTTTCTTTAACGCTTTCTACACCAAACAGAGTCTTAACATCAATAATGCCGATACCACGCAGTTCAATAAAATACTTTGTGACACCCGGCGCAGAACCGACCAGCGTTTCGTTGCTGACTTTGCGGATTTCTACTGCATCATCGGTTACAAGACGGTGTCCTCTTTTAATGAGTTCCAATGCCGCTTCACTCTTACCGATACCACTTTCACCGGTAATTAACACACCGACACCATATACATCAACCAACACCCCGTGAATAACAATACACGGTGCAAGCTGTACCTTTAACCAGCCGATAACTTCTGCCATAAAGGAAGATGTCGCTTCCTGTGATTTAAAAATCGGTATCTGGCATTTCACCGCAAGCTCTAAAATTTTCGGTTCCGGCTCTAATCCGCGGCAGAATACCAGACACGGAATATTGCTTGAAAGCAGCTGCATATACCGCTCATACCGCTCTGTTTCCGAAAGGCTTTTTAAATATGAATATTCTACATTTCCGATAATCTGTAACCGGTCATTATCAAACTGGTTATAAAACCCGGTCAACTGCAATGCCGGTCTGTTGACCTCCGGAATATGAAGCCATGTTCCTGAAATATCAATCTGTGGTGTCATGTTCTCAAGCTGCATCTTCTCAACGACTTTAGACAGCTTCACTCTTTCGCTTCCATTCATACTACTCCTCTTTCCGCAGGCATTTTTAATGCCGGAGGAATCGCGGACTGATTATTCAGTCCTGCGATATAAACAGAATTCGTGACGCCTGCGGCACAAATTCTGTTGTGTGAAAAATCTTTGATTTAAGGATTTTTCACACTATCCTCTTATTTCTGGGCGACTTTGTCGCACTCTTTACGCTGACTTTTTAGTATTTTTATTTTATCACACCGTATAGTACGCGGTCAATTATGGGTTTTTAATGGAAAAACGCATAAATATTTTCTGCCACCTTTTCCGTAATGCCGTCCACCTTCATCAGCTCCTCCACCGGTGCCGTGCGGATTTTTTCAATGTCTAAGAAATGCTTCATCAGTGCCTTTCTTCTTGCCGGACCGATACCGTCAATACCGTCTAATACCGAATGAACCTGTGCCTTGCTTCGCAGGCTTCTGTGATACGTAATGGCAAAACGGTGTGCTTCGTCCTGAATCCTTGTAATCAGCTTAAACCCTTCACTGTTCCTGTCAATTGGAATTTCTATATTATTATAGTAGAGTCCGCGGGTTCTGTGATTGTCGTCTTTGACCATGCCGCACACCGGAATGTGTAAATCCAGCTCCTTTAAAACCTCCAGTGCAATATTGACCTGTCCTCTGCCGCCATCCATCATGATAATATCCGGGTATACCGCAAATCCTTCCGACTGCTCTTTTCCGCGCAGAAAACGCCTTGTCAGTACTTCGCGCATACTTTTATAATCGTCCGGTCCTTTCACCGTTTTTATCTTAAATTTTCTGTAATCATTTTTCTTTGGCCGTCCGTTTTCAAAAACAACCATTGAACCAACGGATTCAATACCGCTGGTGTTGGAAATATCATAAGCTTCCACGCGTACCAGATGCGGCAGGGAAAGCCAGTCTGCAATTTCCTGCATTGCACCGACTGTCCGCTGTTCTTCCCGTTTAATCTTTTCCGTATCCTGAAGCAGCACCATCTGAGCATTTTTATATGCCAGCTCCACGAGTTTTTCCTTTGTGCCTTTTTTCGGTGTTACAACAGACACCTTGCGCTTTTTCATACTGCCGAGCCACTCGCTGATAATCTGCGCATCTTCAATTTCTTCCTGTAGCATTACTACATTTGGAATATAGGGTGTTCCGCCGTAATACTGCTTTAAAAATCCGCTGATAATATCACTTCTGGTATCACCTTCCGCCACGCTCATATGAAAATGATCCCTGCCGAGAAGCTTTCCGCTGCGGATATAAAAAATCTGTACCACCGCATCCGTGCCGTCACTTGCACACGCCACCACGTCACGGTCAGTTTCGTCATCTGCCGTAATTTTCTGCTTCTGTGCCACCTGCTTAACGCTCTGGATTAAATCCCGGCAGCGCGCCGCTTCTTCATATTCGAGTTTTTCCGCGCAGTCATTCATCTGCGCCGTCAGCTGTTTTAAAATTTTATCATAATTGCCGTTTAAAAATTCCAGCACACTATCTACGTTTTTTCTGTATTCGATTTCAGAAATGTATCCCTGGCACGGCGCACTGCACTGCCCGATATGGTAATTCAGGCATGGGCGCTGTTTCCCCTCATCTTTTGGCAGATTGCGGCTGCACGTTCTGATTTTATAGAGCTTGCAGAGCAGTTCAATCGTGTCCTTGACCGCCCCTGCCGAAGTATACGGGCCAAAGTATCTGCCCGCGCCATGCTTCATATCCCTTGAAAATAAAACTCTCGGATACGCTTCACCTGTCGTGACTTTGATAAATGGATAGGTTTTATCGTCCTTTAACATCGTATTATACTTCGGGCGGTGTTCCTTAATCAGGTTGCACTCCAAAACCAGCGCTTCCAGTTCGGAATCTGTAATAATATACTCAAAATAAGCGATGTGCGAAACCATTTTCTTTATTTTGGACGAATGATTCCGGCTGCTTTGAAAATACTGCCGCACCCTGTTTTTCAGGCTCACAGCTTTTCCCACATAAATAATCGTATCCGTATTGTCATGCATAATATAAACTCCCGGCTTTGCCGGGAGTTTCTTTAACTCATCTTCTAAATCAAACATACCTCTCCTTATTTAAAACAACCGTATATACTTAAAATACAGTCTTTCCCAAAATCCAAGCTTTTGTTCTATGGCATTGCGGATATTCTGCATATCCCTGCGGTACCCGCGGTACTCCTGCTCACTGACCGGTATTTCGGAAAATGAACACCGCAGTACCAGATCAAAAATCCGTTTGATATGATTTTCCTTAAAAATTTCCGACGCCTCGGTCAGATAGCCCGCATACACTTCGTACTCCAGACCGCTTGTTCTGCCATATCCCGCTGCCGCAAGCATTTTTTCAAAACTACGGTAAGCCTCCATCACCATTTCCCGCCGTTCTTCCTGTACCATACTCTTAATATCTGTCTTTCTTTTCTTTGCTGTGCGCATCTGTCTGACAGTAAAATACCGTATCAGAATTATAGCAGACATTACTGTAAACAGCAATATCAGTCCGATTGGAATCCAAAGCAGCGGATACTGTTTTACAAGCCGTGTAAAAGCAGATTCTGTCTGCGCCTTCCCCACATCCGTACTACCTGCACTGCTGTCATCCTGTGCCGTGTTATCTGCCTCTCCGGCTGCACCCTGTGAAATTTCCGGAACTGAATCTGTCCGCTGTTCCAACGGCTGTCCGGCTGCATCCTGTGTCAGTTCCTGTCCGTCTGTGGAAACTTCTGACGGGCTTTCTGTCTGTAATTCCTGCTGTATATTCTGTCCTTCCCCGAATGATGCGCCTGCTTCTGTGGCTGCACCGGTACTGCCCTGCGCCGATGCCTGCGGTGTCACTTCCACCGTAACCCAGCCGTAACCGTCCATATAGACTTCTGCCCATGCATGTGCCGCATTGTCCTTTAAATCCACCTGATATTCAACAACATTTTCTTCCGTCTGCACATTGTCCGATGTCTTTCTTGTCTGTGTCGTCTGTATCGGAACTCCCGACTTTATAGTATCATCTGCCGCCACATATCCTTCGACATATCTTGCCGGAATTCCTGCACAGCGGTACATCAGTACTGCCGCCGTTGCAAAATATGTACAATATCCCTCTTTGCTTTCTGTCAGAAAATATTTTACAAAATCTTCATTTTCCGGCACTTTCCCCGGAAACATATTGTAAGTATAGTTTTGTGAAAGATAATCTTTTACATATTTAATATAATTTTCTTTTTGTTCCGTCGTTGTAACGCTGGTTTCTCCGAGCAGATTTTCAATCACTTCCCGTACATCATACGGCACATCAAGATAATTATTTTTTACCAGATTCTGATAAGAAACCATATTTTTATACAAAGGCGCACCACCGCCAAGATACTCATACCGCAGATACTCCAAAAGATTATTAAAAGCACTGTAACTATTCACACCGGCAATGACATTGGTTCCGTTCTGTGTCGTTCCATCCGTATACCGGAGAATATATGGTACTTTTTTTATCATCTGGTAATAACTGCCCACTGTATTTTCAATATACTGCTGCGCCTGCGCCTGTGTATCCATATAATCCACAAGATTTTCCTTCTGATCGTTTTTTACTGTACTGCTCAGCACCTCTGACCACCGGCCTGTATCATAATCCAACCCGATAAACCTCGGAAAATACTGATTTTTTCCGGTACTTTGCGTAGTCACTGTCAGCAGGGTCTGGTTGCTGTAGCGGATACCATCAATTTTCCCCAGTTCCCCGTTATTAATTCCACCGTTTGCAAGGTCAACATCTGTTTCTAAATCTCCGCCGACCCATGATAAACGGTTTTTCGCTTCTTCATTTAACACCTGAAATACCTGAAACCGTTCATAGTTTACCGGCGGGCGCACAATAACCGAAACCGTCAGTGCAATCAGACATAAAAACAAAACCATCAGTGACTGCTGTTCCCCGCCTTTTTGCCCCTGCAAAGCCGAAACACCAAGCACGTAGCTGATACACAGAAAAAATGTACAGCTGTCCGGGACTGCTCCCAGCGATACGAATAAAATAAGCAGCGGCAGAATAGAAAGCAGTGTCCCCAGCATACTGTGCAGGTAAATCACAATAACTGCTGCTGCAAATGTCACAAGAACTGCAATAAACAACACCGCTATTGTTTCCTGCATCGGCCGCGCCGCCGTTTCCTTTACGGCAATTCTGCCAAGACTCAGTCCATATGGCTTTTCAAGGGCTGTCATACAGTCATTATAAATGTGGCAGAATCCGGCTCTTAAAATGCCAAAACTTAAAACGGACAATCCGGCAAATAAAATTCCCGTCACGATTAAAAAATGCTTTTTTCTGCCGTACAGCCCGTACACACAAATAACAGCAGCCGCCAAAATTCCAAAAATCACTGCCATATCCGACACTTGAAAAAGGGCGCATGAAGTCAGCACCCTTATAATTCCATATGATCCGATTGTTGTAAGAAGCATTCTTACGATGTAACTGATTTCACGATTTTCTTCCATGCTGTCTTACCCCTTGTTTCTAATTTCTGTCCCTTATATCTTTTCCCAAAGTTCATCGATCAGTTCCTGTAACTGTATCTTTTCCACATTGACAATTCTTACTTTGTTATTCTCATAGCTTCCTGCCGTCACAAATAATGCCTGCTGTCCCTGTGCTTCAATGTCCTTTAAATATACCGCTGCTGCATGCTCTCCTGCCCTGCTGCTGCATGGAATCTGCATCAGCCGTATCATGGCACGGTTTAATTCTGTCCGGTCATGGACTTCCAGATACTCTGCACTTTGTTTCTGTCCGTTCCATGCAAGAATCAGCGTATTCACCTCATTTTCAACGTATAAATTGGCAATGGAAGCCACTGCTGTATAGACTGCATCCATCCGGCTCCTGTACTGCGCTGTGTTCAAAATGCTTAAATCCACAAGAATCACTTTTTTTACATCAATCTGTTCTCCATACTGCCGCACAATCAAATCATCTGTACGAAGGCTTAAATTCCAGTGGATATGGTTTAAATTATCACCCGGACGGAACGCCCGCAAATCCAGAATATCCGAATCATCATCTGCTACCGCTGAATAGCGGTATTCCTGCTGTTTTTCCATCCCCGTCCTGACCCGCGTGGATAAAACCGGCTCCGGCAGTACGGCAAGCTGGCAGCTTCCACGAAAATTCTTTTGTGTACCAATCAGCCCCAGATAATCCTGCAAAAATACTTTTTCAATGTCAATTTGTGCGATGCCGCAGTGCTTTGGACTAAATTCCGCCATTGTCTGCTGTACTTTTTCCGTAACTCCGTCACATTGCAGCATTTCCTTTTCATTTCCCGGAGTATTCAGATAGGCCACGCCAATCTGAAACTGCTGTTTCCCTAAAAATATCACATGGCGGTTTACGGCCTTAATGCACACTGTCACCAGCTGTCCGGGATACACTTCCTTCTGTGGAATGTTCAGATACAGCTTTAATCCGTTTGCCGCCAGTTCAAACAGCACCCCGGAAATCGCCGGAACAACAATCAGCAGTACCAGCAGCAGAAAGAACTGGTATTCGACATAGATGACATTCAGCCAGAATACCCCCAGCAGACAGACGATATACAAAAGTCTTCTTTTTCTCATTTAAACGACCCTTTTCACATCCAGTTTCGGCACGGAAACGGTTTCAAGCACATTTTTTAATGCCGTTTCTGCCGTCACATTTCCATTTCTCAATCCGTTATCCACAATAATACGGTGTGCCGCAGCATCCATTAATACATACTGGATATCCGATGGCAGCACATAAGTATGTCCGCGTAAGAACGCTTCTGCCTTGGCAATCGCAAGCACCGCGATACTTCCTCTCGGACTAATGCCCTGTAAAATCTCCGGGCTGTTTCTCGTTGCCTTTGCAATCCGCGCCACATAATCATAAACCCTGTCATCGACATAGATTTGTTCCACATAAGCCTGCATTGCCATTAATTCTTCTGCTGTCAGCACCTTTTCCGAAATAATTTTCGGACTGCCGTTTGTCTTATTTTTTAAAATGGCAATTTCATCTTCCACGGTCGGATATCCCAGTGATATCTGAATCATAAAACGGTCAAGCTGGGATTCCGGAAGTTTCTGTGTTCCGATTGAACCAAATGGATTCTGTGTTGCCATGACCATAAACGGCTTTGGCAGCTCAATGCTCTGGCTGTCCACCGTCACCCTGCGCTCCTCCATCACCTCTAACAGCGCAGACTGGGTCTTTGGCGAGGTTCTGTTAATTTCATCTGCCAGTAAAATATTGCACAGCACAGCTCCCGGCTTGTACTCAAACTGCCCTGTCTGACGGTTGTATAAGTTAAATCCCGTCAGATCCGACGGCATAATATCCGGTGTAAACTGCAGCCGGTTACATTCCAATCCCAGTGCCTTTGAAAATGCCAGCGCCATCGTTGTCTTTCCGACCCCCGGAATATCTTCAATCAGAATATGTCCCTTTGCTAAGATTGCCATCAGCAGTTTGCAGATAGCCTCATCTTTGCCGACAACTGTCTTTTTGACTTCATATACAACCTGTTTTGCCTTTTTTAAATAAAATTCTAATTCTTCCATTTCGTTTGGCATACTCTCCTCACATTCTGCCGTATCTTCCTGTATTCATTCTGCCTGTGGATTTTTAGTCTTTCTTTAATCCGGAAAGCGTGTCATAAGCCACGACATTTGTTTTGCATGAAACATTGTGATACCGCAGCTTTCCTGCGTTATTCTCATAATCGTTTTCACAGCCGTTGATACACAGTGCCAGTCCGTCCTGCGATAAATACCATGCGTCCGTATCTGCAATCGTCTGTAATTCCTGTTCTGTCTGTCCGATACCGCTCCATTCTTTTTCCAGCCCTGACAAGTCATTTTCTTCAAAAAGTTCATTTAAAGAGAGCTTCTTTCCTGTCTTTGCATTAAAATTTCCACCATAAACAGCATTGGTCATTACCGTAACATACGCCCCATCTTTATCGTATGCTGTATAACTCTCCGAATAATTTTCATAAATTGACACCAGATTATTTTCCGGTGCGGTCACATCGTTTAATGCCGAACAATGATATGAAATCTTTACCGGAATATCCAAATCCTTTACAAAGGCAACATTCTTAAACTGTGTCTGCGCCTGTGTCTTTAACTGTTCGATTCTGTCCTCGTAATAGCGCGTAACAGACTCCACCTCTGTTCCCTGATAATAAATTTTCGGATACGTATAACTAAACTGTATCTGTCTGTCCGATACGCTGTCTGACCCGGATGCTTTTAACGGCAGATAAGAACAGTCTGTACAAATCTGAACCGTAATATCGTCGCTTAGCTGTGTTTTTGATACTGATCTTATTGTATCATCCGTCAGCACATTTGTCATCGGTTCGACCCTGGAATTTGTCTGCTGCGGTATCAGTCCTGCCGCAGTGACAACAAGAAACATTACCGCCGCGGCTGCCAGGGGAAATAAAATCGCCGTCTTTACCGCCGGACGTTTCTTCACCTGCACACACTCTGTATAACCCTGACTTTTTTCGTCATCTTCAAACATGCCGGACTCATCCAAAATCACCTGAATCTGGCGCTTCATTTCCTGTTCACCCGGATATTTAATCCTACTCATAATCACTCAGCTCCTTTCTCATCTTTCTCACCATGGAGTAATAGCGGTTTTTTACAGCAGTTTTTGTTACCCCCGTAATCGTACTGACTTCTTCAAATGTGTAACCCTGCTGTGCTTTCAGGTTAAATATCTTCTGGTTTTGTACTTCCTCTTTTTCAAGTAATTGCTCTACCCGCTGTGTTGCCATGCGGTTTGTCACACGTTCCTCAAGATTGTGCGCATCTTCTTTATCATAATCGTCCAAAATTTCAGTCATAAGCATTTCATGGTGCTGGCGGCTTCTCATGTAATCAATCACTTTATTGCAGGCAATTCTTGTAATCCACGTCTTAAAGGACGCCTTTTTACTGTCAAACTGATATAGATTTTTTAATATCTGTATAAATGCTTCCTGCGTAAGGTCTTTTGCAAGCTCCTCATCTGAAGTTTTTAAGTAAATCTCTTTATATATTCTTTTATAATGCCGTTCAACCAGCAGTTCACCTGCCTCACGGTCTTTCCCCTGTAATATGCGCCTGATAAGCGTTTCATCTGTTTCAAACACTTCCTGCCACCTCCTCTTATTCTTTATACGAAACCGGACATGATATAGTTGCAAAAAAAATGCCGTATTTTCATATATTCTATGAAAAATACGGCATTTATGAAAGGAGAAACGTAAAATGGAAAATTTATTTTTCCGTTATAAGCTTATTGATTAGAAATCTACTTCTGTGTCATAATAGCAGCACTTCAGTAATTTCTCCATTTCTTCCTGATTTGGCTGACGAGGATTAGAACCTGTACAGGCATCAAGAATTGCGTTTGCAACAATTTCAGGAAGCTTCTTTAAGAACTCATCTTCCGGTACAATACCTTCTTCTGCCGGAAGTCCGCCTTCACCATAATGCTTGATGCAGTGCGGGATATTGAGTTCATCATTCATCTTGCGGAGCAGTTCGATGAGTTTATCAATCTTTTCTTCTGTTGTATTACCGCCTAAGTGAATGAAATCTGCAATTTCTGCATATCTCTTGGCAGCTTCCTCATTCTTGGCATTGTATTTGATAACCTTTGGCAGATACATTGCATTGGCAGCACCGTGGATAATATGTCCGCCTTCAAATGCAGCACCGGTCTTATGTGCCATTGAATGAACGATACCGAGTAATGCGTTGGAGAATGCCATACCTGCCAGACACTGTGCGTTGTGCATAGAATCACGGGCTGCCATATCTCCGTTGTATGACTTAATCAGTGTTTCATGAATCATCTTAATTGCATGAAGTGCCAGTGGGTCTGTATAATCGCAGTTTGCGGTTGATACATACGCTTCAATGGCATGTGTCATCGCATCCATACCTGTATGGGCTACCAGCTTTACAGGCATTGTTTCAGCCAGTTCAGGGTCTACGATTGCAACATCCGGTGTGATTTCAAAATCAGCCAGCGGATACTTAATACCTTTTTCGTAATCTGTGATAACTGAGAATGCCGTAACTTCCGTTGCTGTACCGGATGTAGAAGATACTGCACAGAAATGTGCTTTTTTACGAAGCTTCGGCATACCGAATACCTTGCACATTTCTTCAAATGTAATGTCAGGATATTCATATTTTACCCACATTGCCTTTGCTGCATCAATCGGAGAACCGCCGCCAATCGCTACAATCCAGTCCGGTCCGTATTCTTCCATAACCTTAGCACCCTTCATGACAGTGTCTACTGACGGGTCGGATTCGATGCCCTCAAACAGTTTTACTTCCATTCCTGCTTCTTTTAAGTAGTCTTCTGCCTTCTGTAAGAAGCCGTTGCGCTTCATAGAACCGCCACCTACGCAGATAATGGCTTTCTTACCTTCCAGTGTCTTTAATGCCTCTAATGATCCTTTTCCGTGATATAAGTCTCTTGGTAATGTAAAACGTGTCATAACTCAAAATCCTCCATATACTATGTATTTTGTTGAATGTCCCCGCAGGACTTTGTTAATTTTTCAACAATCTTGAGTTTATTATAGTATTATCTGCTGTGAATTGCAAGTGCTTTTTTTGAATTTTTTGTATGTTTTACATAAATTTTTCAATACTTTTATAAAACAGATTTTACAGCCGCTACAACATTTTCCGTTGTAAACCCGAATTTTTCAAACAGTGATGCCGCAGGACCGGATGCGCCAAAGCCTGTCATGGAAACAACTTTGCCGTCTAAGCCCACGTAACGGTACCAGCCGAAGTCTGAAAGCGCTTCGACCGCAACTCTCTTCCGGCATGCCTTCGGAAGAACGGATTCCTTGTATTCTGCTGTCTGTTCTTCAAATGCTTCCATACTCGGCATACTGACAACACGCACGTCCACACCGTCTTTTGCAAGTTCTGCCTTTGCATTAACTGCCAGTTCTACTTCCGAACCACTGGCAATAATGATGGCATCCGGCACTTCCTTCTTAGAATCCTCTAAGATATAGCCACCCTTTAACGCTTCCTTTGAAGAACCCTGCATCTGTGAAAGATTCTGTCTTGTCAGCACAAGTGCTGTCGGCTGGTCTTTTGAAGTAACTGCACGGTACCATGCCGCTGCGGTTTCTGTTCTGTCACACGGTCTGTATACACAGAAATTTGGCAGGGAGCGGAATGCCGCAAGCTGTTCAACCGGTTCGTGTGTCGGTCCGTCTTCTCCGACACCGATGCTATCATGTGTAAAGATAAATGTCAGCGGCAGATTCATTAATGCGGACAGTCTTGCCATTGGCTTTGTATAATCACTGAATACAAAGAATGTCGCTACAAATGCCTTTAATCCGCCATGCAGTGCAAGTCCGTTGCCGATTGCCGCCATCGCCTGTTCCCTGACGCCGAAATGCAGATTGGTGCCTGCATAATTGTCTTTTGAAAAATCACCGGCATCCTTCATGTTTGTCTTATTGGACGGTGCAAGGTCGGCTGAACCGCCAATCAGGTTTGGCATGAGCTGTTTAATTTCATTTAAAATGCTGCCGGATGTGCTTCTGGTCGCTTCCGGTTTTTCTGCTTTCTTCCAGTAATCTTCTGAATCAAACAGCTTTGATAAATCATATCCGTTGTAATAAGCATCCCATTTTTCTGCCATATCCGGATATTCTTTTCTGTACTTTTCAAATAATACATTCCATTCATCTTCAACTGCTGCTTTCTTCCTGGCAGCTTCGTTGAAATGATCATATACTTCCTGCGGAACAGTAAATGCTTCCTTGCAAGGCCACTCTAAATATTCCTTTAAAGCCGCAACATTTTCTTCACCGAGCGGTTCACCGTGTGCGCTTGCCTTACCCTGCTTTGCAGGACAGCCATAGCCGATCACCGTATTGACCTTAATCATTGTCGGACGGGTTGTATCTGCTTTTGCCGCTTCAATCGCTGCAGCAATTTCTGCAAGATTGTTGCCGTCTTTAACTTCAAGTGTCTGGAAGCCGAATGCTTCAAAACGCTTTGTTACGTCTTCCGTAAATGCAATATCAGTGCTTCCTTCAATAGAAATGTTGTTGGAATCATAAAATACAATCAGCTTATGCAGTCCTAATGTTCCTGCGAGTGAAAATGCTTCTGATGAAATACCTTCCATCATACAGCCGTCACCGCCAAGTACATAAGTATAGTGGTCTACAATATCGTAACCGTCTTTGTTAAATACAGCGGCAAGATGTGCTTCTGCCATTGCCATGCCGACTGCCATTGCCATACCCTGTCCAAGCGGGCCTGTCGTTGCTTCAATACCAACGGTATGACCGTATTCCGGATGTCCCGGTGTCAATGAACCCAGCTGTCTGAAATTCTTTAAGTCTTCCATAGAAAGATTTCCGTAGCCAAACAAATGTAATAAAGAATATAACAGCATCGAGCCGTGTCCTCCTGAGAGTACAAAACGATCTCTGTTTGCCCATTCCGGGTCTGCCGGATTGTGGTTCATATGGTTTGTCCATAATTCATATGCCATCGGTGCTGCGCCAAGCGGCAGTCCCGGATGTCCTGATTTTGCTTTCTGAATCGCTTCTGCTGATAACACACGGATTGTATTTACTGACAGTTCCTCTATGTTCTTCATAATGATTCATTTCCTCCATTTCTTATTGTGCTGCCTGTACCGGCATTTTTTTTTTTTATCAATCTTTAAAATCTGCTTCAACAAGGATGGTAACATCTCCGTTTTCGCCGCGTTTTCTCTTTAAACCGCCAAAGAATCTTTTTGAGCCGCGTTTTTCTGCTTTTACAATTGCGTGATTGATAATTTCCTTAATATCATCCATACGGATATTATCTACATTATTACGTAATTTATCAATCTTTAAATAAAGTTCCAGCAGCGCATCATCACTGACTTCATACTGGCGTTTTCTTGCAAATTTTCTTGCCATTTCAACCAGTTCATTGACCGTGTATTGTTTTAACACGATGCGATGATTAAACTTCTGTGTCATTTCCGGATTGAAATTGAGCAGTACATTCATTTCTGCATCCGAATCCTCCAGAATAACAATCATACGTTCCGTATCCTGTTCCAGACATTCCAGCATTTCACTCATACGCTTCGGCTGGATTGCCCCCGCACCTTCAACAATCAGTGCGGTGCCTTTTAACTTATTCATCGCCTTTGCCAGTCCACGGTTATTGATACTGTCACCGGTCGTCTTTGCAATCTTACGTGTGTGTTCCGGATACAGGTAATTCACCGCACGCACAATGGCTCTTGCAAGATCAGACTTATCTGAGCTTGAATTACCGGAAATGATAATATTGCCGATCTGCGACGTTGAAATCGCCATTTCCTGTTCAAGGCTTTCAAAATATGCTGCCAGCTGGCTTTCCAGTCCCGGCATTTCACGGTATTTTCTGAAAATCTTTGCAAGTTCTCCGCTTAACTTCTTTTCTTCATCAATTTCCGTGCCTTCGCCCATGCCGGTGTAAACTTTCTCCTGCTGTACGGCACTGGCAAGCTTTGCACTGCTGATTGCTTCCAGCGGATTCATATCGGAAAGATGGTCTTCCATCGGCGGAAGCTGCTGTGTATTTAATGAAACTTCCTCACTGACAGCCGCCCGCTGTCTTTGTGCCGCTTCCTGCTCTGCCGCACGCTGTGCCTGTTCTCTTTGTGCTGCTTCTTCCGCCAACCGCTGGGCTTCTGCCTGCTGCGCTGCTTCCTGTTCGGCTATACGCTGTGCTTCGGCTTTCTTTGCAGCTTCCCGCTTGGCTTCTTCAGCTGCACGCTGTGCTTCGGCTAACCGTCTGGCTTCTGCCTCGGCTCTTGCTTTCTGGGCTTCTTCCATGCGCCTCTGAATCTGTACTTCGGCCTCCGCTTTTCTTCTTGCTTCTTCCTCTGCCTGCTGACGACGGACATCCTGTGCTGCTGCTTCTTCTAAGTGTACGGTTGCTTTTCCGGTGCGGATTGCAAGATCGGTCTTTGCTGCCTGTAACATCACCTGTGCGTGTGCATGGCGGCTTGCTTCTTTTTCATCAAAGGCTTTGCCTGCTGCCTGTGCCGCTGCTTTCTGCTCAACCATAATGCGCTCGTATGCCGCACTCTTTTCGTCCTTCTCATCTAACATCTTTTCCAGCTCTGTCTTTGAGAATTCCCTTGTATTCTGCTTTCCGTATTTTTCTTCACGGACCGCTTCTAACCAGTCTGCAAGGCTTAACTGACCTTCAATCTGTTCATCTTCCTGACTTTCACCGGCCGTTTCTTCCTGCTTCGCCGGCTGAGGACGCAGTGCCTCTGCCTCTGCTTTTTCTTCCTCCATGAATTCACTTAAATTTTTAGCGAGTGCCGCCTGTAAATTTTGTGTATCATACGGATTGTTATATGCCGGAATGTCCACTTTAATCTCTACTTCATCTGCCGGTTCTTTGACCGTATTTACAGCCTTCTGCCGGAATGAATCCTCTTTACCTGACAAGTCGCCGCAGCTGTCTTCCAGTTTCTTCTTTGCATCTTCTATCAGTTCACGTAAAGATGAGGATGCCTTGTCAATACTTTCAGACAAATCCACCGTTGTATCAGCTTCCTTTTTTTCTGCTTTTGGTGCGGTATCCGTCACTGTCTTTTCTTTTACAAATTCTTCCGCTGAAAATACCGGTTCTTCCGGTGTTTTTTCTGTATCCTGCGCACCAGTGTTCTCATATGTATCGGAATCATCGGATTCGTCATCATCTTCATAGCCTATTTCGCGCATATCTTCTTCTGACTGCGCCCGCGAATGAAATGCTTTCTTAAAGAAAGATTTAATGCCACGGGTACTTTCATCGTCTTCCGGCAGAATAATATCATCGTCCGCATCACTTTCTGCTTCTTCCACCGCTTCTTCAATTTCATCGCTCTGGATTGCCGCAAGCTGCTTTTGTTCCTCAAACATGATTTCTCTGGTTGCTTCTATATCCTGCTTCTGATTCTTAATATCCTTTAAGATTTTTTTCTGTGTATTGGTCAGTTCAACGCCAAATTCCTGCTTTAACTGAATCGCCTTCTCCACATACTGTCCGTCCTGAAACCACAGTACAATATCATCACAGGTCTTGATACATTCTTCTTTTCTGCCTGTTTTGGCATATAACTTTGCCAGTTCAAACATATACTTTTCATCAATTTCATGCTCTTTGTAGTCCTCTAAGATTTCTACAAGTTCATTATCCGAGGCATTCTGTGCCTTTCTTAAATCAAAATACAAAAGAAAACGATTGACATCATGCGGTGACATCTTTTCATATTCTTCATAAAGTTCCTCTGCCGTTTCAAAATCTTCCAGCTTAATGAGCAGCTCCGCCAGCTTATAAACCAGCTTTCTGCCGCCTAAATTTCTGTTGTATGCAAGAATTGCCATATCTCTTGCTTCCAGATAATCCCCTGCTGCTTCCTGTACGTTAATAACAGTTGCCAGCGTGGACCAGTCCTTCACCTTCTGCCAGTTCATTTCCTTGGCAATCGCTGCCGCCTCCTGAAATGACTTCTTGGCAGCAAGCTTTTTAATTTGATCTACTTTTATATTAAATTCATACTTATCCAAAACAAACGCCACCTTTACTGTATATATCAAATAAATGATTTAAACATATTCTATTCAAGTTTATCACAGCGCAGTATTCTTGTAAACTCTTTTAAAAAGAAATGCCAACGTTGAGGCGTTTCTTGCCTATAGTGTGAAGTCGAATACTGCCTGCTCATAATCCATGCGCGTATATTCAAGTTCCTCATTTTTTGTACGACTGTAGTAATCGACAACAACCGTCTGCTGCCGGTTATGTACAAGCTTCTGTCCTAAAATGTAATTGACATCAAATCTTCCCGTAATCGCCGGGGTTGCACCTCGTGCCGGAACAATGAGCTGCACGTGATTGGTCTTTAACAGCTTAAAAATCGGCTCCCAGATATAAATATCCTTTGCCGCACCGAACGGATTATCAATAAAAATGGTCTTGCCCAGTACACCCGCACTGTCTGCCGGCGCATTGATACTTGAAATATAATGAATTACCGCAATTAAAAACTGAATATAAATACCCTGTGACTGTCCGGTTGAACCCACTGCTTCTTCATACCGCAGATACCGGCTCTGGTCTTTCATGCGCTCTCTTTTATAAAGACTTACGCGGATGGCGTTCATATCGGTTACAATCACGGCAAAAAGGCGTTTCCAGCTTAACCGGTTGCGGATATATTTTAACCGCTCCTGTGTATTGTCAAAGCTTTCCGCCATCAGGACCGTTTCGTCAATGTATGCCGCCATTCTTTCCTTATAATCGGATTCCTTGGCATACGGTACGGACAGCCCGATAATAGAAATAACCTCATTATCCATCGTAATGCTTGAAAGCTTTGGCAGGCGGTCAAGTTCCGTCTTGATATTACAGCAAATCTGGACACACCGGTTCTCAAAGTTATCCTTGATACGCTCCATATCGGAAATCCCTTTGGATACGCGCTCTTTTTCCAGTGCAATCAGCGTATTGGTTTCGGAAAGTCTGGACTTTAACTGCTTCACGGCTTCAATGTCCTTTGGCACATGAACCGACATTTTAATCTCCAATGCCAGTTCTTTTGCATCACATGCCGTCAGTTCTTCCGTCAGCTTATCCTTTTTCTTTAAAAATTCTTCCAGCTTGCGCACCTCAAGCGCACACAGCTTTTCAAATTCTTTCTGTACCGTTTCATAGCCCGAAAAATCTGCTACATTTATGTCTGTATCCTCCGGCTGTCCTGCCATGGTATCTGCATTTTCCGTTTCTGACGCTTCCGGCACTTCAATGCCCGCTTTGGCAACAATTCTTGACAAATCCTTTTCCATTACGAGGAAATCCTGCATTTTTTCTGTCTGGCGTTTCTGCTCTTTTTCCAGTTCTTTGATCTGTCCTGCAATGCTGTCCTTATAATTTTTATGCTGTACAATGAACTGCTCCGGGTTATCACAGTCAAACGCTTCAAAAGCACCGTACTTTTCTTCAATCTGGCTCTTTCCGTGTGCAATACTTCCCTGCAGACGGTTCATTAATGCATTCTGCGCTTCCAGTTCTTCTGCTGCCGCTTTTTCCTGCTGTACCGCCTGCTCACGTTCCTGCTCAAGCGCACGGAGCGCATCATCCGGATTTGGGACAGCTTCTCCCTGTGCCTCTTTTGCCGCAAGTTCTTCCATTGTAAAATGGCGGCGTGCAATTGCCGTACTGCATTTTCCCATTGCCGCACGGTAATGTCTTAATAATTCTTCTTTATCATGCACATCGGCATTTTTTTCATCCAATGCCTTTTTCACTCCCGCAAAGCGGTTCTCCAGCTGTTCTAATGACAGCGCATGTCCGTCAGCATCCGCTAACCCTGCTACCGCACTGCCATCCGCCGCTGACTGCAGCACATGAATTCCTGCGGACTGTCCGCCGTCGGCTTCCACGCTTATATATGCCTGATAACGCTTGTCAAGACGGCTTTGCAGACGGTCATATTCTTCTGCCAGTGCATTTTTGCGCTGTAAGGCGGTCTGTTCTGCTTTTTCCTGCGCCTGCATTTCCTGCTCTTTTAAGAGCTGTTCCTGCTTTGCATCTGCCGCCCTCTGCGTGTATTCCTGCTTTTCACGGTACTGTACAAGAAGACTCTCTGCCAGTTTTGCGCACTTTTGCACGTATGGATACCGCTCCCGGTTTTGTGCCAGCTTTTCCTGCACCTGTGCTTTCCGCTCCCGGCCTTTTTTACGCAGGGCTTCCTCCTGTTCCATTTCTTCCTGTAAACGCTGTGCTTCCTTTTGCAGTTCCTCTAAACGCACAGACAGCGCTTCAAACTCTTTCTTTGCCGGTTCTTCTTCCAGCTTTGAAAGTTCCTGTATGCGCACGTAGTCATTCCAGACAATTTCTTTTCTGTCGGTCAGTCTGACCAGTTTTTCCTGTGCCGCCGCCAGTTCTTCCTGCGCCAGCTTTTCTTCCCGCCCGCGCAGCTTTTCATCCTTTAAAAATGCCATATCCTTTCTGGCATATACAACATACTGTTCATTTTCTGCCGTAAGCTGTGCTTTTGCCGCCTGTGCAGACAATACCGGAATCACATAGGCACTTCTGCCAAAGTCCGCAAGCACCGGGTCTTCTTTGATTCTTGAAAAATCGTTTTCAACAATAAATGCATACTCGGCATATGGGAATGCGGCAAGCACCTGTTTTCTTTCATCTTCCGAAAGCCCCGAAAGCCACTCGCTGCCTTCTTTTACATCTTCTCCGTACCGTCCTGAAAGATAGCTTTTTACCTTCTCCCGGTGTCTTCCGCCCGCACTGAATATCCCGTGCTTCATATTCTCAAGGAACTGCGTAAGCTGCGTACAGTCAGCGGTAAGCTGCTCACATTCCGCTTCCAGTCTGCGGTGGTTATCCAATACAACGCGGCATGCCCGGCGGGTATCCTGTTCCCCATAGACGGCCTTTAACTGTAAAAGCTGCTGCTTTTCTTTCTGTTCCTGTTCTTTTTTGGTTTCCGCCTGTCCTAACTGTTCTGTCAGCAGTTCAATCCGCGCACGGCAGGATGCCTGCTGCTGTCTGCCCTTTGAAAGCAGTGCTTCCACCTGTGAAAGCTGTCCCTCGGTCTGTAAAAGCTGTTCTTCCTGTTCTTTAATTTTCTGTGTGCAGGCACTGTATTCTTCGCCTGCCTTTTCCATCACAAGGATTCCTGCCTTTTCCATACAGGCACCCAGTTCTTTTTCTGCCTGTTCAATCTCTTTGGCAGTATGCACTGCAATCTGTTCTGCCGCCGCAGCCCCGCCCAGTAATTCCTGATAATCTGCCTTTGCCTGTGCCGCTTCTTTCTGACACGCCCGGTACTGTGTTTCTGCATTCTGCAATTCTTCACCAGCAGCATTCTTTTTCTGTACAAGCTGTGGCACAATCACCGCTGCCAGTGCATAGAGCTGTTTTGTCAGTTCTTCATCCGTTTGTCCGTTTGCCGCAATGGCTGCCAAAAGTTCATCGTAGAGCTTCTGATACTGTAAATATTCGCGGTATTCTACCAGACTTTCCGTTTCTTCCATCTGCCTTTTTAAGTGTTCTTCCTGTTCCTTAAAATATGCCCGCTTCTTCTCATTTGCAGCAATCAGTTCTTCCATTCCCGCAAGGGAAGCCTGTTCTGTAAGCACTTCTGCAGTCTGGATCATGCGCTGCTGTTTTAATAATTCTTCCTGTAAATGAAGCAGTTCGTCCTTCTGCTTTTCTTCCTGCGCGCGGTATCCCGACAGATTTTGTCTGCACTGCATAAGCAGCTTTAACAGCTGTCCCCGCAGATTTCCCTTTTCTTCATATAAAGAGCGGTATCCCAGAATATACTCTGAAAAAGCATCGAGCAGCTCCATCTGTTTATCATAATTGGTAATCTGTGCATTTTTCTTTGACAGTCTTGCAAGCGTATCCTTAATATCAAGCAGTGTCTGTGCCATCTGACCTTCGTCGTTGCCCACTGCCAGCTTATTGTGGAAAGATTTCTGAATAATTTCTTCTATTAATAAATCCTCTACAACTTTACGGCTTGTCTTATAATTGGTTTCAAAATATGTTCTTACATGTCCTTCGGTCTTATTGATGCCGCGGATAATTTCCCATTCGCTCTCATACAGCCCATACTTGCTGATAAAACTCTGATATTCGCCCTTTCGGTCAAATATTTTTACCGAAACGTGGAAATCATTATGTTCAAGCTCCCGCAGATACTGCTTTAAACCATTATAAGTAATGCGCTCCCCGTTTTTTGTCAGCGGCAGATTTTTAATATCGTTTTCACCAAACTCCCGGTAAAAAATACAGTAGTTAAAATATTCCACGCTGGCATTGTCACGTCCCGCCGGTGCTTCTTCTGCCGCAGAAAAACGCCCGGATATGCCGTCCGCTTCCGTGCCGTCTGCTTCCGTATCCTTTGCCTTTCTTGCGCAGAATCCCGTTGTCATATATTTATAGCCGTCATTGTTAGTGGCATCTAACTTCCATTCAATCAATGAGTGAATCACTGTATTGCCGCCGCCCGGACGGAACAGCTTTTCAACCGGCTGTTTTTCATCAAGCGTACAGTTCGGAATCACATTTTGAAGCAACAGCAGCATTAAAAGACTCTTTCCGCCGCCGTTTGCAAGGTCATAAATCGTGTTACGGCAGTGAAAACGCATCATAAAGTCATCGTAATACTGCGTACCGAAATTGTATTTTACATTGTTTACACGGATTCTGTTAATCTGCGGCATGTTCGTCCCTCTCCTCTCCTGACTGGTCTAACAATTCCATGATTCTTCCTCTGGATTCGTCAAAATAATTTTCAACAACTGCGCGGAAACGGTCTGTCGGATAGTACCGCTCCTGATTGTCACTTAATAACTGCTGGCTGACTAAAAAGTTGCAGACCAGCTTTACAAAACCCGACTTGGAATTCTTCGCCGCCCTTAATTCCGACAATTCCACGGTTGCCGCCGGCAGGCTGTCCCAGCTTAACGCAAGGCTGCGGAAGCTGTTTTCCTCAATTTCACTTAAAACAAAGCCGTTTTTCTTATCCACAATGCCTGCCGTTGTATCGTCCACCTTGCGGACAATGTCTTCCACGCGGACAAATTCGGCATACGTTGCACTGATGGTATCCGTATAAAACTCCATAATAATATTATAGATGATAAAATACGCCAGATAGAGTTCGCCGTTGGTACGCAGTCCCAGCTCCCGGCGCAGCGCTTCATTGCTGTAGCCAAACAGGCTGCCGTGCGCTTTTGGCGCGGCAAACAGCGAATTATTATATTCATAAACCGAAAGTTCCATTTTCTTTAACGACAACAATACCATATCATACACTTCCGGGTTGGTACTGTATTCCTGATACAGGGCAGCATTTGTCCCCTGCTCGCTTACCGTTTCCCCCGCCGCCAGTTTTGCGGATATTTCCAGTGCCTTTTCTATATTTCTGCTTTCCATTACTTTGTTCCCTTCCGTTCAAACACCAGTTCAGACTGTTCCATTGGCTGTTCGTCCTGCGCTCCTGCGGATTTTGGCGTAATCGTAAAATGTACCGGTTCACGGTCTGCAAATGCGCCGCTTAAAATGTCATCGAGAAAACTCTCGTTTTCCGTCTGACCGCCGATGACATACTCCTGTTTCTGACACAGGTTGACAAAAAAAGAATAGTAATCCGCATTTTTTAAAATATCCGGCGAATACATTCTGCTCATTGCCGCGCCAAATTCCGAAAGCGTAAACGCCTCTCTCTTTTCAAATGCCGCCAGCAGATTATTCATTAAAAATGTATAGTTTTTACGAATACGCTGATCTTCCATTTCATCTGCAAACTGAATTTCCTGCGGCGGTTCTTCTTCTACTTTCTCCGCCGCTTCTGCCTGCTTTGGCTTCACGGTCAGTGCCTCGTCAAGTGAATCCAGCGTAAACCGCTTCTTTATATGCGGCAGTAATACCGGTGACAAAAGCTGTTCTAACAATCCCGCATTGTCGCTGCGGATTAAATCTGTCAGAAGCGCTCCAAAATGGATATGGCTTCTTAACCGTCCGAGTTTTGCCCGCTTCACGGCTTCTTCTGTCATCTGCTGCATCTGTGTACATGCCGATAAAAGCTGTCCGTGCCTTGTCATGGCTATCTGTAACTGGCTGTCCAGCTCGTAAATCTCCTTTAAAGTACGGTAATAACTCTCCGACTGTACCGGTTCGGCTTCCATCTTTGCAAGCGCACCCTCGATAAAATCTTTATTTTTCTTAAACAGCTTTTCTTCTTCATCAAACCAGCGCATACCCGTATGGACAAAATCTTCATACGCTTCAATCCCCGCAAAGACATCTTTGCCGAGCAATTCCATAATCTCATTTTTTCTGCGCTGTAGGCGTGCCACTTCTTCATTAATCCGCACAATCACATCTTTGCCGCCCTGAAAATTCTGTGCCTGTATCATTTTTTCTAAGAGCAGCTGCTGCACACTGATTCTGCTTTCTTCTTTAATTTCTTTCGTATCCAGATAGAATTCAATTGCATCGGAACTGATGGAATACCATACCGTATGGTCACGGATGGCACTTTCCAGTACCTTGATACGTGAAATACATTTTTTCTTTTCAATAGGATCATAATATGGAAATGTAAACGGTCTGCCTTCATTTTTAATTTTATCAAAAATGTAATCGGCAAGTTCTTTGTATTCCTGTGCTGAAAGATTCAGCCCAAAGTCCCGTTTGAGCAATGATGTAATAAAGTCCAGATATTCCGGGTAAGTGACGTCCTTTTCTTTAAAGTTATTCTCCTCAATAAAAAAGCGCAGAATCCCCATGACAATATATCCCATGTCCAGCATTTCATATCTGCCTTCCTGAAACTGGGCAAAGGATACATCCATCAGCTTAAAAAAAGGATAATATTTTTTGAGATTGAGCATACGCTCTTTGTGTTCTGTAATAATATCGTTTAACATAGTATCCTACAATTCCGTTCTGCCGTCCAATGCACGCAGCAGTGTCACTTCGTCGATATATTCCAAATCGCCGCCAACCGGCACACCGCTTGCAATGCGGGTTACTTTAATGCCTGTCGGCTTAATCAGGCGGCTGATATACATCGCTGTCGTTTCACCTTCAAGACTTGAATTGGTTGCAATGATGACTTCCTGCACATCGCCTTCGAGCCGTTTCATCAGTTCCTTTAACTTAATGTCGGACGGACCGATGCCAAGCATCGGGCTGATTGCGCCGTGCAGTACATGATAGACACCCTCATACTTTCCGGTCTTTTCATATGCCGCCATATCGCGTGTCTGTTCCACCACCATAATCGTACTGTGGTCGCGCTTTTCATTGGCACAGATCGGGCAGATTTCATCATCTGTCAGCGTAAAACATTCTTTACAGTATTTAATATGCGCTTTGGCATCCGTCATGGCAGATGCCAGTCCCTCAACTTCTTCTTTTGGCATATTTATAATGTGAAATGCCAGGCGCTGGGCGCTTTTTGCCCCAACCCCTGGTAATCTCGACAGCTGTTCTATTAACTTGTTCATATGACCGCTGTAAATGTCCATTAGAACAGGCCTCCTGTCAGTCCTGAAAGTCCTCCGGTAATCTTAGACATCTGCGCCTGTGATTCTTCTTCACACTTGCGGAGTGCTTCGTTGGTTGCTGCCATAATTAAATCTTCTAACATTTCTACATCATCCGGATCTACGGCTTCCGGGTCAATCTTGACCTTTGTAACCTCTCTTTTACCGGTAACGGTTACTTCTACAACACCGCCGCCTGCTGCCGCACTGAATTCCTTTGCTTCCAGCTCTGCCTGCTGTGTTTCCATCTGCTTCTGCATTTTCTGTGCCTGCTTCATCAGATTGTTCATGTTGCCCGGCATACCTCCCGGAAATCCACCTCTTTTTGCCATTAGATATATTCCTCCTTATCATCTACTTCTATTTCCATATTAACGGATTCTCTGATATCTGTAAATCGATTTTGAAAATCTTCTCCATCCTGTAGCTTTGTAACAATCAGATTCACATGGATTCCTGTCCGCTCCTCAATGAGCGCAACCAGTTCTGCCTTGTCATCTTCCCTTGAAAACAGCTCATAGGCTGTCGGGGAAGACGTCATCAGTTCCAGACTCTGCCCATCCTCTGCAAGCGTTACATGTGAATTTAATAAATGGGTGCGCTTTAGCGGTTCTTCAATCGAATGGACAATGGAGTCCCACTGCTTTGCCAGCTGCTTAATATCCTCCGGCATTGCCTCTATTACGCGCTTTTGTGCCGGCTGGGACACTGCCATGCCTGCTGCATAGCCGCTGGCATTGCCTGCCGCACCCGCTATATCTGCCATACCGCTTATGCCCTGTGTACCTGCCGCAAACGGAGTACCTGCCGCCACGCCGTTTTTTAATGCTTCCATGGCTTCCTGCATTTCCTGCTCAAGCAGGGTGATGCGGCTTATCACATCACCCATATCCTGCCGCTGTTCCATCGCCGGACGCGTCAGCTTAATAAGTGTCACTTCGACTTTAATACGCTTCTGTGTTGAGAATTTCAGCTCATTTGCCAGCTCCGACAGCACGCGGATATAGCGCATAAGTGTATCGACATCGACCTGTTTACTGTCTTTTTTTAACTGCTCTAAATTATCTGCCGAAACATCGATAATGTCTTCCGCCTTCGCTTCATCATCCGTTGTCTTTACAAGCAGCAGATTTCTTAAATACCATACAAAGTCACTGACAAACTGTCCTAAATCCCTGCCCTGCATAATAATCTGCTCTAAAAGCTGCATACACGCATACGTATCCGCCTTTAAAATGTACGACAGCATTTCGGCAAATACCGCCGTGTCCACCGCACCAAGCACCTCTAACACATTTTCATACTTTAAATCCTGTCCGAGGTAAAAGGCGATGCACTGGTCTAACAGACTTAACGCATCTCGCATGGAACCGTCCGCCGCCTTGGCAACATACCGGATTGCCTTTTCTTCGACATTGATATGTTCCGCTTCCATCAGCTGCGATAACCGACCTGCAATCGTTTCAATAGAAATGCGGTGGAAATCATAGCGCTGGCAGCGCGACAGAATCGTAACCGGTATCTTATGTGCCTCCGTTGTCGCCAGAATAAAAATAACGTATGCAGGCGGTTCTTCCAGTGTTTTTAACAGTGCATTAAATGCCCCTATGGAAAGCATATGCACTTCATCGATGATATAAACCTTATACCTGCCCTCTGTCGGTGAATACTGGACTTCGTCACGGATTTCACGAATATTGTCAACACCGTTATTCGATGCGGCATCGATTTCAATGACATTCATGGAACGCCCTTCGGCAATCGCCTTACAGGTCGGACATTCCCCGCACGGACTGCCGTCCACCGGATGCTCGCAGTTGACCGCCTTTGCAAAAATCTTTGCCACGGTTGTCTTACCGGTTCCGCGCGTTCCGCAGAAAAGGTACGCATGCCCGATTCTGTCTGCCCGTATCTGATTTTTTAATGTTGTAACAATATGTTCCTGTCCTTTGACATCTTCAAATTCCAAAGGACGCCATTTTCTGTATAATGCCTGATATGCCATATTTTCTCTCATTCTGCCGCCACGGACGGCGCTTTTCTAAAAATACCGCTGCGAACTGCTTTTACTTTATAAATGTAAAAAAAGCCACCACATACTATGTGTTACACGTAATATGTGTTACATATAATATGTGCTGACGAAAACAATTCTCATCATAAAACCGCGCACCGGACGTCGTACAGCTGTCCACAGACGTTACCGGTACAGTTAGCTCGGCCCAGGCACCCTTCCGGCACACAGGAGGTTTCACTTAATGCTGCTTCATTCCTGACCTGACATGGTTCATGAATTCCTGTTGCGAAAGACCCAGACGTCAACACCACTTATACCGGGCAGCTCTACAGAAAACTGCCCTCGGCCCGATATCACCCCTGCTATAGCGGATTGCAGGTACAAGGCGCCGCTAATGCCCCGGCTGCGCGGTTCTTTGATTATACCTTTTATGGCCCGGATTGTCAAGATTGTCAACCCTTTAACTCTTTTAAATACGCCATGAAATTTTCTTTATTTTCAAGCGCTGTTGTCGTCGGACGTCCAAGGTCCTCTCTTGCACCGATAGAACATTTCACTTCAATCAGGCTTAATTCGCCGCGGTTTTTCGCTGCCTTTAAAGCCTCATCAAGTGCTTCAAACGTATCTACGGATACTGCATTCGGATAGCCGCATGATTTTGCCACACCAATCCAGTCAATATTACCGCCGACAGTCGGCATGCCGCCAACCGTTTCGTGTGCGCCGTTATTAATCAGAACGTGCACCATATTTTTTGGCGCATTCGCTCCGAGCAGTGCCATAGCTCCCATGTGCATCAGCACGGCACCATCACCGTCGATACACCAGATTTTTGTATCCGGCATACTTTCTGCAACACCGAGTGCAATTGATGAGCTGTGTCCCATGGAACCGACTGTCAGGAAATCATATTTATGGCTCATCTTCTTTGCTTCACGGATTTCAAATAACTCACGGCTTGCCTTTCCTGTTGTGGAAATCACCGGGTCTTCTCCGGAAACGTCTGTAATATGGCGGATAATATCTTCACGCATCATCGTATTGTCATTTTTATAAACAACCTTTTCATCATAAGAGAGCGCACCCTTGCGGATTACAAAGGCAACATCTTTTCCCTGTGCAAGCACAGTTTTAAAGTCATCCATGGCAGCTTTTAATTCTTCTTCTGTAGTTTCTTTTCCTACGATAAACGGCTTGATATCCATATCTTCAAGCAGTTTTATCGTTACTTCACCCTGATAAATGTGCTGCGGCTCGTCATGAACCCCCGGTTCTCCTCTCCAGCCCACAACAAAAATCATCGGAATTGCATACACTTTGTCGTTTAAAAGTGATGCCACCGGATTGATAATATTTCCTTCGCCGGAATTCTGCATATAGACAACCGGCACCTTCCCTGTTGCCAGATGGTATCCTGCCTGCGCCGCCGCATTTCCTTCATTTGCGGCAATCACATGATGTCGGGAATCTATCCCATATGTATTTATTAAATAGTTGCACAGTGCTTTTAACTGTGAATCCGGTACACCTGCATAAAACTCTGCACCGATAATTTCAACAAACTTCTGAACCTGCATTTTTTATCTCCATTCTGATACAGACCTATTCTGCCTGCATTTTTTCCAATACCTCACGGTAGCTTTCATCAATCACTGCCAGCTCTGCCACAGAGTCAATTTCAACAATCTGCTCTTTTTCAACCGGATGAATATCAAGGTTTAACTTATCTAACTGCCGGTCTACGATTTCATCCCAGTATAAGCCCTCATAACCCGGCTTTTCATATGCTGCATCAATGGCATCGCGGATAACTGCCGCATCTGCTTTCTTAAAATAGGAAACGCCGACCATGTTATAACGGTCTGTCCCTTCTTTTCCGACACGTGTAATACGTTCTCCATCCCAGTCAAACACCCAGTCATCGGAAAAACCCGGAACCATTTTGCCATAATAGCAGGAACGTGAAAGTTCTGCATCAAAAATAGATAAATCCGAAATATACAAATCCGCTTCACAGATAAAGCAGTCTGCCGTTCCCATAACTTTTCTTGCCGCATGAATAGACGAAATATTGTTAATCGTTTCAAATTCCGTATTTTCAATCAGTTCCACGTTGTCATATTTTTCTGCCAGATATGCAAACTGCTCTTTTTTGTATCCAACAACAACGTAAATCTTTGATACGTTTCTGCGTTCCAGCCCCTTCATAATCGTTTCAATCATTGATGTGCCGTGTACCTTTACAAGCGGCTTCGGCGTAACATCGGTCAGCGGGCGCATGCGTGTACCCATGCCCGCCGCCATTAAAATTGCGATTTCCATTTCCCTTATCCTTTCAAAAAAGCTTACAGTTCATCAATTAATGTCAGAATCTGCTTAATCGGCATTAAACGGCTGTCCACTTCTTTTGCACGATGATACTTTAAAATATCCTTGGCAGTCTGTTCCATCGCCGGGAATGCACTTCTTGTCAGCTGGTTTGCGTAAATAACGATATTAACACCGTGTTCTGCCAGTTCTGCTTCCGTAATTGTATTAAATGAAGACGGAACAACCACAATTGGTGTTTCCTTATCCTCTGCACGGAATTTATCGCAGAATTCCAGAATTTCTGCCGGATCCTTCTTACGGCTGTGAATCATAATGCCATCAGCGCCTGCATCACGGAACGCTCTGGCTCTGTTTAACGCATCCTCCATACCCTGCTCTAAAATCAGACTCTCAATACGCGCAATAATCATAAAGTCATCTGTCAGCTGTACCTTCTTGCCTGCGGCAATCTTGGCGCTGAAATTCTCAATTGTATCCTGTGTCTGTGCTACTTCCGTACCAAACAGGGAGTTTTTCTTTAAACCGGTCTTATCTTCGATAATAATGGCTGAAACACCCATACGTTCGAGTGTGCGCACAAGATATACAAAATGCTCTGTCAGTCCGCCTGTATCTCCGTCAAAAATAATCGGCTTTGTTGTAACTTCCATGACATCATCGATTGTTCTGCATCTTGAAGTCATGTCTACCAGTTCAATATCCGGCTTTCCTTTCGCAGTTGAATCGCAGAGGGAACTAATCCACATTGCATCAAACTGGTCAAATTCACCATCATTTTCCACAACTGTCTTTTCCGCAATCAGACCGGTTAAACCGCTGTGTACTTCAATCGTCTTTACAATCGGACGCATTTTAATGAGCTGTCTTAAACGTTTTCTTCTGAATTCCGGCATCGCCAGTTTTTCTTTTAAGCGGTCATCAACACGCTTTACATTTTCATTATAAGTATACGGCACTTCGATTAATTCGCCGCCGTTCTTTTCTAATACTTCAATGACATTGGCACGGATTGCCGCTTCCGGACCTTCTTTCCAGTTGTCACCGTGAATGACATAATCCGGCTTTACTTCTTCAATAATCTTATCATACATAATATCATGCTGGATTACGACTTCACTGACACCTTCCAGATTCTTAAACAATGCCACTCTTTCTTCAAAACCGATCGTCGGAAAACGGTTGTAGCGGATCATTGCCTCATCACTTAAAATACCGACAACCAGTTCGCCATATTCTTTTGCTTTGTTGATAATGTTTAAATGTCCCTCATGAATCACATCGGTACAAAAACATGCGTATACTTTTTTCATCTGTTTCTCTCTTTCTTTCTATTAATCATTATATACAACCGGAATCGCAATATTGTAATGTTCCAGTGCCTCACGGAATACCTTGAAAAATGCCGTGATGTCGTCCTCGTCAATCGCACCTAAAGCGCACAGACGGAAGGTGTTCGTTGTAGAAATCTTACCCGGATAAATCGTATATCCACGCTCATAACAGTAATCATGAACCTTCTCAAAATCCCAGTTCGGGTCGTCCGGATAAATCGGCGATACTACAAGACCTGCCTGCCATTCTCTCTTAACGGCATCTTTAAATCCCAGCTCGTCCAGTCCTTTGTGGATTGCATTAAAGACGCGGGTATGTCTTGCCCACTTGGCTTCTTCGCCTTCCGCAAAATACTCTTTTAATGCCTGTATTGTTGCATAAATTGTCTGTACCGGCGGTGTAAAATGCATTTCTCCTGTTTTTTCAAAGAAATGGTACTGTAAATACAGATTACAGTAATACGAACGCTTCGGATAGTCTTTTGAAGCTTCGATAATGTCTTTTCTTCCTATTATAAAGGAAAGACCTGTCATCGCCATCAGCCCCTTTTGTGCCGATGCCATACAGAAATCGATATTGTCTTTCTGCACATCAATCGGGCGCATTGCCAGTGTGGAGGTCGTATCAACGATAAATACCGCACCGAATTCGTGTGCCAATGCACCGATTTCACGGATTGGATTTAAAATACCGGTTCCTGTTTCATTGTGTGTGGTATATACCAGCGCAATGTCCGGATTTTCTTCCAGTGTCTTTCGTACCACATCCAAATCAGGGCGTTCCAGTACCGGAAACTGCAGATTGATATGCGGCAGTCCGTAATATTCACAAATTTCCACGGCACGGGTGCTATATGCGCCGTTGTTGACTACCAGCACCTTTTTATCTGCCGGAAGCAGTGAATTCAAACACACATCAATGTTTAATGTACCTGAACCACAGAATAAAACTGATGTATACTGCTGTGGGTCTGCATGTACCGTCTTTAATAAATCTGCGCGTAAATCCTTCATCATAGAAGCAAATTCTTTTTCACGCGGACAGATATCCGGTACAACCTGTGCCATTTTTACCGTATCGGTCGTTGTAGACGGTCCGGCATTCAGCAAAATATTTCTTTTAATATTCATTGTCTTACTCCTTTTGTAAAAGCATTTTTACATAAGTAATATATAGGTGATTTTTGAATCGTACATTTTATTATACATCAGTTTTTATTAAATGTATATAAATTTTTTTTAATACGTTCTGCATAGACGGCGGCTTCCTTTTCAATATCCCTACAGGACAAAATCTCTCCGGGGTCATTTGCCGTGAGCATCCGGATTGCATGGGCAGGAAGCGCAAAGCCTTTGTTAAAATGAAGGGAGCTAATCAGCTGCTCCGCTAAGATATCAGAACCGCTGTAGCCGGATACGACAATGGAAAACAGCAGCTTGTCCTTAAAATCGACCTTCCGGTACAATGCGGTCAGACGGTTGATAAATGCCATAATATTTGCGCTGACCGAGTCGTTGTAATTTGGACTGAGTATCATGAGCGCATCACTTTCAAGCAGTGCCGGATAGACCTGTTCCACCATGACACCGCCGTAAAAACATGAACCCTTTTCACTGTAATGCAGGCAGACCTCAAACGGACAGCCAAGACAGTCTGCAACTTCCCCGTTTCTTAGATTGATTTCACGGATTACAATTTTATCTTCGGTAAGGAACTTGCGTACCAGCTTCCAGAATAAACAGGTATTGCTCTTTTGTTTATTACCCGCATAAATGCACAGCAGGCGTGCCGGTCCGTCTATGTGTGCCGGGGTACACCCGTCTGCGTATTCCAGTGCATGACAGACCGCCTCTCCTGCATTGGCAAAAAAAGCTTCTTTTAATGAAAGGTTTCTGTGCATTGCATTTTTTGTCTGGTTTTTTAACGAGCCGGTTGCCTCTGCAAAGGTGTGTCCCGGCAGCATACAGCCTGCGCGGTTTAGCGAAAATGCGATTTTTTTCGCCATGTTTTTTGTATACAGTTCATTTTCCCCGTCAACCAGAATTGCCCCTGTACAGCCCAAAAGACAGTCCGTATGATAATCCATTTCCTTTAAAATGGCATAAAGCCGCAGATTAATCCCCGAACGGTCAAGATGCACCGCAAACACAATACAGCTGCCCAGTTTTTTTTGCGTTTCGCACCAGTATAGAAAGTCTTTCTCATCACGCAGAATAACTGCTGCTTCCGTATCCTTTTTATCACCGGATACTTTTTTGCATTTTGCAGTACCGTATCAATCAGCTGTCCGTATCTTTCCGGTACGGCGCCTTCTATCGGACAGACCACTGCCAGCATTTGTTTCACCTCTTTTCCTTTCTGTCTGTTAGCTTACAGTTACGCCCTTTTACTACCGGTTTCTTATTACAAATCTTTTATCAGCAGTTATCACTGATTTCTTCCAGTTCACGGTAGGCGGACCGGATCCGTTCATAGAGCTGTCCCGGCAGTTCCTGACACTCTGTTTCCAGCCCTTCTTTCGTGTACTTATTTTTACAGCCGAAATAGATTTCATGCAGTGCGACCGAACCGTAGTGGTCTGCACCCCGCATGGTCAGCAGAATGGAAATGGCGGCGGATGAAAGCGCCGGTGCAATGTATGGCTTAAAGCCCAGCGCGCGCACGCTTAGATTTGCCTCTGCCGCCAGCTTTGAAAGTTCTCTTGATTCTTTGTCGTGATACTGCGTAATACTGTCTGCAACCACCAGACTTTTTCCATGCGGTCCGAAAACCCGCCCTTCTGTTAAAAATAATCCATATTTCCCCGGATTTTTCTTTGCATAATACACCGCCCGCGCATTCATCACACCCAGTCCGTAGCCCTGCACCTGCTCTAAATGCAGTCCGTTGTCATCAAATGCACCGGATTCATTACAGTTTGATATCTGCCACGCCGCATTGCACAGCGGTTCAACCGGGTCTGAAACCACGGCAAAAAGTCCGTCATATCCACAAGCCCGCGCTTTTTTTGCATAGATTTCCACAATACTGCGGTTGGCTTTCAGCTGCTGCATGCGTACATCCTGCACTGCCGTACCGACCGGCGGCACGCCTTTGGTTGCACAGAAAATAAAAACATCACAGTCAAACAGTTCATCTTCCTTTAAAAGGACGACATCGGGAAGCACATCATATGCCCACGGATAACAAATCTGGTTACATTCTGCCTCGTACCGCTTCATCCGGTTTTCATCTAAATCTATAATTCCTATAGTTTCAATCACATCACTGCCGAGCAGCTTTAACCCCATAAGGGTTGTAGCGCCAACATCGCCGAGTGCCGCGATGTGAACCCTTAATTTTTCCCCCTCATACACCCAGCGCGGATTTTTAAAAGGATGTTTTCCTTTTTCACTGCGCAGTTTTCTTTCTGTTCCAAGCTGATTTAGATTGTTCATAGTCTTCTCCATTCTGCGGATTTTTTAGTCCACAAGATTTTTTAAATGTTTAAGCCGGATAATGTCATTTTCAATGTATTCTGATGCCGGGACATTTAAATCCAGCGTGACATGACTGCCTACGTCCACGCAGTACGGGTCTTTAACTGCCTCGCCAAGCCGTCCCAGTGTCAGATTTCTACCAAACCCCTTCTGGTATTCTGCCTCCAGCACACGCAGGATTTTCTGTGTATTTAAAAGACAGGTGAGCGAGAGATTGTTAAACTGCTGCCAGCCAAGCTCCGGCAAAAACTGCGGAATAACATAGGGCAGTATCTGATTAATTGCCGGAAGCAGTCCCGTCCGGCTTTTTTGTGTCTGCTCAATCATATCCCCGCCAAGAAACGGATACAGGGTCGATTCCTGAAACCATGCTTTGACATTGGGAATATAATAAATGCTTTCCACAGGAAGCTTTAACATACTCGACAAATCCGTTCCGTGGCCGGACAGAATCCCGACAACAAGCCGTTCTACCGGCACGCCGCTTTTTTTTAACATCGGGTAGAGCTTTTTAATGCGGTCGCCCTTGTGCAGAATGTCGTCTGCTAAAATCACCGGTCTTTTAAAGGATTTGATTGTTTCAATCTGTGTCGGAAGCGGCGAATAGTTCGGATATTCTTCAATCCGTGAAGCCGATGCATCCCTTGTATACACCTTTTCCGTATAAATGGCTTTGGTCACGGTATTGGGTACAACGACATCTCTTAAAATTTTACCGAACGGCACACACATTTTTTTACCCAGCACACGTTTTGCCCCCTGCTGTGCCGGTACATGGTTTTCAAAGGTAATGAGGTCCATCATCTGCTGATTCATGTGCTGTGCATCAAATGATATCACCAGATTGCACGGATATAACTCCTTCATGGCATCCAAAAGCGCATGACCTGTTTCAAGCAGTACCTTTCTGACACGCGGATTCCTGTCAAACGGCGCTTTTAATACGGTGGATACATTCTGAATCAGCACCAGCGGATACGTCATATCCACAAGATAGCGGTCTTTATTTTTCACGCCGGAAGGCATTTTTAAAAAGCCGAAGCGGTAAAGCAGTTTTTCCATTTCCAGATCCATTTCCCGTTCTTCATTCTCAAAGCGGCAGGCAATATGGGTAAATCCAAGCTTTAAGCACGCTGCAATCGTTTCCGTCATGGCAAGCTGTATCCACTCATAAACCTTTTCATCACGAAGCCCTGCAACTCCTGTAATCACCGCCAGTCTGCCCGCCGCATTTTTACGGAGATAATGCACTGCGGCTTCGTCCTGAAATTCTTCATAAAACCGGTCGGATAACACTTCATGATAGCCGACGGCGGCAAGCACTTCGCCGTTTCCCATGCTGCGCCGGACAATCATCTGCTCTGCACCGCTTCTGTGTGCAAAAACCCCGGCATTGCCAAAGAAAAGATACCGGTTTTCTGAAAGCTTTTCTCCAAGCGGCTCTGCTTCTGCCACAAAGGCTTTTGTAAGCTGTAATTCCTTATACTGCGGCTCACGAAGATAAATTCCATACTCATAGATAAACCGCTGGCACAGTGGGTCAATCAGATTGGAAATATCCCGCCCGCGGTCAATATTTTCCCGTATTTTAGAAGAACTGACATCATCTAATTCACTGCCCAGTTCCAGTTTTATCGTGTCCTCATACAGGTTTTGTGCAATCAGCAGATTTTCATCGAGCGCATTTTTATCCTTTGACGTTTTTCTTGTAAAGACAATGTGATTGCAGTGATGAATGGAATCCATGACCGGCGGTGCCTGATATGCCGATGCGTGCGCAATCACATCCATCCCCGTGACAATATAGACCGGGCGGCCGTTAAACAGTGTTTTTAATTTTTTCAAATCGGACGGATTGGCTATATTTACCGGACAGTTGTCAGGAAAAAGATAGACCGAGCCGATATCTGCCGTTGACATTTTCGCAATACGGCGGCGGATTAAGCGCGGCTGTGTCTTTTTCGACCATGAAAATTCGTCAATTGCAAGATACACCTCAAACCCGGCTTTCCGCACAGCTTCTACAATGCCTTTATGTCCTAATGAAAACGGGTCAAATGTCCCCGGAAAAAATGCCACTTTCGATATCTGCGGTATTTCAAACCTGCCGTATGTAAATTCGTATGCCGTAATAAACCGGTACAGATAACTAAGCGCCGATGCCCGGTTGTAAAATGACAATGCATCCCTGGACTGCTCTCCCACCGCACTCATCAGATGTTTTGCGATATAAGAAAAATAGGCACACTTTTCATCCGGCGCCAGCTTTTCACTGCCAAACAGTTCGTGTCCGATAATATTAAGGGCTTCAATACTGATAGATTCCTTAAAATGCACCAGACCTTTCATCAAATATCCAAGCAATACTTTTTTGCGCTGTTCATAAGCCTCCGGTGCTTTATCACGCCCCCGGTAACTGCCGTAATTTTCAAGAATCGTCCCAATCGTATGCAGGGTGTATACTGCTGCTTTTTCACTCGTTCCGTTTACCCTTTTATAAAAGGTATCCTCTATGAGTTCATCAAGCTCCTGCGGCTGTAAGTACAAAACCATGCGGCCAAGATAATGCGGAATAAATTTTGCATACTGATAATCTCCCGAATCCAGGCTTTCCGTCAGTTCAATCACCATTTCATTACACTGGTCAGAAGAAATATTACACATGATTTTTACAAGCAGTTCGCCTGCTTTTTCACGCACTGTCAGGCGCTGGCTCGCCGACATCAGACTGCAAAGGTGCGTGGCAATACGAACCGTCCGCGCTTCCTGCGGATATTGTTCAATCACCTGTTCCATCATCGCGATATTAATCTGTTTCATGGTTGCACCCGCCGCTACTTTCAAATCGTCAAGAAACATTTTGGAAAGCAGTTCTTCTTCCCTGTCTGCAATGCGCCGGACTGCAAAAATACCATTTCTTTGCAGTCCCAGAAGCTGTGCCAGACGGTCACGTAAAAATACCAGCTGTATACAATCCGTTTCCCGCTCCAATAAAAAGCACTGATTTATATAGGAAGAAAGACATTGATAAGAAACACCGTCTTGTGCCATTTTGTAATATAACTGTAAACTATTCATCTGCCTTGCACGGCTGTCCCATTCCCGGCAGGATATTGTAAAATCACAGATTGTACAGATATCTTTATTGTCCATTTCCGCATAATCCAAAGCCTTTGCCGTATCGAGCAGCAAAAATGTGTTCCACGCATCATAATCGGTTTTTTGATAAAACGGCAGTAATACCTGCCTGTAGATTTCACGATCTGCCTGCTGTGATGAAGCCATAAGGGTATGAACAATCCGCCGCAGTGAGTATCCCTGCCATTTCCGGTGCTGTTCGGTCACCTGATAGTCCGGATATAAAATGGTTTCAACCGTTTTCTGTAAAAGATATGCCGCAGAAATATCATCGGACGGAAGTTCTACGTCTTTGGGCAGTTCTTTGCGGTATGCCCTGTCATAATTGGCAGTCATCTGTCCGATTAAATGTGCCGACTGCCTCCGGATATCCACTTCACCATGCATAAGCTGTTCAAATAAAAAACGAAGTGCAAGGTGTGTCTGTTCATGGGTCAGATATGTAAAATACTCCTGCAATACATTCATATACGCACGCAGATTTCTCCAGTTTTTCTCCCCGCGGGCGGCTTCCAAAAGATTGCGCAGGGACATTTCACCGGTAAGCCGTTCCATAACGTAAATATTGTGGTCAATCGCCAGATACTTCATGTTGTCTACGATTTCCTGCGGTGTCATTAACACATAGTCTTCCTGTTGTGTGCAGGACGGTTCTTCCGAACGAAAATCAATATTGACACCCAGATGCACCATATATTCTTCAAAATCCTTTAACCGCGCATAAACCAGACGGTAACGGTTCTTTTTCTTTTCATCTACATTGTCCAGTTTGGAAAGAATGACATCAAAAGAATCTTTTAAAGAATAAAAACAGACCTGTTCTGCACCGGAAGCTGTCCGGATACTTTTTACACGAAAATCCGCATAAATCAGAATTAAATTTTCAATCGACAAATCTTCAAGCTCTAAATCCCATGTTGAATGATTGGCTGCAATATGACCGATGACCGGCATATGAAACCTTTTGGTGTAGCGGTCGGTATAATAATAGTGCAGATACGGAACGCGCGCGGCTTCTTCTTTACGGCACCCGAATTTGCCGATATCATGAAGGGCGGCTGCGGCTGACATCAGCATTAAATCCACCGGCTTTCCAAGCATTTTTAACTGTCTTGCAACGTGCATTGCCACATAGTGGACCCCTGCCACATGCCCCAGCGTGTCAAACGGTGTGATTTCCGCCGCAATCCGCATAAACTCCATGATATACTGATTCTCAAGGCACTTTAAAAAGATTGCGTATTCTGCCGCCGTTTCCTGCCGTGTTCCAAGACTTTCTTCTTCTGCCGTAACCAGTTTAAAATACCGTGTCCGCTTAAACGGTCCGGTCTGTTCCTCACATTTTAAAAATGCTCTTAAAATACGGCAGAACAACAGCATTTTCTGCTTTACTGCATCAGACGGTTCTTCTGTAAAATTACACGGAAATATCACATGACGGCACCATTCATAAACCGCCTGCAACAGCTCTTTACCTGTCATGTGAATTTCACTGCAAAGCTCCTTTTCACAGTATTGCATAAGCTTCCAGCAGCTTACCTGTTCCGAACGGATTAAAAGTGCATCATATGCTTCTTCTAAATGACAGCCTGCAAGAACCGATAAAATTCCTTCCTTTGTCATCTGCACCTGATTTAAAAAATCAATTTCGGTAAGCATTTGTATGCATTTATCCTTAAATTCCAAGTAATCTGCCTTCATCTGAATTCTCCCTGTGTATTTTATGATTTTCGACGATTTCCGGTTTTTAAAAGTCTTTTTTAGAAAATACCCTCGTCAAGCATGGCTTCCGCAACTTTTAAAAATCCTGCAATATTCGCGCCTGCAATGAGGTTTCCGTCCATGCCGTATTTCTTTGCCGCACTGTCGATGTTGTTAAAAATATTCTTCATAATCTTTTTTAACTTTTCATCAACCTCTTCTTCCGTCCATGAAAGCTTCATGGCATTCTGGCTCATTTCAAGGGCAGATACGGCAACACCGCCTGCATTGACTGCCTTTGACGGTGCAATCATAAATCCTGCTTTTTGCAGTTCTTCAACGGCTTCTGCTTTGGTCGGCATGTTGGCAACTTCGATTAAAAGCTTTGATGTCCCCTCCTCTATCATGCGCTTTGCATCTTCCAATCCGATTTCATTCTGTGTTGCACAAGGCATATACACATCTGCCTTTACGCGTCCCCAAGGTTTCTCGCCGGCATGGAATTCCACACCGAATCTATCGGCATAATCTTCACAACGGTCACGCAGGGAACCTCTCATTTCTACCATATAATCCACTTTTTCCCCGCTGATGCCGTCTTTATCATAAATGTATCCGTCTGGTCCTGAAATAGAAACGACTTTTGCGCCCAGTTCATTTAATTTCTTTGCAACACCCCATGACACATTGCCGAAGCCCGATAATGCAAATGTTGTACCGGCAAGCTTCTTTCCGATAGATTCAAATAATTCTTCCGTAAAATAAACAGCGCCGTAACCGGTTGCTTCATTTCTCCCAAGACTGCCGCCGTAAGGAATGCCCTTGCCGGATAACGCACCGTTTTTATAACCGCCGACAATTCTTTTATACATACCGAACATATAACCGATTTCTTTGGAACCGCAGCCGATGTCGCCTGCTGGACAGTCCGTATCCGGTCCGATGTATCTGTAAAGCTCTGTCATAAAGGACTGACAGAACCGCATAATCTCGCCGTCTGATTTTCCCTTTGGATTGAAATCACTGCCGCCCTTGCCGCCGCCGATTGGCAGTCCTGTCAGTGAATTTTTAAAAGTCTGTTCAAAACCTAAAAATTTGATAATACTCTGATTGACACTGGGATGAAGTCTGATTCCGCCCTTGTACGGACCGATTGCACTGTTAAACTGTGCGCGGAATCCTCTGTTTACCTGAACCTTTCCTGCATCGTCCACCCACGGTACGCGGAAGGAAACGATTCGTTCCGGCTCACACATACGCTCTAAAATCGCATTTTTTTCATAACGGTCATCTGCTTCTACAACCGGTCTTAAAGATTCCAATACTTCTGTCACTGCCTGGATAAACTCCGGCTCATTACTGTTTTTTTCAGATACTTCCTTGATTACTTCATCTACATATGCCATCAGACATTACCTCCGAAACCTAAATTTTTTAATCCTGCACGATGCCCGTCGGCAACCCCGTGCTTTCACAAAATGAAAAAGCCGTTTCCGAAAACACTGCGTATGTTAGACTTGTCAAAAAAAGAAGTCAATAACCTTTTCTTTGTTTGTTCGATAATTTTTTCTTTTTAAATTTTTCCTTAATTTGTGAAAGGTTTGGAAACTCAAATTTAATGAAAATAAATCCATGTTTGTGAACATCCGGCACATCCCCCGTATTTGGTTAAGTTTTCTAAAGTTTTTCTTCTTTGTTTTCTTTACTTTCTGCCGGTTATTGTTTAATAAAATTAAGGGAATTTATGGGCGGTTTTGCGCGTTTTTTCTGTATCAATAAGACAATCTTAAAATCCGAACCGGATTTTTGAAATTTTTGAAAAAAAGGATTGCATTTTAAAAAGCGCTGATGTATTATCATTACATCGACATGTAGTATTCAATACTACATGTGATTATTTTAAATACCAGTGCATATAATATTTTATAATGTATATGTCAAAACATAAAAATATCAGGACATGCCGAACACGAAAAATCCATTAAAATAATGGAAATACAGTGTACTCGGAGATTGGAGGAAATTATGAAACATTTTAAATTAAAAGACCCCGGAAGTGCCATTACTCATTTTATCGGTATGCTGATGGCAATGTTTGCCGCAACACCGCTGATTCTGCGTGCCATGCGCGCTCCGGATACCGTTCATGTCATTTCTTTAAGTATTTTTATTGTGAGCATGATTCTGCTGTATGCGGCAAGCACAACTTATCACACTTTTGATTTGTCTGAACGCACGAATAAAATTTTAAAGAAACTCGACCACTGCATGATTTTTGTACTGATTGCCGGTTCTTATACGCCAATCTGCCTGATTGTCCTGCATGGCCGCACAGGGCTTATGCTGCTGGCACTGGTCTGGAGCATTGCGATTCTCGGCATTATTTTTAAGCTTTGCTGGGTTACATGTCCGAAATGGGTTTCTTCTGTGTTATACATTGCCATGGGCTGGGTCTGCGTGCTTGCATTTACACAGATTTTAAATTCCCTGCCTGCTGCCGCATTTAACTGGCTGCTTGCGGGCGGTATTATTTATACGGTGGGCGGTATTATTTACGCATTAAAGCTTCCGATTTTTAACGCACATCACAAATACTTCGGTTCACACGAAATTTTTCATCTGTTTGTTATGGCAGGCAGCATCTGCCATTTTATTATGATGTTTGAATATGTTGCGGTTCTTCCGCTGGCTTAATGCACCAGCGCGCCTGTCACACAAGCTTTGACTTATTACAAAAAAGAATGATATACGATTTAGAAATTGCTTTCATTTTCGTATATCATTCTTTTATTTTACCAGATATCTATTCAGATTTCTGTATATATGGTTTTGGTGTTAAACTTCTACGTGTCCATTCACAACATTCCATGTTCCATACTGGTTATCTGCCGGTCCATTGTACGTCAAATCCAATGCACCGTTTCTGATATACCACCAGCCATAATCATTTAATGCAAGACCTGTATAGTTCCAGTCTAAAGCCCCATTGGTCATATACCACCAGCCATAATCATTTAACGCCATGCCGGTATATGTAAGGTCTAATGCACCATTCGTTATATACCACCAGCCGTACTCATTTAATGCCATTCCGGTGTAGCCAAAATCTATCATACCATTTCTGACATACCACCAGCCATACTCATTTTGCACCATTCCGGTATAGCTGAAATCTATCATGCCATTGGTCATATACCACCAGCCATAATCGTTATATGCAAGTCCTGTATATGTAAAGTCTACTGTTCCGTTGGTAATTTTCCACCATCCGCATCGAAAACCAGTCCATTGCGGCCGGCCGGCTGCGGGGTATCTTCAACATGAAGCTTTACTGCGCCGAACTTCTTATTACCGTCTGCATCTGTGTTGTATACACAGGCAAGCAGTGCGCCGTCGTCTGTTTCAAAGAAGTCATATAAGCCATACTGTTCATTTGTCATTAAGACATTGCCATTGTGGTCGCAAATCATATATGCCTTATAATCATCTTCAATAGATTTACGCGTATATACCAGTAAATAATCCTTCGTTCCGTCTATATCTGCATATCCCTGATAATCGGAAATTATTTTATTCCCCTGTGCATTATACAGGTCTGTTGTATAAGCACCTGCTGCATTTCTGTTTACCCCACTGATATAGGCTTCTGATGTATGTCTGCGGTTATTTGGGATTCTTCCCTTTTCCTGATAAATGTCACTATATACTCCCGTAAGATTACCATTTTTATCTAACAGGCTATATGTTCCGTCTGTATTCTGTATCCGGAATACATACTTCTCATTTGCATAATACATTCTATACGTGGACTTGCAGGCAATATCTGCACCGTCCGTAAATGCCGTCTGTTCATACTGCTCATTATACATTCCCGCAAGTCTGACATCAACATTTACCGTGTCACCCTCTGTATAAGTTCTCTGCTGTGTTAAAAGATAACCCTCTGCCGTATTGACTGCACCGACACGATTTCCCTTTAACTCTGTCGGATTCTGATATCCGTTTGCACCGTCATAGCCAAAAACTGTTCCGCTGTTATCATTGTCCAAGTCTAAAACATTAATGACAACATCTTCATTCATTGTATAATACAATCCGCTGATATTGGTATAGCCTTTCTGTGTACCAAGTCTTTGAATCTCATCCTGTACATTCATCGAAAATGTTCCGCTTATACCGTCTGTCTGCCGGTTCATCTGCGTGTTTTTCATGTCCTGCGCTTCTGTCTGTTTTTTCTTTCCTCTGCTTGCCATTTTTATTCCTCTGCGTTTTTACATTTCTTTCATTTTCTTAAACTGCTTTCTGCTTTTATGCGTTGACCCTACATTTCATATTCCTTTGCATACAGCGCCGCAAACTGCACACCCAGTATGATAAAGAACAGCGGCGCAACCGTCACAATACTGTCATTTGCCACGCTGTAGACCACAAATGCCGCCGCCGCACAAAATGTCCAGCACGCGGTCGCATCCGATAATTTCACGCTGTCCATGTTTGCGGGCTTTGAACTTCGCATAAAGCGCACAAACCGCCCAATCCCGATGAGAAATACCGCAAGCACGGCACAAAGCCCCACAATTCCCGTATTCACCGCTGTCTGTAAGTATGCGTTGTGCGGCTTGTCAATTACGGTTGTATGCGTACCGTGGGTGTTTAAAAGTCCCACATAATCATTTTGCGGAAAATACATTGCAAAATTTCCTGCACCACGTCCGATAATCACGGTATGCGTCAACAACGGAAGCGTATTGACCCACGCATAGCCACGCCCCGTAAAGAGTGGATACAGCGCCTCTCCAAACCGCTTATTTAACGTAACGGACTCTGACAGCGCACCGTTTTGTCCGATGCCGTAAAAAATATCATCCTGTAAGTAAAAATCCGCCGGTTCATCATAGCCCAAGTCATAATAAACCGTATTCTGACTGTACGTTACCGATACCGCCGCAAAACGGGAATCTGAAAAAGTGATCCTGTTGCCGTCATTTATTACTTCCAGCGGCTCACCTGCCTTGTCGTAAAATTCAAGCGTTCCGTCATTGCATACGGTAATAAGCGTTTCGTTTTCACCCTTTAACGTCAGCTCATTGCCTTCAAGCCGGATATCCTTTAATCTGAAAATACCGGCTGTACCCGATGATTTTGTCTGTGCATCCGATGCCCCTTGTGTATCCGCCGCATTTTCTTTATCTGACGCATTTTCTGTTTTCTGCGCATTTGCCGTGCTTTCATTCGTTATTGCATTTTTACCGATAGACATCAGTTCCCGCCGCTTGCCGCATTACACAGCACAAAGATAACCACTGCAACAAGAATCAATGCCAAAAGCTTTTTTATCTGTCCTGCCAGCCCGCTGCCTTCCATGGCACATAAAAAAATCAGTTCTGCAAATGCCAGATAAAAAGAGGCCGTCGATTTTGCCGCAGTCACACTGAATAACAGACCACAGACCAGCAGAATATACCCGGCTGTTTTCCACCGTTTTTCCGATATCAGCAGCTTTTTAAACGCATACGGAAGCAGCAGAAGACAAAAGCCGCCAAAATAGTTCGGATTGTAAAATGTAAGTGATACATAACTTTTATAATTATCCGTATTCATATTGTCAATAAGCTGTGCGTATTTAGACGGTGCAATCAGATTTTTTATAAACGGCAGTTTTAAAACCGGTTCATAGAAAAATTTAACTGCTGTAAGTACAATCGTTACAACACATAAAACCAGCATTGCTTTTTCAAAAATGCGCAGTGTTTCTTCATAACAAAAATAATTCATTGCCCCGAAAAACAAAATACCGTATCATATCAGCACAAAAACACCCTCGCCCTCTGACGGTGAGCCCGACAACGCCAGTCCTTTATTTTTTGAAAATAAAAAAGACAACAGCACTGCCGCCGTATAAATGCCAAAGCAAATCCATATTTTCCGGTTTTGCCTGTCACGGACCGGTGTCTGTGTAATCACATGGTCGGGAAATAGATTTTCACCAATCATCACTGCCAGCAGGACGACTGCCATAACCACAAGCAGGACTTCCCTGTAATACAGAAAAAAATCAAATACATACCCACTGTAATTTTCAAAGACATCTGCCTGCGCATCTGTCAGTTTCCAGATTCTTAAATACGAAATCCACGGAATCACCATTGCAAATACCGCAATCATCCACGCGAATACACGCTTGTACCCCGGTACACTTTTATTTTTCATTATGCTTTCTCCTTTAAGTTTCTTATTGATTTATTATCCATGTTCCTTTTCTTTTCGTTTTATTATACCCGCCCGCAATCCCCTTTTACAAGTCCCACGCTGCATATTCCGTCTGTCTTTTTACAAATCTGCTTTCCCGTACAGGCAGCGTAACAAAAGGAGGCTTCCGACTGTTATGTCTGAAACCTCCCACAATCTATAATACAAGCGCCCGCGTACCTTTATCTACCCACTTAAATTCCATTCCTGCCGTATGGCTGATTTTATTGCTTTGCTTTTTGTGTGAATTTTAAAGGCGCTTTATTTTCTTATCCTTTGCATACTAGTCTTCAAAATACGCCGCCGGGTCTACCGGTTCGCCGTCCTTTGTCAGCATAAAATACAGATTCGGGCCTTCTTCTACATAATATGCTGTCGGGTCGGATACTGTTCCCAAAAGCTGTCCTGCCACAACCGTGTCGCCTTTTTTTACCACCACATTATCTATCAGTCCATACGTTGTCACATAACCGTCACCGATTGCTACTGCCACGGTATTTCCCGTTTCTTCACTGTATGTTACGGATTCCACAACGCCGTCTGCTGCCACACCGACATTGGTTCCCGCTTCTGCCGCAATGCTGACTGCCGGATTACATTTATACATTCCAAGTGTTTTAAAATAAATGGTCGTATCCATGCTGTATTTTAAAACAATATCGCCGGTTACTGGCCACATCAGCGTATCACTTTCATCAAAAGAGTACGCCGCAGCCGGATTTGCCTTGGCAGAAGTCTTTGCCGCCTGCGCTTCCTGTAATTCCTGCGATTCCTCTGCCGTGTCTGTTCCTTGTGCTTCCTTACCGGTTGTGATATTTTCCTGCGCAGCCGAAAGTCCTTCTGCCTTTGCACCGGCATTGGCAGCTTCTGCATCATCACTGCCGTCTGTCTTTTCCGGAACCTGTAAAATGTCAGAATATTCCTGTGTTACATCTTCTGTCCGAAGTGCTACATTATCCTGTCCAGATTCATTTAAGTTGACGATATTTTCCTGATTTTCTTTTCGTCCGGAATTGACCGCCACCGAATAAATTCCGTATCCAAGTGTCAGAATAATAGCAAATGATATGATTGTGCCAAAGACTTTTTCTTTATTCAGTTTGAATCCACTGTCTTTCATATGAACCTCCATTCCTTTTTCCGCCAGATATCTGACTGACCTTTGATGTTAATATGATTGCCAGTTTTCATCAAACTATACGTCTGATTACTGTGAAACAATGGTAATTCCACTGTAAAATGCCTTTAAAATCTGCTCGTAAGAACTGCCTTGTTTTGCCATAAAATCTGCGGTATAAAGGCTTACACCCATACCATCACCTAAGCCTTTTGTCGTAATTTTAATCTTGCCGTTACTGTTTTCAATTGTCATTGCCGCAGACGATAAACCCAGAATTTTTGCAAATTCCGTTCCGCTCATAATGACATTGCCTGCCTGTATTTTGGTCACATAACCGCTGTCGGTTTTCGACACAATCTGAATATCCTGAAACGGCGCTTCTTCGTGCAGCCCTGCCTGCTCATAACCGCTTTTTATCTTTTTGACAAAGTCTTTATACGTAAATGTTTCTACCCTTAAATAATCTGTGCTTTTAATATCCTCCGGGCAGTCCACCGCCGCAAGATACGCATATTTTTCTTCTGAAATCTCACTCCCGGACAACGTCTTTCCGGCGCTGACTGCTGTATATTTTGCTTCAATATATGTATTCTGATACATTAAAACACTACTGCCGGTTGATGCCACACAGTCTGCAATCAGCGCATAATTACTTTCATAATTTTCCTGCCATGATGCCTTCATCTGCTTTTCGGTGAAAAATTCCAGACCAAGGCTTGTACTGTCCGCCTGCATCGCCGCTCCCATCACCCGGTAAATATCGGTACGCACCATGACACTTTCCGCTTTTAATACTTCAATTTCCTGCGATTTGTCAAACCGTGCCGCAAGCACCATCACAATAAACTGATTCAAATCCACCGCCTGCGTGGCATTTTTATACTGAATAATGACTTTCCTGCCCTGTATTACGCTTTCCGACACATTCTGCTCAATTCTGCCTGTCACGGTGGCTGTTACGGCATACGGCACAAACAGGTCTATGAGAATCACTGCTGTCAGTACGGCGGGCTTTTTTCTTCAAAAAAATCTTGTCCGGTTCATCGCGTTTTCCATCTCTTTCCGTAAACCTTTTAAGGTCTGCTATAACAGTTTATGAAAGAAATCAAAAAAAATGTACAGACAGCCGGGAAAGATTTACTTTTCCGGACTGCCTGCACAATTCCGTTTATAATCATTTTTATATCCGGTCACAGACCTGCATGATTTATCAACACTTCCATTTAGTTCATCGGAACGTGGACTTTCTTTAACTTCCAGATATCAGATACATATTCTTCAATCGTTCTGTCGGATGAGAACTTACCTGCATTGGCAACATTTAACATCACGGATTTTGCCCAGCCTGCGCTGTTCTTATAACGGGCATCAATCTGTTTCTGTGCTTCTGCATAAGAACGGAAATCTTTTAAGATAAAGTACGTATCTGCACGTCTTCCGCCCTGGTTACTCAGCAGTGAATTGTAAATATCACGGAACATCTCAGGGTCTTCCGGTGAATATTTACCGTTAATCAGCTCTGTTAAAATCTCACGGACCGCCTGATCATTGTTAAAGATTTCCATCGGGTCATAGCCGCCTTCATTCTCATAGCGGATAACTTCATCTGAACTCAGACCAAAAATCACTGCATTTTCAATGCCGACTTCCTGAACGATTTCAACATTGGCACCGTCCATTGTTCCGAGTGTCATCGCACCGTTTAACATAAACTTCATGTTACCCGTACCGGAAGCCTCCTTAGAAGCCGTTGAAATCTGCTCGCTGACATCGGCTGCCGCAAAGATGATTTCACCGTTGGATACACGGTAGTTTTCAATAAATACAACCTTAATCTTTCCGTTGATGGAAGCATCGTTGTTAATCACATCTGCCACATTGTTAATCAACTTAATCGTAAGCTTCGCAATCCTGTATCCGGCGGCTGCCTTTGCGCCGAAAATAAATGTTCTCGGTGTCATATCCATATCCGGATTTTTCTTTAATTCATTATACAGATACATTACATGCAGAATATTCAGCAGCTGGCGCTTGTATTCATGCAGACGCTTTACCTGTACGTCAAAGATGGAATCCGGGTCTACATCAATGCCGTTATGCTCTTTGATATATTTTGCCAGACGGACCTTGTTCTTTCTCTTAATCTGCATAAATTCCTGCTGTGCCTTTTCATCATCCACATACGGAAGCAGCTTCTTTAACTGCGGCAGGTCTGTTACCCATGCATCGCCAATCTTATCCGTAATCCATGCGGATAACAGCGGATTGCCGTGTAAGAGAAATCTTCTCTGTGTAATACCGTTGGTCTTATTGTTAAACTTCTGCGGCATCATTTCATAGAAATCCTTTAATTCCTGCTTTTCAAGAATCTCTGTATGGAGCTTAGCAACACCGTTTACAGAGTAGCCTGCGCAGATTGCAAGGTGTGCCATTTTGACCTGTCCGTCATAAATGATTGCCATCTTGCGGATTTTTTCCTGGTCGCCCGGATATTTTGTCTTGATTTCTTCAACAAATCTTCTGTTGATTTCTTCAACAATCTGATAAATTCTAGGAAGCAGTCTTGAGAACAGCTCTAACGGCCATTTTTCAAGCGCTTCTGACATAATCGTATGGTTGGTATATGCAACGGTCTTTGTCGTTACGTCCCATGCTTCATCCCACTCTAAGCCTTCTTCATCCATAAGGATACGCATCAGTTCCGCAACCGCAACAGTCGGGTGGGTATCATTTAACTGGAATGTAACTTTTTCATAAAGCTTTCTGCAGTCGTCATGGTGCTTCTTATACTGGTCTACCGCTCTCTGTACACTGGCTGACACGAAGAAATACTGCTGTTTTAAACGCAGCTCCTTACCTGCATAATGGTTATCATTCGGATAAAGCACTTCGACAATATTCTTTGCAAGGTTTTCTTCCTCAATCGCCTTCTGGTAATCACCCTTATCAAAAGAGTTCAGATTAAATGTATTGACCGGCTCTGCATCCCAGATTCTTAATGTATTCACGGTATTGTTGCCGTAGCCGACTACCGGAAGGTCATACGGTACTGCAATGACAGAACGGTAATCTTCCTGTACAAACATATCTCTGCCGGTCTTTTCATCACGGTAAGAACGTACATAGCCGCCGAATTTTACTTCATAACGGTATTCGTCACGCTTAATTTCAAACGGATTACCGTCTTTTAACCAGTTATCCGGCACTTCAATCTGATAACCGTCCTTAATCTCCTGCTTAAACATACCGTATCTGTAACGGATGCCACAGCCGTATGCCGGATATTCCAGTGTCGCTAAAGAATCCAAAAAGCACGCTGCAAGACGTCCCAGACCGCCGTTACCAAGTGCTGCATCCGGTTCCTGATCTTCAATCACATTAATATCAATGCCAAGCTCTGCAAGCACTTCTTTAATCTCATCGTATGCCATAAGGTTAATCATGTTGTTGCCGAGCGCACGGCCCATCAGAAATTCCATAGACATATAGCAGACAATTTTAACGTCCTGCTTTTCATATTCCTTGTGGGTTGCAATCCATTTATCAATGATAATATTCTTGACAGAATACGCAACTGCCTGAAACTTCTGCTGATCATCACATTCATCGATATTCTTACGATACAGAAGCTTACAATTATCCTTAATATCCTTTTTAAATTCCTCTTTGTTAAAAGTATTTGTTCTAACCATCTGCGTCCCTCCGCTCACAAAAAGTTTCTGTCTTTTCTTTAAGAAAGTAATAATATACCAATAATTATACACTGTGAACCAGATTTATGCAACATCAGTATCTTTTTTGCTTTCCTATGAATTCCATCTTATTTTCTTGTCAGTTCGTAGTATACAATACTGCCCTGCAACAGTTTTACTTCTTTACGCTCGCCGATTTCATAATACGGCGCAAGCTTTGCCAGATGCTCCTCTTCATGGACATTTATCATGTACGGGTTTACAATCAGTACCGCCTTATCCTTTCCCTTTGATACCATTTCGGAAGAAAAATATTTTACTTCATTATAGGATTCCATTTCCTGTGTATTTTCATTCTCATAAAAAACTCTTTTTTTCGTTTTTTCATCCCAGTTTAAATAATAAAACGGAAGATTGCCGCAGATAAATGAACCGTTGCTGTCCGGGATATAAATATCCGTTGTATCCGGGTGGTAATCCACATCTGCAAGCACTTTCTCATATGCCTTGTCAATATACGTATACTGCGTATTATAAATGAGGTAATCCCCGTAATAAATGCTGTTGATATCGCTGACCTTTCCCGTAAAACAAAGCGTTGTATTTCCGGTATCCAGCTTTAAAAACACCCCTCTTGTCACCGGGTCAATCGTAAATACGCACTCACCGGCAAGTAAAACGCCAAATACTGCCGTCACTGCCATGCCTGCATATTTTTTCTTTAAAAATGTGCTTTCCGGCAATTCTGCCGCAAAAAGCGCCATACAATAAAAAAATATCAGATACAGCAAAACATCACCCGCTACATTATATCTTGCCACCGATGCCGTAATATACAGACATGAAAACGATAAAAATGCAACAAATGCTCCGGTGATGCCGCAGATTTTACACGATGCCTGAATTTTTTTCCTACCTTTTACTTTTAAAATAAACCACCACGCAACCGCAATGACAATACCAGCTGTCAGTATCCAATTGAAATTTAACAAAAACTGTTGTTTTAATTTAACTGCCACAAATGCCGGCTGAAAGCCCAGACAATTCTCTCCTGTGCTGTCCCAGCGCAGTCCCGGTTCTTCATTTCCGTTTTGTGTCCACGTTGCAATACCACCGATAAACTTTGTATAATACAGCTGTAACAGTGTCACTGCAAGAATTGCATATAACTTTACATCTTTAAAAATTGCTTTTACGGCATGGCTTCTCTTTTCTGCAATATGCTGGATAAAAATGCCAAATACCAGTCCGCCGACCAGCACCAGTCCTGTTTCTTTCGTCTGAAAGCACAGAAGCGAAAAAAACGCCGCAAGAACCGCCTTGTCATACACATAGCTGTATAACAGAAATATAAAAAATACCGCCAGTGCATAGTCCGGATTAAAATACATGGTCATACCGAAAAACAGTGGTGAAAATGACAGTAAAAATGTACACACCGCTGCTTTTCCTTCTGTAACCTGCGGTAGGATTTTTAAGAATATGCGGTACACACACCACAACGCCAGTGTCGTCAGAATCAGGCTGGTCAGTGTAACACCGATGACTTCCTGCGAAAAAGCAAGTTCTCCCGGCAGATATACAAGGCAGAATCCCAGTGTCGGATGTCCGCACAGTGCATAATTTTCCACGAACTCTTTAAAACCCGTATATTCAAAATGATGTGTTCCGAGAATCAGCCGATAATAATATTCTCCCGAATCCCAGCGCGGAAGCTGTGAAAGCAGCGGCACACGGCATAAAACTGCAATAAAAATAAGAATCAGCACCCACTTATGCGTATTGAAAAATTGTCGTATATTTTGCAGCGAAGCATTTTCCATACACAGATTTAACAGATATTCTGTGATAAAATAAGCCGCAGCGAAAAAAATCATTGCCAGATAGAAAATACTCCGGCTGTCTGCTGCCACCATATACAGCTTATAAAGTCCGGTTGCCAGACAGAATGTCATCGGAACAATACAGACAACCGCAATCTGACCTGCGTATTTTTTCAGATACCGGCACACCAGAGCAATCAGCACTGCTGTCACTGCCATTGCCGCTATCAGGATACAAAGTGGTCTTTTACCTCTCCATTCCAGTATATAGCCGCCGTAAATCAACGATGTCACCAGCATCAGCAGCACTGCCGCCACTGCATGATACACTTTTTTTAGAAACTCCATATTCATCTCCATTCTTTCTTTACGCTTAAAACACAAATTGCATCAGGCATATTTTTGAAATAACCTGATGCAATTTGTCCGTTGCAGTACTGTGCAGTGTTACACTAAATTCTCTCTACACCCAGTGTTACCTGCTCACCATTAATATTCCATTCTTTTGTAAAGCCTTTTGCTTCTCCCTCTGTAATGTCTTCTGCCAGAACAATCTTTGTAATCTGTGCTGCATTTTTGTCAATCAGTGCAGAAATCTTGTCATTTCCGCTGACCGTTACATGAATCTTATCCATTACTTCAAATCCTGCATCCTTACGCATGGTCTGAATCTTGCTGATGACTTCACGGATAAAGCCTTCTTCTAAGAGTTCCGGTGTTAAATTCGTATCCATAACAACCGTAATGCCCTTATCGGAGCTTGCCACAAAGCCTTCCTGCTGTGTCATTTCAATTAACAGATCTGCCTTTTCAAGCTGGATATCCTGTCCGTTTACCTGTAAGGTGATAAATCCGACCTTATTTAACTCATCCATTGCAGCATTGCCGTCAAGTTCACCAAGCTGCTTTCTGATTTCACCTAAGAACTTGCCGTACTTCGGTCCGAGTGTCTTTAACTGCGGCTTAAATGTGTAAGAAGTGAAATCTCTGACATCGTCCTTGTATTCAACTTTCTTTACATTTAATTCGTCTGCGATAATATCGGTAAAGAAATCATCCAGCTTCCACGGCGCTTTAATGAACATCTGTCCGATTGGCTGTCTGTTCTTGATATTGGTTGCGTTACGGCATGCACGTCCGATAACAACGGCATTTAATACGTCTTCCATATTGTCTTCAAGCTGCTTGTCAATCCATTCCTTATGAACTTCCGGGAAGTCACACAGATGAACGCTGATTGGCGCATTTTTATCAATGCTGCATACAAGATTTCTGTAAATGCTTTCTGTCATAAACGGAATCATCGGTGCGGCTGTCTTACACAGCGTAACCAGTGTTGTATACAATGTCATGTATGCATTAATCTTATCCTGTTCCATGCCCTTTGCCCAGAAACGTTCACGGCAGCGTCTTACATACCAGTTAGAAAGCTCGTCTACAAAGTCTTCCAACACTCTGGCTGTTTCCGTAATCTTATAATTTTCAAGATTGTTGTCCACTTCTTTGACAACCGTATTTAACTTGGAAAGAATCCACTTATCCATAACCGGAAGCTTATCGTATTCCAGTGTATATTTTGTTGCATCAAAATTATCAATATTGGCATACAGTACGAAGAATGCATACGTATTCCAGATGGTTCCCATGAACTTTCTCTGACCTTCCGTTACTGCCTTGTCGTGGAAACGGTTTGGCAGCCATGGTGCGGAATTTTCATAGAAATACCAGCGGATTGCATCTGCGCCGTGTGTCTGTAACGCATCAAACGGGTCTACGGCATTTCCCTTGGACTTACTCATCTTCTGTCCGTCTGCATCCTGAACGTGTCCTAAAACGATAACATTTTCATAAGGTGCTTTGTTAAACAGCAGCGTTGAAATCGCAAGCAGTGAGTAGAACCAGCCTCGTGTCTGGTCTACGGCTTCGGAAATAAATTTTGCCGGGAACTGCTGTTCAAAAATTTCCTTATTTTCAAACGGATAGTGGTGCTGTGCAAACGGCATTGAACCGGAGTCAAACCAGCAGTCGATAACTTCCGGCACACGTTTCATCGTACCCTGGCACTTCGGACACTTGCAGGTTACCGCATCAATATACGGTCTGTGTAATTCGATATCGTCCGGGCAGTTGTCGGATTTCTCTTTTAATTCCTCAATGCTTCCGATAGACATCATTTCTCCGCAGTCTTCACACTGCCAGATATTGAGCGGCGTACCCCAGTATCTGTTTCTTGAAATACCCCAGTCCTGAACATTTTCAAGCCATGCACCGAAACGTCCCTTACCGATTGTTTCAGGAATCCAGTTGATGGTGTTGTTGTTGCGGATTAAGTCATCCTTTACTTCTGTCATCTTGATAAACCAGGATTCTCTTGCATAGTAAATCAGCGGTGTATCACATCTCCAGCAGAACGGATAATCATGTTCAAACTTCGGCGCATCAAATAACTTGCCTTCCTTGTCTAAATCCTTTAATACTTCCGGGTCTGCCTTCTTTACAAATAATCCGGCATATGGTGTTTCTTCTGTCAATTCACCCTTACCGTCTACGAACTGTACAAACGGAAGGTCATATTTTCTGCCGACCTTGGCATCGTCTTCACCGAATGCAGGGGCGATATGAACGATACCAGTACCGTCTGACATCGTAACATACGTATCACAGGTTACAAAATGTCCCTTCTTATGCTGCTTTTCGGCAACTTCAGCCGCACATGCATATAACGGTTCGTATTCCTTGTATTCTAAATCTTTACCTGTATATTTTTCAAGAACTTCGTAGTCAACACCTGCGCCGCTTCCGAGTTCCTTACCTTCTTCAGCCTGAACGCCTGCCACAGTCTGACCTGCCTTAACAGCCAGTCCGCCAAGTACCTTGTCAAGCAGGGCTTCTGCCATATAGTAGGTATAACCGTCTGCCGCTTTTACCTTGACATAAGTTTCTTCCGGATTAACACAGAGCGCAACGTTTGACGGAAGTGTCCATGGTGTTGTTGTCCATGCAAGAAAATACGCATCTTCTCCCTTTACCTTGAAACGTACGACTGCGGAACGTTCCTTGACATTTTTATAACCCTGCGCTACTTCGTGTGAAGACAGCGGAGTACCGCAGCGTGGGCAGTAAGGTACAATCTTAAAGCCCTTGTATAACAGACCCTTGTCCCAGATCTGCTTTAAAGCCCACCATTCTGATTCAATAAAGTTATTATCATAGGTAACATACGGATGTTCCATATCTGCCCAGAAACCAACGGTTGATGAGAAATCTTCCCACATACCCTTGTACTTCCAGACACTTTCCTTACAATGCTTGATAAAAGGTTCCAGACCGTATTCTTCAATCTGTTCCTTGCCGTCTAAGCCTAACATCTTTTCAACTTCAAGTTCTACCGGCAGTCCGTGTGTATCCCATCCTGCCTTACGAGGAACCATATAGCCTTTCATTGTACGGTATCTTGGAATCATATCCTTAATAACACGTGTCAGCACGTGTCCGATATGCGGCTTTCCGTTTGCAGTAGGCGGTCCGTCATAAAATGTGTACACTTCACCTTTTCTGCGGTTGTCTATACTTTTCCGGAAAATGTCATTATCCTTCCAGAACTTTTCTACTTCTTTTTCTCTTTCTACGAACTTCATATCCGGTGATACTTTTTCGTAAACCATATTGATACTTCCTTTCCTGCCCTCCGGCAAATAACTTCTATTTATAAACTACTGATTTTTGAGGTTTTGCACATTCCCGCGCCGAGCACGGTCGTCTGCGGCAAACTGCAACTTCGCGCGAGTGCGCATCACCGGCACGTAGTGCCTTTTGTGTAATATTACACAAAAAACCTCCGCCGTAATACGGCGGAGGGTAAAATCATTCGTTCTATCCAAAATCCAAAACCAATTACGACATACCAGCATATGCGTCCCCTGTAACGGTGGGATTACCGTCCTCATTTACTTACAGGTTTCCTGCTTTCAGTTTGGATGCTTGGAAGTGATGTTCAGATAAATTCTACTTGCACCGGCTCTCACCCTCCCGGCTCGCTTTTGCGTTCAAAGATATCCTACTGTCTTCGTCATAGCATTTAGGTTCATTTTATAAGAGATTATGGTTCTTGTCAAGAATTTTACGCTAATTCTTTGGTTATAAAAAATTCAGTTGTAGAGATTGAAAATACTGGCTATAATGATAATAAAGAAATAAATGTAAAAAGTACATTCTTGTTTTTAGAATATAGAATTTTTAAAAGCAACGATATAGAAGCATAGAGAAAGGTCGTGATATAATGGTAACTACAGAATCTGTAACTATTAACGTTCCAACAGGAATGGCAAAATATTTGATAACAATGAATCCGGAAGCTGAACTTACCAGAAATGCGTTACTACTATACCCATATATATTAAATCAAACGATATCTCATGGTCGTGCAGCTGAAATTCTTGGTATTAGAAAATCAGAACTGATTGATTTGTATGATACATTAGGCTATTCTTATTTTGATATGACAATGGATGACTTAAACGATGAACTGAATATTTTCAGACAGTTAAAAAAGAAGGAGGCTGCCATATGATTGTTGTATCAGATACAACACCGCTTATATCGCTTCTTAAAATCAATCGTTTGGATTTGTTAGAAAAATTGTTTGGAGAAGTATTTATTCCACAGGCGGTGTTCAACGAACTGACAGCTGATGAAGAAAAGACTTTGACATCCAATGAGGTAAGAGAATGTATCACCGGATTGCAGCACGCAGGACGTCATATCGGACAGCGGCATTATCAAATGCTGTTAAACCGACTGAAAGATTAAAACAGACTTTGGGTAATAAAATCCAAAGTCTGTTTTTTAGGTTTTAGATTGAAATTTACGTAATGTGATTTAAGCTGTTTCCAATCAAAATTTCTTTGTTCCTTCAATTATTATACTCGCAGTCTTCCGCTTGAAACTTCTTCACAGAATTCATCAACACTGCCCTTAAAACCAACATTTCTAATCTGACGAATCAGCTCCTCCTCCATATGACCATAGAATGGATAACGGTGGTCGGCACTTCCGATTACAGGTGTCATATAATCACCGAATTCCGCACTGAGCACTTCATCCCAGCTTGCCGGAGCATTTACACTAAAGTGCTCAAACGGCATTTTAATAACTGAATTAAAACATTCTTTATGCATTTTGTAGCTTTCTTTTTCAATCCAAAATTGAAATTCGGTAACATAATCGGCTTCCTCTTTATAACATAATGCAGATATGCTATCTATAATTTTCCATATCTGGTTTTCAACCTCTGCAACCGTTGCCTTTAATTCAATTTTTACATTGCACAGATTACCAAACGCTGTTAAACATTCTATTAAGGAATTTGTTTTTCGCAAATCATCCCATTTTTCAAGTATGAGCATACCTGCTTTTATGATTTCTTTCTGGGCAGTTACAAATTCTGGGTCCCTTGATAAATAATCCACCGGAAAAATATCAATACCTGCCCGCTGATACGGAAAACCGTGAAAATATTTCATATAATCGTTAAAATCCCACAGTTCCTCATCTGCGATTACTCTTAATTGTGGTACAAAAGCGGCCGTCTGCAAACGTGGTGAATCTGCATACATTCCTGCCACAACAAATCCGTGTGGCAGTTCCTTCGGAAGTATTTTTATTAACTCATTATATTCCTCTCTCATAAGACATATATCAATATCGTCATCCCACGGAATCATTCCTTTATGTCTTACGGCGCCAAGCAGGGTTCCCCAATCTGCAAAATATCTTAATTTATTTTTTCTGCATACATCCGCTACAACCTGAAATACTTCCATTTGAGCCGCCCATGCCCGTTTCATCATAGATGTAATCTCAAATCCTTCTCTTACTTCTGCTTTAAAAAAATCATCATCAAATTTCATATATTACCCGTGTATGATAATCAGAAAGTAAACCATCATACATTTCCTCCCCTTTGATATCGTGATTCAACACGATTCAGATGTCTTTATGATAACACAAAAACATCTGAATTTGGAAAATATTTTTATGCTTCCAGCCTTTTACTGATTTTAGCAAAATCAATTTTAAGTTCCCCGTTATAAATTCCCACAGGAATCTTATCCTGAAATCCGAAAATACTGACCGTATCTTCCGCATCATCATTCTGTGCAAATGTATAGACAATCACTTTCATATCCTTCGGGTCAATCATCCAGTATTCACGGACGCCTGCGTTGGCATATTTATAGGTCTTAACACCAATATCCTTTCTTCTTGTGGACTTTGACAAAACCTCTGCCACAAAATCCGGTGCGCCGTAAATACACCGGTTAATATCCTTGCTTCTGTCACACAGGATAATCACATCCGGCTCCACCATCGTCTTATCATCACAGTCGAGCTGGACATCGACCGGCGCTATATAAGACATACAATTACCGCCATGCTCATCTATAAAACTTTCAATTTGATGACACATCTGCAATGCAATAATCTGATGCACCGTTGTCGGTGCTGTCATTTCATAAAGCACACCATCAATCAGTTCATATCTTTTATCCTCCGGCAGTGCATAGTAATCTTCAAGCGTATATTCGCCCTGCTTCTTCTGTCCATACGGTACTGCCGTTTCACAAACTCTGTCCGCCTGATTTACCCCAGCATCCGCCCCGTACTGCCGAGACTCCATATACAGCCCCTTTGTGCTTTCCGCGGCTTTGGACGGATTTTCCGGCTTTAACACACGTTCCAGCGCCTGAAGTGTTTCGTATCTTGGCGACTTTGTAACACCTGTGAATATCTTCTGAATCGTGCCTTTGGGAATTCCCGTAAGCTGTGACAGCCGGTCATACGAATAACCGTACTGCTGTTTATAATACTGCATCTGTGATAAATTCATGGCAATCATCCTTTCTATCGGTAATGCAAAATGGATACAATATGATACAAATTCATTATGTATCATATTATATCCGTTTGTCAAGAATGGACTGCCGTAAATATTATTTCCCATTGATATCATTATAATAGAACTGTAACAGCCCCACCCGTGCTTTCGTCCCCGTTTTTTCATTTAAGCTGGCAATATGGCGGTAAAATGCCGCTCGCGACATGCCAATCTCATGCGCAATCTCCTGTGCAGGCTTATCCGAGGTCACAAGTGCCTGCAAAACCTCCCGTTCCCGCTGTGTCAGCCCGTACTTCCCGCAAAATGCCGCAAATGAATCGTCAGAATCCGGGCAACGCTCCGTATCAATGCCGGTATCATCAGCCGTTCCACTAATATTTTCATCGGTATTCCCCACAGATAGCGGCTGTTCTTCCTGTTCCCCGGATTTCTTTTCTTTCACCGGACTTTGATACAAGAACAGCAGAATGCTGATTACCACAAACAGCACAACGGCAGCAATCATCATATAATATCCGTTTTCCATTTCAAACCGTGTCGTAATAAATACCGTAATCAGCGCACAAAAATTATTCACCGCACGCCCCATGCCTGCCCAACAGCCGGGGTGTTTCATTTCCGGTGCTATTTCCATAAATCCCGCCGTGAAATATACGGAAAAAAAGCCCGCTGACAGGTAAAATACGACCAGTCCCACAATAAACGGCATTCCAAGCATCATACTCATCATACAGATTGTCGATAACATCATCACGCAGTACATCACCATGTGCATATACCGCGATTCTCGAATGTCATACAGCATGCCTGCCGCAAGTCCGCTCACGGCAAGCAGAAGTCGCGGCCACTGTCCGACGTCCGCACTGCCCTCTGCATGAACCAGCGTGACCGCATTATCCAGCTCCGCAAATATAAATGTCATGAAAAATACGATTGCCGCCAGTAAAAATGCCCTGACACGCTTTTCTGTGACTTGTATACGCTCTTGCGCATACACCTCTCTACCACTGTCTTTCTTTCCATTTGAATCCATGCTCAACTTTTCTTCCTCAACAGCCGGCATATTTTCATCTTCCCGCAGGTGTACCGCCCTTTCATGAAAAAAAAGCAGTCCCACTGCCGCAATGACAAATACCGCCGTTTCCGTCACTTTATCTTTTAAAAACCGGTGGTCTAAAAACTGTAAGCAGATGCCAAGCGCATAAGCAATTCCCGCAGGCACCGCAAGTCCTTTTCCTGCCTGCTTTTGCAGTGCCATATCCATATGGACTGCACTGCCTGTCATGCCAAGCATAAAAAATAAAAGACAGCCGCTTAACAGCAGCACACTGTAATTTTTATGCAGACATATTATCATAATAGAAACGGTGCAAAGCACTCCCGCCGCCCCTTCTAACAGCACTCTGTATCTGCGGTGTCCTGCATTTCTTATCCGCTCCGGTAACATTCCATATGCCAGAAATCCCATGGCACTGACCCCCAGCACGTAGCTTTGCGCCCGCACAACGCCGGTGGAATCCGTCACTGCCGCCATGAGATTGTCAAATAAATACTCCAGCCCCAAAAAGACAAAAAAGAATACACCCAATCTTACAATCGCCGTCCATACCGTCTTTTCTTTTAACTGTGCAAACATTTCATTTTCCTGCTTTCTTCATATAATAAAGAACAATACGCTGTTTCCCAGCTCTTTGCTTTCTAAGAATTAAAACAAAAACAGGAGTATCGACAGCCAGTACGATTACTGCCTGAAAATACTCCTGCCGTCTGTTTTATTTTAAAAATTATCTCTGTACATCAAAGGAAGCATTGTTCATCAGACTCTTAATCTGTGCAACACTTGTAATATTCGTATCGCCGCGGATAGAATGTTTCATTACGGAAGAAGCCACTGCGAAATTGACAACATCTTCCGGATCCATATTTTCCATCAGCGCATAAATCAGACCTGATGAGAACGCATCGCCACCGCCGACACGGTCAACGATATCGAAATTAATGGTCTTGCTTTCGTAAGTCTCCCCATTGGTATAGAAGAATGCCTTTAAGGAGTTGTTGCTTCCTGAATGGACATAGCGGACTGTTCTTGCAATCGCCTTCATATGGTACTGCTTATCAATCGCCTTAAATACCCTGTCCATATCTTTAAATGAAGGGTCCATGGTCAGACCGTCTTTTACATCTGTTCCGTCTTCATTGTATACATGAATCGGCTCAATACCGATTAATACATCTACATATGGAAGATACTTGCTTAATACATCTCTTGCCGTTCCAAAAGACCAGAGTGTACTTCTGAAATTCGGGTCAAAGCTGACTGTCAGTCCCAGTTTCTTTGCAACCTTTACCGCCTTATCAATCATACGGCGGCAGTTGTAAGAAAGCGCCGGTGTGATGCCGCTTAAATGCAGCCAGTCATAATCCTTTAATATATCTTCAAAGTCAACATCACTATAATCATATTCTGCAAATGCGGAGTTACCTCTGTCATAAATAACCTGGGAAGCTCTTACAGCAACACCTTCCTCAAGGTAATACAGACCCATTCTTCCGTCTGCCTTGATAATGTGCTTTGTATGTACATCATTTGCCTTTAAGTAATTAATCGTAGACTTTCCTAAATCCGTATTCGGAAGTACCGTAAAAAATGTACTGTCTACGCCAAGATTTGCCAATGACACTGCAACATTTGCTTCCGCACCACCGTAATTTACAATAAAATCATGTGTTGTAACAATCTTTTCATAATTCGGCGGAGATAATCTTAACATCAGTTCTCCAATTGCTATAAATTTCATGTTGTCTCCTTCTCTGTATTTTCACAGTCGTATAAACGCTAATACTACAAAATAATCATACTACGGATTGCACTAAAATGCAAACATAAATCTTACCGTCTTTTATCTGCCTGCCAATCTGCCAAGCACAACCCATAACAGCGGATTTACGGACACACTGCCGTCTGTAATGCCCTCAAAAATGCAGAATCCGATAACTGCTGTCACCGCCGCGTCAGCATACCTTTTCATGCTTCCCCTCATTTTCTATTTTTGTTGCATATTATCTGCGTGTAAGCTATAATAAACTTACGAAATTTTCACACGGAACAGGATTTAAGAGGTACATAATATGGATACATTTGCAGCACTCAATTCCATTTTGGTAAAGCTTTTCAACGATATTTTAAATATTGAAGAAAAGGCATTAATTACAGAAGAATTTAAAGATATTTCCGTAACGGATATGCACATTATCGAAGCGATTGGTATTGCAGAACCTCGTACTATGTCTATGATTTCAAAATCCCTCGGTGTCACAATGGGCACACTGACAACCGGTATCAACGGACTGGTCCGCAAAGGATACGTTGTCCGCAACCGCAGTGACCGCGACCGCCGTATCGTATACGCTTCGCTGACCGAAAAAGGAATTGCCGCATATCATCATCACATGAAATTCCATAAGAGTATGATTGACAGCATTATGCAGGATTTAAGCGAAGATGAAGCCGTTGTGTTAAATAAGACCTTTAACCGTCTGGAAACATTTTTTGGACAGTGGACAGATAAACATTAAAAAGCTGCGTCTTATAAACGCAGCTTTTTTTATTCATGAAAGAGTGTATTGCGGTACTTCTTTAATGCCACTCTGAGCAGACTGCCTAATACACCGCAGACAATCACTTCCCCAAGTCCCACGGTCAGCATAAAATACCACAGCATGCCTTCTGTACCATACGCATATTTTAATACAAACGGCACGATAACAGTGTTTGCAAGTATCGGCGGCAGTGGCGCTGCCCACGGATGTTTGCGCAGCATATAGGTTCCGACTGCACCGATCAGTGTTGCAAGACTGCCAAAGACAATATCCCAGATAACCGCACCACCCGTAATATTGGCAATCAGACAGCCGATAAAAAGCCCCGGCACTGCCGCCGGTGTAAATACCGGAAGAATTGTAAGTGCTTCCGCAACCCTGAACTGTATCGGACCAAAGCTCCAGTAGTCAAAGACAAATACCAGCACGACATAAATTGCCGCAGGGACCGCTCCCTGCGTAATAAACGTTGTTTTTTTCATTTTCATCTGTATATTCCTCATTTCCTTGTATTTCAGCCGGTATACTATCCATCCTCCCCAAAGCTGTTGCAGTAAATATCCAGAAATCTAGATACCATACCACACTGTCTTCCGATTTCCTCATAATTTTCCACCGTCATCGGCGGTACAGTCTGCCAGCCTAACATTTTATACTGTTGGCAGACCTTTGGATTATCTGATATTTTTGGAAAATTCCGGTATTCCCTTAAATACTCAAATCCCAGCCCGTAATCCTTCTTTGCCTGCTTCATCGCTGCCTTTCTGTCTTTAAAAATAGGCATTCCGTCTTTATTTGCACCTATCGCATAAGCCTCTCCATACTGCTGCCAGCGCTCAACCAGTTCCTGATTGTCACATTCGCCCACAACTGTCCCATAACAAATTTCACGCCGTATTACCGGCACTGCCACTATCGCCGCAATCAAAACTACGGTCACTGCCACTGCGGCTATAATCCGTTTCTTTGCAAGTGTGTTATTTATCATAGAATCACCCCTTTACAGCATTTCAACAGCCTGTTCAAATTCCTTTTCCGTTGTAATTCTACCATTTTCATAACAATATCTCAATGCTAAAAAAGCAACAAAAAATCCGCCGGTCATTCCAACCGGCGGATTCTTTGTTTATTTTATTACGATATATTTCAAATTACTTTGTAACGCCTTCTGTCTTGTAGATAAATGTTACAGAACCGTCCATGTCATCTGCCTTTCCTGCAAAGGACTGATAATCTTTTCCAAGGTTGATAACCTTCTTAATTGTATCAATTGCATCGTCTGCATCACTGCCTACAAGAGATGTAATCTGGCTGATTCCTTCTTCGTTGAACTGAATCATACCGTTGTTTAATTCAACCACACCGTCATTTAACTGTTCTGCACCGTCGCTTAATTCGTGTGCGCCGTCATTTAACTGGGTTACACCGCTTGCTAATGCACCTGCTCCCTGTAATAACTGTGCTGTACCAATCTTTAACTGCTTTGCACCATCATCAAGAGCATTGATGCCTGTTACAAGTGCCGGGCTGCTCTCAGAGAGCTGACCGATACCGTTCTTTAAATCAGATGTGCCGGATACGAGTGCCGGAACACCGGATGCTGCTGTAAGCTGTGATGCACCTGCATCAAGCTGCTTTGCACCGGATACAGCATTTGCAATACCGCCGTTTAACGTATCGTTGTTACTCTTTAACTGTGAAAGTCCGCTGTTTAACTGGGCGCTTCCTGAAGAAACACTGCTGCTTCCCGCTACAAGCTGTCCAAGTGCTGTTTCTAATGTATCCTTCTTTGCAACGGCACTCTGTAAACCTGCGTTAACCTGTGCTGCGCCTGCGGCAAGCTGTGCCACGCTGCTGTTTACAGTATTTTCTACCTTACCGGCACTTTCATTGGCTGCCGTATTTACAAGGATAACCATTTCATTCTTATAAATAGAAGCTAAATCGGTAATACCTGCTGCCGCAAGCTGTGCGTTTGCCGCAATACCGGCATTTAAAGCTGTTACAACCGGATTAGAAGCATTTGCTGTTACAAATGAATATGCATCCATGTATTTATTGGCAAGTGCTGTCTGAGCTGCTGTTGTCAGTCCGCTTTCTGAATACATATCCGTAGCAGGCTGGATCAGCAGGTTATCATTTCCTAATGCTGAGAGTGTACCGTTTAACTGTGTGCCTGCGGCTTCAAGTGCCTGTGCGCTTGTCTTTAACTTTGTCTTATTGCTTTCATACTCACTGATAGAAGCTGTCAGTCCGTCTGATAACTGTGCCAGTCCATTGCTGACCTGTGCTGAACCGTCTGCTAATTTTACCATACCGTCCATCAGTCCGTTTTCACCTGAAAGCTGTGCCTGTAACTGTGCCAGTCCGTCTGCAACCTGTGCGGAACCGCTTGCGAGTGCGTCAGAACCGTCTGCCGCACTTGCAACACCTTCTGTATACTGGCTGATACCTGCCTGTAATGCCGGAAGTCCGTTTGTTTCATCTGCAAGCTGGGATGTACCTGCCTTTAACTGGTTTACACCGTCATTTAAAGTCTTAGCACCGTCAAATAACTTACCTGAACCGTCATATAACTGTGAAATACCGGAAGTTAATGTCGGCATAGAAGATACTACTGTGCTTAAACCGTCTGAGAGCTGTCCTGCACCGTTGTCTAACTGGGATACACCGTCTGTTAATGTCGGAACCTGGTCATTTAACTGCTGTGTACCGTCTGCAAGTGCCTTGCTTCCGTCTACAAGCTGCGGAGTTGCATCTGCAAGCTGGTTCGTACCGTCTGTGAGCTGGTCAGCCGCATCCTGTAATTCATTGACCTTATCCTTTAAGTTATCAATGCTTAAATCATCTGTATCAATGTCAGATAAGAAGTTGCTGGTTGCCATAGACATCATCATATCCAGTTCAAAATCTGTCACATCGGCTGTGACTTCAAAGTATTCCGGAACATCTAAATCCAGTTTTTCATTGTCAAACTTCATATCCAGACTGTCTTTTAAGCCCGGCATTGTAATACCGAATACAACATTGCTGTCGTTGACTTCTGTAATCTTTCCGTTTGTTACTTCGATATTTGAAAAGTTATCGGAAGGAAGAAGCATGCCTGTTACCATTGTAAACGGAACATAAACCGTCTTTGTCTTTCCGTTTACGGTAATGGTCTTTTTCGCATTGTTTGTATAGTCAAAACGCATTGTGACTTTACCGCTCTTTCCTGCAAGGTCACTTGCTGAAATTTCCTTGCCGTCCAGATAGTAAGTTACTTTCATGCTGACAGGTGCGGTCTGTGTTGTTGTACCCTGATAAGTAATGCTGTTGCCGTCTGCTGCCCATGTCAGGCTGTTTCCGTTGGTTGTGCTTGTTTCATCACCTGTTAAATTAGTAATGTTTGATAAGCTTGAAACATCTGTAATAGAAGACTTTCCTGTTACATTCTTTAATTTTTCATTAACGATAACATGATCCTGCTGTCCGTCAGCCTTTGTAAATACAAAAACGGTTTCTTCCTTTGAATCGGTCTTTGCTTCGGTTGCAACCTTTGGTGCTGAAGAAAGCTGTGATGTCAGGACATCTGCAATCATTGTTTCTGTGTCTGTATCCTGTTCGTTTGCAGCAACTTCATTCTGAACTGCTGATGATGTATTTGTTCCGCAGGCTGCGAAAGAACACGCCATTAATGCTGCACACATAAATACTGAACCATATTTGAATAATTTCTTCTTAATCATATAATTCTCCATTTCCGCCGTAATCCGGCTTTTACAATCTAATTTCCATTTCTCATCTGCCGTCAGAACTATTTGCTGTAAGTATCTGTTGAAGCATAAGCCACATTTTTAGCTTTTTCTTTCTTATCTTTCTGTCCGAATCCGATACTTGTGTATCTGATAACCTTATCAAATACAACGAAGAATGACGGTAATACAAAGATAACGACAAACATACTGATAATCGCACCTCTTGACATTAACTTACAAAGAGAAGCAACCATATCTACGCTTGAGTAAGCACCAACACCGAATGTTGCGGCAAAGAAGCCTAAGGCACTTACGATGATAGACGGAATAGAGGTTGAAAGAGCCGTTGCAATGGCTTCCTTCTTTCCTGCACCCTCATTACGTTCCTTCTTATATCTTGTTGTCATCAAAATCGCATAATCGACCGTTGCACCTAACTGAATCGTACCGATTACAACCGATGCGATAAACGGAAGTGTCGTTCCTAAGTAATACGGAAGTCCCATGTTAATAAAAATAGCAAATTCAATTGCCGCAACCAGAATAATCGGCAATGAAACGGACTTAAATACACAGAAGATAATAATGAAGATTGCCACAATGGATACGGCACTTACGGTCTTAAAATCTTTATCTGTAATGGTAATCAAATCCTTTGTACACGGTGCTTCACCGATAACCATGGAGTTCTGGTCATATTTCTTTGCAATCGCATCAATCGTAGAAATCTGATTGTTGATTTCATCGGATGCCAGCTTGTAATCTGAACCGATTGCAATCATCTGATGCTTATTACCTTTTAACATATCCTTTAAGTCATCCGGAATAAGTTCGTCCGGAATGGTTGTTCCTGCAAGGGAATTATATCCTAATGCAAAAGAAACACCTTCAACATTTTCCAGTTCGTCTAACATCTTCGTTGCATCTTTTGCTGTCATGTTCGTATCTGCAAGAATCATGTAGACGGAATTCATATCAAAATTTTCTTCCAGAATCTTATTTGCCTGTGAGCAGGCTGTAGATTCAGGGAATGTATCTGTTAAGTTATAGTAAACATTTGTATGATTATATCCGTAAATTGCCGGGAATAATAATACAAGGAAAACGATAATCGGAAGCCATGCGTGGTTGACAACGAAATTTGCAAGCTTATCGAATTTTGCCGGCATAATTTCTTTGTGCATTGTCTTTTCCAATGCCCTGTCAAATGTCAGAATCATGGAAGGAAGAATCGTTACACAGCCGATAACACCGATTACAACACCCTTTGCCATAACAATACCGAGGTCTAAGCCCAGTGTAAATGTCATGAAGCACAGTGCGATAAATCCGGCTACTGTTGTAATGGAAGAACCGACTACGGAAGTAATGGTATTTCCGATAGCCACTGCCATTGCCTTATTATGGTCATCCGGATACTCGCTTTTCTGTTCCTTATAGCTGTGCCATAAGAAAATGGAGTAGTCCATTGTAACACCAAGCTGTAATACCGCTGCAAGTGCTTTGGTAAGGAAAGAAACCTCACCCATAATAACATTAGAGCCTAAGTTGTAAACAATCGCCATACCGATACTTAACATAAAGAATACCGGTACAAGGAAAGAATCCATAAACAGTGCCAGTACAATACTTGTAAGGACTACGGCAATCACAACGTATGCAATCGTTTCCTGCTGTGTGATGTTCTTTGTATCTGTAACAACGGCTGACATACCGCTGATGAAGCACTGTCCGTCAGCAATATTTCTTAATTCCTGAATCGCTGCCATTGTGCCGTCACTTGATGTTGTATCATCAAAGAAAATCATAAACATCGTACAGCCGCTTTCCTGATTTTCAAAATAGCTGCGGTACTTTGACGGAATGATTTCAGTCGGTACTTCTGCACCTACCATACTGTTATAAGAAATAATATCTGTTACATGTTCTACATTTTCAATTTTATCTTCTATCTTTTCAATTCCTTTAGCGTCCATTCCTTTAACAACGACCGTGGCATACGCACCCTTGTTAAATTCATCCATCAGAATGTCCTGCCCTTTCATTGTGTCAATGTCACCGGGCAGATAATACAAAATATCATAATTGACTTTTGTCTTGACATATCCGATGCCTGCCGGAATGAGCAGCAATACGCTTAAAATCAAAATTGGAATTCTAAGCTTAACTATCGCTTTTCCTACCTTTTCCATTATTATTCCTCCTTTTAATACTCAAAATTGTTACTGACCGTTGGTCATTCTCATTTGCGATTGTCATTATAGCACAAAATGACCAGTAGTCAATATAGTTTATAAAAATTTATGACTTTTAGTCATTTTTTATTGACAAACGGATTAAAAACCTCTATTATGCATGGAAGACAAACGTAATTTATAAAAAATTGCAGATAAGGAGACGTTATGGGAAAGTTAGAATCAAATAAATTGCAAAAACGGACCTCTCTGCTCAATACCGCATTTAACCTTTTTACGACCAAAGGTGTCAGCAAGACCTCTATTGCAGAGATTTCTAAAAATGCAGGCATTGCCAAGGGTACATTCTATCTGTATTTTAAAGATAAATATGATATCCGCAATAAACTGGTTTCGCATGAATCCAGCAAGCTGTTTAAACATGCAGCCGCCAATCTTACGCAGTATTGTTTAAAGAATAATCTGACACTATGATTTGAAGATAAAATTATTTTTATTGCGGACCACATTATCAATGCTTTAAATGAAGATAAGACCCTGCTCACCTTTATTTCCAAAAATTTAAGCTGGGGAATTTTCAGGGAAGCCCTGACAAGTAACATTGCGGAAGACGATGTAAATTTCAAAGATGTATTTTATTCCATGATTGACTGTGCCGAATATGAAATCGAAGAACCGGAAATTATGCTGTTTTTAATTACCGAGCTTGTCAGCTCCACCTGCTACAGCGCAATTCTCTACGAAGAACCGGCAAATATCAAAACGATTAAGCCGTATTTATTTACCACAATCCGCGGCATTATCCGTCAGCATGAAACCGCACCAAAGGCGCAGGCCGAAATGCAGTAACACTCCCCGCTTAAAAAAGCACCGGCAGAAAATGACATGTCATTTTCTGCCGGTGCTTCTTTCTTTTAATTTTGCAGTTTTTACTCCGTGCGCAGGGATTTTAACAGCGCGATTTCTTTTGCATAACCGTCCAATTCATTCGGTGTTTCCAGAAAGAACGGCTTATCCGCTAACATCGGGTGGTTGATAATCCGTTCAAAGGCTTCCGTTCCGATTGAACCCTCACCAATCTTTTCATGGCGGTCTTTATGGCTTTCAAACGGATTCTTGGAATCGTTGATATGAATGGCATACAGCCTGTCAATGCCGATAATCTCATCAAACTGCTTTAACACGCCGTCAAGGTCATTTACAATGTCATATCCCGCATCGTAGACATGGCACGTATCAAGGCATACACCCAGATGGTCATTTAATTCCACGCGGTCAATAATCGCGCGCAGTTCTTCAAAGGACCTGCCGATTTCCGAACCCTTGCCCGCCATGGTTTCAAGCAGTACCTTTGTCGTCTGCTCCGGCTTTAACACCTCGTTTAACATCTGTGTAATATAGTCAATTCCGATTTCAACGCCCTGTTTTACATGGCTTCCCGGATGAAAGTTATAAAGATTTCCCGGTACATATTCCATTCTTTTTAAATCATCTGCAAACGTATTTTTTGCAAATTCTCTCGTGCTTTCATCTGCGGAGCATGCATTTAACGTATACGGCGCGTGGGCTAAAATCACATGGATACCGTTTTCTTTTGCAAATGCTTTAAAACTTTCCACGTCCTTTTCATCTATTGCCTTTGCAGCACCGCCGCGCGGGTTTCTTGTAAAAAACTGAAATGTATTTCCTCCGAGTGCAACAGCTTCCTTTCCCATGTGAAGAAAGCCCTTAGATGCCGAAAGATGACAGCCTATCTGAAACATACTTTTTCCTCCCGTTTTTATTCTTCTTTTTCACTGCCGGTACGCTGCAATCGTTGCGTACCGCGTACGTCCACTTTTACAGCAGCGCCTGATAAATCTCTCTTTTCGATACACCGCGGTCTTTTGCCGCCGCTTTCATCGCTTCTTTTTTATCCATGCCCTGGCTGATATACAGGTCAACGTGGTCTGCAATACTCATCTGTGCCCACTGTGCCTGTTCTTCCGCTTCAATCGCTTTCCGGCTCTTGCCCTCCACGACCAGCACATATTCACCGCGCGGCTCCTGTTCCTCATAAAAGTCAACCGCCTCTTTAAAGGTCGTAAGCATCGCCTTTTCATGCCGCTTGGTCAGTTCCTTGCAAATCGTGAGCGGGCGGTCTTTTCCAAACACCTCACACAGCTCCTTTAATGTCCGGAGCAGACGGTGTGGCGCTTCATATAAAATAACCGTTCTTGTTTCTTCCTTTAATTCGGAAAGCACTGCCTTGCGCTCCTGCTTGTCAGGCGGCAGAAATGCTTCAAATGCAAACCGTCTGGTCGGTCTTCCAGACATCGTCAGTGCCGTAATACATGCCGCCGGTCCCGGAAGGGACGTCACGGTTACGCCTGCTTCATGGCACTGGCGCACCAGTTCCTCACCGGGGTCTGAAATGCCCGGCGTTCCCGCATCGGTAATCAGGGCAACCGTTGTGCCTGCCAGCATTTTCTCTACCAATACTTTTGCCTTTTCGACCTTGTTATATTCATGATAACTGGTCATCGGGGTCTTGATTTCAAAATGATTGAGCAGCTTAATACTGTTTCTGGTATCCTCTGCCGCAATTAAATCCACTTCTTTTAAGGTCCGAAGCACACGGTAGGTAATATCTTCTAAATTTCCAATCGGTGTTGCGCACAAATACAACATTCCCGTATGTTCCATAACTTCACTCTTTCTGCCGCCAAACGGCCTTTTAGTACATTTTGAGCAGCTCCTGTGTATACGTGCCGTCTTCTTTGTATACAACCAGCGGCGGCTCTACTTTTAAGAGTGCTTTGCCGCCTTTGACTGCTTCGATTAACACCATATTGGCATCCTTATTTTCATGCGGATATACCATACGGATTCTTTTCGGTTCTAAATGATGCCGTGTCATCACTTCAAAAATTTCCACAAGCCGCTGTGGACGGTGTACCATATAAAATCTGCCGCGCATTTTCAGGCACCGTGAGGCTTCCCGCACCACATCTTCGAGTGTGCAAAGCAGTTCATGGCGCGCAATCGCTTTTGCGGAATCCGGATTGGTCAGTCCATGATTCTCATTCATATACGGCGGATTGGTCGTTACAACGTTAAAAGAAGCTCCCCCGAATATCGTGGAAGCCTCTTTAATATCACCCTGTACAATTTTTACAGCTTCTCCGATTCCGTTTAGTTCCACGCTTCTTCTGGCAAGGTCCGCACTGACCGCCTGAATTTCCAGTCCGGTAAATCCGGCGGCATCAGGATTTTTGGCCTGCATTAAAATGGGAATGACCCCATTTCCCGTACCTAAATCAAGAACCTGCTCATTTTTCTGGGCTTTTGCAAAGGAAGACAAAAGCACGGCATCCATTCCAAAACAAAAGCAGTCTTTATTCTGGATAATCCGGTACCCGTTGCGCTGTAAGTCATCAATTCTCTCATTATCATTCGTCATTGATATGGGATTTTCCTTCCTTTTTTTCTAATTCTTCAAGCTGCTTTAACTCTTTATCATCAATATGCATCTTATCGTTGCGGCGCTTCGGCTTAAAGCGGATTTCCGCAACCGGATACTCCCGCACCTCTTTTTCGTCATTGCCGGTTGTCACAACCACCTTGACGCGCTGGCGCAGTACGCTCACGCTTAATACCTCGCCCTTTAACTTATCCGGTGTCGTCACATAATCGCCGATGCCTGGCAGATGACTGTTCAATTCTTCGTAGGTTTCTTCTTCATTTTTCAGACAGCACATCAGTCTTCCGCATACGCCCGATATTTTGGTCGGATTTAACGAAAGATTCTGCTCTTTTGCCATTTTAATCGAAACCGGTACAAATTCCGGCATATAAGTCGCACAGCACAGCGGTCTTCCGCACACGCCGATTCCACCCATAATCTTTGCTTCATCGCGCACCCCAATCTGGCGCAGTTCGATTCGGGTCTTAAATACCGATGCCAGATCCTTTACCAGCTCCCTGAAATCAATTCGTCCGTCCGCCGTAAAATAAAACAGCACCTTATTGTTATCGAATGTATATTCGACTTTAATCAGTTTCATTTCCAGCTTGTGCTTTGCAATCTTTTCCAGACAAATCTGAAAGGCTTCTTTTTCCTTCCGGCGGTTTCTTGCTTCCCGCTCATCATCCTCCGGCGTTGCAATCCGGATGACTGCCTTTAACGGCTGAATTACCTTTTTATCTTCAACTTCCCGGATTCCTAAAACAACATGTCCGTACTCCACGCCACGCGCGGTTTCCACGATAACATGCTGTCCGGTTTCAATGTCTTCATACTTTCCCGGTGCAAAAAAATAAATTTTTCCTGCCTGACGGAACCGGACTCCAATAACCTTTGTCACGAGTTTTCCTCCATTTTATTCCTTTTCATTCTGTTCTAACTCCACTGCCGCCTGCAAATGCAGGACTGCCGTTTTTACCTACATCGCCTCTTTAATTGCCATAATCAGCAGTTCAATAACAAGGTCAAAATTAACATTTGCCTTTAACCGCAGCTTCACCTTGTCAATGGATTTTAAAATGTCTTCCAGCCCCTCATAAGAACAGTTCTTTGCCTGCTCTGCAAGCAATGACATTTCATCTTTAAAAATCAGGGCGTTGGAATCCTTTGTGCTTTTAAAGACTAAAACATCCCGGTACCACATTGCCATTAAATCTAAATAATCATCAATCGTGAGTTTATAATTGGCGATATTTTTGACTTCCGCCATAATTTCCGCTGTTGTCATCTCTTTGGCATAGCGGATAACGTGCATCACTTCTTCTTTTAACTGTGCAAATTCTTTTGATGTTGCAATCGTTACGGCACGGCCGATTTTTCCCTGTGCAAATGCAGTTGCAAAACGGCACTCATAGTCCGTTAAATCATACTTTTCCTGTAAATACTGTGTTACCAGTGTATCCCGCAGCGGTCTGAAATCCAGTCTGACACATCTTGATAAAATAGTCTGTAAAAATGTATCCGCATTGGTTGTCAGCAAAATAATAATGCCGTATGCCGGCGGTTCTTCAATCGTCTTTAACAGGGCATTCTGCGCCTGCTGTGTCAGCTTCTCCGCCTCGTCAATAATATAAATCTTATACCGGCTGCTGTATGGCTTAATCTGCATATCGCCGATAACCTGTTCTCTTACATCATCGACACCGATACTGCCCGGTTTTTCATGATGCACCCAGATAATATCCGGCTGATTGCCCGATTCACTCTGGATACAGGAATGACACGTACCGCAGGGTTCCTGTCCGTGCCGTTCACATTGCAGTGTTTCGGCAAAAATGCCCGCCGTCATCTTTTTTCCCGAACCCATCGGTCCGTTAAAAATATAGGCATGTGAAACCTTATTGAGTCTTATTGCATTCTGTAAATGTTCCTTTATCTGTTCGTGTCCGTAAATATCTGCAAACTTACTCATGATTTGTCCTTTCTGTTTTCCGTTCCAATTTCCGGATTGTATCACGTTGAAATATCCAGAAGCAGACCACGGATATCATCAATCTTACTGATAATGGCAAGGTGGTCTTTTTCGTCCTTGACCAGCTCGCCCGCAAA
>ERZ791682.116-NODE-116-length-72357-cov-3.78504_pt1 | contig 72357 bp, 68 predicted proteins | sample MGYA00509958_ERZ791682 | MGnify/ENA primary metagenome ERZ791682 (study PRJEB30046, sample SAMN00715194) | human gut metagenome | study: EMG produced TPA metagenomics assembly of the A metagenome-wide association study of gut microbiota in type 2...
CTCAGTCGGTAGAGCACTTGACTTTTAATCAAGTTGTCCGGGGTTCGAATCCCCGATGCCTCAGTTATTTTATGAAAGCCGGTTTTCCTTGAAAATAAAGGAAAGCCGGTTTTTTTGTTTGCCGGTTTACAGGGGAAATCCTGGACATACTTGATTTTTGATTCGAAGAAAAGGATCTAAAAATATCTAAAAATTGAAAGAATTTGTTAAGTTGTTTTATCTCAAACCAGCTGATATAATTACGAGTGAATGTTCATAATAACAGCAGGATGGGAAGCATCTCTGAGCGCAGGTATAGCGATACAGAGGAACAATACAGCTATACTGAACTATACTAAGTTAGACTAAGAAAGATGAGGAAAATAAGGATGAGTATAAGATATAAGGGAAAGAGATTTTTGGCAGCCCTGGCTGCGGCATGTATGATTTTCGGTACAGCTCCAGTTCAAAGAGTGATGGTGTCTCCGGCAGAGGATGGGGCGAAAGCACCGGCAGAAATTTCAGCGCAGTCCCGGCAGCTTGGGACTGGAAGTCAGGGGCAGGATTCAGCTGCCGATACTTATCTGGGAGGCGCGTCGCTTACGATGCTGGCTCCGCAGACAGATGGCCAGAATATGTCGTTTTTACTGCAGACTAATCAGGGAGAAGTGATTGTAATTGACGGAGGGCTTGATCAGGACGCGGATCATCTGGTTGAGACGATTCAGGCGATGGGAGGCAGAGTATCAGCCTGGCTGATTACACATCCTCACAGCGATCACGTGGGTGCGCTGACCAATATTTTGAATAGAAATCCGATTCCTGTGCAGATCGATCAGATTTACTGTTCCTTTTTAACGAGAGAACAGTATGAAAAGGGAGATCATATGGGACGGATGTCTGATTATGATAATCTGATGGCAGTGTTTTCCAAGTTTCCAGCGGAAAAGCTGCATATGCAGCTGATAAGAGGGCAGAAAATAACGGTAGATAATGCTGAGATTACAGTGATGAACGAACCGCTTTATACAGATTACAACACCTTTAACAACAGCTCCATCGCCTATCGGATTGATATCAATGGAAAACGGCTGATGTTTTTAGGAGATATGGGATGGGAGCCTGGAACAAGACTGATCCGGATGTGGGATTATAAGGATTTGAAGTCAGACGTCGTTCAGATGGCTCATCATGGACAGGATGGAGCAGAAGAAAATCTGTACCAGGTGCTTCATCCGGAAATTTGTTTCTGGCCGACTCCGGCATGGCTCTGGGATAATATGAAGGACGGAGTGGCAGGCGCAGGTTCCTATAAGACCATGAAAACAAGATCCTGGATGGAGCGGATGGGCGTTGCGAGAAATTATGTGGCCAAGGATGGAGATTTAGTTCTCAGATAAAAAGAAGCAGAGGGATAAATGAAAAGCAGCTTTGAAAACAGGAAGTGATCCTGTATTCAGAGCTGTTTTTTTATTTTGCAGAGAACAGCACAAAGGGCACGAGGAAAAAACAGTGGAAAAAAGGGCCGTTTTACCGTAAAATAAAGACAGAAGAGGGAGCTTGTCAGGAGGGGAATATGAGGAAGCAGACAGTGCTGGAGAAAACAGCGGGGCAGGTGAGAAATGGAATCCAGGACGAATATGAGGATCTCTATATTCTGACTGTGGAGGAAGTCTTTCAGGCTGCCTGCGCAGCAGTGAGAAAAGAACAGTCTGAGGAACTGCTGATTAAATTTTATCTGGAGTTATTTGAACAAAAGGAAATGCTTCCTGAATCAGACGAGAATATCAGGCGCTATGTGCGGGAGATGGTGTTTCATCTTGCCGGCTCAGCTCCGGAGTCAGAGGAGGAGGGCATTCCAAAAGGGGAACAGATTGGAGAGAGCCAGGCTGCAGAACTGTGGCTTCAGATAGAGAAACGTCTGGGATGGTCGGGAGAAGACGGGGACGGTGTTTTTGACGATGAGGATACGTCGTCATCCGGTCTGGAGGCGTACGTTAAGGGCTTTATAAGAGTCGTTTTTATTGTGGCGCTGGTAGGAGGAATTTTGATTTTCCTCTGCAGAAATGTGATAGGGGTAATATCAGCCCGGAAGGCAGAGCAGACTGCGGCGCAGATGCAGCAGGATGACGGCTGGGAGGATGTTTACTCTGAAAGCCGGGAGAAGGATAAAGAGGAGGAACAGGAGGAGCTTCTCAGGAGCGCGTTTTTTGAACAGAAGGACGGCCGGTTATTTTTGATGACAGCAGACGGGCCTTTGCGCCGGGAAAAAATCTGCCATGGAAAGCAGATTCTCTCGTTTGCAGAGGATGGCGCGCTGGAGAAAATAGAGAAAAACAGTCAGGCGGACAGTCAGAATCCTTCGGCTTTCAATGGAGAGGATCAGTATTTTATTAAGGACGGCAATATTTACATCCAGGAAGGCAGAAGCGGGCGGGAAAATTGTGTGGTTGGAAATGGCCACATCGTTTGGATGGACTGCAGATGTCAGAGTCTGTGGTATGTGTGCAGCTATCAGATTCCCAATTCGGATCAGATTAAAATGACGGCTTTTCGCTCTGAGCTGGACGGAGACAGCGAGGAGGAGCTGATCACGGACAGCCTGCTATTAAAAAAAGAAGGACTGCAGTTTTCTAAGGACTGGATTTATTATAAAAGTGGGAATTCTGTTTTTAGAAAGAGTATGGACGGCCTTCGGAAGGAGAAGATGGCTGAGGCTGACGGAGAGTATTTTGCCTTCGGAGATACAGTATTTTATATGGATGGAGACGATGTGAGAAGCGTGTCGAAGGGGGAGTCTGACTATCAGGAAAATGGAGAGTTTCAGGTTTCCATAGAGGATGGATCGATCGTTTTCACGGATGAGGAGGGAGAGCCTGCGGTCCCAGACGAGAATGGAGAAATCCGCTTTGGAGACAGAATCTATTCTATGTCTGGAAATCGGGTGGCAAACGTGCGGCAGGCCGATATTGTCCATGAAGGAACGGTCTACTATCTGGATGATCCAGACGGCCAGAGAAAAATCTATCGAAACTCTCAGGACGACAGCTTTACAGGCCTGATGCCGCAGAACGGAATCCGCACGGACAGTTTGTGCCTGTCAGGTTCATGGCTTTACTACAGCGCATGTATGGAGCAGATCGGCGGAGTGCAGTACAGTCAGATTTACCGGGTAAATCTGGAAAATATGGCTCAGGAGAAGGTAGGAAGGCTGTTTCAGGGCGTGGTGACAGCCATGTATGCTTCCAGTCATGAAAACAGGATTTACGGAGAATATATTGATTCTGTAAAAAATGGAGAGATTCATGGCAGTATCTGTGCGATTACAGAGAATGGAGAACTGGGAATTATTGAAGATTCAGTTCCAAGAAGCCAGGGAAATGACCGGCTGCAGTTTGCGGTGTCCGGCGGAGATAAAATTTACTGCTTTTATCACACATGTACGTATGACAGTGAATCAGGAGTGATCCGCGATATCAGTACACAGGCTGTGGAAATTGAGTGGTAAACGGTTTGAAATGGAGGAAGAAACGGGAGGTCAGGCAGTATGAAGCTGATTGACAGGCTGAAGGAGTATGGGGAATCTGATTTTTATGCTTTCCACATGCCGGGACATAAGCGGCAGGAGGAGCTGGGGATAACTTTGTTTCCAAATCCGTTTTCTGTGGATATCACGGAGGTTGACGGATTTGATAACCTGCATCACCCGGAGGGAATTTTAAAGGAATCCATGGAACGCGCAGCGGCCGTTTATGGGGTGGACCGAACCTATTATCTGGTGAACGGCAGCACCTGTGGAATTCTTGCGGCGATCAGCAGCGCAGTTTCAGATGGGAAAAAGCTTCTGATGGCCAGAAATTCCCACAAATCAGCGTATCACGCGGCTATGCTGAACCGGATGGAAACAGAGTACATTTATCCTGAAATTATAGAGGAATCCGGAATCCAGGGAGGAATTGAACCGGGAGAACTGAGACGGATTCTGGAGGCGGATAAGGAAAACAGGATAGGGGCAGTTTTTTTGACATCTCCTACCTATGAGGGAATTGTGTCCGATATAAAAAGCCTTGCAGAAATTGCACATGAAAGGGGTGTTCCCCTGATTGTGGACGAGGCCCATGGAGCTCATTTTGCATTTTATGAGGGAGAGGGGGAAAACAGACAGACAGGCAGGCTGTTTCCCCGCTCTGCTCTGCAGTGCGGCGCGGATCTTGTGATTCAGAGCGTTCACAAAACGCTGCCGTCTCTGACACAGACGGCGGTTCTGCATTTGAAAGAGGGGATCACGGACAGGGAAAGACTGGAATTTTATCTGAGAATTTATCAGAGCTCCAGTCCGTCCTATGTGATGATGGCTTCGATTGACAATTGTATTGAATATATGGCCGGGGAGGGGAGAAAACGGCTGGAACAGCTGGGAAGGCGGCTGGAACACTGGATGGAGGACGCAAAACAGTGGAGCTGCCTTAGGGTTCTGGACGATCATGTTTTGGGAGAAAACGGGGCTTTTGACAGAGATATTTCCAAGCTGGTTGTGGGAATCAGCCCGCAGGCAGAAAAGGCCGGGATAAATGGAACTGCCCTGGCAGAGGCAGTCAGACGGCGTTTTCACCTGGAGCCGGAGATGTGCTGCGACAGATACGTTCTGTATATGACTTCTCTTATGGACTCAGAGGAGAGCCTTTTTAAGCTGTCAGCGGCCCTTACTAAGATAGATGAAGAGATAGCCGGAGCGCTTTGTATGGGGAGAAATGAAGGGACGGAAGGAACGTCTGAAGAAACGGAAAAATACAGTGGAAAGCAGGGAACATTGACCTGGACGAGGGACGTGCCGCGGCGCATCAGTATGGCGGAAGCCGTGAGCAAAAAAGGGCGGAGGATACGCCTGGAAGACGCCTGCGGCTGCATAAGCCGTGGATTTCTCACCGTCTATCCTCCGGGAGTCCCAGCGGTTGTGCCTGGAGAGATGATTTCTCAGGAAACAGCAGAGCTTCTGTTGAAAAATGCCGGTCTGGGTTTAACAGTGGAAGGCCTGGATTCGGATGGAAGCATAGACGCTGTGAAGGATGAATGATGAGACATGACAGCTGAAATGGAAGAAAGACGTCAATATTAAGGAAGGAATAAAATCGTGACAGATTGTAAAACTGCTGGAAAGATTTTTTTTGTAATGGGAAAGAGCGCGTCGGGAAAAGACACTATCTATAAAAAGCTGCTGGAGTATTTTCCTGAGCTTAAAACGGTGACGCTTTATACTACCCGCCCCATGCGGGAAGGAGAAACAGAGGGGGTGGAATACCATTTTATAAGGGAAGAACAGCTGGAAGCCATGAAGTCAGAGGGACGGGTGATTGAAATGCGCACGTACCAGACGATGTACGGCCCCTGGAGCTACGCAACAGTAGAGGATGGGCAGATCGACCTGTCCCAGGGCAGCTATATGATGATTGGAACGCTGGAATCTTATGAGAGTATTCGAACCTATTTTGGAGAGAACGGTGCGGTTCCGATTTATATTGAGGTGGAGGACGGAGAACGGCTGATTCGGGCCGTAAACCGGGAAAAACAGCAGAAAAACCCTAAATATACAGAGCTTTGCCGCCGTTTTCTGGCTGACGAGACAGACTTTTCAGAAGAAAAGCTGGCGCAGGCCGGGATTACGGCAGAAGAACGATATGAAAATCAGGAGCTTTCAGACTGCCTGAAAAACATAGCTGGGAAAATCGAAAAGACAATCAGAAGATATGCCCGCGGATGATAGCAAAGTTTCTCACTTTCCACATCAAATAGAGTGTGGTATAATGTAGCACATCAGCAGGAAAACAAGCGGCTGCGAAGCAGACATTTGTTTTCACCTGATGTGCTGACTCCAAAATCTTAAGCCGCAGAAAGCGGCGCCAGATGTGCGGAGCACAGCTGGATTTTGGAGTTTATAGTGATACGCGGAGCAGATGTTAAACATACATGCAGGAGGAAATCATGGCAGGTTTTAAAGATATTATAGGACACGAAATGATCAAGGATCATTTTCAGAAAGCAATTGAATACCACAAGGTTTCCCATGCCTATATCCTTTCTGGAGAACAGGGAATGGGAAGAAAAACGCTGGCGAAAGCATTTGCCATGACTCTTCTCTGCGAGAGAAGCGACAAAGAGCCATGTATGGAGTGCCACTCCTGCAAGCAGATTTTAAGCGGAAATCATCCGGACGTGATCTGGGTGACTCACGAGAAGCTGAACAGCATCGGTGTAGACGATATCAGAGAACAGATCAACGATACGATTCAGATTAAGCCCTACAGCAGCGCCTATAAGATTTATCTGGTAGACGAGGCGGAGAAGATGACGGTACAGGCTCAGAACGCTCTCTTAAAGACCATTGAGGAGCCGCCGGCCTATGCCATTATTATTTTAATGACTACGAACGAGGAAACCTTCCTGCCTACTATTCTGTCACGGTGCATTAAGCTGAAGCTGAAGCCGCTGAAGGATCAGACTATCAGCAGCTATTTGACGGAATCCATGGGAATTTCAGAGAACCAGGCGGATGTGTTCGCTGCGTTTGCCAGGGGAAATCTGGGAAAAGCCATTCATCTGGCTTCCTCGGAGGAGTTTAAGCTCCTCTACAGAGAGGTTTTAACACTTCTGAAAAATGTGAAGGAGATGGACATTGCCATGCTCTTAGATTACATTAAAAAGATGCAGGAGGAGAACCTGATTCTGGACGAATGCCTGGATTTCATGCAGCTGTGGTACAGAGATATTTTAATGTACAAGGTGACAAAGGACATGAACTGTCTGATTTTCAAGGAGGAGTACACGGCTGTCAGCAGATTGTGCCAGAACAGCTCCTACGAGGGGCTGGAGGCTGTCTTAAACGCCATTGACAAGGCGAAGGCGAGACTGGCGGCTAACGTAAATACAGAGCTGGCGCTTGAACTGATGCTCTTAACCATGAAGGAGAATTAATTTTATGATAAATGTAATTGGAGTCCGGTTCCGTCCGGCTGGAAAGGTCTATTTTTTCGATCCGGCGGGGATGGACATTAAAACAGGGGATCATGTAATTGTGGAGACGGCCCGCGGCATTGAATTTGGCCATGTGGTGCTGGGCAGCAGGGCTGTGGACGAGTCCAAGGTGATTCAGCCGTTAAAGCCGGTGATCCGCATGGCTACGGCGGCGGACGAGGAGACGGAGCGCCGGAACAAGGAGAAGGAGAAGGACGCCTTCGGAATCTGCCTGGAGAAGATTAAAAAGCACAATCTCCAGATGAAGCTGATTGACGCAGAATATACCTTTGACAATAATAAGGTGTTATTTTATTTTACTGCAGACGGCAGAATTGATTTCAGGGAGCTGGTGAAGGATCTGGCGGCTGTGTTTAAGACGAGAATTGAGCTGCGCCAGATTGGAGTCAGGGACGAGACGAAAATCATGGGAGGAATCGGCATCTGCGGAAGGCCTCTGTGCTGCCACACCTATCTGTCTGAGTTCATTCCGGTTTCGATTAAGATGGCAAAGGAGCAGAATCTTTCGCTGAACCCCACGAAAATTTCCGGCGTCTGCGGAAGGCTGATGTGCTGTCTGAAGAACGAGGAGGAAACCTACGAGGAGTTAAACAGCAAGCTTCCCAATATCGGCGATTATGTAACGACAGACGATGGCCTGAAGGGCGAGGTCCACAGCGTCAGCGTCCTCAGACAGCTGGTTAAGGTGGTTGTCACGGTGGGAAAGGATGAGAAGGAGATACGGGAATACCCGGTGGAGAGCCTGAAATTCCGTCCCAAACGCCGCAGAGAAAGAGTCAGCGTAGACGCTGAGCTCAAGCAGCTGGAGGCGCTGGAAAAGAGAGAGGGAAAATCCAAGCTGGACAATAATTAGAGGAACCACTGATAGAAAGGACAATTGATTTTGAACGCAGAAAACAGGGAAATTGTGCTTAGGGAGGGTGAGCGGATCGACGATCTGCACCGGAACGGCTATCGGATTATTCAGAATGAGAAGGCCTTCTGCTTTGGCATGGACGCGGTGCTTCTGTCAGGCTACGCAGTGGTAAAGCCAGGGGAGAGGGCGCTGGATCTGGGAACGGGAACAGGAATTATCCCTATTCTTCTGGAGGCCAAGACGGCGGGAAGCCATTTTACAGGTCTGGAGATTCAGGATGAGATGGCCGAGATGGCGGGCCGCAGCGTCCGTCTGAACGGTCTGGAAGAAAAAATAGACATTGTCACAGGCGATATTAAAGAAGCAGGGCGGATATTCGGCGCTGCCTCTTTTGACGTAGTGACCTCAAATCCGCCTTATATGAACGACAGCCACGGGCTGAAAAACCCGGAGCTTCCGAAAGCGATTGCCCGCCATGAGGTGCTCTGCTCTCTGGAAGACGTGGTGCGGGAGGGAGCGCGGGTTCTCAGACCAGGCGGCCGCTTTTATATGGTTCACAGGCCTCACCGGCTGATTGAGATTATCACGGCTTTTACCAGGCATAAGCTGGAGCCTAAGCGGATGAAGCTGGTTCATCCGTTTGTAGACCGGGAGGCCAACATGGTGCTGATCGAGGCGGTAAAGGGCGGCAGATCCATGATCAAGGTGGAAAAGCCCCTGATTGTATACCGAGAACCGGGCGTCTACATGGATGAAATTTATGATATTTATGGATACTAGGCCATATCAGGCCTGACGTTTGAGCGGAAGGAAAGACGAAAGGGAAGCCGTAAGAAGGAGGAGAGACAGTGGAGGAACGCAGACAGGAAGAACATGAGCTTATGGAACAGGAAGCGTTAGAGTGGAATGAAGCCCTGAGAGAGGGGACCGGCTGGGAACAGGAAAAGAGGGAAGACAGCTCCTTTGGAGGAAAAAACGGCCAGGGAAAGCTCTACCTGTGCTCTACCCCCATCGGAAATCTGGACGATATTACTCTGCGGGTGCTGGACACGCTGAAACGGGTAGACTTAATAGCAGCGGAGGACACCAGGCACAGTATTAAGCTGTTAAATCATTTTCATATTAAGACGCCCATGACCAGCTATCATGAATATAACAAGGTGGAGAAAGCCAGGTATCTGGTGGAACAGCTGAAAAAGGGCGTCAATATCGCTCTGGTGACGGACGCCGGTACGCCTGGAATCTCCGATCCGGGGGAAGAGCTGGTGCGCCAGTGCCATGAGGCGGGGGTGGAGCTGACCTCCCTTCCGGGACCTGCGGCCTGCATTACGGCTCTCACTATTTCAGGCCTGCCTACCAGGCGCTTCTGCTTCGAGGCGTTTCTGCCGCCGGATAAGAAGGAAAGGCAGATGATTCTGGAAGAGCTGAAACGAGAGACCAGAACGATCCTTGTATATGAGGCGCCTCACCGGCTGGAGAGGACTCTTACAGAGCTTTTTAAGACGCTGGGGGAGAGAAACATCACTGTCTGCAGAGAACTGACCAAACGATACGAGGAAGCCTTCAGGACCACGTTTTCCGGCGCGCTGTCCTTCTATGAGGATCACGAACCCAAGGGAGAGTGCGTGATTGTCATTGAGGGAAAATCCTTTGACCAGGTGGAGAGGGAGAGACAGCAGAGCTTTGAGGAGATGACAATTGCAGAGCATATGGAGCGGTATCTGTCCCAGGGAATGGATAAAAAGGAAGCCATGAAGAAGGTGGCCAAGGACCGCGGAATCAGCAAGAGGGACGTATATCAGAGCCTTCTGGAGGAAGACGGAGAATAGAGAAAGGGGCGGCTGGTCTGTGAAAACCAGCTGCCCTTTTTGAATGGTTAAAACCGGAATACCGCCGCGCCGTAGGCTGGCAGCGGGTAGGCGAAGGAGAACGGCTGTCCGTCGCATTCGCCTTTTTTGGAGCGGTACACATGTACGTCGTCGCCCTTTTCATAGAAGCCGTGTCCGCTGTCCAGCACCAGGGTGAAATTGCCCCGCTTGGGGACGCCTACCCGGTAATGCTCCCTGGCGACAGGGGTAAAATTGATGATAAAGAGCAGATTTTTCTTTTTTGTCTCGTCTCTTCTGATAAAGCTGAAAATACTGCGGTCTCCGTCATTGGCGTTGATCCATTGAAATCCCTCCGGATCACTGTCTAGACGGGACAGACAGGGATATTTTCTGTAAAGCGTCAAAAGACTGCGGACATAGCGCTGCAGATTTTCGTGAAGGGGCTCTTCGGCCAGATACCAGTCGAGGGCCTTTTTTTCGTCCCATTCGTGGAGCTGTCCGAAATCCTGTCCCATAAAGAGCAGCTTTTTTCCCGGATGGCCTGTCATAAAGGTGTAGCCGGCTTTCAGGTTGGCAAACTTGTCCTCATAGCTGCCGGGCATCTTGTTGATCATGGAGCATTTTAAATGCACCACCTCGTCGTGGGAGAGGACGAGAATAAAGTGTTCGCTGGAAGCGTAGGTGAGGCCGAATGTCATCTTATTGTGATTAAATTTCCTGTAAATCGGATCTAATTTCATATATTCCAGGAAATCATGCATCCATCCCATGTTCCATTTAAAGGTAAAGCCCAGTCCGTCATCCTCCGGCTGGTGGGTTACTTTGGGCCAGGCGGTGGATTCCTCCGCAATCATCATAACGCCGTCCCTGCGTCCGGTGAGAACGCTGTTCAGATGCTTGAAAAATTCTACCGCCTCCAGGTTCTGATTGCCGCCGTACTGATTGGGAACCCACTCTCCGTCCCTGCGCCCGTAATCCAGATAGAGCATGGAAGCCACGGCGTCCACCCGCAGACCGTCAATGTGATACTGTTCAATCCAGTAGAGAGCGTTGGCGATGAGGAAATTTTTCACCTCGTTTTTGCCGTAATCAAATACCTTGGTTCCCCAGTCCGGATGTTCGCCTTTTCTGGGATCCGCGTACTCGTAGAGCGGTTCTCCGTCAAAGTCGGCCAGCCCGTGGGCGTCCCTTGGAAAATGGGCTGGAACCCAGTCCAGGATCACGCCAATTCCTTTTTTGTGAAGATAATTGACCAGATACATAAAGTCCTTGGGCATTCCGTAGCGGGAGGTGGGGGCATAGTAACCGGTTACCTGGTATCCCCAGGATCCGTCGAAGGGATGCTCCGCAATGCCCATCAGCTCCACATGGGTGTACCCCATGGATTTAACATAATCTGCCAGTTCCCTGGCAGCTTCCCGGTAAGTGAGGCAGTTGTCGCGTTCCGGCCGGTTTGTCTTGCGCCAGGATCCCAGATGCACCTCATAGACGGCTATGGGGGCCTTTACAGGATCCTGATTTCTGCGCTTTTCCATCCAGGCGGAATCGCTCCAGGAAAAGCCGGAGATATCGGCTGTGACAGAGGCGGTTCCAGGCCTGTATTCGCTGTAGAAGGCAAAGGGATCCGCTTTCATCAGAAGAGAACTGCTCTTCGTAGAAATGGCGTATTTATAGAGCTCCCCCTCTTTTAATCCAGGCACAAAGGCCTCAAAAATGCCGGAACCGCTGATTCGCTTCATAGGCGTTTTTCCGGGATTCCAGCCGTTGAAATCGCCGACTACGCTGACCTCCTCTGCGTGGGGCGCCCAGACGGCGAAATGTATGCCGGCCTGTCTGCGGTATGTAAAAGGATGAGCGCCCATTTTTTCATAAAGACGGTAATGGCGTCCTTCTCCAAAAAGATAGAGATCTAATTCTCCGAAAAATCCCATGCCGATTTTTTTGTTCATAATCATTTCCCCCTGAATTTTATGGTGTATGACTCACTTTGCCCTGCCGTTTTTTCTATGAAGAACTTTCCCCTATGCAGAAAACGTACCCGGAGTCAGGCGGAAGGGTGAAGGAGAGAAATCCGTCCGATACAGGGAAGCTTTGGCCGGTGAGAAGTTCTCTTACACAGCCGTTTGCTTCTGGGCATGGGAGGGTAAGGGACGCTTGGCAGGAATCGTTGTTGGCGGCAGTAAGAAGTTTGGACCCGTCCTCTGCGGTTCTTAAAAAAGCATACTGCCGGTTGGTGAGAAGCAGTTCCTCATAAGCTCCGCCGTGAAGGGGCGGGAAGGTTTTCCGTATTTCCCCCAGACGCTGGATGTGGGAGGAAAGCTCAGAGTCTTCCTGCTTTCTGGCTTCAGAAGGCAGAATTCTGGGCCTGAGGGCGTCGTCGCAGGAATCGGTGCGCCTGCCCTCAATTCCCCATTCGCTGCCATAGTAGACAGACGGAATGCCCGGCAGCGTATAGAGGAGGGTATAAATTACCTTCAAATGGTTTGGATCCTTTAATTTGGACGCGATCCGATCCTCGTCATGGTTATCTAAAAAGGTGTACAGAGAGCGGCCTATCGCCTGAAGACGGCGGACATTGTGAGCCAGCTCGAAATAATTGTGATCATTATGGGCAGAGTAGATACTTTTGTGCATTTCATAATTCGTCACAGAGTGAAGCATCTCACTGTTTACCCATCGCCCGTATTCTCCATGTATCACCTCGCCCATGAGCCAGAAGTCAGGCTTCACCTCCTCAGCCAGAAGGCGCAGCTCTCTCATAAACTGAAAATCCAGCACATTGGCGCAGTCTAACCGGATGCCGTCAATGTCAAACTCCGAGATCCAGAACCGGATGACATCTTTCAGATACTCCTTTACCTGAGGATTCTGAAGATTCAGGCAGGGAAGCTCCCAGACGCCGCGCCAGGCCTCGTAGCCGAAGGCGTCCCCCAACGGGCTTCTCCAGTCAAAGGAGATTCCCTTATACCAGCCGGTATAGGGGGAAGAGCTTCCATGCTCCCTGATATCCCGGAAGGCGAAAAATTCCCGCCCCGTGTGGTTGAAAACGCCGTCTATTACAACCCGGATACCGTTTTCATGGCATTGAGAGACAAATTCCGCAAATGCCGCATTGCTTCCCAGACGGCGGTCAATGAGACGGTAATCCCTGGTGTCATAGCCGTGGGAGGAGGACTCGAATACAGGACCTATGTAGACTGCGGTAAAATTCATCTGCTTTAAGTGGGGAATCCACGAAAGCAGCTCTTCCATGGGAGCGGACAAAAGGACGGAAACCGGGGCCGGAGCTTCCTCCGGCCATGGATATGGATTGTTCTTTGGAGCCCCTGTCATTCCAAGGGGATACATATGGTAAAATGTGCTGTCTGTGTACCAGGCTGTCATGGCATACCTCCTGCGATTGGAACGGCCTGCTCTGCCTGAAGGGGTCGGAACAGGCGCATTATTCCTGATTTTTGATGCGGCGCAGAAGAAACTGATAACGCAGCTGGGCCGCGTTGATTTCATAGATGTAACAGTCGATCAGAACTGGATCCACCGCCTGATCAAAGTGATTTCTGGCGCAGTCCATGTCTGTCATAATCTGGCGCAGTTCCTCCTTTAAAGAAAAGATACATGAGCCGCCGCGTTTTTTAGAAGTCTGTTTCGTTTTCATGGATCATTTACCTCCTGTTGGCCTTAGTATGGATGGCAGACAGGAAATATATGTAATAGAAGCGGAATGTTAAGGTTCTTCTTTCATATTCAGGAAGGACTGGAGCCTGCGCCCGAGGCCTGTCAGGCTTAAAGTGGCCTGGGAGATGGAGAGATAGTAATAATTGCAGGTCCCCTCCCGTCTCACAGAAATCAGCCCCGCGTCCTTCAGTATTTTTAAGTGGTGGGATACTGCAGGACGGGACAGGCTGGTATATTCTGTAATTTCTTTGACATTCAGCCCGTGGAGACTTAAATTTTCCATGGAATAATCTCCGCCGCAGCGCCGGGAGGCGGCCTCTGTCAGGGCTTCTACAATCGTCAGACGGATTTCATCTCCCAGGGCAATGAAAAAGGGCATACACTGGTGAAAGCATTGCTTTAATTCTTCTGCTTCTGTCAAGGAACGCACCTCCTTGGTTTAAAAAAGTAAACTAATATAGAATCATTTTATCACTGAAAAATAGGCCAGTCAATGAAAAATATCTCATTAATATTGCAAATAAACAGAAATATGGTAGAATAGTGCTAGAAATTCATCACAGTTCAGACGGAGAGGAAGACTGTGACATAAATTCAGAATTGAAGGAACGAAACAAGCAGGAAGACTGCGGAAGGAGAAAGAAATGAAGTTTTTTATTGACACAGCCAACGTAGATGAGATCAGAAAAGCCAACGATATGGGAATTATCTGCGGCGTCACCACCAATCCGTCTCTGATTGCCAAGGAAGGACGCGATTTTAAACAGGTAATCCAGGAGATTACGTCGATTGTAGACGGACCGATCAGCGGCGAGGTGAACGCGCTCACCACAGACGCGGAGGGAATGATTAAAGAGGGGCGTGAGATTGCGGCTATCCATCCCAATATGGTAGTAAAAATCCCTATGACGGCAGAGGGCTTAAAGGCCACCAAGGTGCTTTCAGAGGAGGGAATTAAGGTCAATGTGACTCTGATCTTCTCAGCAAACCAGGCGCTTTTAGCCGCCAGAGCAGGAGCTGCCTATGTGTCTCCGTTTGTAGGACGTTTAGACGACATTTCCCAGCCGGGAGTAGAGCTGATTGAGACGATCATGGATATTTTTGAGACTCATGGAATCGAAACAGAGGTGATCGCGGCCAGCATCCGTACTACGATGCATGTGACAGAATGCGCTCAGGCTGGCGCAGATATCGCTACCGTACCGTATAAGATTCTGGAACAGATGCTTCGCCACCCGCTGACAGATCAGGGAATTGAGAAATTCCAGGCTGACTATAAGGCTGTGTTTGGGGAAAAATAAAACGCGGAAAATGTAAATGATTCTGCCGGTATGAGGCGGAAAAGAAGAGGAAACTGTTTGGCAGAGATTTGAAAATTTCTGTAAAACAGTTTCTTTTTTTGAAACGGAGTAAAAGTACACAAAAATAGAAGTTCTATTTTGTTAATTATTACAATAAAAAACAGAGAATTTCCCCTTGACTTTTTGTCCGATCATGACATAATAGGGGTACATAAAATTTCTAAAGTTCTTTTAACATTCTTAAAGAGTTCGAGAGAGCTGGGAATTCATTCAGAAGCTTCCAGCTATATCCGGGGCGGCGTCCCCAGGTTTCAGATGATTGAAAAACAGAAAAATGAAAACAGAGATGGCAAAGGAGGGATAGAATGGAACGATTGGCTTAAAGTGGATCCTGCACGCATGTCTGACAGCGGCGGCAGTTTCTGACTGGAAAGCAGGGAAGATTCCGAATATGCTTGTAAAGGCGGCTGTTCTGGCCGGATTTGGGTATTTTCTGGCAGCAGGAAGAGGCGCGCAGGCAGGGCCGGCGGCAGCCAGGGGAATGATGATTCTTTTGTGCCTGTTTCCTCTTCACTTGTTTCGCATGATAGGAGCGGGAGACATTAAAATGATGGCGTGCATGGCAGTTTTTTTGGACAGGGAGGAGTGGATGCAGGTCATGGCCGGAGCACTGGTTATGGCTGGCTGCTGGTCTTTCTGCGCGATGTGGAAAAGAGGGATGGTAAGAGAACGGTTTCAATATCTCCTCTTTTATGTCCAGCGCTTTATAAGAACCGGCGAAAGGACAGCCTACAGGACAGAAGAGACGGATTCGTCCGCCCTTCTCTGCCTGGGTCCGTTTTTGTGGGCCGGGATGACGTTATTTATGATAAGGGAAGGTGCAGGATGAAACGAATTATGGCAGTATACGATCTGGATCTGTTTTATGCCAGGCGGTTTGCAGACGTGATGAACCAGAAGGAAAATATTCCGTTTGCAGTGATGGCGTTTACCTCTCTGGAGAGGCTGAGACAGTATGCAGGCGGGCATTCCATCGAGATTCTGCTGGTCAGCAGCCAGGTAAATAGGGATGAAATCTGCGATCTTGGAATCGGGCAGGTGATAACCCTTACAGAAGGCGAGAAGAAAGAGGGGGATAAGGACTATCCTTCTGTGTACAAATATCAGTCCAGTTCAGATATTATCAGGGAGGTGATGGCCTGCTACAGCGCCGGAGATGAGCCTGATGAGACAGAGCATGGAAGAGCTGCGTCTGTGATAGGTGTGTATTCTCCGGTAGGGAGGTGTCTGAAAACCTCATTTGCTCTGACGCTTGGTCAACTGATGGCAGCTGACAGACGGGTGCTTTATGTTACCCTGGAAGACTATTCAGGGCTGGCATCCATGACAGGGGAGGAGTATAAAAGTGATTTTTCAGATATTCTGTACTATTTCAGCCAGGGAAATTTAAACTTTATGCGGCTAAGCGGAATAGTGCATTCCATTGGAAATATGGACTATATTCCGCCTGCCCGTTATCCGGAGGATCTGGCTCATATTCCTGCAGAGCAGATGGCAGAGCTTATCAGGAAGCTGGCGGCAGACTGCGGCTATGAGATTATTATTCTGGATGTGGGAAATTATGGACATCAGGCTGCGCCGATTCTCTCCGTCTGCCAGATCGTGTATATGCCGATAAAGGAGGACGGAATATCATCTGCAAAGATATGGGAATTTGAGGCCTATGCAGAGAGGACGGGAAACAGCGGGATGCTGGATAAAGTTAAAAAATTAAAGCTTCCGTACCACAGGGGATTTGGGAGAAGGGAAAATTATATTGAGCAGCTTTTGTGGAGCGAGCTGGGGGATTATGTGAGAAAACTGATGAGAGGCAGCAGAGAGGAAATGGAGTGTTAGAAGGGACGGCACATGGCTGGGAAAAAGGCTGAAAAAAATCAAATCAGTGATTGGGATTTGGGACAGGAAGAGGAATCCCTTGATTTTCTAAAAAAGAAAAGCAGCTGGACGCTGGAGGAGGTGAAAAGAGAGCTTCGCAGAAGACTCGGGCAGGAGCTGGAGGGACGGCGCCAGATGGAAGATGAGGAGCTGTCGGAGCTGATCGACGCTATGATTCAGCAGGCAGGGGAAACGCTGTATCTTCCGCTGGCAGAGAGAGTGAAGCTGAGGGAGGAGCTGTACAATTCATTTAAAAAGCTGGATATTCTCCAGGAACTGGTGGATAATCCCCAGATTACTGAAATCATGGTAAATGGAGAGCAGTCTGTATTTGTGGAGAAAGGAGGGGCCATATGCCGGTGGAACAGAAGTTTTGAGACAAGAGAGCAGCTGGAGGATTTGATTCAGCAGATTGTAAGCCGTGTAAACCGTACGGTGAACGCGGCTTCCCCCATTGCGGATGCCAGGCTGGAGGACGGTTCCCGCGTTCACGTAGTGCTTCCGCCTGTGGCTCTGGACGGTCCGGTTCTGACAATCCGAAAATTTCCGGAACCTATTACAATGGAACGTCTGATAAGCCTGGGGAGTGTTACTGAGACGGCGGCAGGATTTCTGAAAAAATTGGTGAAATCTGGATACAACCTGTTTATCAGCGGAGGAACTGGCTCTGGAAAAACCACGTTTTTAAACGCTTTGTCAGAGTTTATTCCTGAGGAGGAACGGTTGATTACCATTGAGGACTCGGCAGAACTTCAGATTACCCATGTGCCGAATCTGGTCCGCCTGGAGACGCGGGCGGCTAATCACGAGGGAAGCAGGGAGATTACAATCAGGGACTTGATCAGAGCCAGCCTCAGAATGCGGCCGGACCGGATTCTGGTAGGGGAGGTGCGGGGAGCAGAGGCTTTGGAAATGCTCCAAAGCATGAATACGGGTCATTCCGGTTCTATTTCCACAGGCCATGCAAACAGCAGCCGGGACATGCTTTTAAGGCTTGAGACGATGGTTTTGATGGGAGCAGATCTGCCTCTGGCAGCGATACGCAGCCGGATTGCATCGGCTATTGACATTTTTATTCATCTTGGAAGGCTTCGCGACAGGAGCAGAAAGGTTCTGGAAATTGAGGAGGTGACGGGAATTGAAGATGGGGAGATTGCCCTTCATCCGCTGTTTCAGTTTAAGGAGACGAAAGGAGGAAAAAAGGGAGGTGTGGAAGGCATTTTGGAGCAGGTGGGAGATCTTCAGAACAGGCAAAAGCTGGAGATGTCTGGGGAGACCTGGCCATAGCGCTTCTGGAAGGGAAGAAGGAGGAGGGACAGAGTATGAGACATACTGCCTGTCAGCGAGGGAATGGATCCGCTATTCCTGTCAGGGGGCGGCGGTCTGCGCGCTGTTTGCCTATGTGTTTTACAGAAATTTTTTCAGTTTTTTCCTCTTTCTTCCGCTGGGGCTTCTTTACCCGCTGTATAAGCGGATAGATTTGAAACAGCGCAGGCAGGAGGAATTAAAACGCCAGTTTAAGGAGTCGGTCCTGATGCTGTCATCTTCTCTGGCAGCAGGATATTCTATGGAAAACTCATTTGCCCAGGCTCAGGCTCAGCTGGAAGAGATGTATGGTGAAAGGGGGATGATGTCGAAGGAGTTTGCTGTTATGAGGAGCCAGCTTTCTATGAACAGGACGCTGGAAGAATTATGGGGGGATTTTGCAAAAAGGAGCGGAATCGAAGAAATCAGAAGCTTTGCACAGATTTTCAAGGCTGCCAGACGGAGCGGAGGACAGCTCGGCATGATTATTTCCCATGTATCTGAAATTATAGGGGGGAAGATACAGGTGCAGGAGGAGATAAGACTTATGACAGCTCAGAAGCAGTTCGAACAGAAAATTATGAATCTGCTGCCTCTTCTGATTGTATTGTACATTGATCTGACATCGCCGGGCTTTTTTGACACCATGTACCAGACTGCGGCTGGAAGAATTGTAATGACAGTATGTATGCTGGTCTATGCAGGAGCCTATATTCTGGCGGGAAGGATGCTGGATATTGAAATTTGAAAAAAAGAGAAAAATACAGATTCTATGTATTGCGGCGGGAGCGTTTTTCTTTCTTATCTATCCGATGGCGGGAGCCTCTGATTTTTTAAAGCCTGGAGGCGTGATTGAGAGAAATACCTATGGGCAGGGGGACAAAGAGGGGATATTGATTGTTGAGGGACTTCCCGATGGAAAAGAAGAAATTGAAATTCAGATTAAAGAACGGCAGTACAGCAAAAAAGAAGCTGATAACAAGTTTGAACAGGCATTTCAGGAAGTACAAAAGGAAGCTTTGGCAGACAATCCCTCTTTTGACAAGGTGAGCAGTTCGTTGAAATTATCTTCGCGGCTTGATAGCTTTGGCATGACTATGAAATGGGAATCGCAGAATCCGGAACTGATTGATCCGGGAGGAGAGATTTATCTGGAACAGATGCAGAAGGAGCAGGAGAAGACAGTTCTTTTTCTGACGCTGAAAGCGGGAAACTATCAAAGAAAGTATGAGATTCCTGTGACAGTAGTAAAGCCTGTTTTGACAAAGCAGGAGAAGAGCCTGAAGCTGCTGGCGGATACAATAGAAAGCGCAGACGAAAAACAAAAATATGAAGAAAAACTGATTCTTCCGGCAAAACTGGAGGGACGGGAAATTCGATACAGCGAAAAGCACAGCTGCGACAGATATATATTCCTTCTGCTGGGAGCTGCGGCTGCGGTACTTATGGAATACAGGGAAAGTTCTCAGGAAAGAGAGGAGAAAAAGAAGAGGAATACGGAGCTGGCATTGGATTATTCCGATATAGTATCTGGTTTGTGCGTCTATCTGGGAGCAGGTTTTCCAGTCAGGAAAGCTTGGGAACAGCTTGCTAAAGAGTATGAAATGAGCTTGAAACTGCCAGGGGGAAGAAAAAGGGCGGGATATGAGGAAATACGTATTTCTGTGGGGAGGATGAATCAGGGTATGTCTGAGCTGAGAGCCTACGGAGAGTTTGGAAAAAGCTGCGGCCTGCGATCCTATAGAAAGCTGGCAGGGCTGATGACACAGTATGTGAAAAACGGTTCAGGAAGTCTCCGGAAAAATTTGGAGGAGGAGATGGAGAATGCGTTTGAGGAGAGAAAGGCGGCTGCCAGAAAAATCGGAGAGGAGACTGGAACGAAGCTGTTAATTCCACTGTTTATGATGCTTTTAATTGTAATGGTGATGGTGTCAGTGCCAGCATTTTTGGCATTTGGAATATAAGTATGAAAGGAGAAAAGGAATGGGATACAATGCGGAGATAAGAGAGTTTTTTGAGGATGAGAGCGGAGTGGGCGTCATCGAGGTCGTGCTGATTCTGGTGGTATTAATCGGACTTGTCATTATTTTCAAAAATCAGATTAACAAACTTCTGGAAACTATATTTAAACAGATCAACAGCCAGTCAAAGGAGGTGTACAGTTAGGAGGCGGAGAAAGACTGGATCAGAGCAGATACAGGCCAGCGTGACAGTCTTTCTGAGTATGATTTTAATCTGCATCGTTTCGCTTATGTGCACGCTTCTTCAGTCAGCCAGGATGGCTGGCTCAGGCTGGTATCTGCAGACTGCATTAAATTCTTCTCTGGACTCTCTGATGAGCAAATATCACAGGGAAGCCTGGGAAACGTATCATATTTTTCTATTGGAAGCAGATAGAAAAGAGGAACTGGAAAGAGAGATATCGGAGTATCTGGATCCGTATCTTGCCTCTGATACGGTATATGGAATGAAGAAAAAGAAGCTGGCAGTATCTGATATGGTTATGGTGACAGATGAAAGAGGAGAGCCGCTGGAAAGAGAAATTTTAGATTATATGAGGTATGGAATCTGGACAGAGGCTGGAAAAGAGATGGATTTAGACGGGCTGGCTGAGACGATCCGCTCAGCAGATGGAATTGCAGCGGTAAAAACGGCGTACCAGATCAGCTCAGACCATGTTTTCCGTCTGGAGGAAGCGCTGGAGGATATCCGTGAATCATTAGAAAAACAGAAAAAATATAAGGAAGAAGGGCAGAGGGAGCTGGAAAACTGTCAGGGGCGGGCATTTATTAAGACAGGAAAAAAACTGGCCGGTGAGATGGAGCGGATGCCGGCGTTATCAGAGAAATATGATAAGGCGGCAGCGCTCCTGGAAGCCGAGCTTGACGCTTCTGAACAGGAGGCGGAACAGCAAAAAGAAAAAATAGGAGAACAGGCGTGGACACTTATCAAAAGCCAGATGGATTCCTATCGTTCCTATACAGATAAAGAAGGGGAGCGGAGAGGAGAGGTGGAACGCATAAAGGCGCAGACTGCAGAGAACAGAGGGATTGTGGAGGCTGCTGTAGAGATGGCAGAAGAAACGCAGGAGTATATTGACTCCTGGGAATCGGACGACGATGACGACGAGCTGGATGAGGAAGAATTATGGGATGATGTACGGTCTGTATTGAACCGGTGTCAGATTCCATCCCCCTCCTATCAGAAAGGAATTGCTGATAAGAAACGTCTGCGTATTCTGGAACGGATCAGTAAAATGGCGTCAAAGGATCTTCTGGATTTAACGCTTCCTGAGGGAGCAAAGCCATCCCTTCGAACCATGGATATGCCGGATTTTCCCTCTGGAGGAGGTGAAGGCTACGAGATAGGACTTCGTCTGACGGGAGCAGGAGAACTGGCAGATCGAGCTTTGATCAGCGAGTATGCGGCAGCGCATTTTTTGAGGTTTCAGGCAGGGCAGAAAGAGGAAAATAAAGAGAAAGGCGGTCTTTTCTATGAACAGGAATATCTTTTAAATGGGAAAAAGCGGGACCGCGATAATCTCCATCAGATGGTGAAAAAATTGGTGGGAGTAAGAGAAGGCTTGAATCTGATTCATATTTTGGGGGACAGTGAAAAGCAAAACGAAGCCAGGCTGCTGGCCGCTTCTCTTACCGGAGCGGCTTCTGTCACGCCTCTTGCAGATATTGTGGCATTTTTTATTATGGGAGTATGGGCATTTGCAGAATCTGTGGAGGATGTGAGAGCTCTTTTAAAGGGAGAACAGGTTCCTCTGGTGAAAAGAGACAGCGATTGGAAGCTGGATCTGGACGAACTGTTTCGATTTGTGGATAACCAGGAAGAAATTCATGATTCTGGTGGACAAACCGGTTTAGATTATGGGCAGTATTTAAAAGGATTTTTCCTGATTCAGGATCAGGCCCAGAGAAATGAGAGAATGCTGGATATGATGCAGTATAACCTGTTCAGAAACCAGGGGAGCTTCCGCATGAAACGATGTTCGGTGGGAATGGCTGCCGAATGTACGGCATCCGGATCTGCCTTTGATATCAGGAAAAAAGCCCAGTACAGATATTAGAAACTGATATAATAAAAGGCCATTCTCCAGACCTCTTTCCGCTCTGAATGTAAAAAGCCCTCTCCAGGTACATTGGCTGACAGATCAAAACTGACAATCCAGGCGTACAGAGTATGGAAAGGGGTGCGGAGAGTGGCCTTTAAAAAGAATATGAAAAACTGGAAAAGAAAAAGACAAAATGCAGCTCTGACAATAGAGGCGGCTCTTGGCCTTACGTTATTTATATTTTTTTCCATCTGCATGATGACGCCTATGGAGATGCTAAGAACCAGACAGAAGGTGCAGACGGCGCTGGAAACGGCTGCGAGAGATTTGAGCCAGTATGGATATATTTTGTACCGCCTGGATCAGGGAGACGAGGGAGTGCTTGAACAAAAGGAAGACTGGATCGACCAGCTGCCGGATTTTCTTGCAGGACTGTCAGTGAAAGCCTATCTGAGGGAAAAGATTGCTGATCTGGTGGGAGAAGAGAAGCTGGAAAAATTAGTCATATCGCAGGCTGAGCTCATGGAAGACGGAGAAAACATTAAGCTGACGGCAGAATACAGTTTGAAGCTTCCTTTTTCGATTCTTAGGATTCAGGGAATTCCTGCCGTTTCCCAGACTGTCAGAAGAGCGTGGATAGGAAGCAGAGGAGACAGAGGGGGAGAAGCAGAAAGTGAAGAAGGCGTTGAAGAGATGGTATATATTGGATCTTCCATGGGAAGATATCACCGATTAAGAACCTGTCATTATCTTACAAATGATTTCAAGGCTGTGCCCTATGATACAGTGGAGGAGCTTCGCAGCCATTCGGGAGGAAAATACTACGCCTGCAGTGTCTGCGGCAGCGGGGAAAATGGGGGAACTGTTTATATTATGCCTAATGGTTCCAGCTACCACACCAGAATGGACTGTTCGTCTGTAGTGAGCTATGTGAGAGAAGTTCCGCTGAGAGAGGTGAAGCACTTAGGTGCGTGTTCATATTGCGGAGAAGGGGGAAAAGAGTGAAGCTGGTGTTTGCGGCTTTTTTATGCGTGTGTGCGTGGGAAGATTTCAGAGAGAAAAAAATTTCGGTTTTATTTTTATGGGTAGCGGCATCGGTGGCAGCTGCCTGGACGGCAGGATATTATATGATTTTATTAGACTGGGCTGACATGCATGAGGCACATTTATGGCTGGCTATGCGTGGAGCTGCCCTCATCCCGGGAATTTTACTGCTTGTGCTGTCGAAAATTACGAAAGGAGCAGTAGGACAGGGAGATGGATTTTTCTTTCTGGTTTCAGGGATGTACCTGGGATTTTGGGATAATGTAGCGCTGTTGTTTTTTGGCTTGCTGATCTGCAGCCTCTGGGGAATGGGGATGCTTATATGGGGGATGTTTGAAAAAAAGAGAATCAAAAATGTTCAGCTGCCTTTTTTGCCGTTTTTAGTGCCGGCCGCTGTCGCTTTGGCCGCTTTTCAGATGGGAGTCGTCTGACAGAAGCAGAGCGGCGTGCACATGGGCAGTAAAAAAGGAGCGGAAGCTTATGAAGGAGATAAGGGAAACGGGAGGAGAACAAGTACAAAAACAGCTGTCTCCAAGGCGGAAAATGGCAGACGCTGTGATTACTGTGGAAGCTTCCTTTGTTATGGCAGTTGTTCTCTTTGTCTGCGGAGCGCTGATTTCTCAGGGGTTTTATGTACATGAGAGAAATACGGGAATGCTGATTCTGATGGATGCGCTGGAGCAGGCCCAGACAGGAAGAGAGAATACAGACACAGTGGAGATGAGTGAGAGGTGGGGAAACCGTGCACTGAGCGCTTATTATCGATGTGGAGGATGCAAAATTGAAATAGTCAAAAGAGGAACTGTTCTGACAGGCAGTTTTAAGCACAGAAACGGGAAAACAGGAGGAAACGTACAGATGAAGCTGTTTGAACCAGAACGATTTTTGAGAATGGTGCGTGCGGGAGGAATATAGGAGCGCAAAAAACGATTAAAAATATAACAGAACGGCTATGAAGGGAGGGAAAAATGGAAAAAATAAAAGCTGGCTACCGCAGAGAGATGAACCACAATTACATGATTATAGAGGCTTTCAGCGATGACGCAGAATGCTATGAAAGCAGAATGCTTTCTGGGAATACAATCGAAGGACTATTGAAATTTCGACAGAAGATCACGGAGACGGGGATAGAATTTTACTATGAGATCACATCGAAACAGCCGTTATCAAGACTTTTAGAGGGCAGATTGATTTCATATGAAGAAATCAAAGAAATTCTGCTGGCAGCAGCCAGAGTGCTGAGCCGGATAGAGGAATTTCTTTTAAAGGAAGAACAGATCCTTCTGGAGCCGGAGTTTATCTACGTGGAGCCGGAACCATTTTCTATTTTTTTCTGTATTCTCCCAGGTTACAGCCGAAGTTTTCCGGAGGCGTTTACAGGTCTTTTGCAGTATATTCTGGAAAAAGTGGATCACCAGGACCACAGAAGTGTTGTGCTGGCATATGGGCTTTATCATGAAAGCCTGAAAGAAAATTATGGAATGGAAGATTTACTGAGATATTTGTCTGGTATTGAGAGCGGAAAAACGGAGTGGAAAGAAAAAAAGAAGACGCAGAATGAAGACAGATGGCAGCGGGAACAGAAAACAGCCTTTTTAGAGGGGGAATCTGACGACAGGTGGGAAGAACCAGAGGACGAAGAGGATGATATTCTTAATGGCAGGGAATTCGAGGAAGCCGCTGCAGAAGAAATTTCAGGTAAAAAAGAAAGCATACTGCAGAGAAAAAAGCAATCCTCTGGTGCATTAAAAATAGTATGCCTGCTTCTGGCGGCAGAAGCAGCCGTATATTTTTGGCTGGGAGAAGAAGGAATCAGAATATATGGCGTTCTTCCAGTGTTTGCTATAGCCGGAGGATATTTGATTTGGACAGCAGTACAGAAATTTATTTCTTCAAAATGTGAGGAAGATCATGAAACCGCAGTAAATACAGAGCACTTATGTAAAGCGGAGATAAAGAGCCGTAAAGAGTCGGAGCCGAAAGGCATTGTCAGACAGGAAAAAGCGGAAAAAAAGGAGCAGGAAGAGCTGAATATTTTATTTCAGGCTCTGGAGGACGATACTTCTCCAGAAGAACCAGTCTGGGAAGATAAGAATACACAGCTTTTAACTGGCGTTTCAGAAAAAGAAAAACGCTGCGCAGCTCTGGAGAGCTTGTCAAAAGACAGAGGTGATATAGAGATTCCATACGTTCCTTTTTTGATAGGAAAACATAGGGAAATGAACGACTTTATTTTGGACTACCCAACAGTCAGCAGACTTCATTTGAGAATTGATCAGAAGGAGGACGTCTATATTTTTACAGATATGAATTCCACCAATGGAACGACTGTGAATGGATATAAGCTGGAGGCCAACGAAACAGTCAGCGTGAAGGAGGGAGACAGTATTCAGATTGCAGGTCTGAATTATCGCTTTCGGAAATTTCTATAAAGATAAAAAAGATATTTTTAGGCTTTTCTGAACAATCTGGAATAGACAGTTAATATGTGGTATAATATGAGCACTTAGCGAATACAAGCCGCAGGCGAAGTATGAGGTTAGTGCGAGTCATACCCAGACACTTAGCGAGGTTTTGTCGAGCTTAGTGAATGTGGTATAATAATTCCAAACTGCAGCTATGCTGCGCGCATCTGCAGTTCGTTTAGGATATTTCATAAGATTGTCTGTGAGGGAAAAGGATAGAAGCCAATATGGAGCAATTCAAAAAAATTTCATCTGTCAATATAGCGCTGATTATCATAAACATAATTCTTTTTCTGATTCCGGATTTTTTTGGCTTTCTTATAAGCGGGGATGTTTTACTTGAAAAAGGAACGGTGATTCCTCTGCTTGTGACAGAAGGAGGAGAGTATTACAGACTGTTTACTTCCATTTTCCTTCATTTCGATATCCGGCATCTGCTCAACAATATGCTGGTTTTATTCGTATTGGGGGAGAAGCTGGAGAACTGCCTGGGCCATGTAAAATATCTGCTGTTTTATATTCTTTGCGGAATAGGGGCAAACCTGATTTCTCTGCAGTTCTATTTAAAATCAGGAGAGCTGTTTACCATGTCGGCAGGAGCGTCAGGAGCTATTTTTGGCGTAATCGGCGGACTGATTTGGATGGTTTACAGAAACAGAGGACGGATTGGAGACATGAACAGCAGGCAGCTGGTGCTTATGGCGATTCTTTCGCTGTATCTGGGTTTTACCAGTACGGGAGTGAACAATGCGGCCCATGTAGGCGGACTGGCGATGGGAATCATTCTGGGAATACCATTTCATGCCTGGGTTTCTGCAAGAAGGACAGGCAGATAGAAAAAGCAAAGCAAGAAGCTTAAAATAAAAAAGGAGAAATGTAATATGAAAGACAAAGACTGTATTTTCTGTAAGATAGCAAATGGGGAGATTCCGGCGTCCACAGTTTATGAAGATGAGAATTTTCGGGTTATTTTGGATCTTGGTCCGGCATCTAAGGGGCATGCGTTAATTCTTCCTAAGGAGCATTATCAGGATCTGTGTCATTTAGACGAGGAGACGGCGGCTAAGGTACTTCCTCTGGCTGGAAAAATTGGAAGTGCAATGAAAAAAACGTTAGGCTGCGCTGGATTTAATGTAGTTCAGAATAACGGAGAGGCGGCAGGACAGACGGTATTTCATTTTCATGTACACATTATTCCACGGTATGAAAATGGACCTGCAATGGTTACATGGGAACCTGGAAAAGCAGAACCGGAAGACTTGGCAAAGATTAGCAGCATGCTGAAAGCAGAGCTGGAATCCTAGCGTTTCAAAAACGCTGGAAAGAAAAGGGGAGAATCCTGCGGAAAGGATTCTCCTCCTAAAGTTTCAGCAGAAAAAGGCGTGCCGGAGTTATGATTTTGCACACTCCCGGATCAGGTTCATAATCGTTTCTACTGCGTTGTTTAACGTGCTTTTTTCCATTGCCTCGATAAAGGCCGTACGCTTTTTGTAGGTGTCGGAGACAGCCTGATACAGAGTGTCGGAGGTGAGAACCTCTTCCTCCAGAACGGTGCTGAATCCCTGCTTTGCAAAGGAATTTGCATTTAAAATCTGATCTCCGCGGCTGGCGGCGGCAGAGAGAGGAATCAGGATATTTGGCTTTCTGAGGGCCAGAATTTCACAGATAGAGTTTGCTCCGGCTCTGGAAATAATCAGATCGGCGGCAGCAAACAGATGGCGCAGCGGTTTGTCCACATATTCGTACTGTACATAGCCTGAGGTGCCGATCAGACTTTCATCCAGATTTCCCTTTCCGCAGATATGTATTACCTGAAACTGGGAAAGAAGCTTGGGCAGAATACTGCGTACAGCATGGTTGACGGTAACGGAACCGAGACTTCCTCCAATGACCAGGATGACAGGGCGGTTTGCAGACAGGCCTGCATACTGCAGACCAGAAAGCCGATCTCCTGTCAGCAGCTCTTCACGGATAGGAGAACCGGAGAGTACCGCTTTGTCTTTTGGAAGGTAGTTTAAGGTTTCTGGAAAATTACAGCATACCTTTTTTGCGGCTGGAATACAAATCTTATTAGCCAGGCCGGGCGTCATGTCTGACTCATGGATAATAACAGGAATTTTGTAATGCTTTGCCGCCAGGACAACAGGAACAGAGACAAAGCCGCCTTTTGAGAAAACAATATCAGGGTGGTACTGCTTCATCAGCCGTTTTGCCTGGCCATATCCCTTCAGAACACGAAGCGGATCTGAAAAGTTTTTAATGTCAAAATAACGGCGGAGTTTTCCGGAGGAGATTCCGTCATATGGGATTCCCGCATCCTCAATCAGACGCCGTTCGATGCCATTGTAGGAGCCGATATAGTGAATTTCAAATTCTTCCTTGCGAAGAGAAGGAAGGAGAGCCAGATTCGGAGTGACATGGCCGGCAGTTCCGCCGCCGGTCAAAATGATTTTTTTCATAGTATTGCCTCCATAAAATTAACAGTGAGAAACGGCAGAACCGCATTTCTTAAACATATTATAATAGTAAACGCTGCAAGAAAAAAGTCAACCCCTGGAACATCTTCCCTGGATTGACAAAAACAGCGCCAGCCCGCAGGCAGATTGTTTCCTGGGAGCTGGCGGGCCTATATGATAGCAGTTAAAATGGATAGCCAGGCAGCTGTTACAGACTGGCTTTGTACTGTTTTAAAGCGCGGGCCAGCTGATCCGGGCAGGAAGTGGGGCGGGCGCCGCAGTGAATGCCGTCGATACGGGAAATAGCCTCATCAACATCCATTCCCTCGATCAGACGAGCTACGCCCTGAGTATTTCCGGAGCAGCCTCCGATAAAATGCACATTAGTTATCTTATTATCTTTAACGTCAAATTCAATGGCGCTGGAACACACGCCGCAGGTTTTAAAAAGCATGAATCATTCCTCCTCGTATATCGAAGCGATACTGAATAAAATAAACTTTTTGCATCATAAAGACGCTACCAGCAGATTATAACCTTTAGCAAAAAGAATTGTCAAGAAGTGGGAGATCTTCTATAATGTCAGAAGAAATAAAAAGTAAACAGGAGGCAGAACTATGCTTGGAATTATAGGCGCGATGGATGAAGAGGTTGCAAAAATTAAAGAGGAAATGACGCAGGTGCAGGTTACCAGGACAGCAGGAATGGATTTCTATGTTGGAAAGCTGTGCGGACAGGACGCAGTGGTAGTGAGATCCGGGATCGGCAAAGTGAATGCTGGAATGTGTACACAGATTTTAGCAGATCGGTTTCAGGCAGACGCTGTGATTAATACGGGGATTGCCGGTTCTCTAAAAAATGAGATCAATATTGGAGATATTGTGATTTCTACAGACACAGTGCAGCACGACGTGGATGCTTCTGGCTTCGGCTATCCGAAGGGACAGATTCCGAGGGTGGATACCTTTGCATTTAAAGCGGACGAGAAGCTCTGCGCCCTGGCTCTGTCCTGCAATGAAAAAGTTAATTCTGACATTCAGGCCTTTCAGGGACGCGTAGTCAGCGGAGACCAGTTTATTTCTGATAAGGAAAAGAAGAAATGGCTGGCAGAAGAGTTCGGCGCAAGCTGCACAGAGATGGAGGGAGGCGCGATTGCCCAGGCAGCATACTTAAACGGCATTCCATATCTTGTAATCCGCGCAATTTCTGATAAAGCAGACGACAGCGCTGGAATGGATTACGCAGAATTTGAGGCGCAGGCGATCCGCCATTCTGTGAACCTGATTTTAGAGATGGCCAAGCAGATGAATTAGTATGGGCCGCTGCCGGCATCCTGTTCCGTCTGAAGGGAAAAAACGATCGACGGAATTCGTCTTTATAGCAGGAAAACTGATAAAAAGTGGCTTGAACAGCGGGAGAAATCCCAGAAAACCCTTATTTTATAAGGGAATTTGACGATCGATTTTAGGCCCTTCCACCTTTTCAAAGATAAACTGGGCGGCTATAATAAAAGCCATCTGGAACAATCTGGAAAAGAAAGGGGAGCTTTTTATGCTGGAAATGTTACAAACAGGAAAAGCCTTATATGCGCTGGCAGCGATCGGGGCCATTGGAGCGATCAGCAAGTTGATCACGCGCAGCCTTTACAAACGATTAATCCGCGAGACGGACAACATGGCAATGACAAAAAACAGGAATTTGAAGGCTTTGAAACAGAAGCTGGAAAATGCCTGCCGGCTGAATCAGAACATCGTCAATACGGAAGCCTATCTGGAACGGCAGATGTATGGATTCCGCTTTATGAAAATTTCTCTGAACAGCTGGAATAATCTGTCTGCTCAGATGACAATTTTAGGAATTATGGCAGGGGGCGGGGGTCCCTCCTCCGCTTACTGGTACAGACTGGATTCCTATTATATCGTGCTGTATGCGTCGGCAGGAGCGTTTCTGGGACTGGTTCTGGCTTTTTTGGACAGCAGCTTCAGCATTGGGCTGAAACAGCAGCGTCTGGCGAACGCGCTTTTAGAATATACGGATAATTCTGTGCTTGTCAGGGCGTTCCGGGATAATGCAGGCCAACAAGAACGGTTCCAGGATTCTGCGAGACGTCTTCCGGTCAGAGAAGCGGATACAGATGAATTAAGCGAGAGGGAAGCGATTATCCGTGAAAATGCAATCAGGGACGGTTTAATAAAAGAAGCAGTTAAAATGCCGGAAAGACAGCGCGAGGCAGAGGATAAAGCGTCTCTGTTCAGAGCGAAAAAGGCGGACAAGCCTGCAGGTTTAAAGAGGCTGAAGGCCGAGAAAACGGGAAGAGTGAAGAAAACGGCTGCCCTTGTGGAGGAGAAAAACGCGCTTTTCCAAAATCTGAAGGAGGAGTCCCAGAACGTGCCGTCTGCCCAGGAACCGTCAGGAGAAGGAATCAGGGATATTGATTACTTAAAGCACAGCCTTGAGCAGATAGCGGCCAGCCGGGAACGCTCCAAACAGCAGGAGGAATGGACGAAGAATCTGAAGCCTGAGGAGATGAAGGCCCTGGGGGAACTGCTGCGCCAGTATTTGTCGGCAGAATCATAGGAGAATCATAAGACTGTGCCAGAACAAGGTTGATAAATTTATAACAGATTGCTATAATAAGGTTAAACAGGTGTAGAAGTATAATCAGGCACAGAAGAAAAGGAGAGAAGACAAAATGGGCAGAGAAGTGGCATTTGATTATTCCAAGGCAGCTCCCTTTGTAAGGGCAGAGGAGCTGGAGAACATGAAAAGCGCAGTTATGTGCGCTAAGGACGTACTTGTTGGCAAGACAGGAGCAGGAAATGACTTTTTAGGCTGGATTGATCTGCCGGTTGATTATGATAAAGAAGAATTTGCCAGAATCAAAAAGGCGGCTGAGAAGATTCAGAATGATTCCGACGTGCTTTTAGTAGTGGGAATCGGCGGTTCCTATCTGGGAGCAAGAGCTGCAATTGAGTTTTTAAGCCACAGCTTTTATAACGTTCTTCCTAAGGGAAAGAGAAAGACTCCGGAGATTTACTTTGTAGGAAACAGCATCAGCAGCAAGTATATTCAGGATCTGAAGGACGTTCTGGAAGGAAAGGATTTCTCTGTCAACATTATTTCCAAGTCAGGAACTACCACAGAGCCTGCTATCGCATTCCGTGTGTTTAAGAAAATGCTGATCGAGAAGTACGGAAAAGAGGAGGCGAATAAGAGAATTTACGCCACCACAGACCGTGCGAAGGGCGCGCTGAAGAATCTGGCAAATGAGGAGGGCTATGAGTCTTTTGTCGTACCGGACGATGTAGGCGGACGTTTTTCCGTTCTTACAGCAGTAGGCCTGCTTCCAATTGCAGTCAGCGGAGCAGATATCGATAAGCTGATGGAGGGAGCAGCCAACGGAAGAAGAAAGGCTCTTGAGCTGCCTTATGAGGAAAACGGCGCTCTGCTTTATGCGGCAGTGAGAAATATCCTTCTGAGAAAAGGAAAACAGGTAGAGATTGCAGCGAACTATGAGCCGAGCCTTCACTATGTTTCCGAGTGGTGGAAGCAGCTTTACGGCGAGAGCGAGGGCAAGGACCAGAGAGGTATTTTCCCGGCGGCAGTAGATCTGACCACAGACCTTCACTCTATGGGACAGTTTATTCAGGATGGAGCCAGAATTATGTTCGAAACTGTTCTGAATGTGGAGAGCTCTCCGGCAGAGGTTCTTCTGGAGGAAGAGGATGTAGATACAGACGGCATGAACTATCTGGCTGCTGGAAAGAGTGTGGACTTTGTAAATAAGAGCGCAATGAACGGAACTATTTTAGCCCATACAGATGGAAATGTGCCAAACCTTATGGTCAACATTCCAGAACAGAATGAGTTCTGCCTGGGAGAGCTGTTCTACTTCTTTGAGTTTGCCTGCGGAATCAGCGGCTATCTGTTAGGAGTAAACCCATTTAACCAGCCAGGCGTAGAGAGCTATAAGAGAAACATGTTTGCGCTTCTCGGAAAGCCAGGCTATGAGGAGGCCAGAGAAGAGCTTTTAAAGAGACTGTAGCAGACAGGCTGCCGGCTGTCAGAAGGGCGAAGGGCTGAAAAAGCGCAGAAAAGAAAACCAGAAAACTAAAACGAGGGAATTTTCCGGACTTTGATGTGAAAGCCGCAGGAAGATTCCCTCGTTTGCAGTTATATACTGAATTATATTTCAGCGCCGGACGTTAGGCGAAGTGTTCTGCCGCGTACCGCAGAAGCTCTTCCCTGAAATCAGGGTGGGCGATGGACGCCATGGCCTCTGCCCGCTCTTTCAGGGAGAGACCGGAGAGTCTGGCTACGCCGAACTCTGTGGCCACGTACTGAATCATGGTTCGAGGGGCGGAAACTGTGCTGCCGCCTGGAATGAATGGGACAATATTGGATTTTAAGCTGCCGTCCTTTTTCTTGTGGGTGGAGGCCAGACAGATAAATCCCTTTCCGCCCTCGGAGCGGAACGCGCCTTCCAGGAAATCCAGCTGTCCGCCTGTTCCGGAGAGCTGGCGGCTTCCGGCCGACTCGGCATTTTCCTGTCCCATCAGATCCAGCTCTACGCCTCCGTTAATACTGATGACGTTTTTCATCCGGCTGATACGCTCCGGAGAGTGAATGTAATCTACGTCAGCCGGGCGAAACAGCTCCGGCTCCTCGTCCAGCCACAGGTAAAGCTCCTCGGATCCCATGGCCAGATTCCAGGAAGAGTATCCGGTGTCAATCTCCTTGCGGCTGTTGGTCAGCTTTCCGGCCTTGTGGAGAGCTAAAAATGCGTCGCTGATGGTGCCTGTATGGCAGCCCAGATCCTTTCTGTCAGATTCAGCCAGCATACTGGCCACTGTAAAGGGAACGCCGCCTACGCCAAGGGAGAGAACGGCCCCGTCAGGAATCTCCTCCACCACGCGCTTTGCGATCTCGATGTCAGTGGCGGACGGATCCCGGTAAGTACGGACAGGAAGGGGTTCATGCTCGCCCTCCACAATGTAGTCTGCCTCCGACAGATGGACGCGGTGGGAGCCATCCACACCCTGAAGGCGGGGAAGGCGCTCGTTGATTTCGAAAATAACGGTTCTGGCCTGCTCAAAAATAGTTCTCCATGCATAGTTGGAGATGCCCAGACCGCAGAAACCGTTTTCATCTGGCCTGGAGACGGGGACGAAGGCCACGTCTACCCGGATATGCCGGCGGTAAAGCTCAGGCAGGGAGCGGAGAATCATGGGAATAAACTGGCAGAGCCCTCGGCTTTGGAGCTTTCTCTCATAATCTCCAATATGCCAGCTGTAGTAGGTGAATGCAGACTGTTCGGGATCGCTCTCCACCACCTCGATTCTGGGGCGGATGACAAGGCCGCCGCGGATTTTTACATCTTTAAGCTCGTCTTTTCTTTTGGCCAGCGCCTTGTCCATCAGTTCCGGAAAGCCGGCTCCGAAGCCGTAGTCTACCCAGTCTCCGGAACGAACCGCTTTTGCTGCCGTCTCTGGGGTAACAAATCTGTTTCTGTAATCGTTTGCCATAGTCTATGTTCCTTTCATGCCGGCGTACCCAGGCAGGCCCATGTATCAGACGATACATACGGCTTCCGGGACGACGGCGATCCTGTTCTGTATGCAGAAAAACTGCTTATCAAAGTATATCATAGAAGCGGGCCAGTGTGAACACAGTCATATAGATTAAAATATGTCTTGCGAAACCGGCGGCTTCATGCGAAAATAGACGGTATAGGAAAATGGCTGCCAGCCAGAAGCGGCGCTGGATATAGAAGAGAAGGGAGACGGGAGATGTTCCGGCTTTGGGCTAAATTGTGGAAAGACAACAGAATGCAGAGGGATACGGTCATTGAAAATGGAGACTATTCCATGTCCAGGACCGCTATGGTGTTTGACGCTATGGAGAAGGTCTGCTATGAATTTGATCTGGGCCAGCCGATCTGGCTGGACGCGAATATCGAGGATTTCAAGCGGCACGACAAGACGCGGTTTTCCAAGGACAGCTTTGTGGAATCCATTGATTTTGACTATCTGGAAATACAGGTGATCGAGGAGTAGAGCCAGGACTCGAAGGAGAGAAGGATCTGCGCCTGAGAAGAGTATGAAAATAAGAGACAGGAAAAGGGAAGAGGAACTATATGGCACAGGCAATTACAGATTTTAAGGGATTTTTGTCAGATGCGAAGCAGATTGCCCTGGAGCTTGCTGACCTGGAAAGAGAGGAACAGCAGGCGAAAGAGGAGGAGGAAAGACTGTTAAAGGCCCTTGAATCGGAGAAAAAGGCAGTGGCGGACAATATCAACCTTACTGTGAAGCGGAGAAGGGAAGAGATTAATAAGAGCTATGACAGCGAGATTGCAGGCGCTCAGGACAGGCTGAAAAAGACCAGGGTAAGGCGGGAAAAGGCGAAAAATCAGGGAATTAAGGAGCGGATCAAGGAGGAGACTTCAGAACTTCATCTTCATAACAGGGAGCTGAGAGTCAGAATGAAAACCTTATTTCAGAAGGAACACGTTCCGTCCTTCTGTCAGAGCGGTTTTTACTATGCGCTCTATTTTACCAGGGGATTTAAGGAGGCCATGCTGCTTCTGATTTCTCTGGTGGTGTGCTTTCTGGCTGTTCCGTGCGGGATTTACTCGCTGCTTCCGGTGCAGAAGACGCTGTACCTGATTCTTATCTATTTTGCCTGTGTGATTGTGTTTGGAGGACTTTACACGATTGTTGGCAATATGACCAGGGGACACCACCAGCAGGCCCTTCGGGAGGGCAGACAGATTCGAAATGTCATTCTCTCCAACAACAGGAAAATCCACATTATCACCTCCTCCGTAAAAAGGGATCGGAATGAATCCCTCTACAATCTGGAGCGGTTTGACGACGAGATTTCCCAGCTGGAGCAGGACATGGACGACATGCTGAAAAAGAAAAAGGACGCCTTGAATTCCTTTGAAAATGTGACGCGGATGATCATTTCAGACGAGATTACGGAAAACAGCCGGGAAAAGCTGGAACGCATGGCAGAGGAATATGAGGACGCAGTGGGGCAGCTGAAGTATGTCAGAACCATTCTCCAGGAGAAGAGGATGTACATGACGGACACCTACGAATCCTACCTGGGACGGGAGTTTTTAAACGTGGAGAAAATAGATGGCCTGAAACGCCTGATTGAATCAGGGGAGGCCTCCAATATCAGCGAAGCCATAGAACGGTATAAAAACGGGGAAGGCCCGGCGGTCAGAAAATAAATAAGAGAAAATAGGAGGAGTCTTTTGGGGCTTCTCTTTTTCGATCTGCCTGTCCGCATATTTTTGGCACATTCTGCCTATAATAGAATTGGAAATGAGAAACGGCAATCAATGAATGAAAACGACAGGCGGTTAGGGAATGAAAATGTTAGAGTGGATGTCGGCAAAGGACAGCCGGAATATTTATTATTTTAATTCGGACAGAAATTTTAAGGCGGAGGATTTTGCCAGACAGCTTCATCAGATGATTGAGGAGGAGAAGGCAAGACAGGGGAAAAAGGGAGTGGTATTTCTCTGCATCGGGACGGACCGATCCACCGGGGACAGCCTGGGGCCGCTGATTGGATATAAGCTCCGCGATATGAAGCGTTCCTGCGCAGCCGTATTTGGGACGCTGGAACGCCCGGTTCACGCCATGAATTTAGAAGAGTACGCCAGGATTATCAAAAACTGTTACCATGACTGCCTTGTGGTGGCGGTGGACGCCTCTGTGGGAAACAGAGAGCATGTGGGATATCTGACTCTGGGGAAGGGGGCGCTGAGGCCAGGCCTGGGCGTCAGTAAGGAGCTGGGGGCGGTGGGAGATATTTTTATTACCGGGATTGTGGGAGGATGCAGCAGCTATGATCCTCTGATGCTTCAGAGCGTCCGCCTGTCTGTGGTGATGAGAATGGCGGACTGCATCAGCAGAAGCATAAGAATTGTCGAAAAATTTTGGGATAACGCGGCGTTGATTTGACAAGTTTTTTACTGGCTCTGTGATATGATGGCCCGGATGGAAGCTGGCGGCGGTCTGAAAATGACCGGGCTGCCGCAGGAAGCCGCCGGGGCCGGACAGGCCCTGGCAGCAGGAAATAGATAAGCGGGGTGAGCCAATATGGGAGATTTATACGAGCCATTATCAAAGCTGCCGAAAAACATCAGGCAGATAGGAGACAGAGACGACACGGTCAGGCTGTACATAGAGGATTACGTCAGCACGTATTTAAAGCGGCTGTTTCCTTCCGGAGGGCAGGATCTGAGAGCGGGACTGCTGTTGGGGACAGAGCGGACGGAGAACGGAGTCCCCTTTATTTTTGTAGACGGAGCTCTGGAAATGGAGGATGTGACGGCCGAGGGAGAAAAAGTCGAGTTTACGGAAGCGGCCTGGAAAAAAGCCTATCAGAGTATGGAGGAGTCGTTTCCAAGGCGGACGGTGCAGGGGTGGTTTCTCTGCGGAGCGCCAGGATGCACGTTAAGCCCGCTGAATTACTGGAAACAGCATGGCCAGTATTTCAGTGAAAAGAACCAGCTGATGTACTTAAACAGCGGTCTGGAGGGCGAGGAGTCTGTCTACGTCACCTCGGACGACGGATTTTACCGCCTGAAGGGCTACAGCATCTATTATGATAAAAATCAGATGATGCAGGACTATATGATCTGCCGGAAAGATGTGCGGAGAGTGGAATCCGGGGCAGGAGACCGTGTGATCAGGGATTTCAGGGAGAGAATGGAGGACAGAAAAAAGGAAGCGGTCAGCCAGAGGCATACAGTCAGAAATCTGGGACTTCTGTGCAGTACCATGTCCATGGTGATTCTGGCGGGAGGCGTGGCCATGATGAACAATTACCAGAAAATGCAGGAGATGGAGACGGTACTGGTTTCTGTGCTTCCGGAGGGGGCAAGGCCCTGGGATCCGGACAGAGAAGAGCGGGAGGAGAGCGCACCGGTGATTGTGGAGGAGATTAAGGGGCGGATTTATCCGAAAACGGAGGAGGAATCGAACCGTCTGGTGGGAAGCAGCGCAGGCGGAGAGAAGGGAGAGGAGATTGTAAAAATGGAGCCGGATCCAGAGAAAACGGCAGAAATTCAGGAAAAACAGGATTTAAGCCAGGAGACAGCCCTGGAATCGTCTGCTCCGGAACTGCCTGCAGAAGCGCAGCCTGAAAGCCAGAACAGCGGGGACGGGCTTCGAGAGCCAGAGAGCCAGGGGGCAGAATTTCAGAAATCAGAGAGCCAGACAGAGAGCCAGACAGAGGATCCGTCGGCAGAAAGCAGGGAAACTCAGGCAGACGGAAATCCAAAAGCTCAGGCATCGGAACATCAGGGATCAGAAACTGCATCTCAGGAGACAAAAGAGGCAGCCGCGCCTGCCACAGACAAAAAGCCGGGCGGAACATACGCGGTGGAGGATGGAGAAACCCTGTACGGAATCTGCTTTAAGCTCTATGGAAATGTGAACCATGTGGAGGATATCTGCGCTCTCAACGGAATGACGGATATGAACCATGTGGCGGCGGGGCAGAAGCTGATTCTTCCGGCAGACGTGCCTGTAGCGGAGGAGATGAAGGATTTGGTGGAAAAATAGGAGTTACTGCGGCAGTCCAGATATTGCAGTTTGCCGCCTGGGAGCAAAAAATTTAGTGATATCTCCCACATTCTGTTGTATAATCGGAGATAGGATTGACAGAATGGGAGATAAGCAGATGAGTAATATGGACTCTATGGACAGAGAACAGAAAAAAAGACAGCTTCGCCAGAGAATGATCAGCTCTCCAGGCGGGCAGAGCCAGGGAGGCGGCCGCGGACTGGACGAGGAAGAGATTGTCAGGAATGCGGAGGCCCGCACCAGAAAGAAGCGGATTCGTATGTTCATCATCCTGGCGGCGCTCATTTTAGCGGCGCTTGCGGCGGCCTATTATTATCTTTATGTGCGCCGGTATGAAAGCTACCGAGTGGTATGGGAAAAGCAGATTCCAGCCAGCGAGAATGGTTTCGCCGGATATGAGCCGTTTGGAAGCAACGTATTAAAGTATACGAAGGACGGGGCTTCCTACATTGACAGCAGGGGAAAGATTGTCTGGTCCATCAGCTACCAGATGAAATCGCCGGTCTGCTATGTGAACGGTTCCTACGCCGTCATTGCGGACAGGCAGGGGAATTCTCTTTACATATGCAATCAGGAAGGGCAGAGAGGGCAGGCGGAGACGACGTTGCCGATTCTGAGAGCTTCCGTCTCAGCCCACGGCGTGACGGCGGTGCTTTTAGAGGACAGCACAGCTTCCTATATTTCCTTTTTTAAGGAGGATGGAAGCGAGCTGGACTGGCTGATTAAAACCGTCATGTCAAAGAGCGGATACCTGATGGACGTCTCTCTCTCTCCAGAGGGATCCCAGGTGATGGTGTCCAATGTGTATCTTCAGGACGGAATGATGGGAAACAGGGTGGCGTTCTATAACTTTTCCGAATATGGAAAGAGCTATCCGGATCGTCTGGTAGGCGGTTTTGAGGAAATGAAGGACAGCGTGATTCCGAGAGTGCGTTTCCTGAACGAGGATCGGGCCTGCGCCTTCGGAACCGGTCAGATCGGTTTCTTTTCTCTGGAAAATCAGACCTCTCCGGCGCTTTCCGCCCACATTAAGCTGGAGGAAGAAATCAAAAGCGTCTGCTATTCCGATAAATACGTGGGCGTGGTGGTGGAAAATCCGGAAGGAGAGTCCGATTACCGGCTGGACGTCTACAGCGCAGGCGGAAAATTAAAGTTCAGCCAGCCTGTAAGCTTCCAGTATAAGGAGATAGATATTGACGGGGATATGGTAATTCTGTATAATGAGAATTCGTGTGAGATCTATAATATGTCTGGAAAATGCAGGTTTTCCGGTTCATTTGATTTCACATTTTCCGCCGTCAGAGCAGGAAAAATGGAGAACGAGCTTATTTTCACCGGAGGGGACACTGTCAGAAGCATCCGGCTGAAATAAACAATATACCTAAAAACCAAATTAATTTTCAGGAGGTTATACAAATGAATCAGATTGATACTCTCTCTATCAACGCTGTCAGAGTTTTAGCTGCCGATGCGATTCAGAAGGCAAATTCCGGTCATCCGGGTCTTCCGCTGGGCTGCGCGCCGATTGGATATGAGCTTTGGGCGCATCATTTAAACTACAATCCGTCCAATCCGGACTGGGCCAACAGAGACCGCTTTATCCTGTCCGGCGGCCATGGCTCCATGCTTCTCTATTCCCTTCTTCACCTGTTTAAGGTAGGAGATCTGACAAAGGAGGATCTGATGAACTTCCGCCAGGTTGGTTCTAAGACTCCTGGACATCCGGAGTACGGCCATACGGTAGGCGTGGAGGCCACTACAGGACCTCTTGGTGCAGGAATGGGTATGGCAGTGGGTATGGCTATGGCAGAGGCACATCTGGCCAGCGTATTCAACAAGGAAGAATATCCGGTGGTAGATCATTATACCTACGTGTTGGGCGGAGACGGCTGTATGATGGAGGGAATTTCCTCTGAGGCTTTCTCACTGGCAGGAACACTGGGACTTTCAAAGCTCATTGTACTCTACGATTCCAACCGCATTTCCATCGAGGGAAGCACAGATATTGCGTTCCGTGAGAATGTGGAGGAGCGTATGCGCGCCTTTGGATTCCAGACGATTACCGTGGAGGATGGCAATAACATTGATTCTATTGCTATGGCTATCGAGGCTGCCAAGCAGGATACAGAGCGTCCTTCTTTCATTACTATTAAGACAGAGATCGGCTATGGCTGCCCGGCTAAGCAGGGCAAGGCAAGCGCTCACGGCGAGCCGCTGGGAGTGGAGAATGTGAAGGCTCTCAGAGAGACCTTAAACTGGCCTTACGAGGAGGCATTCTTCGTACCGGAGGAGGTTTACAGACATTTCGACGAGCTGTCTAACGAGAAGGCAGAGGCAGAAGCTGCATGGAATGTGATGTTTGCCGCTTACTGTGAGGAGTATCCGGAGATGGAGAAGCTGTGGAACCAGTATCATAACGGTACAGCTGAGGATCTGTTAAACGATGATTCCTACTGGACAGCACAGGAGAAGGCAGAGGCTACCCGTTCTCTTTCCGGAAAGATTATCAATGTATTAAAAGACAGACTTCCGAACCTGATCGGAGGAAGCGCAGATCTGGCGCCTTCCAACAAGACTTATATGGATGGAAAGGGAGATTTCTCTAAAGAGGACAGAAGCGGAAGAAATCTTCACTTCGGCGTAAGAGAGCTGGCTATGGCCGCTATCGGAAATGGTATGGCTCTTCACGGAGGTTTAAAGCCATATGTGGCTACTTTCTTCGTATTCAGTGATTATGTGAAGCCTATGGCCCGTCTGTCCGCGCTGATGGGAACTCCGCTTACCTATGTGTTTACCCATGACAGCATTGGAGTAGGCGAGGACGGCCCGACCCATGAGCCTATCGAACAGCTGGCAGCTCTTCGGGCAATGCCGAACTTCCATGTGTTCCGTCCATGCGACGCCACAGAGACACAGGCCGCATGGTACAGCGCTGTTACATCTAAGAGCACTCCGACAGCCTTAGTTCTTTCCAGACAGAATCTGGAGCCGATGAAGGGCAGCAGTAAGGAGGCATTAAAGGGCGGCTATGTGCTGGAGGACTGTGAGGGAACTCCGGATGTAATCCTGATTGCCACAGGTTCCGAGGTAGGACTGGCAGTGAAGGCAAAGGCAGAGCTTGAGAAGGACGGAATGAAGATCCGCGTGGTATCCATGCCTTGTATGGATCTCTTTGAGGAGCAGAGCGCCGAGTACAGAGAGTCTGTACTTCCGAAGGCAGTGAGAAAGAGAGTGGCTGTGGAGGCCCTTGGAAGCTTCGGATGGGAGAGATATACAGGACTCGACGGAGCCATCGTCTCCATGAAGGGCTTTGGAGCCAGCGGCCCGGCAGCAGAACTGTTCGAGAAGTTTGGATTTACTGTTGAGAACGTGGTCAATACAGTGAAGAGCCTGTAAGGAGACTGCAGAGTCAGCGGGTATGAACATTGTGATGCTCAGATAGTCAGATAAAATAAGAAAGAAATAGAGAAAAGGACGTTTTCCAGCTTTGATGTGAGAAGCTGGGGAACGTCCTTTTTTTACTTAAATATAGAGGTCTTAATCATATATCTGCCGCGTTTCACGTTCCAGTCCCAGATAAGTCTGCCGGAGTACTTCTCCTAAAGCCGCTGCTGCTTTGGAACGGTAGCCTCCAGATGGGTAAATCAGGGCCAGATCTAAAAATACGCCCTTTCTGCCGATTTTCAGATACTGTGCCGATTCATGAGCCGGAATACAGGAGCGGTAGGTGGCGGCCAGCCCCAGCCCGGCTCTGGCCATAGCGGCGGCCATGGGGGCGGAAACCTGGGAGCTGGCTGCAGCCGGGCCCCCCGCCGGCTTTAAAAGCTCCCTGCGAAGCATTTTTCCCAGAACTGTGCCAGGAGAACCGAGAATGTAGGTGAAATCTTTTGTGTCCTTCAGATCGATCCAGTATTCGCCGGAGTGTTGGCCGCAGGGATGGGCGAAGGCCATGACAGGATGGTTTACAGACGCGGCCAGGACGATTTCGTCCTTCATCAGAAAATCGCAGCTGTGCCTGATTTTTTCCGATGGAGCGGCAATCAGGGCAATGTCCAGCAGGCCTTTTAAAATCCGATCCTCCAGATCCCAGCTGTCCAGCTCTGTGATTTCCACCTGAATCTGCGGATAGGAGGCGTGAAACTGCTTCAGGGCAGGGGGAAGAAGGTAGGTTCCGCGGAAAGAACTGATGCCGAATTCTACCCTGCCTCCGTTCAGCCCTTCAATATCCCAGACCTCGCTCTGGGCCAGGCGGTAGTGATTTAAAATCTGCCTGGCATGAGAGATAAACACACTTCCTGACGGAGTGGGGCGTACTCCGCGGGAGGTGCGCACAAAAATAGGCGTTCCCAGTTCTGATTCATATAAAGAAAGAGCCTGGCTCAGGCTTGACTGAGCCATGAACAGCTTTTCAGCGGCGGCAGAGATGCTTCCTGCATCTGCAATCGTAACAATATAATTGAGTTCTTTCATATCCATAGAGTAGTCTCCCCCTGTTTTGATATTGTTTTTTCCGATGGATTCTATTAAAAAATCTGTCTTTCTCCGATGATATAACTCAGTGTATAATAAAAAACGTCTAAAAGCAATCCGGATTTATTATCAAAAATATACAATGTGCATTACAAGAGAGGAAGGGAAAACATGAGCAGCAATCTGATGAAAGGCGTGATTGATATGCACGTCCATTCTAATCCCGATTTACGGCTCAGAGCGTATGATGATTTTGAGCTGATGGAAGCTGGGATCAGGGCGGGAGCCAGAGGAATCGTGATTAAAACCCACCAGGGAAGTACGGCAGAGAGAGCCTATCTGTGCAACCGGTACAATGAGAGAGTCCATGGAGGCACCAATGACTTTACCATGTTCGGAAGCATTACCTTGAACCGCGTGGTAGGGGGAATCAACCCGAAAGCGGCGGAGACTGCGCTTAAACTGGGAGCGAAGGTTGTATGGCTGCCCACGCAGTCAGCCAGAAACCACATGGAAAAGGTGGGGCAGGATGCCAGCCAGTGCGCGGAAGTGGTGAGAGACGGAAAAATCGTGCCGGAACTTTCAGATATTTTCCAGCTGGTGAAGGATTTCGACGCAGTGTTAGGAACTGCCCATATTTCTCCCAAGGAAGCCTTTATCGTAGTGGAGGAGGCCAGAAATGCGGGAATCAAAAAGATTGTCCTGACACATCCGGAGTGGTGGATTGTGGACATGAGCCTGGAGGACCAGATCCGCATGGTAAAGGATTATGACATTATTTTAGAGCGGTGTTACGCCCAAAATATGGGAAACGGCCGATATAAGAGTAATCTTCAGGATAACCTGGACATGGTGAAGGAAGCCGGATATAAAAATGTGATGGTGTCCACAGACGGCGGACAGACGGAGAATCCCCACTGGGAGCTGGCTCTTGCAGAGTATATCCAGTTCCTGTTAGACGGAGGAATTTCCAGAGATGAGGTTTACTATATGACCCACACGATCCAGAGACAGCTTCTGGGAATCAGAGAGGAGGAGTAATCATGCTCAGCATACTGCTTGTAGCTTCAATCGCCCTGGCGGTCGTTCTGGGATATAAGACGCAGATTAACACAGGCTTTTTCTGTATGGCCTTTGCCTACCTTTTAGGCTGTTTCGGCCTTGGGATGACTACGAAGGAATTGATTGCATGCTGGCCTACCAGCACCATGTTTGTTATTTTAAGCGTTTCACTGTTTTATAACTTTGCGGCAGTAAACGGAACCCTGGAAAAAGTGTCGTCCCACCTGCTTTATACATGCAGGAAATTTCCGGGAATGCTTCCATTCGCTTTATTTTTCGTGGCAGTAGTCCTTTCTATAATGGGAGCGGCGTATTTTACGGTACTGGCATTTCTGGCTCCTATTACCATGCTGATCTGCGAGGAAGCGAAGATGGATAAGCTTACGGGAGCGGTGGCTATTAACTGCGGCGCTCTGGCAGGCGGAAACTTTTCCACAGCGGCCTTAGGCGTGGTGTTCAGAGGCCTGATGGAGACTGCCTACGAGGCGGAACCGGCCCTTGCGGCGCCTGATTCCTTTACAGAGGAAATGAAGATTTTTGCATTTTCTATTGTATTTTCCCTGATTCTTATCAGCGTGTTCCGCTTTGGTTTCCGTTCCAACCGCGGAATTGGAAAAGGAGTTGTATTTGAAAAACCGGCGGCGTTTGAGAAGGATCAGAAGCTGACCTTATATCTGATGCTGGCCATGATGGCGGTTGTGCTTGTATTCCCGCTTTTAAAGCTGGCGCTTCCTCAGAATACTCTGGTGGGCGTCATCAGCGGAAGAATTGACGTAGGCCTGGTTGCCGTCTGCTTTGCAGTAGCTGCTCTTTTACTGAAGCTGGCTCCTCAGAAAGAGGTGATTGCCCGCATTCCATGGAATACGATTTTAATGATTGCAGGAGCCGGAATGCTGATTGCGGTAGCGGTAAAGGCAGGAACAATCGAGGCGCTTTCCGCCTGGATCGGATCGAACGTGCCGACGCCTATGGTGCCGCTGGCCTTCAGCTTTGTAGGTGCTTTTATGAGTTTCTTCAGCTCTACCACAGGAGTAGTAGCGCCGGCCCTGTTCCCGTTAATTCCTCCGCTGGCGGCGGCCACAGGCTTAAATCCTGCCGCGCTGTTTGCCTGCACGGTGCTTGGAGCCCAGAGCAGCGCCATCAGCCCGTTTTCTTCCGGCGGCAGCCTGATTTTAGGCTCTGTAGGAAGTGAGGAGGACAGAAACCACCTGTTCAACCGCCTGTTGTTTATCGCAGTTCCAGTCAGCGTGATCTGCTGCGCCGTTTACAACCTGGCAGTAGCTGAACTTTTGTAGAGATTTGGTAGAGAAATAGGACGGAAAAAGAAAGACCGGCTCTGGAGGGCTGGCAGAAGGGAGACAGATCATGAAAAAGACAGTCACAGTATTTCGGGGAGACGGAATCGGTCCGGAATTAGTGGACAGCGTATTAAAAATTTTGGAGGCGGCTGGCGCGCCCCTGGATTACGAATTATTTGACGTAGGTGAAAATGAATGGAAGAGAAACGGAAGCCTTCTTCCAGAGGCAGCCTGCCGCTCTTTTGAGAGAACGAAGGTGCTGTTAAAATCTCCCATTACAACGCCGGTAGGAACGGGATTTCGCTCCCTGAACGTGACGCTCAGAGGAATGTACGACTTATATGCCAACATTCGTCCGGTCCGCTCTAATGCTGCAGTCCATACGCCGTTTCATGATGTAGATATTGTGATTTTCAGGGAAAATACAGAGGGCCTTTACGTGGGACAGGAAGAACAGATAGATGAAAATACCGTTCATGCCGTTAAGATTGTCACCAGAAAGGCCAGCGAGCGGATTATCCGCGACGCTTTTGAATATGCGGCGCTTCATGGAAGAAAAAAAGTAACCTGCGTCCACAAGGCTAATATCCTGAAGAAATCGGACGGAATGTTCCTGTCCATTTTCCGGGAGATAGCCGGGGAGTATCCTCAGATTGAGGCAGATGACAAGATTATTGACAACACCTGTATGCAGCTGGTGATGAATCCGAACCAGTTTGATGTGATGGTCATGCAGAATCTGTACGGAGATATTATTTCCGATCTGTGCAGCGGCCTAATCGGAGGCCTGGGACTGGTTCCATCCAGCAATATTGGAACAGAGTACGCCATGTTTGAGGCAGTCCATGGAAGCGCGCCTGATATTGCAGGAAAGAATCTGGCCAATCCGACCGCCTTTCTCTGGTCAGCCTGCATGATGTTAGAGTATATTGGAGAAACGGAGTGCGCCGCCAGAATCAGGGAGGCGGTGGACGAGGTGCTCCAGGAGGGGATCTGCCTGACAAAGGATCTCCGCGGAACTGCTTCCACAAGCGAATACACAGAAGAGATTATTAAAAAACTTCAGAAATAATGTCTGAAACGGAAAGCCAAGGAGCCGCCCACTGACCAAGTGCCGGCCCCTTGGCTTTTTGGCGCGCTGATTCCAGTGAGCAGATTCCAGCGCGTAAATTCCTGCGCCTGACTGACGCCGGTACGGCAAACGCACCTTGCAAATAAAACACGGTTCTTGTATACTGGAAAACAGAAAACAAAGATAAAAGCATTATAGATAAAGGAGCTTTTCAATGGGAAAAAAATGTATCGGAATCGACGTAGGAGGAACAACGGTAAAGCTTGGTCTGTTTGAGATGGACGGAACCCTGCTGGAGAAGTGGGAGATTCCCACCAGGAAGGAGGAGAACGGGGCGTTTATCCTTCCTGACGCAGCGGCCTCTGTAAAGGAGAAGCTTTCAGAGAGAGGCCTTTCTCTTTCTGACCTGGCCGGAGCAGGACTTGGCCTTCCGGGGCCAGTGATGCCGGACGGCTTCGTAGGCGTGTGCGTAAATCTGGGCTGGAAGAATAAGAATCCGCAGAAGGAGCTGAGCGCCCTGTTAGACGGCGCTTTAGTCAGAACAGGAAACGACGCCAACGTGGCCGCTCTGGGAGAGATGTGGCAGGGCGGAGGAAAAGGCTTCAGCGATATTGTCATGGTGACTCTGGGAACCGGCGTAGGCGGCGGCGTGATTCTCGATAAGAAGATAGTCGCAGGAAAGCACGGAACCGGCGGCGAGATCGGACATCTGCGCATCCGCGAAGGGGAGAAGGAGCCGTGCAACTGCGGCGGCTATGGCTGTCTGGAGCAGGTGGCCTCCGCCACGGGAATCGCCAGGGAAGCCAGAAGAGCCATGGAGCAGGACAGCTCTGACACAGAGATGAGAAAATTCGGCGCAGACATTACAGCCAAGGACGTGCTGGACTGCGCGAAGAGCGAAGATGCCATGGCCTGCCGCGTGATGGATACCGTGTTCTACTATCTGGGCTGGGCTCTGTCCGTTGTGTCCATGACCGTAGATCCGGAGGTGTTTGTCATCGGAGGAGGCGTGTCCAGGGCAGGCAGCTTTCTGACAGAGGGAATCAGGAAATATTTCGACCAGTTTACCACCCTTTCTGACCAGAAGGCGGAGATCACCCTTGCGCAGCTGGGCAACGACGCCGGAATTTACGGGGCGGCCAGACTGATTCTGGACTAGGAAGGGAGAGAAAACAGGCTCAGGCAGAAAACAGCCCTGAGAAATGAGGAGCCCCCGGCATCCGAAGATGACCGGGGGAATTATGAAAAATCTATATGCAAATCGGATAAAAAAATGATTTGTACGCTTTGTTTTTTATACAATTAGTATAAAAAATAATTGTGAATAAATTATGAATAGCATATTAACAATGTATGAAACATAGGCGGAGGAAACCATATGAGCGACAGCAAAAAGCGAAAAACCATTGTCATTGGACATAAGAATCCAGATACGGATTCCATCTGTTCTGCCATCTGCTACGCCAATCTGAAGCGCATCCTGACAGGAGAGAAATTTACCCCGGCCAGAGCCGGCCACGTCAATTCGGAGACACAGTACGTACTGGACTATTTTGGAGTGGAAGCCCCCAAGCTTATTGAAAACGTGCGGACTCAGGTGAAGGATATTGAGATCCGGGAGACAGCGGGCGTTCAGAAGAATATTTCCCTGAAAAAGGCCTGGAATCTGATGCAGGACAATACGGTGGTGACTCTGCCGGCTGTGACAGAGGACAATATCCTGGAGGGGCTGATCACAGTAGGAGACATTACCAGATCCTACATGAACGTCTACGACAGCAGCATTCTCTCCAAGGCCTGCACCCAGTATTCCAATATTCTGGAGACTCTGGAGGGAGCTTTGGTGGTAGGCGATGAGAACGCCTACTTTGATCAGGGAAAGGTGCTGGTAGCAGCCGCCAATCCTGACATGATGGAGTATTACATTGAGAAGAACGATCTGGTGATTCTGGGAAACCGCTATGAATCCCAGCTGTGCGCCATTGAGATGGAAGCCAGCTGCATTATTGTCTGCGAGGGAGCGGGCGTGTCCATGACCATTAAAAAGCTGGCCCAGGAGAGGGGATGCACCGTGCTCACTACGCCCTACGATACCTACACAGCGGCCCGCCTGATTAACCAGAGTATGCCCATCAGCTACTTTATGACAAAGGATAACCTGATTACCTTTGGAACCGACGATTTTATCGACGATATCAGGGATGTGATGGCAAGCAAGCGCCACCGGGATTTCCCGATTCTCGATAAGGACGGAAAGTATAAGGGCATGATTTCCCGCCGGAACCTTTTAGGAGCCAGGGGAAAGAACCTGATTTTAGTGGATCACAACGAGAGAAGCCAGGCGGTGGAGGGCATGGACAGCGCCAACGTGCTGGAAATCATCGACCACCACAGGCTGGGAACCGTGGAGACCATGTCCCCGGTATTCTTCAGGAATCAGCCCCTGGGATGTACGGGAACCATTATCTATCAGATGTACAACGAAAATAAGGTGGAGATCGACAGAAAGACAGCCGGGCTTTTATGCAGCGCCATCATTTCCGATACCCTTTTATTCCGCTCCCCGACCTGCACGCCCATGGACCAGGCGGCGGCCCTGAATCTGGCCCAGATCGCGGGAATTGACGCGGAGGAATTTGCCAAGGAGATGTTTGAAGCCGGAAGCAAGCTGAAGGGAAAGACAGATTCCGAGATCTTTTATCAGGATTTCAAGCGTTTTACCGCCGGGAAGCTGACCTTCGGAGTGGGCCAGATTACCTCCTTAAACGCGGAGGAGCTGGAGAAGCTGAGAGAGCGTCTGTTAAAGTACATCGGCGAGGCCAGACAGGAGCAGAAGGTGGATATGATGTTCTTTATGATGACAAATATCTTAGAGCAGTCCACAGATTTGATCTGCGACGGACAGGGTGCGGAACAGCTGGCCGCCGCTGCCTTTCATTTAAGGGAGGCCGCCAACGTGGTGAAGCTGCCGGGTGTTGTTTCCAGAAAGAAGCAGCTGATTCCGGGGCTGATGATCGCCACAGAACAGTAGAAAAAGGAGAGATTTATGTCAAAACAGGACTGGAAGCCGGGAAATATGCTGTATCCTGTGCCGGTAATTATGGTAAGCTGCCAGAAGGAGGGCGGGAAGCCCAACATTATCACAGCGGCCTGGTGCGGGACCGCTTGTTCCTCCCCGGCCATGCTCTATGTGTCCATCCGGCCGGATCGCTATTCCCACCACATTATTAAAGAGACAGGCGAGTTCGTGGCCAATCTGGTGACAGAGGATCTGACCTTTGCCACCGATTACTGCGGCGTAAAATCAGGCCGGGATACAGATAAATTCAAGGATATGAAGCTGACGCCTCTCAAATCAAAGAAGGTACGGTGTCCGGGTATTGAGGAAAGTCCTGTGAACCTGGAGTGCCGGGTGACGCAGATCATTCCGCTGGGAAGCCACGACATGTTTCTGGCAGAGATTGTCAATGTGACGGTGGACGAGAAATATATGGACGAGACAGGCCGGTTCCATCTGAACGAGGCCGGGCTGGTATCCTATTCCCACGGGGAATATTTTAAATTAGGTAAAAAACTCGGAAAATTCGGATATTCTGTGCAGAAGAAAAAAACGGGAAGAAAGCGGGAGAAAAGCGTGGAAGCCAGCCTGAGAAACAGAAGGCTCCGCTGAAAAACAGAGCAAACGGAGGAACTGCGCGGAAAGACAGAGGAAAAGCAGGAAGCGACAGGAGAGACAGGAAATGAGAGAACAGAAAAAGGCGGACAACGTAACGCTCATCGGAATGCCGGCGGCCGGTAAGAGCACAGTGGGAGTGCTTTTGGCCAAGCGTCTGGGGTATTCCTTTGTGGACGTAGATATTGTGATCCAGGAGCAGGAAAAGCGGCTGTTAAAGGAGATCATCGCCCAGGAGGGGATGGACGGCTTTATGGCGGTGGAAAACCGTGTGAACGCGGCTCTGCAGGCAGAGCAGAGCGTCATCGCCCCGGGAGGCAGCGTGATCTACGGGGCGGAGGCCATGGCCCATTTAAAAGAAATCGGCCTGGTGGTCTATCTGAAAATCAGCTATGAGGAGCTGACGAAGCGCCTGGGAAATATTGTAGACCGAGGTGTAGTGTTAAAGGAGGGCATGACCTTAAAGGATCTCTATGAGGAGCGGGCCGCCTACTTTGAGCGGTATGCGGACATTACCATAGACGAGGAGGGCAAGGACCTGGGCCAGGTGGTGGACGAGCTGAGACGGATTTTGGAGGAGCGTTTATCATGAAATCACTTGTTATTGCAGAAAAGCCTTCCGTAGGCAGAGACATTGCCCGCGTATTAAACTGCAAAAAGAGCGGGGACGGCTGCCTGGAGGGGGAGAAATATGTGGTTACCTGGGCCTTAGGCCACCTGGTGGAGCTGGCGGCCCCGGAGGCTTACGATAAGAAATACAAAGAGTGGAAAATGGAGACTCTTCCCATGATGCCGAAACCTTTCAGACTGGAGGTCATCGGAAAGACAGCGAAGCAGTTTAATGCGGTGAAACGCCAGCTGTTTCGAAACGATGTGAAGGACATTGTCATCGCCACAGACGCGGGACGGGAGGGGGAGCTGGTCGCCAGGTTCATCCTGATGAAGGCGGGCTGCAGAAAGCCGATTAAGCGGCTCTGGATCTCCTCTGTCACGGATAAGGCCATAAAGGACGGATTTTCAAGGCTCAGGGACGGCAGGGAGTACGACTGTCTCCGGGATGCCGCCATGTGCCGGGCGGAGGCAGACTGGCTGGTGGGCTTAAACGCCACCAGAGCCCTGACCTGCAAGTACAACGCCCAGCTGTCCTGCGGCCGCGTCCAGACGCCTACCCTGGCCATGATCGCGGGGAGAGAGGAGGAAATCAGAAATTTCAGGCCGAAATCCTACTATGGGCTGACTGCCAGAACCTCCAGTCCTTCTCTGTCCCTGACCTGGCAGGATCAGAAATCAGGCGGCATGAGAAGCTTTGACAGAGAGCGGATGGAGAGACTCTTAAAGGAGCTTCGTGATCAGCCGGTGAAGATTGTGCAGGTCAAGCGGACGCCGAAAAAGACCATGGCCCCGCTGCTCTACGATCTGACGGAGCTTCAGAGAGAGGCCAATAAGAGGTTTGGCTACTCTGCCAAAGAGACCTTGAACATTATGCAGAGGCTCTACGAGAACCACAAGGTACTCACCTATCCGAGAACAGATTCCAGATATTTGAGCAGCGATGTGGCGGATACCATAAAGGATCGCCTGGCAGCCTGCGGCACCGGCCCCTACAGAAAGCTGGCTGCCCGTCTGTCCAAGCAGACCTGGACGAAGAAAGCGGCCTTTATCAACGACGCAAAGGTATCCGATCACCACGCCATTATCCCTACGGAGCAGTTCGTCCAGCTGCAGCATATGACTGTGGAGGAGAGGAAAATCTACGATCTGGTGGTGCGCCGTTTTCTGGCGGTTCTGCTTCCGGCGGCAGAGTACGACGAGACGGTTATTACGGCAGAGATAGGCGGCCAGCGGTTTACAGCCAGGGGAAAGGTGATGCGATCCCAGGGCTGGCGGGAGGCCTACGAGACGTCTGCAGGCACAGACAGCGGGGCAGACAGCTCATTCCTTTCTTTCGATGACCTGGACGACGAGACAGACGAAGAGGAGGAGAGAGGCGGCGCTGCGAGGGTGAAGGAACAGACGCTTCCTGACATAAAGGAAGGCGCTGTGATTGCCGGGGCGGGATTGTCCCTGACAGAAGGAAAAACGAAGCCCCCTGCTCCCTTTAACGAGGCCACCCTTCTCTCAGCCATGGAAAATCCGGTGAAATACATGGAATCTCACGATAAGGTCATGGCCAAAACCCTGGGAGAAACAGGGGGACTGGGAACCGTGGCCACCAGGGCGGATATCATTGAAAAGCTGTTCTCAAGCTTTATGCTGGAGAAACGGGGCAAGGATATTTTCCTGACTTCCAAGGCGAAACAGCTGTTAAAGCTGGTGCCGGAGGACCTTCGGAAGCCGGAGCTGACGGCAGAGTGGGAAATGAAGCTTTCTAAAATTGCAAAGGGAGAGCTGAAGCGGGACGCATTTATGGGAGATATCTGCGCCTACACGGAGGAGCTGATCGGGGAGATCAAGGGAGGAGAGGGAACCTTCCGCCACGATAACCTGACGAATACAAAATGCCCACGCTGCGGAAAACGGATGCTTTCCGTCAAGGGAAAGAACAGCCAGATGCTGGTGTGCCAGGACAGAGAATGCGGATACAGGGAAACCGTTTCCCGCACCTCCAACGCCAGATGTCCCAAGTGCCACAAGAAGATGGAGCTGAGAGGCAAGGGAGAGAACCAGACCTTCTCCTGCTCCTGCGGCTATAAGGAAAAGCTGTCAAACTTCAAGGAACGCCGCCAGAAGGAAGGCGCAGGCGTGACAAAGCGAGACGTGGCAAAGTATCTGAATAAGCAGAACCAGGAAGAAAAAATGGTGAATAATCCATTCGCAGAGGCGTTTAAGAATCTGGGGCTGGATAAACAGTAAACGGCGAAAGCAGTTTCTTTCGAAAAGCTTACAAATCATTTTCGCAATCCTTAAACCGGCGCGCCCCCTCTTGAATCTGGAAAAATTGTGAAATATAATGGCAGTACAGGACAAAACCTGATACGCAGGATAAAACTGAAACAGATTCAGAGAGGGGGATTTCTATGACACAAAAAATCAATCTTTCTTTTATGCATGTAATCTCAGGCGTACTGTTTCTGGTTATGATATTTTTCCAGATGACAGGTATGCAGGCGGCTTTCGGACTGATGGCAGCCGCTGTCATTATCTTTGAGCTTGGACTTCTGGCTATGGAAAAGAGCGGAAGATTTACAGAGGGCAGAACCACAAAGGCAGAGCAGGCCCTTTACCTGGCGGCGGCAGTTATGGTCATAGTCTGTATGATTTTTCAGTAGAGGACAGAAAAAGCGCACAAGAGAACCGAACATAAACATAGAATAGACAGAGAATAAACAGAAAATGCAGAAGTCCGGCACATTTCAGGAAAAAGAGATGTGGCGGGCTTTTCTGTCTTTTATCGCTGCTTTCGCAAATCTGTGATATACTTTTTCTAAAAGGAGGGGTGTTATGAATTACGAAGGACAGATATGCCGGGCGCCGATGGAGAGGAGCGCGTTTATGCTTCCGGTTATGGTGGGCTGTTCCTACAATGGATGCAAATTCTGCAACCTGTTCCGCCATTTAAAGTACAGAAAGCTGCCTGTGGAACAGATAGAATCAGAGCTGCAGAGAGTGAAAGCCTGCGGCGGCAGCCCGAAACGGATTTTTCTGGGAGACGGGAATGCCTTTGACCTTCCCATGGAGGAGCTGTCGGCCATTTTACGGCTTGTAAAATCATATTTTCCCCAGTGCGGCATGATCAATATGGACGCTACGGTGACAGGAATCCTGAAAAAGACCAGGGAGGATCTGAGAGTGCTGTACGGGCTGGGGGCGCGCCATCTCTACCTGGGAATCGAGACAGGCCTGGACGACGTGCTGTCGTTTATGAACAAGGATCACACGCTGGAGGAGGCCTATGAGGCCATCAGACGGCTTCAGGAGGCAGGTCTTACCTTTGACGCGCACATTATGACGGGAGTGGCCGGAAAAGGCAGGGGAGAGGAGAACGCTCTGGCTTTAGCCAGGTTTCTGAATCAAACCCATCCTGCCCATGTGGTGAACTTTTCCATGTTCCTCCACAAGGAGGTTCCGCTTTACAGAGAGGCAGAGCGGGGCACATTTACCCAGGCGGACGAGCTGGAGTGCCTGAAAGAGGAGCTGAGTTTGATCGAGAGGGCAGGAACAGAGGAATATCCCATTTCCTATGATGGCTTCCATGATTTTATTGAATTTCGGGTGAGGGGAATACTTCCCAGGGATCGGGAGAAGATGAAGGAGAAGCTTCAGGCGGAAATCCGAAAATACGAGGGGAAAAGGCCGGTGTACAGTCTGGTTTACGGAGAATGTCCCAATATTATCAGGTGCGAAGGGGACGAGAGGATTTATTAAGGCTGGCTATGCTGGATTTAAATAATATGATAAGTAACAGCTTAAAGTCATTGAAAATGTAAGAAAAATGTAATGCACAGTTTTACTACCTTGTGGTACAATATAGTAAAGCTACTATGTGCCGCAAGGTAGTGAGACAGGGAGGACTTTATGTACGATAAGTCACAGCTGATGAGGGGGATTATGGAAGGCTGTATTCTTTCAATTATAGGACGGGAAAGGACATATGGTTACGGAATTGTAGAGCAGTTGAGAGAAAATGGCTTTTCGGAGGTGAAGGAGGGAACAATTTACCCGCTTTTGCTCCGTTTGGAAAAAAGAGGAATGATTGAGGCAGAATTTTTTCCATCACCTATGGGTCCAGCCAGAAAATATTACAGTCTTACGTCTGAAGGAAAGGAGCTTCTTCACGAGTTTTGCACTTGCTGGTATCAGGTGGCAGATGCGGTGGAAAGAGTAATTGGTTGAAAGGCAGCAGGCCGGAAAGGAGTCCTTATGACAATGACTTTGAGAAGCTTGAGAAAAGAAAACAGAAGAAGAATAGAAGAACTTGTTCCAGAAGACAGAGAACTCCTGTTTCAGATCAGAGAGTATTTTGAAATGCCGTCAATGGGAGCGGCAGACAGTGAAATTCTGATACGGGATTTAGTAGGGATGGCAGAAGAAGCAAGACTTAGAGGAGAGAACTTTTCACAGGTGATGGGAGAAGAAAAGAAACACTGGTGCGAGAGTCTGAGGGAAAGCTATGGTACTGTTCAGCCTATCGAGAAAGTTTTGTATTCTTTGAGAAATACTTTTAAGATGGCGTCTCTGTATTGGATGTTTTTTATGGCATGGACAGAAGAAATGCGTCACACTGTTACATTGGGAAGACTGTTAGCTTTGTCGGCTATTTTAATAGTCGGATTTATTGTAGAATATTCAGGTGCAGAGAAGAGTAATTTTGCTTTTTATACTGAAAAAGAAAAGATTCAATCGGAGGCAAAGATGGGAATTTTTTGGCTGGGGATTATGGCAGTTGCAGGATTGGCCAGCTATTTGCTGCAACCGCTTAAAATGTCAGCTTTTCATTTTTCATGGGCCAGTTATGCTGTATGGTGTGTCTTACTGGCTATGTTCTTCCTGTTTTCCTTTATATATGATCGATGGATTAACTTGTCATTCTCCTCTCAGTAAGCCTGGACCTGCAGTATGACAGCCAGATTCAGAGCGTATCCGTGACGATAGCGAGGCTTTCGCAGCGAGGTTTGCGCTGATTTCCGCCGCCGAGCGAAGTGTTTGAGCCGTAAGGCGAGTTTTCGCGAACGGCGGATCATGGATGCGCGAACCGAGCCGGAAACGCAGCTGGTCACGGAAACGCTCTGAATCTGTTTAAGTCTGTTGCTACGTGCAAAATAAACTTGTAACCGCCTGCCAGATATGATATAAAAAGAGGATGAATCAATTGACAACTAAGGATTTAAAGGAAAACGAAAATGAAACAGATTTCAATCATTGTTCCCTGCTTTAACGAGCAGGAGGCGCTGCCCTTATTTCTTCAGGAGATTGACAGGGTATGCAAGGGGCTTTCTGAGTATGAATTCGAGTGGATTTTCGTGGACGACGGCTCCAGGGATGGGACTCTTTCCCTCTTAAAAGAGAGGGCAAAGGAAGATTCACGGATTAAATATATTTCTTTTTCCAGAAATTTTGGCAAGGAGGCGGCCATCTATGCGGGCCTGGAGGCCGCAGAGGGAGATTACACTGCCGTTATGGATGCGGATCTCCAGGATCCGCCCAGGCTTCTGCCGGAGATGATAGAGGCGTTAGAGTCCGGGGACTATGACAGCGCGGCGACAAGGCGGGTGGACAGAAAGGGGGAACCTCCCATCCGTTCCTTTTTTGCCAGGATGTTTTACCGCCTGATCCGGAAAATTTCTGACATAGATATTGTGGACGGAGCCAGGGATTTCCGGCTGATGAACCGAAAAATGAAGGACGCTATTGTGTCCATGACGGAGTACAACCGGTTTTCCAAGGGGATTTTCGGCTGGGTGGGCTTTCGTACCAAGTGGATCCCCTTTGAGAACGTGGAGCGGGCGGCGGGGGAGACTAAGTGGTCGTTCTGGAAGCTTTTAATCTATTCCATAGAGGGAATTGTGGCGTTCACTACGCTGCCTCTCTCCATCGCTGCCTATCTGGGGCTGATTTTTTGTCTGGTAGCCTTTTTCATGGTGCTGGTGGTGATCGCCAAGACGCTGATGTTCGGGGATCCGGTAGGAGGATGGCCGTCTCTCGCCTGTATCATTTTGTTTGTGGGAGGCATTCAGCTGCTCTGCGCCGGCATTGTGGGAAAATATCTGGCGAAAATTTATCTGGAGGTGAAGCACAGACCTCTCTATCTAGTGGCTGAAGATAATTTAAAGGACGATTTAAGAGAGAAGGGGGAGGAATAATGGCGTTTCAATTTCTTTCTTTTATCAGAGAAAACAGGGCGGGCGCTTTGCTGTCAGGAGCGGCCGCCCTCTGTACGTATGGGGCCTGGATGACCAGGCAGGATATTACCGTTGACACAGAGATTATGATGGCAGATCCGGACGCCATGATGAATTCATGGCTGGGAATTAACCGGTTTGGCCTGGTATTTACCAAGCATCTGTTCGGCCAGGCTGCGTTTCATCCTGTGATCTCCCGTGTGCTTACTGTGATTTTATTGTGGATAACAGCCATGGTTTTATCCTTTTTTGTGCATAAGTGGAGCGGCGGACAGAAGAGATTCCGCCTGTTTTCGGCTGTGTTTCCGGTTGTTTATGTGACTGCTCCCTGCTTCGCGGAGCAGCTCTATTTTGTGCTGCAGTCGGCGGAGGTGGTTTTCGCCATGCTGCTCTGCGTCCTGGCGGCATACGGAGCCGGAAGATTTGCCTTTTTTGGAGGAAAATGGTTCTGGGCGGCAGGCTCGATTCTTCTTCTGGTTTGGGCCTTTGGAACGTACCAGGCCATGGCGGCTGTGGCGGCGTCTCTGATTGTGATCCTTTTTATGACCGTTTATCTGGGGGAAAATGGCAAAGAACAGGACAGGCAGCGGTTTGGCTGGCTTTTGGCAGGCGTGAAGCTGGCGGCTGTCTTTGTCATTGGATTTGTCCTTTACATGGCGGCCGCCGCGGCAGTCCGCACGCTGTCCGGAGGCAGCGAGGCCTATGTGGCAGATATGATGCACTGGAAAAAGGACGGATTTAACGTCTGCGTCCACTGGATTGCAGGAGAGCTCAGGCGGGTGTTCGACTGCTACTACGTCATGTTCCGGCCGGAGTTCGGCTGGGCGGTTCTCTTATTTTTTATCTCATCCCTGGTGTGGATGAGGTGCAGAAAAAGGCCGGGAAAGCTATGGTATCTGGCGGCGGTATGCGTCTTTTTGCTGTCTCCGTTTTTAATGACCCTTGTGGCAGGGTATTACCAGCCTATCCGTGCCCACCTGGTATATCCCCTGGTATTCGCCTCTGCTCTCTCCTTCCTGACGGCTTTTCTCTGGCCAGAGGAAGGAAAAGGAGCGGTTCGGTGGAGAAAAGGAGCCGCATCTGCGGCAGCAGCTCTGTGCCTTCTTATTTCGTGGAGCCAGGCGAAGGACACAGCCGCATTGTTTGAGACCATCCATCAGGTATCGGAGCAGGATATCAGCCTGACGCGGGAAATCTATGAAAAGGCCGGGGAGACGGCAGAGGAGGAAGGAAGAGACATCGAGGACTGCACGTTTATTTTTCTGGGGAAACGGGAGGCGGAGCTTCCCCCAGAAGCCCTGAGAGGTGATGTGATCGGCTGTTCCTTCTACCAGTGGGACGCTGAAAGTCCCATGGGAATTTCCAGAAGAATTTACGATCTGATGCAGACGCTGCAGCTGCCGTCCGAGGAGCCGGTGCTCTCCAGATACCTGGATTCTCTGCCTTTTGCAGGGGAAATGACTAGTTATCCGGAGAAGGGGAGCATCAGAATGGATGAGGACACGGTGATTGTAAAGCTGTCAGAATGATTAAATATACAAAAAAACCAGTAATTATATTATTTTCAAATTTTTTAAAATCATATATAATGAGAGGAGATGCTATATAGAAAGGTTGTGCATAAATGTTTCACAAAAGGATTCTGACCAGAAGAGATAAATTCCTTCTTTTGTCTCTGATTCCTGTTTACTTTATTGTCTGCGGCTTTATTCTCCAGCCCTTTTCGGAGATCTGGCCCGGGATAGCTACGCTGATCAAGGAGCCGGATTTCCTGATTACCGACTATTTCGTGGTAGGCGGAGTGGGAGCCGCTTTTCTGAACGCAGGCGTTCTCACGCTTCTCAGTATTGCCCTTATCTATTTTCTGGATATGGAGATGGACGGACATACTATCACGTCCGCCTGCCTGATGTTTGGATTTTCCCTGTTTGGAAAAAATCTGTTCAATATCTGGGCGATTATGCTGGGTATCTGGCTTTACGCCAAATATCATAAAACCCACATGTCTCATTATGTCTATGTGGGGCTTTACGGAACCAGCTTGTCCCCCATTATCACACAGCTGATGCACATCGGAGATCTTCCGGTTGCAGCCAGGTTTTTCCTGGCTCTTACGGCGGGAATAACGATCGGATTTCTGCTTCCGCCTCTGGCGGCTCAGGTTCACCACGCCCATCAGGGATATTCCCTGTACAATGTAGGCTTCGCCGGGGGAATCATTGCCACGGTTATCGTGTCTCTCCTGAAATCGTTCGGAATCACAGTGGAGAGCCGTCTGATCTGGTACACAGGAAGCGATTTCCTGTTTTTTACTATTCTATCAATCCTTTTTCTCGGCATGGCCGCGGGAGCCTTTTACTTCGGAGGGCGCGGCGTGGTGGAGGAATATTCGAAAATTCTTCACAGCTCCGGCCACGGCGGTTCGGATTACCTGAGGGACAACGGCGGTCCTGCCACCGTTTTAAATATGGCGGTAAACGGCTTTATGGCCACGCTTCTGGTGCTGATTGCAGGAGGCGATTTAAATGGGCCTACGATCGGAGGAATTTTTACTATTGTGGGATTCAGCTCCACTGGAAAACACATCCGCAATATATTTCCCATCATGGCGGGCGTGTATCTGGCAGGGCTTACCAAGCGGTGGAATATCAGCGATCCGTCGCCGATGTTAGCGTTTCTCTTTTCCACCACGCTGGCTCCCATCTCAGGAGAATTTGGCTGGCTGTCCGGACTGGTGGCCGGTTTCCTCCACTCCTCGGTGGCCTTAAACGTGGGAATTGTATATGGGGGAATGAATCTTTATAACAACGGCTTCGCCGGAGGAATGGTGGCCATTTTCATGGTTCCCGTCATCCAGTCTGTCAGGGACAGAAGAGCGAGGGCAAAAGAGGAGGAGGCTCTGGGATAGAGCCTCCTCCTCTTTTGCCATTTTTTGTTTATTTTCTGTACCGGGCCAGGCAGGCGCAGACCTCCTGCCTTCTCGGGCGTGCAAAGCCGGACGCCGCGTAGCCGCCTCCCTTGCTTTTCTTTAAGAAGGAGGAGAAGCCTTCGCTTTCCCACATCTCTTCCAGCACGTCCGCTATCTGGGCAATGCTTTTTTCGCCGTCTGCCAGGACGGAGCAGGCGTACCGGAGAACGTAGGCCAGAGCCGCCGTCTGCTCAGAATCTGCGATCTGTTCTACATAGTGGAGATTTACCGTGTTTTTATCAATGGAGAAGGAATCTCTGTCAAAGCATTTGATTTTTGCGTCCGAGACACGTTTTCCATTGACACGGTAGGGCCGTGAAAGCTCTGGAAGGCGGAAAGCCGGGGCTTCTTCCTGGGATTTCAGCGGAGACGGGAAGGCGTTTAACGTCTCCTTTACCTTGCCTGTAATGTCCACAGGGCGGTAGCTGTCCATCTGTATGACTGTGTCCGCGATGTGGAAAAACGCGCCGGAGCTTCCGGCAACCAGGATCGTGGAAATACCGCATGTTTCAAACAGCTGTCTGGCCCGCTCGATAAACGGGGTAATGGGTTCCTTTTTGCGGTGGATGACCTGCTGCATTAGCTCGTCCCGGACCATAAAGTTGGCGGCGCAGGTGTCCTCGTCGATGAGGAAGGCGCGGCAGCCGGAGAACATGCCTTCCACAATTCCGGCAGCCTGGGAGGTGGATCCGCTGGCGTCCTCGGTGGTGAAATGGCAGGTGTCCTTTCCGTTTGGAAGATCATTGATAAACAGGGAAATATCGGTGTCTTCGATGTAGCGTCCATCCTCCGCCCGCAGCTTGACTGCTGTGGAATCAGTGATTACATACTCCCGCCCATCCCCTGCAATGTGGCTGTAAACGCCCATTTCCAGGGCCTTTAAAAGGGTGGACTTGCCGTGGTAGCCGCCTCCGGCAATGAGGGTAATGCCTTTCGGGATTCCCATGCCGGTAAGGACGCCCTTATGGGGAAGGGTCAGCTCTATCCGGAGAGAATCAGGAGACTGGAAGGAAACGCAGCCTTTTAACGGCAGATCCGACACTCCGCTCTGCCTTGGAAGGACAGAACCGTCCGCCACAAAGGCTGCCAGATTCAATCGTTCCAGTTCGCTGCGGATAAACTCCTGATCATCGGCCAGATCCGCCCTCTTTTGGATCTCGTCAGCGGGAAGAGAGGCGCAGAGCAGAGATTTTCTGACGCAGGCCGGAATAAAATCGAAGAGGATTTTTTCCAGCTCTCTGGCGTTAATTGTGCGGCCATTGGCCGGGAAGCCGGCATGGAAGCGGAGCCAGACGCCATCCCCGGAGATTTCACAGGCAGTTCGGGACAGGATTTCCTGTCCGCAGCGGGTGACGGAAATCAGGCCGCTTTTGCCGGAACCCTTGGCCTGGAAATTAAAATGAGCCGCTTCCTTTCCAAACTGGCGGATCAGATAATCCTCAAGCGCCGTTTTTCTGGCGTCTGTGCCGTAGAGAGAGGCGTCGAAGCCTGCCGTCTTGTGCGGGACGAACACGCTTAAATGGGAAGGAGAAGCGAAGGGATCCCCCTGCACATGGTCAATGGAAAGCTGAAAACCGGGAAAGCGGTAAATACCGGCCAAAGACTTGTAGGCCGGGTAGCTTTTATGGTCAATGGAGAGAAGGAGAGTCCGAAGCTCCTCAGAGGCCTTCAGTACTCTGGGTCTGTCCGGGGTGGAGATTCGGCCGGCTTCCCTGCCGTTTCTATTGTCTCCTTCGCGTCCGCCGCCGTTTCCGTTCCGGCGGCCTCTGTTTCTATAGGAATCGTATGGTGCCATAGTCAAATACCTGTTCCTTTCTGTTTCATTTCTTGATACCAGTATACCATTCATTTGCAGGGGCGGGAAGGCCTTCGCCACATTTCAATTTTCACAGATAGGGTGGGCGGATAGAAAAAAGTGTGATATAATGTACCACATCAGCAGAAAAGCAGGCGTCTGCGAAGCAGACAGGAAGCGCAGAGCGCGGGTTTGCATTTTGTCTGCATAATAGGGGGAAACTATTCATAGGAGGAAAGTTTTAGGATGAGCAAAGGATATTTTCATGTCTTCCACGATCCGGAGGATGGCTTCATATCAGGAAAGGCGAAGGATGTGGTGAGAGACATGGTCGTCAGAGGGGCATTTAAGCCTTACGGATGGCTGGAGATTCTGATTTGGACTGGAATTTCCATGTTTCTTTCTGTAAAGCTGTGCGATCATTTTCAGGTTGAGAGCGGCATTGTTAGAATTATCATATGGCCGTTTTTGGGAATTTTATTCTATCTGGCATCCAGAGGCATATTTTTCCTGTCTGCCTGGATCACATCAAAGAAAAATGCAGGAAATCCGCAGTTTCGCCATTCATTCCGCCAGTATCTCTGGTTTGGCGACGGCAGTATGTTTACGGAATCCGATGATTCCAGATTGGATGTGTCTTACAGGAGGATCGAAAGCCTGGAATGTGAAAACAGCCGATTTATCCTGAATATGGAAGCAGGAAAACGGATTGTTCTGGAAAAGAAAAATTTTCTGGAGGGCAATCCCAATGATTTTGAATCATTTCTTCGGGGAAAAATGGCAGAGGAGGCTTCTCTGGAGCTGAAGGAGGACGCGCCGAGAGCCGAAGTTCTGGAGAGCGAGGATGGTATTTACCGCTTATATAAGGCGGCAGAGTGGAACCGGATTCAGTCCGGAAGAGAGAAGTATCCCGTCAGCATGTATTTGATGGTATTTCTCTGCGTCAGCGCGGCGTTCACCTTTATCAATATGACTTTAAAGGAAATTACGCTTCCGTTTGGCATTTACCTGACAGTAGAGGCGGTGTTTGCCGCAGTCTGCGCAGCACATTATTTCCTGAAAAATAAGCAGGCCAGAAGTGAAAAAGCCCTGAGAAAGGCAGCTGCCAAGGAATGGAACCAGATAAAAGGAAAAGCAGACGGGATGAGAAAAGATCTGGTGTTTTTTAAGAATGGTTTCAAGGTTCAGACAGAGGAGTATATTACTTCCTACGATTACAGAAATGTCAATACGGTCATTGCGTCAAAAGATACTCTCGTGGTGTCGGGAGAAGGTTTCTTTTTCGTTGCCCTCATGGGAACTGAGACAGACGGGTATTACGAAATGAAAAAACTGATAGAAAGCGGATCAAGCCTGAAGGTTCAGGTAATGGAATAAGATAATAAAAAAGAATGTTTTTCTGTTTCATATCACTAAGAGTGAATGGGAAAAACATTCTTTTTTATTGCTGTTTTACTTCCAGAATTGATTCAGCTGTCTTTCAGCCTCCTCTTCAGAAAGGGAAAACTGCTTTTTCAAAGAAAGAAGAGCTGCTTCCCTGGAAGCGCCCAGATCCTGGAAAGCCTGAATTAAGGCTGCGATACCCTGGATTTTACCCAGCTCAATGCCCTGTGCTTTGCCTAATTCAATGCCCTGCGCTTTACCTAATTCGATTCCAGCTTTCAGCCCCTCTTCCTTCCCACATTCAAACTCCGCCTTTTTAATCAGCTCCCGTTCCCGTTCTTCATCATATTCAAAAATGCTCATAGCTACTACCTCCGCCCGTGATTTTAAAAGAAAATCTGCCAGGATTCCTTCGCTGATACATTCCTCCACCGCCCGGTTGACTGCTGTGTTCATATCCATCTGAGAGGCGTAGGAACGGACCCGGGCCACATAGAGGGAATATTCCTTTAACAGCCTGCAGGCGTTCATCAGCGTCTCGTTGCAGCCAGCGTTGATGTTCAGCACCGTCACCTTCAGCTCCAGCTCCGGCTCCTCGGTCCGCTTTTCAAAGGAATCCGACAGCTTTAAGATGATCTTTTCCGCCTGGTCCGGCATCCTGCCGTTGCAGAAAACAAGGAATCTGGGAACCGGCAGCTTCACCAGCCGGGAGGAATAGAGAGTTTCCTTTCGAATCAGCTGCTCATACTCCTTTGCCACGTAGAAGAGATCTCTTAAGGGCATGTTAGGATTCCAGGTGGACTGATGTTCGTAAAGATTCAGCTCCAGGTTAATGAGAAACGCCAGATCGTTCTTCATATTCATGTAAATGGCGTTTTCTAAGGTTACAATCTCCAGCTGTGACGCGTCCTTGTAGTCCGTCTGCCCCACCGCGTTATAGAGAGACAGAAGAGCCTCCTTCTCTTGGAAGATCATACGAAACAGCGTATCCTTGTAGCTGCGGTTAACTGGTCTTTGAAGCTCTGCCTGCGAAGACGTTTCAAAGGGCTGAGACTGTACCTGCTGCCAGCCTGCCGAATTTTCACTTCTGCTGTGTTGTTTCTGATTCATTTGACCTCCTTTTGCAGGAGCTTCCAGAATGAAAATCTCCTGCTCTGATATAAATTTGGGAAAAAGCATAGATTTTCTGATATTCTGAAAGATAGGAATCAGAGAAATAGGAACCTGGAACCAGGTTCGAAGTGGTGAAATGTATGCTTTTGTGGTTATTGTACCATGCCCACTAAGCTCGACAGAACCTCGCTAAGTGGGACAGGTATGTATTCTCACTAGGCTCGTGAAAAACCTCGTCAAGTGTTTATATTATACCATGGGCGGGAGGAAACTACAACGAAAACCAGCCTGATTTCCACACCAAACGCAGGAATGAATACGGTTTTCTTAAATTATTTGCACAGCAGGCCAAAGCTCCTTCTGTACCATCCCCCTATGCGCCAGGAAAAATTTTCGGTGACTTTAAATGGAACAAGAAAATTTTCCCTGGCGCATCCGTTTTCGGTGACTTCAAGTGGAACAAGAAAATTTTTCCTGACGCATCTCTTTCCTTACCCCTTCTTCTCCACCAGCCGTATCCGGCTCCAGTGGCCCGTCAGGTACCAGACAAAGGAAATCAGATAGTTTGCGGCCCAGCCCAGAGGAACAGCGTACCAGACAAACTGAACCCCATAGCGCGGCGCGAAATAATTTGCCACAAAGACGCGGATAGCCAGATTGGCCAGATTAGCCGCAGTAAATACCTTCATATCCCCTGCTCCTCTCAGCAGGCCATCCGTGGTGGCTTTAAGACCAATAAAAATATAGAAGAAAGAAAGAAAACCTGCGTAAGCCATTCCCACAGAAAACGCCTCCGCGCTGGCCTCAGCGTCTAAAAAGGCGGAAATAAACAGGCTTCCAAACAGCTGTGTTAATACGCAGAGAACCACAGCAAAGCCTGCCAGAGCGAAATAGCAGACGCGGTATCCCTCCTTCACCCTCTTTTGGTTTCCCGCTCCCATATTTTGAGCTGTAAAGGTGGACATGGCGTTTCCGATGGCCAGCATGGGCACAATAGAAATGGACTCAATTCTCGTTCCCGCCGAATATCCGGCGATCACGGAAGAGCCGAAGGTGTTGACTACCGACTGCACCAGCAGAATCCCCAGCTGGACAATGGACTGCTGAAGAATGGAGGGAAGCGCCACCCTCGTCATGGATGCCGCCATCTCTCTGTCGTAGAACCGGAAATCCTCTTCATCCTGCCTGTATCCTCTCAGCTTCCTCATAAGAATAAGGAAGGAGAGCGCCGCCGAGAGCCCCTGGGCAATCAGGGTCGCCACAGCCACGCCTCTCACAGCCATATGAAACTCAATGACAAACAGCAGATCCAGGACAATATTCAGCAGGGAGGAAAAAATCAGCAGCTTGAGAGGCGTCCTGGAATCTCCCAGAGAGTTGAACACCGAGGCCTGCACGTTGTACATGAACAAAAAGGGCAGTCCCCAGAAATAAATCCGCAGATAAAGAGCCGCATCCGCGAAAATATTGTCCGGCACGTTCATCAGACTCAAAATCCTGTCGTTAAACGCAAGGCCGAAAGCCCCCAGCGCCGCGCTGATTACCAGAAAGGAAATCAGAGTCGTGGACACAGCCGTTTTCATCTTCGTCAGCCGCCCGGCTCCCAGAAACTGGGAAATAATCACCGAGCTTCCCATGCCTCCTCCGATGGCAACGGCAATAAACACATTCGTAACCGCGTAGGAGGCGCCCACAGAAGCCAGCGCGTTCTCACTGACAAATTTCCCCACTACGACCGAATCCATAATATTATAAAACTGCTGGAACAGATTTCCCAAAATCAGGGGAAACGCAAAAAGCAAAAGAGCCTTTCCCGGGCGATCCGTCAGCATACTGAAGCTTTTCTTACTCACATTTTCCATCTTTTCTATCTCATTCCCTGTCTTTTCTAGTTTTTATTTCCTGTTTTTTATTGTTTATTCTCTATCTCCTGTTTCTTCTTTTCTGCCCTGTCATTCTCTTTCTGCAAGCTCAAAAAAGGAGCTGTAAAACAGCTCCTTTTCATCGTTCCCAGTTTACAATACCTTATCTAAGAATGCCTTCGCCCTGTCTGTGGACGGCTGGGAGAAAAATGCCTCAGGAGTCGTATCCTCCAGGATTCTTCCCTCGTCGATAAAGCAGATCCTGTCTGAAACCTCTCTGGCAAAACCCATCTCGTGGGTGACGAGAGCCATAGTGATTCCCGTGTGAGCCAGGCCCTTGATAACCTCCAGAACCTCCTTCACCATTTCCGGATCCAGGGCGCTGGTAGGCTCGTCAAACAGCATAATCTTCGGTTCCATGGCAAGCGCTCTGGCAATGGCGATTCTCTGCTTCTGGCCGCCGGACAGCTTATTGGGATAAGCGTCCGCCTTCTCCGTCAGTCCCACCAGGGCCAGCAGCTCCATGGCCTTTTTCTTCGCTTCCTCCTTGGAAAGCCCGTTCACACGCACTGGCGCGTAAATCATGTTCTCCATAACCGTCATATGGGGAAACAGGTTAAAGTGCTGGAATACCATGCCGATATCCTTCCTGATTCTCTGGATGTCAGCCTTTTTCTCCGTAATATCCTGTCCCTCGATGAGCACAGTTCCGCTGTCCGGCTTCTCCAGCAGGTTTATGCACCGCAGAATCGTAGATTTTCCTGAGCCGGACGGGCCAATCAGAGTGACTACCTGTCCCTTCTCAATCTTAAAATCAATCCCCTTTAAGACCTCCAGCTTTCCAAAGCTCTTATGCACGTTATGAAACTCTATCACTTCTGTTCACCCACCTTTCCAGACGGCCTGCCAGCGTGGACAGAACCATGACAAACACATAGTAAATGAAAGCGATCACCAGATACGGCTCAAAGAACCGGTACGTCATAACTGTGATCTGGTCTGCCGCTCTTAAAAGCTCCACCGCTCCGATGTAGGAGAGAATCGACGTCTCCTTTAAAAGGGCTACCGCCTCGTTGACAAGGCTGGGAAGCACATGCTTGATGGCCTGGGGAAGGATGATATCCTTCATCATGTCCCTGTAGCTGACGCCCAGAGACGCGGCCGCCTCGTACTGCCCCTTGTCAATGGCCTGAATGCCTCCTCTGAAAATCTCAGACACATAGGCGGCTGAGTTCAGGGAAAAGGTTAAAATTCCCGACTGAACGGCTGTAAACGTCACGCCCAGCAGCTGAGGGAGTCCAAAATGTACGATACACAGCTGCACCAGCAGAGGAGTTCCCCTGAAAATAGAGGTGTAAAAGCGTCCGAACCACACAAGAGGCGCACATTTGCTGATTTTAATTAACGATAAAATTACACCCAGCACAAAACCGCAGATCAGGCACAAAAACGTCATCTGAAGCGTCAGAACCGCCCCGTGCCACAGAAACGGCCAGTACTGCCATACGCTTGAAAAGTCAAGGCTCATATCTGTTTTCCTTTCTATCTGAATTTTTCTTGTTTTCTGCACAGCGAACGGCAGGGCGTAATCTCCGCCCTGCCGCAGTCCGCTTAGTCGACGATAAACTCCTCGCTCAAATGCTCTGCAATAATCTCGTCCAGCTCTCCGCTCTCCATCATTTCCTTTAACGTCTCGTTAAATGTCTCATAATAAGGAGAATCCTTTGGGAATCCGATTGCAAAGCAGTCTGCCTCGTTCTTATCCAACAGGCTTAACTCAAGGCCTGTATTCTGCTTTAAGAACTCCACTGCCCCCGCGCCGTCCACGATGCAGGCGTCGGCTCTCTTACTCTTAACCTCCTCGATGCAGGCCGGGCTTCCCTGAATTCCTACTGCCTTCACGCCCTCGATGCTCTCGGCCACCTGCTGATAATTGGTTCCGAATACATATGCAACTGTCTTGCCTTCCAGAGAGTCAAGAGTTGTATAATTATCACCTTCTCTGTATACGATGCCGTTTCTCGGGTAGAAAAAGATTTCAGAGAAATCAAGCGTTTTCTGTCTCTCCTCTGTCGGAGCCATACCGCCGCTGCAGAAATCAATCTGTCCTGCCTGAATTGCCGCCGTTAAGCTCTTAAACGGCATGTCCTGGAATTCTACGGTTCCGCCGTTTTTCTCCACAACCTCTGTCACAATGTCAATATTCATTCCTACATATGTTTTATTTCCCTTAGCGTCCATCTCGATGGATTCAAACGGCACAAATGTGGAGGAACATCCTACTTTGACCGTCTTTCCGTTAAACGGATTGTCCGCAGAAACCTCTGTGTCCCCGTCTTCTGCTCCCGCTGTGGTTTCCTCGGCATCCTCTGCCGCTGCCGTGGTCTCTGCCGCCTCTGTGCCTGCTGCCGTACTCTCTGCCGGAGCGCCGTTTCCTGAACATCCGGCCAGCACGCCGACTGTAAGAGCCGTAAGTAATGTCAATGCTATCTTTTTCATAATTTTCTCCTCGTTCCATTCTATTTCTTTTTTTCAGTTTCTTGATTAACTGGTTCCTATGATAGCATAAATATACATTCTATGCAATTCCTTTTTTATTATTTTTTTCATTTTCCGACAGCTTTCAGCTTTTTCCCTCTCATTTTTATTCCATTCTTTCCATCCCGTCTCCTCCGTGGTATAATAGAATTGTTTAGCAGACTTTTTTCAATATTGGAGCGGTTCGCAGGTAGCTTTCAGGTCTGTCTCCCTCTTTCCGGGCCAGGCTGTTTCCGCCTTTTCGAATCCGTTTTTTCACATATGGAGTATTTTTTGACAAAATTCCGGTATTGATTATATATGCAGACTCAATCATTTTTTATAAAGGAGGAACCTATGTCTGTTTTTACTGACGGAAAAACCAACGGTCCCGGCATCTGCTGGCCGGACGGAAAACGGATCGCCGTCATGGTTACCTTTGATTTTGACGCCGAATTTCTGAGGATTTCCAGGGCTGAGTCAAAGGGTACGTCCATCGGCTTCACCGATTTTTCCAGAGGCCAGTACGGGCCGCACACAGGACTTTTAAGGTGTCTTAACATGCTGGACGCGCACCAGGTTAAATCTACCTTCTTCGTACCCGGCGCTGTGGCGGAGAAATATACGGAGCAGGTGCGCATGATTCACGAACGGGGCCATGAGCTGGCCTGCCACGGCTACCGCCACGAATCCGTCCGCGGCATTTCCAGAGAGGAAGAGGAAGCTATTCTTGACAAAAGCGAAGCGGCTCTGATGGCGGTCACAGGAAAACGTCCGGCAGGACACAGAGGCCCGGAGAGCATCATCCACCCCTTCACCCACGAACTGCTGGCAGAGCGCGGCTATCTCTACAGCTCTTCCATGAAGGACTGCGATTATGCCTATCTCTGGGAGCAGGATGGAAAAGAGCTGCCTCTGGTGGAGCTGCCAAACGATATCACTATGGACGATTTTACCTATTATTATTTCACCTTCAGCGATCCTGCCGTCCGGGCCATGTACACAAACCGGGAAGTGCTTGGAAACTGGAAGGCCGAATTTGACGGTCTGGCGGAGGAGGGCGACAAGATCTTTGTCTTAAAACTCCATCCCCAGATGATTGGACGAGCCAGCCGCATCGCCATGGTAGGAGACTTTATTTCCTATATGAAAGGACACGGCGCCTGGATTACCACCTGCGAGAACGTGGCCCGGTACGTCCTGAACCAGCATAAGCTGCCAAGAAGCGGCAGCGCGCCAGAACATCACGGAAAGGAGGCGCTGTAAATGGATTCCAGCCGTTTTGACAGAGTATTTCCCGCTCAATTCTCCGGCGATCTGAAGGTTTCCTGGCCGGATGGGAAGCGGATTGCCGTCATGCTGGCCTTTGACCTGGATGCGGAGACCATGTGGACCACCAGAGGAGACGGAAATGCGGACCACATCACGAACCTGTCCAGAGGGGCCTACGGTCCTGTCCAGGGCGTGCCCAGAATTTTAAATATGCTAGACAGCTTCGGCCTGAAGGCTACCTTCTTCGTGCCTGGCGTCGTGGCGGACAAATATCCGGATGTGGTAAAAGAAATCGCCGCAAGAGGCCATGAGATCGGCTTCCACGGCTATTTCCACGAGGAATTTTCCACCACCACCTGCGAACAGGAGAACGCCACCATGGAGCGGTGCGAACAGCTCATCAGGAAGCTGACAGGCCAGCAGATGGTCAGCCACCGGGCTCCCGGCGGAGTGATCCACGACTACAGCCTGCGCCTTTTTGTGGAGCGCGGCTATATCGCAAGCTCCAACTGGAGAAACAGCGACGGTCCCTTCATCCATGAGCTGGACGGGGTAAAAATTCCCCTGGTGGAGGTTCCCAAGGATTCCATCTTCGACGATACGGCCTACGACTTCTACACTGACAGCGCGCCGGAACGCTATGAGCTGAAATCTCCCGGAGAGATGCTTGAAATCTGGAAAGAGGAGTTCGACACCCTGGCAGACGAGGGCAGGATGATCAATTTTGTGCTCCATCCCCAGTTTATCGGCCGTGTAAGCCGCGTCAATATGCTCAAGGATCTGATTGGATACATGCTGTCCCGCGGCGCCTGGATTGACACAAACCGGTCCGTGGCCGAATGGGTTTTAAAGGAAAGCGGCATGCTTTCAAAGTAGGCTTCCCAGGCAGCTTTAAACCAAATAAAAATATATGTAAACGAGGTAATAATTTATGATTTCATCTGTAATGACGCGCCGATTCAGAAGACGTCTGAATCAAGGCAGAAAGGCTCTGCTTTTAGGCCTTCTGGCCGCTTCTCTCCTGTCCGTCCCCTCTCTTGCCCAGGTGAGAACGCCGCAGGCTTCCGGAACAACGGTCTTTTCCAATGGCAGCGCCGTCATCGATGCCTCCAACGCCTCCCAGGGCTATGTCATGGTCAAGTATTCTGGCGGAACCTCCCGCATCAAGGTGCGTATTTCCAAGGGAACCGAGTACACCTACGATCTGAATACCGCCGGAAATTACGAGGTATTTCCTCTGACAGAGGGAAGCGGAACCTACACGATCAAGGTATTCCAGCAGGTTCAGGGCACCTCCTACGCCCAGGTGATGAGCCAGACTGTCACGGCAAATATCGGGTACAGCCAGTCCCCCTTCCTGTACCCGAACCAGTTCTGCAACTTTAACGCAAACTCCGCTGTTGTGGCCAAGGCGGCTGAACTGACAGGAGGAATCGCAGATCCTCTGGCAAAGGTGCAGGCCGTTTACCGCTATGCCATTGACCACATTTCCTACGATTATCAGAAGGCCGCCTCTGTGCAGAGCGGCTACCTCCCTGTGCCTGACGCTACTCTGGCTTCTGGAAAGGGCATCTGCTTCGACTATGCAGCTGTGATGACTTCCATGCTCCGCTCTCAGGACATTCCTACGAAGCTCGTCATCGGCTACACCGGAGGCACCTACCATGCCTGGGTAAGCGTATATCTGTCCGGCCAGGGCTGGGTAGACAATATTATCTACTTCGACGGAACCAACTGGCGCTACATGGATCCCACCTTCGCCTCCAGCGGCAAGGGCGACGCATCTGTGTCCAATTATATTTCCAACCAGGCCAACTACCAGGCTAAATTTACCTATTAATATTCATGCTGAATACATATTGTGAGGAATTCTGACTATGAAACAATCCGTTCCGTTTACCGGTCTTTCACTGTCCGGTTTCTGTATGCAGATTTCCATTCTGCTGAAATCTGCGGTCCCTCTCTACGAGGGACTTTCCGTCATGGCGGAGGATGCCTCCCTTCCAAAGGAAAAAGAGGTTCTCTCCTCTATGTTAGACAAGCTGCGTATGGGCTTTCCCTTCAGCCAGGCTGTCGCTGAGGCTGAGTGTTTCCCTGCCTATGTAACGCAGATGACGCTTCTCGGCGAACGCACGGGAACGCTGGACGCCGTTATGGAACACCTGTCCCGGTTTTATGAGCGGGAATACCGGATGGGAGAAAACCTGCGCCGCGCCGTTACCTACCCGGCTATTATGATTATCATGCTGTTAGCCATCCTGTTTATTCTGTTTACAAAGGTAATGCCTGTATTCTCCGGCGTCTACGAGCAGCTGGGAACCTCCATTCCCCCTGCCGCCCAGACGGCTATCCGGTTTGGAGGCATTTTAAGCGGAGGAGCCCTTATTTTCGCCGCTGTCCTGATCGCCGTATTCGCCGTGATCCGGCTGACCAGCAGGCCGGGCCAGGAAAACAGCCTGTCAGCCCGCCTTTTAACCCGAATCAAGAACCGTTCCAGTATCGCCAGGCTGGCCGCTCTGCGCCGTTTCTGCTCCGTTATGGCCATGACGCTTCACTGCGGCATGGATATGGCCGAGGGCTGCCGCATGGCCGCCTCCCTGGTGGACAACGCTTCTGTCCTCCCAGGCGTAAAGGCCTGTGAGAAAGAGCTGGCCTCCGGAAAGGCCTTCTACGACTCCATCGAGCCATCCGGCCTGTTCTCCGGCTTTGATCTCCAGATGATCCGCATCGGAAGCAGGGCCGGACAGCTGGAAACGGTGATGAAGGAACTGGAGGCAGATTACGACGAGCGTTCCTCTGACGCTCTCGACAGCCTGATCGCAAGGCTGGAGCCTGCCATCGTATCCGTACTGGCAGTCGCGGTAGGTCTTGTGCTTCTGTCCGTCATGCTGCCCCTTGCCGGAATTCTTTCCTCCATCGGCTAAACAGTGAACAAACAGGAGGATCCATATGCTGCACGTACAAGTTCAAAAAGAGAAGAGGAGCTTATCCGGGTATCTGTTATCCCTCCTCCTCTTTCTCGCTGTTTTATTTTTCTTCCTCTTTGGCGTCAGGGCCATGGAGTCCAAAAGCGAGGAGGAAAGCCTGGCGTCTCTCAGGAACGCCATCCAGAGGGCCTGCGTCCAGTGCTACGCCATCGAGGGGCGCTATCCACCCAGCGTAGAATACCTGGAGGAACACTACGGCATCGTCATTGACAGAGACCGGTACCACGTGTTCTACGACGGCTGGGCCAGCAACGTAATGCCTGATATCACCGTGCTTCCTGCAGAGCCGGACAGCCAGGAGAAGGAGGGAACATCATGACAAAGCGGACTCCAGCTTCAGGAAAAACAGGATTTCTGTTTTCCATGCTTCTGTTTTTCGTATTTCTCTTCTGCTCCGTGTTTACAGTTCTCATAGGCAGCCGCGTCTACGAAAATATCCGGGAGAGGGACAACGACTCCTTTTACCGTGATACGGCGGTCAGCTACGTGGGACACAGG